>NHCFR05603__coassemble_526_pt1 | contig 26457 bp, 21 predicted proteins | sample NHCFR05603__metabat2_high_PE_018 | metagenome-assembled genome bin NHCFR05603 | reverse complement strand
CCCTTCCTTCCTATTCGCGTTTTCAATGTTCTCGCCGCCGCCTTTCCGCGACAGCTTCACCATAATACCACAGGCTTGCTTTGTTGTCAACAAAAATTTCAATGTTTTTGAAAGTTTTTTCAAAATCTTTCATAGACCTCGAAATTCGTCCCCGACAACTCCCGGAAAGCCCGCGCTTTTGGTGGGAACATTAATATATCATAAAATCTTTTCATTTTCAAGAGGTTTGCAAAAAATTTTACAAAACTTTTTCAAAATCGCGTCCGCGATTGCGCTCCCGCGCAGCTTTCGCCGTCTGCGCGCCGCGCCTCTCTTCCTATATATAATAAGCTAAACAATTATTATAGAATATTACAACGGCAGTTCGCCGAACGAGAAGATTGCCGACACTATATATCCGAAAGCGGCGGAAACCGCGAACATCGCGCCGAAGATTGCCGCGCTGCGTTTGAGATGGGCCTTGTCTTTGAACAACACCGCAAAGCCGATACCGGCATTCATCAACAGTCCGCCCAACGTCGCTCCGAAACCTAAACCGCCCAAGAGATAGAGATTGCTGATCACGACCGACGACGCGCAATTCGGAATCGCCCCGACAACCACTGCGACGAGCGGCGCGACGTATTTGTTGGCGGACAAAAATCCTATCAACGCGTCCTCTCCCACCGCGGCAATCAACGTCCCGAACAATATGTTTACGACAAGGACGTATGCAAAGATCTTGAAACTGTGCACGAGCGGATGCATCAGGTATTGGCTCACGCGCCTTTTCGTCCTCTCCGCCTTGTCCTCTCGCTCGCTGTCCGTACGCTCTCCGAAGTTGCCGCTTTTTTCGCACCCGTGTTCGTTTTCGGCATGCTTGTATTCATGTTCGATATGCTGCGACGTACCGTAATCGGGGATGTCTCCTCCGCTCTCGATGCTGTGCGAACAGCAGCCCAAATGCACCTCGGGCACATGTCCGCACTCGGCATTGTGCGCCTCGACCTCGCGGCGGCCGCGCGCGCAGATTGCATCGGCGGCATAGCCGACAATCAAGCCTATCGCAAACTTGAACGCCAGCAGCGGCATGATGTGAAGCGCCTTGTCGGGATCGGCAAGGAAAATCGGCAGCGCCTCGTCGGAAGTAGCCAAATATACGCCCATCAACGTGCCGACGGTGATGTGCCTCTTTTGATAGAGGTCGGTCGCGACAACGCTGAATCCGCATTGCGGAAACAGTCCGACCGACACGCCGACGAGCGGCGCGACACGTCCGCTCAACTTGACCTTGCCGGCAAGGCGCGGTTCGAGCAGCGCTATCAAAATTGTGATCGGAAGCAGCACCGCCAGCACCTTTGCGCTGTCGACGGCCGCATCTTTCAACACATCCCAAAACATATCCATTTTCTCGCCTTTTGCATCGAAAAGCGGCGCACGTTGGCGCCGCTCGCGTCGATATCCGTTTGTCTTACCACCACGAAGTGTCGAACTTCTCCGCCACCTTGAGGTCGTTGAATTGATAGCCGGAAATCACAAAGTTGCCCTTTTGATCGATCACCGAAAGCGTAGTGCCGTTCTTGACAAGAGCATACCCCATCGTGAAATCGGTGACCTTGTCGAACACCAATTGTGTGTCGCCGCTCGTGAGTACGTCGCCGTGCGTGTCGATGAACGACCACAGATTGTTCTTCTTGACAGCCGCGTAGCCGTCGCAGAAATCCCTGACCTGCTGATAGGGTGCGGAATCCTGACCGGCAAGCGCCTTGTCGTTGCGATCGATGAAATACTCGTTGCCGCCCTTTCGCACCCGTGCGAAGCCGTCGACGAACGTCCCGACGTCGTCGTAGGTCGCCGAGATCTGCATATCGCCGCGCGTGTTCATGAAGCCGTACTTGCCGCCGATATAGACGGGCGCGAGCTTGACCTCGTCGCCGAACTCCCCGACCGGGATCGCGCCGGACGTGTCCGCAACGATGCGTATCTCGCCGCGGCGGTCGCCGCCGTCGTCGATCAGATACCAATAGTCCTCGATGATGCCTTCCTCGTTCTCTTCGACGACGTTGACGAACGCGACGCCGTGCTTGAACTCGGTCACGTTGTCGAACCGACAGTCAATCACTATGCGCCCCGACTCGTTGGCGTAGCCCCACTTGTAGACGGGATAGCCGCTCACAGGATCGGTGCCGACGCGCTGCTGCACCGGCGTCAGACCGCTGTTGTAGAGCTGCATCTCCTCGACGTCGTTGACCGTGATCTTGAACGGCGCGGTGACGAGCAGCATCAGCAAAATGACGACAATCGTCGCCAACACGGCAATGATGTATCGATCGGGGACCCTCTTTTTGAAGATCTTCTCAATCACGAAATTAATGCCGTTCGCCATGGCGTTGAACGCGGCGACTATGTACGACCACACCTTGATCCAAAACCTGTCGAAACCGTTGAGCTTTTTGACGCCCTCGGCGGTCTCGCCGATCCTGATTACGCCGTCGACAGGCGCACCCTCCTCTTCGGACGGCACGGCAACGGGAGCCGCATCGTCTCCCTGCTCGGGAGCCGCGACCGCAGGCACTTCGTCAACGCCCTTCTCCGGCTCATCGTCCGGAATGAGCGTCACGGTCTGCTCGTATTGAGCGGCTGCATCTTGGATGTTGTCATTCTTTTTCTTTTTGGGCATATCTGTCTCCGCCTATACCTGTATAGTTTATATTATAGCAGATAGCGCAAAATTTTCAAGTATTTTGAAAGGATATGCTCAAATTCGCACGGGCGCGAAAAATTTTTTAATTTTCCTCTGTTTTCAATTCTCCGTCATACTTTCCGTACACCCGAAAGTTAAGCGTCTTGCCGCATGAGACAAAGATGTTGTCCTCTATTCTGCCGCTCAATGCGGCGTTGCCGCACACCTCCGGCAACGCCACGTCGGCTTCTATCGCAACTTCGCACTCGGCGAAGACATTGTTGAACACTTCTGCGCGTCCGTCCGACGGAGAAATCGAAACCGCCGTCGCAAACCCCGAAAATTCGCACTCGTCAAGGATAAGCGACTCAAATCCCCTTCTTGCCGCACACGCCGCCGACGCCTCTTGCGCCCGGTCGCATTTGAACGTGCAGCCTTCGGCGGCAAAGCTTGCGCCTTCGCCCGTCTCGACGCATATTCCGTCGTCACTCGAGGCAAACGCAATACTCTTCGCACACAGCGATCCGCCGGCCTCTATCTTTACGCCGCACAGCTCCGCGCCGCCTATCGATTCGATTGTCAAATCGCCGTTTACGTACACGGGCACCAAAAATTTTCCGTTCAGCGCAAGTGATATCGGAACCTCTGACGACGCCGCCGAAGCCAACGCCTCTTCGCCGTCTTCGTCGCTTGAAAAGACGATTGCGTCGTATACGGTCAGCTCGAGCGACGTCTCTTCCATCGCCTTTTTCGACCGCGCAAAAATCGTGACCTCGCCTGCTTTCAGCGCTGTGACGACGCCCTCTTCGTCCACACTTGCGACCGACTCGTCCGAGCTTGAAAACGTCACGTCATCGAGCGAGCCTTCGGGCTTTACTTTGACATAATACCTTCTCGACTCCCCTACCTCCATAAAGTCAAACGAGCAATTGAATTCGAGCCGTTTGCTCAACTCCCCGTCCGTGAGAGGCGGTATCTCCGCGCATGCGCTCAACAGCGATATCGCCACCGCGGCGACGACCGCAATCGCGATTGTTTGCCTCAACTTGTTCATCCGACGCTCCTCCGTCATCATTCTCGGTCTAGTGTGCATTAATCGGATAAAAATATTGTAAAAACAATTGAAAACGCGCGCCGCATATGATATAATAAATCAAACGGCAAACACCGGACCACACTATCGGAGGAATTATGAACAAGAAAGTTGTGTTTATCACCGGAGCTTCCGGCTCTATGGGCAGCCAAGTGCTCAAGAGCGTCATGGAGACCGGCAAGTTCAAGAGCATCATCCTGCTCAGAGACAAGCCTTCCAACCAAAAGCTCGCGGCAAAACTTCAAAAGAAGTACGGCGAAGACCTCGAAGTCGTCATGGGCGATCTCGACAGCGATCAGAATTGCGCGTACTGCGTCGACCGCAGCGACTATGTCATCCACTGCGCAGCCGTCATCCCGCCCAAATCGGACCACAATCCCAAGTCCGCAAAGAAGGCGAACTTCGACGGCACCTGCAAGCTGATCGACGCCATCCGCAACTCCAAGAGAGCGAACGAGATCAAGTACGTTCACATCGGCACGATCGCGGAGTACGGCAACAGAGACTGGAAACACCCCTGGGGCCGCGTCGGCGATCCGCTTATGCCGAGCGTCTATGACTTCTATGCGATCACCAAGCTGCGCGCGGAGAGATATCTTCTCGACAACCCGCCGCCGAACTGGGTGGTGCTGCGTCAATCCGGCGTTTTGCACGACAATCTGTTCAAGAACAATATGGCGGACGGTCTGATGTTCCACACCTGCTGGAACGTCCCCATCGAGTGGGCGACCGCACGCGATTCCGGCGTCCTCATCCGCAACCTCGTCGTCAAGGACAGCGAGGGCACGCTCAAGGACGGCTTCTGGCAGAACATCTACAACATCGGCAACGGCGAGACCTGCCGTGTGACCGGCTATGAGACCATGGCTGCCGGCTTCGGCATTATGGGCGCCCGCGTCGAGCAGTTCTTCAAGCCAAATTGGAACGCGTACCGCAACTTCCACTGCTTCTGGTACTACGATTCCGACAAGCTCAACGACTATCTCGACTTCCGCAACGAGACTTGGGAAGACTTCTGGAAGAACATGGCGAAGCTCAACTGGTACTTCAAGCTGGGCGCGATCGTTCCCAAGAGCCTGATCAGCAAACTTGCGATCCAAAGGCTGTTCAAGGATTCCAACGCTCCCAAGTTCTGGGTCAACCACGGTCTCACGGGACGTGTCACCGCTTTCTACGGCGGCATGGACAAGTTCAACGAGATCGGCGAGGATTGGAGCAAGTTCCCCGTCTTCTGCAAGAACGAGATCAAGGACGCGGACGGCAACGTCGTCGACTATCAGGAGCGCCGCGACATCAAGAACGCGCACAAGTACCTGCTCTCCCACGGCTATGACGAGTCCAAGCCGGACAGCGAACTCGGCTTTGAGGACATGCAGCAAGCCGCGGAGTTCAGAGGCGGCAAGTGCCTGTCCCCCGACATGAAGAAGGGCGACCTCTACACCAAGATCAAGTGGCAGTGCCACAACGGTCACGTGTTCGAGTCCTCTCCGTTCACCGTCCTCAAAGCGGGTCACTGGTGCCCCGAGTGCTGCCAGCCCGCTCCGTGGAACTTCGACGAGCTGTCCAAGCACATCCCCTTCTTCGCACAGGTCTGGTACGACACCCACGACCCGTCCGAGAACAACTTCTACGACGAGAATTGCTACAAGGACATTCTCGAAGCGGAAAAAGACAAGAAGTAAAAATTTTGAAGGATCGGGCGCACACCGCGCTTGATCCTTCACTTATCATAAAGAGGTGAATATGGAAAACATCAGCAGTGTCATCAACACCAACACCGACAACAAAAAGTTGGACGTCAAAAAGGTGTTCATCTGCGGCGGTACCGGCTTCCTCGGTTTCTACTCCGCAAAAGAATTTTTGAGACAGGGCGTCGACGTCTCTGTTCTCGCCCTCCCCAACGAGATCACCCTCAATCAGAGCTGGTGGCCGAAGGAGATCAACGTCAACTACGGCATGCTCTTCAACCTCAAGAAGATGCACGCCGACGAGAACTGCCTCAAGAAAGAGGACCTCGTCGAGTACTTCAAGGGCTCCGACGTCATGGTCTACGCAGTCGGTCCGGACGATCGTATGCACACTCACCCCGGTGTGAGCGGCTATGACTTCTTCCACTACTACTTGGTCGAGAAGGTCATCCCCGTGTTCGAAGCGGCGAAAGAAGCCGGCGTCAAGAAGGCTGTCCTTCTCAACTCCTACTTCGCGTACTTCGATCGCATTTGGCCCGAAAAGCACCTCGCCGACAGACACCCCTACATCAAGGTGCGCGTCGAGCAGGCCGACGCTATGATCAAGGTCGGCGGTGAAGGTGCCGCTAAGGGCGGCATGGACGTCGTCGTCCTCGAACTGCCCTACATCTTCGGCAACATGCCCGAGAGAGAGCCGCTTTGGAAAGAGATCTTCCTCGACAGATTCGCCAAGATGCCTGCGGTCATGTTCCCCAAGGGCGGTACCAATATGATCCACGTCCAAGGCATCGCGGAAGCGGTCGTCGCGGCGTCCTATTACGGCGAGCACGGCGACAAGCTGCCCATCGGCGCGTACGACGAGACCTACGAGACGATGATCAATATGATGATGGAGGACTGCGGCGCGACTAAACGCTATATGGGCGTCCCCACTTGGATGGCTACCATCGGCGGCTACATGGTCGCCAACAGCATCAAGAAGACCAATCAGGACAGCGGCCTCAACTACAAGTACCTGATGAAGGACATCCAGAGTCAAAAGCTGTACTACGGTCAGGACGTCATCGACGCGGTCAGAGCTCACCTGCACTATGACGAGTTCGGCTACAATGGCGGCGGCAGCCTCGAAGACGGCATCAAGAAGACGATGATCGCCTGCTATCCGCACAGATTCGACGAGAACGGCAATCTCAAACCCGAGTGGAAGGGCATCAACCCCTGCAAGAAAGAGACTGCGACCAACAACGTGTTTGTCGATAAGAAGGATAGAAAATAAACGCTCCGCTCTTTGAGGGGCAACCCGAAAACAACGCTTCAAATCACAATGCGCACGACTTGCAAGCCGTGCGCATTGCTCATATTCGCTGTTTTCGGTTTTCCCCTCAATACTCCCCTTCCCACGCGGTACGCTCATTCACCATTCGCGACCGCGCAAGGGGCGGCTGTCAAAAAGCGCGGTCATTTGACAGCCGCGTTATCAAGTCGCGCGGGAAGCGCGGTTCCGCGCGACATTTTCTGTTCCGCACCACCTTTGGGGTGCGGCTCAGTTCACGTCTTGGACGGCTCGTTTGCGCGCTTTTGCGTTTCAGAGAACGTCCGCGTACCATTGAGGTACAGCGGACAACCTCTTCACCGCAAAATCATCGCAAGTCGCTCGCCCAATACTCCGTGGTTCTGTTTATCCAATCGGTTCTTTGCTAGCTTTAATCAAGCTATCAATAGCAAATCAATTTATGCGGATATCCGGCAACCCGAAAATAACGCTTCGAATCAAAGCGCGCGCGTTTGCTAGCAAACTGTGCGCGTTTTTCATACTCGCTATTTTCGGTTTTCGCCACGTGGCGGCATTTGACGTAGAGATTTTTATCTTCCATGCTCCAACAAAAGCCAAAAAAGTACCGAGGCGCGTGCATGAGACAAGTCGAAAAAATTCCGACGACACTTTTGCCGTCGGATGTTTATCTGTGCTCGCAGTTTTAGTCAAAATGTTTTATCTTGCATGTCCCTGTACCAAGCCCAAATAGTAACGAGCTTCGCGTATGTGAATAAGCCGCCGCCTATTCGTCCCGGAACCAAGCCCAAAAGTACCGAGGTGCGTGTATGAGACATGCCGAAAAATTCCGACGGCATTTTGCCGTCGGATGTTTTCGGTGCGCAGCAGTTTTGACGATGAGATTTTGCGCCGAGACGAGTCGCGTCCCCGAAGCTCAATACCCTCTGCGGTCTTAGCAAGGGGCAAGACGACGTATCGGCGCAAAAGATCTCGTCAAAACCTTGTCCTCATATACGCAACTCGGTACAGAGCAACCAGAGTTTTGCTGTCGTGGATTGCTCCGCTGTCGGCGAGAGCGAGGGCTTCTTCGAATTTGAGCTTCTTGACGCGCAAAAACTCTCCTTCGTCGAGGTGGGCGTGCGTCTTGGTCAAGCCGGTGGCGAGATAGACGTAAAGTCTTTCGTCGGTGTATGCCGGAGTGGGATAGACGAGCGCGAGGAGCTTGACCTTGTCCGCCTTGAAGCCGACCTCTTCTTCGAGTTCGCGGACGGCGCAATCGAGCGGATCTTCGCCCTGCTCGCGCTTGCCTGCCGGAATCTCGAGCACCTCTTCGCGGTAGGGATAGCGGAATTGCGAGACGAGATAGACATAGCCCTCGTCGTCGAGAGCGAGCACGCCTGCTCCGCCGCTGTGGCGGATGTACTCCCTCTTGGACGGGCTGCCGTCGGGAAGCGCGACGTCGTCGCAATACACTTGCATTATTCTGCCGTCGTAGATGAGGCGGCTCGATGTGGTCTTTTCTTCGAATTCCATATAGAAAAGCGCCGCGGCTCATTGCCGCGGCGCATGGGTTCAACCCTTTATCTCTTTGAGAAGTCCGTCGTAGACGCTTTGCTGAACGATGATGTTCTTGCTCGTATCGAGGAAGATCTCGGTCTGCTTGTCGCTGAACTCCGCGGACGAACGCTCGTCCTTGATCGTATCCTTGATGTACTCGCCGATCGTGGTCTTGGTCAAGGTCACGCCGGTGATCGTGTCGGTCGCGTTGCCGTCCTCGTCCTCGGCGTACTCAAACTCGACCTCATAGGAGTGGAGATAGCCGATGCCGAGCTTGTAGCCCTTGACCTTGCCGTCGACCGTGTAGTCGCTCCAATCGCCCTTGGAAGCGTCGAGGAACTTGTCTGCGACGTAGACGATGTGGATGCCGTAGTCGTTGACGATGAAGCTGATTGTGTTGCCTGCCTCTGTCTTGAGCGTATAGACGGTCGTCGAAAGCTCTTCGCCGTTCTCGTCCACGGATGTCTCGGTCTTGGACGCGATTTCGTAGGTCTTGCCGTTGACCGCGTTCAAGATCGCGGTGGGCTCTTTGCCCTCGGCGGCGGTGTATGCGAGCGCAGCCGCTCCGTCGGTGAAGCTGTCGGCGGGGATCGCATAGGAGCCTATGCCTTGCTTCGCCAAAGCTCTGCCCAGAACGGTGTACTCTTCGACATAGGACGACGCGCTGCCGCTCGGCGAGAGCACATAGCTTTCGCTGTCAAACATACCGTTGTCGTCGTTGACCAAATAGATCCAATCGGTGATTGCCTCGTTCGCCGCATATTGCTTGACGAGTTCGAGATCGCTGCCGGTGATGTCTGCGGCGGTCGCGGCTGTCTCAGCCGCGGCGACCTTGGCGGCGATGTAGTCCGCCATCGCGTAGAGAATGACCTTGTAGTCGACGCCCTTGTCGGTGTAGGCGTCGGCAAGTTCGTCCTCTTCTTCGTCATAGTCGGGGTTGGAGACGTTAACCTTGATGCCGAGGTCGGCAAGCGACGCAAATTGCGAGGGCATCTTGCCCGCGACGTCTTCGCCCAGCGCGAGGATCGCGCGGTAGGCTTCGACCGCATCTTCGTTGTCGCCGACCATGTTGGTGATTGTCTCGAGTGCGTCGGTCTGCTCGTCGGTGAACTTCAGCAAAATGCTGCGGACCTGCGAGTAGCCTTGAGTCGTGTGGTAGTAGATGTCGCTCGTCGACTCGAGCGCGGAGGCGTACGCCTCTTCGTCCGTGTACTTTGAGATGTCGATTGCGACAAGGCGGTTGTAACGCGCGTTGAGCTCTTCATCGGTGATTTCGGGCAATGCGTCGCCCAAAGCCTCGCTGTACTTGTCGAGGATGCGGGTCTCGTACTGGCTGTTGAGATAGTAGGCGTAATCCTTGAAGCCGCTCGCGAGGTTGTCTTGGAGCTCTTTGAGCGCGGTGCTCATGTTCTTGCGCGCGGTCGCGTCGGTCTCGGCGTCGATCTCGCTCTGAACGGTGTCCATAAAGCCCTTGGGCAACTGAGCCGCGTCTGTCATGCCCTCGTCGACATACTCGTCGCTCTCTTCCTCTTCGGGACGAACGGGACGCGCCTCGAGTTCTTCCTCTTCGGTCGCCTCATCTTCTTCGGGCTCTTCCTCGTCGGTCGTGCCCTCGTTCGCCGCCTGCTCCTCTTCGAGCTCGGTGATCAGCGAGCGCCAGCTCTCTTCGAACGACTTGTTGGTCTGCTCGATGCAATATCTGCGCTCGTCAACGGTGAGGAAATCCTCCGCCTTCATCGCGGCAATCTCGGCGTCGGTGATGTCGGGATCTGCCTGCGTCGCCAAATACTCTTTAGCATAGAGAAGCAACAGGTTTTGACGCGCAAGCGAAGTGCAGAGATACTCCAGCGTCTCCGCCTCGGTCCAACCGTAGTAGTAGATGTAGGTGCCGCCGTATTGGAGATAGTAGTTGAGCAGGTCGCCCTTGAGGACGTCCTTGCTCATATCCTTATAGTCAACGGTCGCAACGACTTGGTGATAGTCCCTTTCCTCGTCGACGGGGAACAGCGTGCAGCTCGTGAGCAGCGTCGCAACCACCGCAACGATTAAGATCATCGCCAACAATTTTTTCTTCATTGCATTTGCTCCTTAATACAAATAATGCATTACTTTTATTATTATACACAACGACGCGCGAGACGTAAAGCGAAATTAAACGCATTTACGCAAAAACTCGGCAATCAATGCAAATTTATTCTCGTTAGACTCGAATCTGCAGTCGAAAACGACCTTCGGCTCCTCTTCTCCGAGCAACGTGCACTTGCCCGACATCGACGCCAGCGCTCCGATTGTCTTTTCGTTGCGCACACCCGACGCGTCGCGGAAAGTGATGTCCGCCGCCCTGTCGGTGACGAATACGCGCTTGACGCGCGCCTTGCGCGCAAGGTTTTTGACAAGTCCGAGGTTGATGAGATTGAGCAGCGCCTTGGGAGGCTTGCCGTACGCGTCCGTCAATGTCTGCACTAGCTCCCACGCCTCTTCCGCGCTCGCCAGCGCGGAGATTGCCTTGAGAATCTTGAGACGCTCGTCGACCGACCCGACATAGCCTTGGTCGAGATAGGCGTCCAGCTTGACGCTGACGTCCGGCTCTTCCTCTTCCTGTACCCTGCCGGTGCGCACCTCTTCGACGCTCTTTGCGAGCATCTTGCAATAGAGGTCGTAGCCAACCTTCTCGATGTGCCCGTGCTGTTCCCTGCCCAAAATCGTGCCTGCGCCGCGAATCTCGAGATCGCGCATCGCGATGCGGAAACCGCTGCCGAACTCGGTGAAATCCATGATTGCGGTCAATCGCTTTGACGCGTCCTCGGTCAACACCTTGTTTTCGGGCGTCGTGAAGTATGCGTAGGCGAGACGGTTGCGCCTGCCCACTCTGCCGCGCAATTGATAGAGCTGGGCAAGCCCCAGTCTGTCCGCGTCGCAGACAATCAGCGTGTTGGCGTCGGGGACGTCTATGCCGTTTTCGATGATTGTCGTGCATACGAGCACGTCCGCGGTGCGCGCATAGAACGCGCCCACGTTCTCTTCGAGCGCGCGCTGCTCCATCTGTCCGTGCCCGACGACGACGCGCGCCTCGGGGACTATCGTCTTGACCTTTTGCGCAAAGTTTTCGATGCCGTCGACGCGATTGTACAATATGAACGCCTGTCCGCCGCGCGCGAGCTCGCGCATGAGCGCGTCGCGAAGCAATGCGTCGGTGAGCTCGGTCACATAGGTCTGCACCGGTATGCGGCTGGTCGGCGGCGTCTCAAGCACGCTGATGTCGCGTATGCCCGTCATCGCCATGTTGAGCGTGCGCGGTATCGGCGTCGCCGACAGCGTCAATACGTTGACGTCGGGTTTGAGCACCTTGAGCTTTTCCTTGTGCTCAACGCCGAAACGCTGTTCCTCGTCGAGGACAATCAGTCCCAAATCGTTGAATTCCACGTCCCTTGACAAAAGCCTGTGCGTGCCGATAATCAAATTGGCGACCCCTCTCTTCACCCTGTCCAGCGAAGTGCGGACAAGGTCGGGCGAGCGGAAACGCGTGAGCAACTCGATGTTGATCCCGAAATCCTTGAATCTCTCGCACGCGGTCTTATAGTGTTGCGTCGCGAGCAAAGTCGTCGGCGCGAGTATGACCGCCTGCTTCGCCTCAATCACCGTCTTGAATATCGCGCGAAACGCAACTTCGGTCTTGCCGTAACCGACGTCGCCGCACAGCAGTCGGTCCATAACTCTGCCGCTCTCCATATCCTCTTTGATCTCGGCGACGGCGCGCAGCTGGTCGGGCGTCTCGTCATAGGGGAACGCGTCCTCGAACCGCTTTTGTTCGTCGGTGTCCGGCTCGTAGCGATAGCCCTTGCGGCTCTCCCTCTCCGCATAGAGCGCGGCGAGGTCAATCGCCATCTTTTTGACCGACTTGGCGACCTCTCTCTTTATCTTTTCAAACTCTTTTCCGCCCAGTTTGGACAGCCTCGGCACACGCTCGCTGCCCGAGTAGCGCGACAGCCTGTCCAATTGATCGATCGGCACCTGCAACAGTCCGCCGTCGCGGTATTCAATGACGACGTAGTCGCGCATTATGCCCTGAAACTCAATCTTTTCAATGCCCAGACATCTGCCTATGCCGTGCACTTCATGGACGACATAATCGCCCTTTCGCGGCAGGGTAAACAGCCATGTGCCGCTCGACGCCGACCTGACCGTTCGAGAGCGCGATATATCCCTCGCGCCTATCGCGACGAACTTTATCCCCGGCAGACAAAAGCCGTATGACAACGCAATAGGCGTCGCCGTCAGCGTGCCCGGAACAAGGTCGACGTCGTCAGAGATCCGACACGGAATGTCGTTGTCTTTGAGCGACATCGCGATGCTCCGCGCCCTCGACATTTCGCCCATGCACAGCGCGACGGTATAGCCGGCATGCATATAGTTTGTGAGGTCGGAATAGAGCCTTTGAACATTGAGCGAATAGTCCTCAATCCTCGAAAACTTGGGCGCAAACGCCCTCTCCGCCGAATAGACGCTGTTGGTCGACCGATTGGCGATGAAGCCGACAATCCCCGTCTCGGTCAATCTCGAAAGCGCCTCTTCACGAGTCGAAAGACACTTAGTATGCGCATTCAGCACCTCGCCGTCCGCGGCGAGCGCCTTGACTCTTTCACCGTGTTCGCGCAGATAGAGATTGAGCTTTTCGGCGACTCCCGACGGGTCGTCGACAAAGATCGCCGAGCCTTCGGGCAGATAGTCGAACACCAATCGCCGCGACCCGTCCAGCCACGGCAAAAGCCATTGGAAGTTTTGCCCGATTGATGTCTCCGCTTCGAGTTCGGCAACGATTGCGTCCAACCTGTCGCGCGCATGACCCTCCGTCTTGGCGACGGCCCTTTTAGCGGCGGCAAGCGCACGGCGCACCTCTTCCGAAGTCGCGAACACATCGCCCGCCGGCATAAAGTCGAGCCTGTTTTCGACCGCGAGCGAACTCATACTTTCGGGATCGAAGGTCTTGATACTCTCGACCGAATCGCCGAAAAAGGATATCCTCAACGGCCTCTCACGGTCGGGCGGAAACACGGACAATATATCGCCGTGCAACGCAAATGTATTCTTTTCCTCCGCCGCGTCGCAGCGTATGTAGCCGAGCGCCGTCAACTTTTCAGCAAGCGCAATCGGATCGACCTCGCCGCCCACCGCAACCGAAGCCGCGCTTGCGACGAGCCTCTCTTTTTGCGGCACATATTGCACGAGCGACTGCGCGCTCGTCACACAGCAATCCAACCTGCCCTCGGCGAGCCGCACGAGCACTGACATGCGCTCGGCAAGCGCGCCGGATTGGAATCGCTTGCGATAGATGAGCACGTCGTCCTTGGGCGGCAGATACGCAACGCGCCCTTCGGGCAACCACTCCGCTATGCGTTCGGTCAGCTTGCCTGCCGACGCCTCGTCCTTTGCAACAAAAAACAACGGCGCTCCGACGTGCGCGGCGACAAGCGCCTTCTCCGCCCATCCAAGCCCGAAAACTGATAGATTTTTCCGCTCGTTTATCGCGTCCGCAAGCGCCGCCCATTCGCCGCCGAGCGCTTGAAGTTGAGTTGCATTGAAAAACTTTTGTTGCATATCATCGACACGGGTACGAAAATTTATTTGCCGTACACGTTGCACTCCCTCATCAATTTGTCAAAGTCTTTGTCCGTCAAAAAGCGGCAAACGGCGTCCGCCGCGAACGCTATCGCGCCGTCCGTCTTCTCCTTGTTTTCGCCGCGTATCTTTGACAATACGACGTCCGCAAGGTCCATTCTGCCCCGTTCGAATCCGGCGCCTATACGAACTCGCTTGAACTTGTCCGAACCCGTCTCGCCGATCACGCTGCGCATGCCGTTGTGAGTGCCTGCGCTGCCTCCCGCTCTCGCCCTCAACGTCCCGACGGGAATCTCGACGTCGTCGTACAATATCACGCACTGCTCGGGCTTGAAGCCGTTGCTGCCCAAAAGCAGATTGACGCTCGTCCCGGACAGATTCATATATGTCTGCGGTTTGGCGAGCACGACCTTGTCGCCGCCGACGTACGTCTTGCAGAAAAGCGCGCCGTCGCCCTTGCGGTCGACGCTCACCCCCAGCCTCTCCGCGATCGCGTCGAGCGCGGAAAAACCGAGATTGTGGTAGGTCCCGTCATACTTGCTCCCCGGGTTGCCCAATCCGACTATCAACATTTTTTACCCTCCCGAAGCGCGCGGAAAAATCGGGTGAGCACCGCTCCGCACTCCTCTTGCAAAATTCCGCCCTCGACCTCGAGGCAGTGATTGAAACGCCTGTCGCTCGGCAGGTCGCATATGCTGCCGCAACAACCGCCCTTGGGGTCGTACGCGCCGAAATACAGCTTGTCCAGACGGCTGTTGATCAGCGCGCCCGCGCACATAGCGCACGGCTCAAGCGTGACGTACATCTCGCAGCCGTCGAGATACCAATTGCCCAGCTTTTTGCACGCGCGCGCGATCGCGACCGTCTCGGCATGGTAGAGCGCGCAATTTTTGCGCTCCTTCATGTTGCAGCCTGTCGCGACGACCTCGCCGTCTTTGACGATCACCGCGCCGACAGGCACTTCGCCCTTCGCCGCCGCTCTCTTCGCCGCGGCGAGCGCGCGTCTCATGAACTTCTCTTTTGTCTCCATATCTCCTCGCTTTTCATCCGCTTTGTCCGACATAGTGTGCAGACAGCGCCGGAAGCATATTGCGCGTGCGCGCGAATATTTCGCCGAGTTCGTCTTGCAGCTCGGGATAGGGCGTGTCCTCTTCCCCGACCTCGACGGTCAGCCCGAGCCGCGCGGTCGTGGCTATGAACCAATCCTTGTAACCGCCGGCGCTCCCCTCGGCTTTGAGAAGAGGATAGCCGCAGGCGGCGGCGATGTTTTCGGCAAGCTCTCTTTCGGGATCGTAGCAGCCGAATCCGCCGTATATCACGCCTCCGCGCGCGTGTACGGACACGGTCGCCGACGGCTGAACTTTGAGCGTAAACAGCGCGAGCGCGCTCGACTCGGGCTCTGACAGCGGATACTCGCCGACATAGTCGGACGGCGCCGGCGCGAACTCGTTGGACGTCCCCGTCCCCCAAAGCGCGGGAAAGTTGACGTTGAGATCGACGCCTCTGCCGTTTGCCTTCCAAAGCGAAAAGTCCTCGCTTCCGCCGTTGAGAGACAGCAGAAAATCCCTCTCTCCGCTCGGCGCGCTGTCGACGCCGAACTGCGCGAGCATAACGCCGTCGGGATCGGTCATCGGCAGGCACCAAAGCCCCGCCTCTCCGTCGTAAGCTTCGAACAGCCTGACGCACAACTCGGCAGTCGCCCACTCGCGCGCGTGCATCGCGCCTTGGATGAGAAGCTGCGGTCCGTCGGGCGAGCCCTTGAAGACGCCCGCGATCTCTCTGCCGAAGAGACTGTATCCGACAACGAACTTTTTTGCGCCGTCTGCCGCGAGAGCGTCAAGCCCCGCCAACATATCTTCGTATGAGTACATACCGCATAGTATGCGCCCAAAAGCCCAAACGTGTCGCCTATTTGTGGTAGGCGACGTTGTTGTTGATCGTGAACGCGCGGTAGATCTGCTCTTCGGCGACGATGCGTATCAATTGGTGGGGGAAGGTGATCTTGCCGAAAGATATCACCTCGTCCGCCCTCGCCCTGACCTCGTCCGACAGCCCGTACGAACCTCCGATCACAAAGTCGATGTGCGACGTCCTCTGCGCAGCCGCGGCGAGCGTCGCCGCGATCTCTTCGCTGGTCGCCTGTCTGCCTCTGCCGTCGAGCACGACGACATATCCGCCGCCGAGCGCCGCGATCAATCTCTCGCCCTCGGCGCGCTTGACCGCCTCGATCTCCGCCGCGCTCTTTGCGTCCGAGCGCTGTTCGGCGACCTCTTTGACCGAAAATTTGCAAAAGCGACTCAGCCGCTTTTCGTATTCCGCGCTCGCCTCGCGAAGATAGCTCTCTTTGAGCTTGCCCACGCAGACGAGACCGACCGCGATCATTGCACCCCCGCGATGTTGAGGATGAACATCAAAATCCACAGCACGCCGGCGAAGAGGAACGCATAGATCAGCGCGCGGCGGTCGCGCAATTTGGTCTTGTTGGCGCTCTCGCGGCGCGCCTCTTTGATGACTTCCGCCATCTGTTCGGACTTTGCCTCGGCAAGCTCGGCGTCGAGCGCGTCGAGTTCCGCCTGCGCCGCGCCTCTGACCTCGGGCGATTCGTACAGCGAACGCAGCGTGCGCTCCATATCCGCCCTCTTTGCCGCGCCCGACTCGGGATCGACCTTCGCCGCGCGCGCCTTGCACAGATAGATCACAGCGATCAGCAGCCCTATCGTCGCCGCGACGCCGACAACGCACATCACGACGTACTGCCAGACCTCGGTGAGCGCGAACGCGGAACCTGCGCTTTGAACATAGCCCAGCACGAGCGCGATCGCGTTGTTGAGGAAGTGCAGGATGATCGGCGGCCAAAGACTGCGCGTCGCAAAGAACAGCACCGCGCAGACGACGCCGATCAAAAATTGATGCACGAGTTGAAGGGGGCTGCCGTGCATGATCGCGAACAGCAGCGCGGACATGAACACCGCGAACACATACCCCTTGCGCGCGAACGCGCGCGCGACGCAGCCTCTGAACACATACTCTTCGGCGATCGCCGGAAGCAGCGCGACGAGGATGAGCGTCGCGGCAAGCTCGCCCGGAGTCGACGGCATGATCGACGTCGCCGCGGAGGTATCGTATCCGATCAGCGCGACCAGCCTTACAAAGCCCTCGGCGAGCGGCTGACCCATGCAGATCAGCGCGACCGAAAGGGGTATCACAAGCAGCGTCGCCCAAAGCGAAAATCTGCCCTCGAAGCCCATGCCGCGTATCGTGTCGTAGCCCTTGATCTTGCCGTAGGCGAGCGGCGTGAGCAAAAACGCGATCTCGTTGGACGAAGTGATGATGCACGCATAAGCGATCGTCTTTGAAAAATCGGGATCGACGTCGGTGACGCCGAGCACAATCACGATGATCACCTGAAGCAGCAATTTGAGCACATAGCTGCCCAAAAAGACCGCAGAACCGTCGCTCGGTTCCCATCTGAACAGCTTCTTTCCGTTGAATTCCGTCGTCGTCATATCGTTATTCTCCCCGACGGCTTGAACTGATCGGCAACGAACAGCAAGACGTCGTCTCCCTCCCTGACCCCGCGGCGCGCGAGCAGTTCGCGGCTCGCTTCGAACGCGAGTTCGGGGGTATTGTTTTCCTCGCTGAGATGGGCGAGAACTATCTTTTGAGTGCCTGTACAGGCAAGCGCCGCGACCGTTTGCGCGCAGGCGTCGTTGCTCAAATGCCCGTTCCTGCCGGCGATGCGCGCCTTGAGCAGGCGCGGATATCTGCCGCCCTCGAGCATCAGCGGATCGTGATTGCTCTCGAGCACGACCGCCTTGCATCCCGACAGCTTCGACAACGTCCCGTCCGACACAAAGCCGAGATCGGTCGCGATCGCGATGTCCTCTTTGCCCGTGCTGATCCTGTACCCGACCGTGTAGTGCGCGTCATGCGGCACGCGGAAGGGCTTGACCGACAGACCCTTGACGGTGACCTCGCCGTCGTACTCGTTGGGGACGAAAAACCTCTCGTCGCCGTCCTCAGTCTTGAAGTTGCCCAGACACGCGGCAGGTATATGCACGGGCGTATCGTACGCGCGCGCGAACGCGCCCACGCCTTTGACGTGGTCGGAGTGTTCGTGCGTCACAAACAACGCGTCCGTCTGCGACAGGTCTATCCCGCGATAGTTCGCCCTCACCCTCAGCTCTTTGAGCGAAAGTCCCTGATCGATGAGGATCGCGGTGTCGCCGTATCGCACATAAGTGCAGTTGCCCTTGCTGCCGCTCGCCAGCGTGCATATCTCCAATTTGTCCATAGCAACGGCTTTTCGCCGCGTATAATTGTAGCATATTTTCTGTTGTAAGTAAAGCGCGGATATGCTAAAATAATACGCATAAGGAGATGACTATGTTTACTGTCGACACCTCGACCGTCGCCGAAGAAGTACGCAAGGCGATTGTCGAAATCAGCCGCAACATCGAACCGACCTGCCTCGCCGCGCTCGAACGAGCACGCGACGAAGAAAAGGTCCCCGCCGCGCGCTTCGCCCTGACCAAGATGTGCGAAAACGCGCGCTTCGCCGCCCAAACGGGCTATCCCGTCTGTCAGGACACCGGGATGTGCGTCGTCTTTGTCGAGATCGGCAAAGACGTCCTTTTGACCGGAGCTCTGCTCCAAGACGCGATCGACGGCGCCGTCCGGGAAGGCTATGCCGACCTGCGCAAGTCTGTGCTCGACCCCGTCACGCGCGTCAACACCGGCAACAACGCCCCGGCGGTCGTCCACACCGATATCGTCCCCGGCGACGAGGTCAGGGTGAGCGTTATGCTCAAAGGCTTCGGCAGCGAAAATATGTCCGCGCTGTATATGCTCAATCCGGCGCAAGGACTTGAAACGGCAAAGGATCTGATCGTCGAGACGGTCGCGCGCGCGGCGTCCAATCCCTGCCCTCCGGTCATCGTCGGCGTAGGTCTCGGCGGCACCTTTGAGCTGTGCGCGAAGATGTCCAAACAGGCGCTCTTCCGCAAGATCGGCTCCGCCAATCCCGATCCGCAATTGGACGCGATCGAGCGTGAGCTCATGGAGAGGATCAATTCTCTCGGCGTGGGCGCGCAGGGATTCGGAGGCAAGACGACCGCGCTCGGCGTCTTTGTCCGCAAATATCCCACGCACATCTCGTCGCTGCCCGTCGCGGTCAACATTTTGTGCCATTGCAGCCGCGCAAAGGTAGCCGTCATCGGCAAAGAGGGGGTGCGCTATGAGTGAAAAGAGATTGACTATGCCGTTTGACAAAACCGAACTCGCGGCGCTCAAAGTCGGCGACGGGGTCCTCCTGTCGGGGACTATGCTCGTCTTCCGCGACGCCGGACACAAACGGCTGTTCGAGAGCATCCAAAGCGGCAAGCCCGACTTCGACTACGCCGGCGAGACCGTCTACTTCATGGGTCCGTGTCCCGCGGTCAAAGGTCAGGTGATGGGCAGCTGCGGTCCGACCACGTCGGGAAGAATGGACAAGTACACGCCCTACATGTTCGATCACGGGCTCGCCGCCCAGATCGGCAAGGGCAAGCGCAGCCCCGAATGCATAGAGGCGATCAAACGCAACAGGGGCGTCTACTTCGCCGCGATCGGCGGAGCGGGCGCGCTTTACAGCGGCACGGTGACCGCCGTCGAAGAGATCTGCTACCCCGACCTCGGCACCGAGGCGGTCAGGCGGATCACCGTCAAAGACTTCCCCGCGATCGTCGCAATCGACAGCGAAGGCAACTGCATTTACGCCGATTGACGTACACAAAAAGGAGCGCTTCCGGGCGCTCCTTCTTTTTTGCTTAAATACGTTTTTCAAACACGGGTACGAAAAATCAATACAGCTTGCCCTCAAAGAATTCCGTCATCAATTGACTGAACTTGACATCGTTGCAGGTCTTGAGATAGACATAGTATTGCACGCCGTCATACTCAAACCTCGCGTTGTAGTGGCGGCGCGAGAACGCGTCCTTGCGGTAGGTGTAGCTCAGTTCGCAGTCTCCGACCTTGACGCGCTTTGCGTCCTTCATCGCCGCCTCGTCGAACACCGACGGGTCGAGCAGCACATACTCGGTCAACTCGTGATTGCCGAACATGATCGAGAAGAACTCTTTGAGATAGACCGGCTTGCCGTCGCCGCCGTACCCCGTCTCCGACTTCATGTCCGTCACGTCGCGCATCGCGAAGATCAGATATTTGGTGCCGTGCTCGGAGTTGTAATCGGCGATCGAGCTTGACTTGCGCTCTTTTACGCCCTTTGGCTTAAACAGCTTATTTGGCATAGCTGTCCTTGAGCCCGGTGATCATGTTGAACGAACGATCGCCCTCGCCGTAGCTGCCCGCCGCGCTGAAATAGCCCATGCGCATGAATTGGAAGCGGTCGTACGGCTTTGCGTCCGCAAGGCACGCCTCGCCCTTTGCACCGGCGAAGATGCGGTGGCTGTCGGGGGTGAGCCTGTCGTTGAAGTCTCCCTCCCCGTCCAAAAGCAGATAGTCGTATTCGTGCAACTCGATGTCGACACAGTCATCGGCGTTGACCCATTGGATGACGCCTTTGACCTTGATGCCCGCGTTAGCTCCGCCGCTCTTGCTGTCGGGGATGCGGCGGCAGACGACGCGCGTCACGTTTCCGGCGTCGTCGCACTCGTGCGACACATATTCGACGATGTACGCGCCCTTGAGCCTTACCGTTCCGCCGGGAATGAGCCTCTTGTACTTGGGCGGCGGTACGGGCGCGAAGTCCGCCCTGTCAATGTAGATGCGCCTGCCCAAAATGACGTCGCGATAGGTGACCGTCTCGGCGTTGGGGTTGTTCTCGACGCGGCAAAGCTCGCCGCCCTCCATGTCCTCGATGATCATCTCGATCGGGTCTTTGACGACCATGACTCTGTCCGCGGTGTTGTTGAGGTGGTCGCGGACGAAATGTTCGAGATAGGCGACGTCGACCTCGCTGTTGGCTTTGGTCACGCCGACCGCGGCGCAGAAGTTGCGGATCGCCTCGGGCGGATATCCCCTCTCCCTCATGCCGCTGAGCGTAGGCATGCGCGGATCGGACCAACCCGAGACCTTGCCCTCGTCGACCAGCTTTTTGAGGAAGCGCTTGGACATGATCGTGCGCGTGATGTTGAGCCGCGCGAACTCAATCTGTTTGGGGAAATCGCCGAAGCCGCAATTGGTCTTGACCCAATCGTAGAGGGGGCGGTGATCCTCAAATTCGAGCGTGCAAATGGAGTGAGTGATCCCCTCGAAAGCGTCTTCGAGCGGATGCGCGAAGTCGTACATCGGATAGATGACCCACTTGTCGCCGGTGCGGTGATGCGTCTCGTGCAAGATGCGGTAGATGACCGGGTCTCGCATATTCATGTTGGGGCTCGCCATATCGATCTTGGCGCGCAGCACCTTTTCTCCGTCCGCGTAAAGCCCTCTCTTCATCTCGTCGAAGAGGCGCAGATTTTCGGACACGGTGCGCTCGCGCCACGGGCTGTTCTGCCCGGGAGCGGTCAGCGTGCCGCGCGTCGCGCGGATCTCGTCCGCCGAGTAGTCGCAGACGTATGCCAGCCCTTTCATGATCAAGCCGACCGCGCACTCGTACATCCTGTCGAAATAGTCGGACGCATAGAGTTCGCGATCCCACTTGAAGCCCAGCCACGCGATGTCGCGCTTGATGGAATCGACATATTCCTGATCCTCTTTGCAGGGATTGGTGTCGTCGTAGCGCAGATTGCACTCGCCGCCGTACTTGCTCTTCATCCCGAAGTTGATGCAAAGGCTCTTGGCGTGCCCGATGTGCAGATAGCCGTTGGGTTCGGGCGGGAAACGGGTGACAATCTTGTCACAGCCCGCCTCGATGTCCTTGTCGATGATGTCTTCAATGAAGTTGGAAGAACCTTGCTCCATTCTCTCCTCCGTCAAAACAATCCTTTTATCTCTTGTGTGTCGTCGTCAATCGTCATGTCGAGCGCGTTGGGGCGCTTGCCGAGCCCGGGCATCAGCATGATGTTGCCGCAAACGGCGACCGCAAAGCCCGCTCCGCCGCGCGGTTCGACGTCTTTGACGTGCAGCGTAAAGCCCGTCGGGCGGCCGAGTTTTGTCGCGTCATCCGAGAAAGAATATTGCGTTTTCGCGATACATATCGGCAATTTGCCCTTGCCCGACTTCTCGAGACGCGCGATGCTCTTCTCCGCCTTGGCGGCATATTCTACGCCGGCGGCGCCGTAAACTTTGGTCGCGACTTTGTATATCTTTGTCTTGATGTCGTCGTCCATATCATAGGCAAACGTGATCTCGCCGCCCTTGTCGCATGCGGCGACGACCTGTTTTGCCAGCTCTACCGCGCCTTTGCCGCCCTTCTCCCAGCACTCGCAAAGCGCAAAGTCGGCGCCCTCGCCGCGGCACGCCTGCTCGATCAGAGCGATCTCGCCGTCGGTGTCGGTGACGAACTTGTTGATCGCGACGACGACGTTGGCGTGATAGACGTCCCTCAAATTCCGGATGTGCCCGATCAGGTTGCAAAGCCCCTTTTCGAGCGTCTTTTCGTCGGGCTTGGCAGCGTCCGCCTTTGACGCTCCGCCGTTATATTTGAGAGCGCGCGCCGTCGCGACGAGCACGACCGCCTGCGGTCTGACGCCTGCGACGCGGCACTTGATGTCAAGGAACTTCTCCGCGCCGAGATCCGCGCCGAATCCCGCCTCGGTGACCACATAGTCGGCAAGCGCAAGCGCGGTGCGCGTAGCGATCACGCTGTTGCAGCCGTGGGCGATGTTGGCGAACGGCCCGCCGTGCACGAGCGCGGGCGTCCCCTCGAGCGTTTGGACAAGGTTGGGTTTGAGCGCGTCTTTGAGCACGATCGCGACCGCGTCCGCGCAGCCGAGCTGCGCGCATGTCACCGGCTCGTCGTGCCTGTCGTATGCGACGATGATGTCGCCGATGCGCCTTTTGAGGTCTTTGAGGTCGGCGGCAAGGCACAAAATCGCCATGATCTCAGATGCGGCGGTGATGTTGAAGCCCTCTTGACGGGGCACGCCGTCCGTGCTGCCGCCCAACCCGCAGACGATGTTCCTCAGCGAGCGGTCGTTCATGTCGAGACACCTCTTCCAGACGACCTTGGTCGGATCGATATGCAACTCATTGCCGTGCTGCAGATGGTTGTCGAGGATCGCGGCAATCAGATTGTTTGCGCATGTGATCGCGTGCAGATCGCCGGTGAAATGCAGATTGATGTCCTCCATCGGGACGATCTGGGCATGTCCGCCGCCCGTCGCTCCGCCCTTGATGCCGAACACGGGTCCCAGCGACGGCTCGCGCAGCGCGAGACATACCTTTTTGCCGAGTTTCGCAATGCCGTCGGCAAGTCCTATCGACGTGGTCGTCTTGCCCTCGCCGAGCGCGGTCGGATTGATCGCGGTGACCAAGATGAGCTTGCCGCCCTTAGAAGAGACGACAGAGTCGATCTTTGCCTTGTACTTGCCGTACTGTTCGCAGTCGCCAATCCCGAGTTTTGCGGCGATCTCGCCTATCGGTCTGAGTTCGGCTTCGTGCGCGATTTGGATGTCGCTTTTCATAACGTCCTCCCAAACGAGTATAGTTCTATTTTATCCCCATTGCGCCCAATAGTCAAGCAAACTTTCATCGCGCGCGCATATGCGCGGACATCCGCACGCAAAAGCGCGTTTGCCTCATCCGTTTTTCTCTTCCGCCGCGCGCATATGCGCGGATATCCGTCAATATACCCGTTGCCAAACGTGCGCGGCTGTGCTATAATCGAACTATGGACAGCGAAAAGACAACTCGATCAAACACAAAAATGCGCAAAACGCTCGCTGTCGCGGCGATAAGCGCGGCGATCCTGCTCGTCATCGTCGGACTCACTCTTTTGACGGTGTGGCTCGCGACGCGCAAGGACGCGCTCGACTATGTCGGCGACATTCGAGTCGTCGAGCTTGACGAAAAGTACACGTCCGTCATCGACCGGACCGATTCCTATCTCGGACATCCGGACTTCGTCGTCAACGACGAGGGCAAGCTGATCGTCGCCTACCCCGCCGGGCACGGCAAGGGAGCGATCATCATGAAGGAGAGCTCCGACTTCGGCGACACTTGGAGCGAACGCATCTCCGACCTGCCCCAAAGTTTTGAAAAATCGCAGGAAACGCCGACGCTCTACAACCTCGGCGGCGGCAGACTGCTGCTCGTGTCCGGCTGCCCGTCGTGGGCGGCGGACGACGAATATTACGCCGACGGCTTCAACTACTCCATGTCATTCGACGGCGGCGCGACTTGGTCGGAATTCAAAAACGAATACGGCGTCGAATGGGCGGCTTCCCGTCCGGACAAGGGGGATCCGTCGTACGACGGCGTCCCCGAAGAGCTCCTGCCCAACTTTGACGAAATCGGCAAGGTACTGCCCTATGACGTCATCGTCGCGATGTCGTCGCTGACTCAATTGCGCGACGAGGACGGCAACCTCATCGACAAGTGGATGGGCACCTTCCACGACTATGACTTTTACAACTACGTCTCCTATCTGACCTTTGACGACGAGGGCAACGCCGAGTGGAGCGCGCCGAAGAAGTTCTTACACTCTCAGCGCAACGCCGAGCAGGCGGCAAACCTTTGCGAGATAGAGATCTTCCGCGCGCCCGCTCCCAACGATGACACACTGATCTTGATCGGAAGAGGCAACTCGCGCACTACAAATTCGTTGATCTCGGTGTCGACGGACGAGGGCGAAACGTGGAGCGAGCTCAAAGAGCTGCCCCTCTGCCTGACCGGCGACAGACACAAGGCGGAGTACGACTTGGCGACGGGCAAGGTGCTGATCTCGTTCAGACTGTGCCTGCCCGGCATGAAATCCAGCGCGTTCAGCACCCAAAATCTACTGGGCGGCTACTGGGTCGGCTGGGCCAGCGATCCGCAGGAGCTGATCGACTACGCGACGGGCGACGCCGACAAATCCGCGGCGTTCGGCAACGCATTGATCGTGCTGGGCGCGACCAACGACGGCGGCACCGATTGCGGTTACAGCGGCACCGCATGCAAGGACGGGACGTTCGTGCTCTCCTCTTACGGCAAGTTCGCGGACGGCGCGGCCAACCCGTTCATCATGCAGGCAAAATTCAACTTGGCGGACGTGCTCGGTCTCTGAATCGAGCCGGCGGACGCCAATTAAGCGAAAACGATTGCTTTTTGCGCAAAAAACCGCTAAAATATAATCGTCGGGTCATCCGACGACAGACGCGCGGCATCCGTCGCGCTCTCGGAGGGAAAGATGTTCTGCAACAAATGCGGCAAACAGATCAACGACATTTCGAAGTTCTGCAACTATTGCGGCGCTCCGATCCCCACGCCCGACGGCGTGGTGCCGGTCATACCTCAGACCCGTCTCGACCTCGAGGCGGCGGCAAGACAGGGCATCGCGCAGCCGTCTAAGCAAAGAGCGGCAAAGCCGATGCGTCCCAAGACCGCTCCGCCCGACGAAAAGAAGTATGAACTCGCCGTCCCTTCCGCGCCCAAAAAGCGTCAAAAGGTCGACCTGCCCGACACCGTCGGCGAGCCGATCAAAGCCAAAAAATTCAAGGGCTTCGGCGAAGATATGCCCGTGTCGGCGAGCGTGGCTCTGTCCGGCATCCCGGGATGCAAAAAGCTGGTCAAAAAGGCGGCCAAACAGCACGACGAATTGTACGGCTTGGACAAGCGCCGCAAGCGTGCAGCCGCGGACGCCGCCCGCAAGAAAAAGCAGGCGGAAGCCAACCAGCCAAAAGAGGAACAGCCCTCGCAGCAAGACGAACAGACCGCTTGACATCGGCTCCGCACCTTCGGGTGCGGATCTTTTTACAAAAACATAGCCTAGCTTCCCTCCCCGAACGATCGACTTCAACGCGGCGCGAGTTTTACCGCATACTCCCCTCTTCCCCAACTTTCCTTTTGACCTCGGAGCGCACTCGCCCAAACGGCGCAAATCTTCATCTCTCACCATTTTTCAAACTTTTTGCATGGCATGGACACACACTCGCCCAAACGACGAACATCGAAAAAGCGCATACCTCCGCTGCGCCCTCGTAAAAAATGCAAAAAAATACGAGAGCGTTTGCTCTCGATCCATTGAAAACGAAAAGGAAGAAAGAAAACATCAAGGCAAAGGTTTTTATACTCACGGGCTTGCGCCTTCGAGTCGGATTGCATTTCGCAATCCCGTTTTCGTTGTAGCTCTTGCTACTCCGTAAAAAGGAGGTGATCCAGCCGCACCTTCCGATACGGCTACCTTGTTACGACTTAACCCCAGTCATTGGTCTTACCTTAGGCGGCTGCCTCCTTGCGGTTAGCTCACCGACTTTGGGTACTCCCAACTCCCATGGCTTGACGGGCGGTGTGTACAAGACCCGAGAACGCATTCACCCCGACGTTCTGATTCGGGATTACTAGCAACTCCGGCTTCATGTGGGCGGGTTGCAGCCCACAATCCGAACTGAGACTACCTTTTTGAGATTCGCTTAACGTTGCCGTCTCGCTGCTCTTTGTAATAGCCATTGTAGCACGTGTGTAGCCCAAGACGTAAGGGGCATGA
>NHCFR05603__coassemble_522_pt1 | contig 26649 bp, 22 predicted proteins | sample NHCFR05603__metabat2_high_PE_018 | metagenome-assembled genome bin NHCFR05603 | reverse complement strand
TCGACAAGCGCATCATGGACTACATCGTCAAAGATTTCAAGGACAAAGAGGGCATCGAGCTCAGTGACGCAATGACGATGCAGCGCATCAAAGAGGCGGCGGAAAAGGCGAAGATCGAGCTGTCCGGCGTCACCAAGACCAACATCAACCTGCCCTTCATCACGATGACCGCGGAAGGTCCCAAGAACATCGACCTCGACTTGACGAGGGCGAAGTTCGACGCGTTGACCTCCGACCTTGTCGCAAAGACGATCGTGCCGCTCAAAAAGGCGCTCGCGGACGCTAAGCTGACGATGAACGACATCTCCAAGGTCATCCTCGTCGGCGGTTCCACCCGCATCCCCGCGGTCGTGCAGGCGGTCAAAGAGGTCACAGGCAAAGAACCGTTCAAGGGCATCAACCCCGACGAATGCGTTGCGCTCGGCGCGGCGATCCAGGGCGGCGTGCTCGGCGGCGAAGTCAAGGACGTGCTGCTTTTGGACGTCACTCCGCTTTCGCTCGGCATCGAGACGATGGGCGGCGTGTTCACCAAGCTCATCGAGCGCAACACCACGATCCCGACCTCGCACTCGCAGGTCTTCTCGACCGCGGCGGACAACCAAACGGCGGTCGACATCAGGGTGCTCCAAGGCGAAAGACCGATGGCGAACGACAACAAGGAGCTCGGCAGATTCCAGCTTGACGGTATCGCGCCCGCTCCGAGAGGCATCCCGCAGATCGAGGTCACTTTCGACATCGACGCCAACGGCATCGTCAACGTCAAGGCGATCGACAAGGGCACCGGCAAGACGCAGAGCGTGACAATCACCTCGTCTACCAACCTGTCCGACGACGACATCGACAGAGCGGTCAAAGAGGCGGAGAAGTACGCCGAAGAGGACAAAAAGCGCAAGGAGCTCGTCGACGCAAAGAACGACGCCGATCAGATGATCTTCGCGACCGAAAAGGCGATGAACGAGAGTGCAGACAAGCTGTCCGAAGAGGACAAGGAGACGCTCAAAAAGTCCGTCGAAAAGGCAAAAGAGGACCTCAAGACCGCCGACACCGCCGAAAAGGCGAGGGCGATCATCGACGAGATGACCAAGGCGAACGGCCCCATCTTCACCAAGCTCTATCAGGCGGCGCAGCAAGAGGCGCAACAGCAGCAGGGCAACGCGCAGGACGGCGGCTCCAACCCCGATGACGTGATCATCGACAACGACAACCCCGACAATAAGTAATGAGGAGATCGGGATCGCGCGGCGCTTCGCGCGATCCCGTATCGAAAAATGGCAAAAGATCTGTATCAAATCCTCGGAGTCGACAAGAACGCCGACGACGAGACGATAAAAAAGGCGTACCGCAAACTCGCGCTCAAATATCACCCCGATCGCTACGCGACCGCGACGGACGCCGAAAAGAAAGAGGCGGAGGAAAAGTTCAAGGAGATCAACCACGCCTACGAAGTGCTGTCCGACAAGACCAAGCGCGGCAATTACGACGCGTACGGCGACGAGAACGGACCGCAGTTCGGCGGCGGAGGCGGTTCCGGCTTTTCGGGCTTCTCGGGAGCGGGCGGCTTCGACGACATCCTCAACTCCTTCTTCGGCGGATTCGGAGGCCGCAGCCGCGCCGCAAACCCCAACGCGCCCGTCGACGGCGAGGACATCACGGTCAGGCTCAACCTCACCTTCGAAGAGGCGTATTTCGGCGTCGAAAAGCAGATCAACGTCGTGCGCAGCGAGGAGTGTCCCGACTGTCACGGCAGCGGCGCGCGCGACGCGTCGTCCGTCCATACCTGCCCCTATTGCCACGGCACCGGCTATGTCACGCAGCGCCAGCAGACGCTGTTCGGCGTGCAGACGGTGCGCACCGTGTGCTCCAATTGCGGAGGCAAGGGCAAGGTCGTCGGCGACAAGTGCCGCACTTGCAAGGGCAACGGCTATGTCCGCCGCAACGCGACCGTCAAGGTCAAGATCCCGGCGGGCGTCGATTCGGGCGTCAATGTCACCGTGCGCAACGAGGGCAACGCAGGGCGTAACGGCGGCATGAAGGGCAACCTCGTCCTCGTCGTCTACGTCGCCGAAAGTCCGCGCTACAAGCGCATGGGCTACGACCTGTATATGACCTTGCCGATAGGCTTTTACAGCGCCGCGGTCGGCTGCAAGATCGAGGTGGACACGATGAAGGGCAAGGCGGTGTGCAACATCCCCGAGGCGACTCAGTCCGGCACCAAGATCCGCATCAAGGGCTACGGCGTCAAGATGCTCAACCGCGACGGCTACGGCGACCTCTACATCACCGTCAAGGTCGAGACGCCAAAAGGGCTCAACCGCAAGCAGCAGCAATTGCTTGCCGACTTCGAGGCGAGCCTGTCCGAAGGGCAGTACCCGCAAGTCAAGAAGTACAACAGCGGCAAGTGAGCGGCAAGACAAAAATTACGCGCGGCGAAAGCTGCGCATTTTTTTGCGCAAAAACGGCATTGCGCCGCATCGACAAAAATCGGAGTATACTCCGACAAGTCGGTTATATCGAGTAAAAAAACGGACTATACTCCGACAAGTCGGTTATATCTAGATGAAAGGTGGAGTGTATTCCGGCAAAAAAACATCCCGAGGCGGTCGCTTCGGGATGTTTGGTTGTTGTTTATTTTGCTCGCTCAATCGAAGATCATAGTCGCGAAGTAGTCGTCCGGGGTCTCGGCGCGGCGGATGAGTTTGACCGAGCCGTCCTCGCGCAGCAACAGCTCCGCGCTGCGCAATTTGCCGTTGTAGTTGTAGCCCATAGAGAAACCGTGCGCGCCGGCGTCGTGGATCGCGAGGATGTCGCCGATCTCCAGCTCGGGCAGCATGCGGTCGACCGCGAACTTGTCGTTGTTTTCGCACAGCGAACCGACGACGTCATACTTGTGGTCGCAGGGCGCGTCCTCTTTGCCGAGCACGGTGATGTGGTGGTATGCGCCGTACATCGCCGGGCGCATGAGGTTGGCGGCGCAGGCGTCCACGCCGGCGTACTCCTTGTAGATGTGCTTGAAGTGGACGACCGTCGTGATCAGGTTGCCGTAGGGACCCAGCATGAATCTGCCCAGCTCCGTGCGCAGCGACGGCTTCATGCCGCCGGTGAACGCGCGCTCATATTGAGCCTTGACTCCGTCGGCGATCGCATAGATGTCGGGCATCTCGTCCGTCGGCAGATAGGGGATGCCGATGCCGCCCGACAGGTTGACGAACTTGAAGTTCGCGCCCGTCTCGGCGTGAAGTTCGCACGCGGTGTCGAACAGAATGCCGGCGAGCGTGGGGTAGTACTCGTTGCCGAGGTTGTTGGACGCGAGGAAGGCGTGCAGTCCGAAGCTCTCGACGCCCAGCGCCTGCAACTTGCGCACCGCTTCGGTCAATTGAGCGCGCGTCATGCCGTATTTGGCGTCCTGCGGCGTGCCCATGATCTGCTTGTTGATCGCGAAGTCCTTGCCGTTGTTGAAGCGCAGCGACACCGTCTTGGGCATCTTGCCGCCGGCGACCTTTGCGAGAAAGTCGACGTGCGTGATGTCGTCGAGCGTAATCGTCGCGCCGAGACGGAGCGCCAAAGCGTATTCTTCGGCAGGCGTCTCGTTGCTGGTGAACATGATGTCGTCTCCGACGATGCCGCACTTTTCGCACAGCATCAATTCGGTCAAAGACGAGCAGTCCATCCCGCAGCCCAGCGAGTGCAGTATCTTCATGATCGTCGGGTTGGGGGTCGCCTTGACCGCGAAGTGCTCTTTGAAGCCGGCGCACCACGAGAACGCGTCATAGACGCGTCTTGCGTTGTCTTTGATCCCCTTTTCGTCATAGATGTGGAAGGGGGTGGGGTATGTCTTTTTGATCTCTTCGGCTTGCGCCTTTGTGATTATCGGTTTTTTCATAAGTCGATTATATAAAATGCGCGCGAAGATGTCAAATGTTTGGCGAAAGATAAGGCGCAGGGCTCAAACAATTGACTTTCGCCCGTGCGCGTATTAGAATAAAACATATGAAATACAAGGCATTTTTCTGCGACTTCGACGGCACGATCTTTGCGGACGACCACACGATCTCGCAGCGCAACATCGACGCAATCAAAAGGTATCGCGACAGGGGCGGCAAATTTTTCGTCGCCACGGGCAGGATGTTCAGCTCGATTCGTCCCCACCTCGCGACGCTCGGCTTGACCGAAGGCGAGGTCATTCTCTATCAGGGCGGCGGCGTGTACGACATCGCAAAGGGCGAGCCCGTCTGGGTGCGCAACATCGCCCTTCCCGATGCGGTCGAGTGTCTGCGCAGGCTGGAGAACGATCCGCGCCAAAACGTGCAAATGGTCTATATCGACGACAAGTGCTACTCGGTCGCGCCGCACCCGGCAATCGACTTGTTCTGCAACATCTGCAACATCGATTGCACTTTGGTCGGCGAAAAGCTGTCCGACTATGTGACAAAGAGGGGAGACGACCCCACAAAAGTGCTCGCAATCGCCGAGGCGGACGATGTCTATGCAATCTCGAAGGAGTATGTCCCCGTGTTCGACGGCAGACTGTCGTTCACGCGTTCTCAAAAGTTCCTCGTCGAGTTCACCGCCTACGGCATCAACAAGGGCGACGCGGTGCGCAAGATGTGTGAAAAGCACGGCTTGAAGCGTGAGGAAATCATATGCATGGGCGACGCGGACAACGACATCTCGATGATTGAGTATGCCGGTCTCGGCATCGCGGTGCAAAACGCAATGGACACCACAAAGGCGCACGCCGACGTCATCGGTGTGTCCAACAACCACGACGCGGTCGCTTGGGTCGTGGACAACTTCTGCGGAGATTGATATGGAAGAAAAGCAAGAATCGACCGTGACCGCCGAGAGCGTCAAGATCAAGAACTTCTGCCGCGACTGCGGGCTTGAATTGCTGCAAGGCAACGAGCTGGATTATGTCACGTTCAGTTCGGAACTGATCAACCGCCCGGGATTGCTGTTGACCGGCTTTGAGGACTACTTCGGCGACGGCAGGGTGCAGGTCGTCGGCAACGCCGAATACTACTATATCCAAAGTCTGCCCGAGGACGAAAAACGCAAGGCGATGGAGCGCTTTTTCAGCAAGCGAATACCGTGCATAATCTACACCCGCTCGATAAATCCGTCGCCGTATATGCTCGAGCTCGCCGAGATCCACAACATCCCCATCTTCATGTCCCACCTGACCACGACCGCGCTCAATACCGTCGTCAGCAACTACCTCGAGAAGCTGCTCGCGCCGATGAGATGCGTGCACGGCACATTGCTTGAAATCAGCGGCATAGGCGTGCTTTTGACCGGCAGGAGCGGACAGGGCAAGAGCGAGACCGCGCTCGAATTGATTCACCGCGGACACCGGCTCGTCGCCGACGACGCGGTCATCGTCAAACGCTTCGGCGAACAGCTGATCGGCACCGCGCCCGAAAAGATCAAGTTCTTCATGGAGGTGCGCGGCATAGGCATCATCGATATACGCAGCATGTACGGCGTCGCGTCCGTCTTGCCGCAGAGCGCGATCGACCTCGTCATCGAGCTGCGCAAGTGGAGCGGAGATGAAGAGTTCGACCGCATCGCCGACAAGGTGGAATACGAAGAGATCCTCGGCATGACCGTCCCCAAGACAGTCTTGCCGGTCATGCCCGGCCGCAACCTCGCGGTCGTCGTCGAGGTCGCCGCGCGCAATCTGCGCATGAAGCGCATGGGCTATGACGCCTGTGGCGATTTGATGAAAAATTTGAAGGATTGATATGGACAACTACGAAAGGATGAAACTTGCCGAAAAGTTCGACGAAGACTGCGACTTCATCGAGGACTACGGCGACCTCGAGGACGCCGAGAAGTTCGAGAGTGACGCCGACGCATTCAAGCGGAAGTACAAAGAATTCTATACGGACATCAAACTCTCCCACAAGGAGGACTGGTGACCGCGCAAGCGGTCACCAAGACGCGGTTTTGAGCGGATTTTTTCCGCTCATACTGCGTCTTACCCCTTGCTAAGACCGCAGAGGGTATTGAGCTTCGGGGATGCGACTTGTCTGAGCGGAAAATCTCTCGCTCAAAACTAAACCGAAAGCAAAAGGACGGCAAAAATTGTCGTCCTTTTCTTTCGGCGCGTCTTCGTAACCGTTGCGCGGTCTAGTTAGGGCTTGTTACGTCGACAAAGATACCGACGGTAAAACGCCGTCGGATATTTTTATGTCGGCTTGTCCACATACACGCGGCGCGGTCTATTTTTAGGCTCGGTACGTCGACGGGTAGGCAAGGAGCAATTTGATTGTCGGCTCATCCTCGCCTCGATGGGCGGTCGCAATAGTGGCTTGTTACGTCGACAAAGATACGCGGCGCGGTCTAGTTAGGGCTTGTTACGTCGACGGGTAGGCAAGGAGCAATTTGATTGTCGGCTCGTCCTCGCATCGATGGGCGGTCACAATAGGGGCTTGTTACATCGACAAAGATACGCGGCGCGGTCTATTTTTAGGCTTGGTGTATTAAAGAGATCTTTTGCGCCGATATGTCGTCTTGCCCGAGGCTCAAGACCGCAGAGGGTATTGACCATTTCAGTTCCGCGCTCCCTTTGGGGCGCGGCACAGAAAATGCCGCGTGGGAAGGGGAGTACCCCTGGGAAAACCGAAAATAGCGAGTATGAAAAACGCGCACTGTTTGCAAGCAAACGCGCGCGCTTTGATTCGAAGCGTTATTTTCGGGTGTCCCCTAAAAGCGGAGCTCAGTCAAGCAAATTCTCATGTATAAACTCATACACGCTCGACGCCTTTTCCGGCCAAATCTTGTACAGCCATTTGGCGGTGTTGCGGTCTTGAACGACGAGGCGGATCTCCATCAATTGCACGGACGTGCTCTCAATCTTGAGCACAACAGTATAACTTTGGTCGTGGTTGCGGAAATAGTCGGACGTATAGTCCTGCTTTTTGCGATAGTTGAAGCGGTTTTGTTTGATGTCCTCGATGATGCTCTCGCGCACCGAGTTGGGGATGTTGGTATAGAAATGGCTGAGGCACTCTCTGCCGTCGGCGGTAATCGCATAGCGCTTGGTCGCCTTGCCCTGCGACACGACGGCGATGAAGCCGGACGAGACGAGCGAAGCGAACGCGCCTTTGCAGTCGATGTACGGCACCCAGCCGTTGGCGTCCGCCATCTCGACGACGATGTCCTCTTGCATGGGCACCTCGAGCTTGTCGAAGATGAACAGCAAGATGAGCTTGTCGACCATCTCCCTTTCAATCATATCAGTCGTAGATGAAAGGCGCGATGTCCTTGAGCAAATCGTCGCAGTCGTCGCTGCCGATCTCGAGCACGACGGGTCTGTTGAGGTCGAGCGAGAAGATGCCGAGGATGGACTTTGCGTCGACGACATACCTGCCGCTGCGCAAATCCGTGGGATAGTCGTATGCCGACATGATGTTGACGAATTTCTTGACGCTTTCGGTCGTATTGAGAAGAATGCTTACCGATTTCATTGAAATTTCACTCCAGCGATTTTTTGCAAAATACATTATACTTCATCAAAAATCAAAAATCAATACTTTTAGGTGAGAATTATTCCCGTTTTTCCTGCGTTTTTGTACATAATTATTGCGCTGCCGCGCATGCTGCGCCACTCTCCGCATGAGAGCGGCAATCGGTTGCTATTTTGCCGCCGCTCGTTTATAATATAGTCACCGGAGGAAGATATGTCCAAAGAAACTCTTCAAAAGGCTTATGCAGGGCTCGCGAGCCGCTGCAACAAATTGGCAAAATACAAATTTCTGCTCTCGGGGCAATATATCGCCGAAGTGCTCAAATATATCGCTTCCACGCCCGAGCTCATCGGCTATGTGTCCGCCTGCAATATGGGCGTCGACTACCGGGCATGCCTCGCCGAGGCGACATCGGGCGACTATTTCAGACTGCCCAAGGACGCAAAGACGGCTGTCGCGCTCGTCACCGGACTTTTGTACGACTTCGACCGCAAGACAATCGGCTTGCATCAATTTTTGCGCACCTACTTCAAGGACGACGACATCGACAAGTCGTTCGCGATGTTCTGCAACAAGGTCATCACCCCCTATCTGCTCGCATTCAAAGGCGTGCTCGACGGCGCCGAGGTCGACGCATCTCCGACAGCCGCCGACAGCCCGGCGGAAGAGGCGGTGCGCGAGACAATCATCCCCTATATCGCCGCTTTGACGGAGACGGTGATGTCCGACTCATCGCTCGACGACGAGGTCAAAGACGAGTACGTCACTATGCTCGAAGGGCTCTATCTCGCGCTCGAGAGCTCGGGCGTCAAGCTGATCAAGGTCGTCTGGATGGGCATGAAGGCAATCATGGGCGACTACCGCGGCGGCGCGTCCTATCTCAAATCCATTGAGAAGGTGATGAAGAGCTATGCGCTGCTTTGATGTGAAACGAGGGGATCAATTATTAAACATAACTGTCACTCGGAGGGTATTATGAAAAGAGGAAAAAGCGGTGTGGCAATCGCAGTGATTTTGGTGGCTGCGATGCTTTTGACGTTCGCTTTTGCGGCATGTCAAGTTCAATTCCAGCTCAAGTTTGTTGTCGACGGAGAGGTCTATCACACGATTGACACAAACGGCGAAGAGGCGGTGACTTTGCCTGCCGATCCGACCAAGGACGGTTATATCTTCGACGGCTGGTATTGGGACGAAGATATTTGGGCGCAGCCGTTCACTGCGGAATCGCTTTTGACGGTCAAATTGACCGGCAATATGTCCGTCTATGCCAAGTGGGTGTCAAGTGACAATACCGGGTGTGCGATTATTGACAGCGGCGATATGACGATGGACGGCAAGACATTGAGCATCGAGCTGCCCAACGCGCAGACAGCATTTGCATTCGGCGAGCAATTGACAGTCAGCCCGTATGCTCAATATGAGATTTCAACTGATATTGAAGGTAGGGATGTGATTCCGTCGGCGACGGCGGAGCTTGAAGAGGGGGACAACGTCTTTTACATTCAAATCGTTTCGGGCACAGGCTTCAACCGCGCGCAATACAAAGCGGTCGTGAGGAGGCGCGAGATTTATACCGTTACATACAATTTCGGCGGCGGCGCGGCGGACGCGACCGAACAGGTCGAAGAAGATCGGCTTGCGCCGAGCAAGGACGCGAGCCGCGAGGGCTACACCTTCGGCGGATGGCAGAATCAAGGCGAGGCGTGGGACTTCGACGCGGACAAGGTGGTCGGCGATATGACCTTGACCGCGACGTGGACGGTCAACGCATACAGCATCGAATACAACAATATGGACGGCGCGCTCAACGCAGAGTCCAATCCCGCGTCGTACACGATTGAGGATGATACGATAGTCTTGCAAGATGCGAGCCGCGTAGGGTATGACTTCGTCGGCTGGTATGACGGCGAGCAAGAGGTAACCGAGATTGCGACCGGCAGTCACGGCGATATAGTACTGACAGCGAAGTGGCAAATAGCGGAGTACAGCGTGGATTACGTCCTTGACGGCGGCGTCAATGCGGTGAGCAATCCGTCAAGCTACACCATGCTGACCTTGGGCGGCACAGACGGCAGCATAGCGCTTGCCGAACCGAGCAAGGTGTTGGTCGATTACGCTTCCAACGGCGACGGTTCGTTTGAGGTCGCACAAAACGTCTATACCTTCCTCGGGTGGTACAAAGACCCGTCGTTTGAGCAAAAGGTGACTTCGCTCACCCTCGACCTCGGCGATGTGACACTGTACGCCAAGTGGAGCGAGCCGGAGACTCAAACGGAGACCAAGCAATATGTGCGAGTAGACGAGAACAACGAAATGGATGAGCAAGGCGAGTATATCCTCTTCGGGTGTTATCCTCAAACGATCAAATCGCCCGATGTTGTGATACGCGGTGTCGTGGATGAAGACGGGTATTATCTCGGCTTGGACGGCGAAAGATACGCAATGGTGGTTGCGGATCAGTACATGCGCGGCTACACCTTCTCGGACGGCAGCGAAGTCACATACGGCAAAACCTACTACTTCAAGGTGGAGCCCATCCGTTGGAGGATATTGAGCGAGAGCGACGGCAGTGCGTTTATCTTGGCGGACGGAATCATAGCCAACAAGGCTTATGATGCCGGCGAAGATATCAACTACAAAAACAGCGACATCCGCACATGGCTGAACGACGAGTTCTTGAACACTGCGTTCGGAAAGGCAGCGCAAGGCATAATCAAGACTACCGAGGTAGACAACAGCGCATACAGCACGGGATACAGCGGCAATCCATATGTATGTGAGAACACCTTTGACAAGGTATTCCTGCTCAGTTACAGAGAGGCAGTAAACAGCGAATACGGCTTCTCAAGCGACGGTGAAGACTATGACACGGCAAGGCGGATGACGGTGAGCGACTATGCGCGCTCAACCGGCGCTATTATGGATACAAGTAGTTATTTCGGTTGCGGCGGGTGGTGGCTGCGGTCGCCTAACAACTACGGTGGCGAATACGTGCGCCACATCGACTACAGCGGCTATGTCAGCAGCTACCACATCGGCAACGACTTCAACGGCGTCGTTCCCGCTTTGAATATTACATTGTAGGTTTTCGCTCGCTTTGCAGTGTACCCGAGATGACAAGCGGTTGATTTGAAGGAAAAGAAGGAGAGTCGCGCAATAAGAGCGACGCTTCTTCTTTTGTGCTTAACGCTGTTGACTATTAATCAAGCATTGAGCATTGTGCATTGAGCATTGAAAAATATATTTTTATGCGCTTTGCCGGGGAGAAATGCGTTTTGCGTCGTATTTATATATTGAGAGCTTATGAAAAATCAAACTTTTTCGGAATGGATAGATCAACTCAAGTCCCGTGTCGGGATTGTCGAGTTGGTCGGCAGTTATGTCTCGCTCGAGCGCAAGGGCTCGAGATATTGGGCGTGCTGTCCCTTTCATCACGAAAAGACCCCGTCGTTTACCGTTGACGAATCGCGCAATTCGTACCATTGCTTCGGCTGTCATGTCGGAGGCGATTGCATACGCTTTGTCATGGACATCGAGAACGTCGACTTCATGAGCGCGTGCAAGCTGCTCGCAAAGCGCGTCGGAATGGAGATGCCCGAGTTCAAGTCGCGCCGCGACGGTTCGCAGGACGTGCGCCGCAAAAAGGAGAGGCTGTACGAGATGATGAAGGACGCGGCGAGGTATTACCGCTCCAATTTCGACGGCAAAGAGGGCGCGCCGGCAAGGGAATATCTTGCAGGAAGAGGCATCGGCGAAAACACCGCCAGGGCATTCGGCATAGGCTATTCGACCGGCTATCGCGGACTTGTGACCAAGCTCAAGAGCCTCGGCTATCTCGAGATTGAGATGGTGGAGGCGGGGCTCGTCGACCAAAGGGACGGCGACGTCTACGACGCGATGGCGGGCAGGCTGATTGTCCCCATCATCGACGGCATGAAGAGGATCATCGCGTTCGGCGGCAGAGTGCTCGTCAAGGACAAGCTGCCCAAATATAAGAACACGCGCGACACAATCTTGTTCGACAAGTCCAACGAGCTGTTCGGACAGGACACCGTCAAGAGGCTCCGAATGACCCAGCCCGTCAACGACCTCATCGTCGTCGAGGGTTATATGGACGTCATCTCGCTGTGGCAGGCCGGCGTCAAGAATGCCGTCGCGTCGATGGGCACCGCGCTCACGCAAAGGCAGGCGGCGATTCTCAAGAGGTATTGCGACAAGGTCTACATATGTTACGACGGCGACGCCGCCGGTCAAAAGGCTACGGTTAGGGGATTGGATATCCTGCACTCGCAGGGGCTCGACGTGCGCGTCGTGTCGCTGCCCGAGGGGCTCGATCCCGACGAGTTTGTCCGCAAATACGGCGCGGACGGGTATATCGCCCAGCTCGTCAAGGCAAAGCCGCTCTATGAGTTCAAGCTGTCGCATCTCGCCGAGGGGTACGACATGTCGGTTGCGGACGAGCAGGGCAAGTACGTCGTCGCCGCGGTCGCGGTGCTGAAAGAGCTCAAAAATCCGGCGCAGATGGACGCATATATACCGCTCGTCGCCAAGTTGAGCAAACTCTCCGAACAGACGGTGCGCCGTCAATTGATGTCGGGCGGAGACTTCGAGGCGACCGCGACGGACGTCAAACGACTGAGCGGCGACCGCAAAGACGGAGTATATTACAAGGCGATGCGCTATGTGCTGTACGCGCTGTGCGGAGGCTTGCCCGAAGCGAAACTCGACGAGGACTTGTCCCCGTACATAGAGGACAACGACCACGTCAAGATATATGACGAGATACGCAAGGGCGAGATGACCACGGACGATCTGTCCGCGCTCGCGGCGACGATTCCCGAGGCGGAGAGAGTGCTCGCCGAGGGGCGCAAGGTGTCCGAAAAGGTTGCGGAAGTCTACTTCGGCGACTGCTTGAACAAATTGCACGAGCTGTACGCGAAAAAAGAACGCAAGTTGTTGCTCGAGAGCTACAACGCAGAGACGGATCCGATCGAGAAGGCTAAAATTCTCGAGCGTCTCAACAAGACAAAAACCAAGTGAGGCGAAAGCCGAACATATACAGGAGAGATCATGGACGAAAATCAAAAACAAGAGCAAAACGAGCAAAAGAAGACTCCGCGCGAAGAGAAGATTGACGCCGAGATCGCCAAGCTCGTCGCCGGCGCAAACAACGGGAAGTTGATCGACGAGGAAATCAACGAAAAACTCGCCAGGCTCGACCTCGACATCACAGAGATGGAGAACGCCTACAATCGCATCAGACAGGCGGGTATCACCATCGAAGAGGCGCCTTCGCTCGACGAAAAGCTCGCTCTCGACACTTTGGACAGCGCGACCGACGACTCGGTCAAGATGTATCTCAAGGACATCGGTCAGGTGCCGCTCTTGACTTCGGAGGAGGAGAAAGAGCTTGCAGAAAAGATGTCGCAGGGTGACGAAGAGGCGAAAAAACGCCTCAGCGAAGCCAACCTCAGACTCGTCGTCTCCATTGCGAAGAGATATGTCGGCAGAGGCATGCAATTCCTCGACCTCATTCAAGAGGGCAACCTCGGCTTGATGAAGGCGGTCGACAAGTTCGACCATACAAAGGGCTTCAAGTTCTCGACCTACGCGACGTGGTGGATCAGACAGTCCATCACCCGTGCAATCGCCGACCAGGCGCGCACCATCCGCATTCCGGTGCATATGGTCGAGACTATCAACAAGACGGGCAGGGTCGTCAGACAGCTGATGCAGACTCTCGGCCGCGAGCCGACGCCCGCGGAAATCGCCAAAGAGATGGGTGTGCCCGAAGAGAAGGTCATCGAGATTCAAAAAATCGCTCAAGACCCCGTCTCGCTCGAGACCCCTATCGGCGAAGAAGAGGACAGCCATCTCGGCGACTTCATCGAGGACAACAGCGCCGCGTCTCCTGCCGAAAAGGCGGAATCGCGCATGCTCCGCGAGCAGCTGCTCCAAGTGCTCGACACCCTCACTCCGCGCGAAAACGAGGTGCTGTTGATGAGATACGGCTTGCGCGACGGCAGACCCAAGACTCTCGAAGAGGTGGGCAAGGAATTCAACGTCACCCGTGAGAGAATACGTCAGATCGAGGCGAAGGCATTGCGCAAACTGCGCCATCCCAACCGCACAAAGCGCCTCAGAGATTACATAGGCAGGTGACGTGAAAGGGCTCGGCAAAAGGCTGGGAGCGGCGCTCAAGTTCATCGACTGCGACACGCTTGCCGACGTCGGCTGCGACCACGGCAAAGCCGGGATCGCGGCAATCAGGACGGGCAGAGCGAAGCGCGTCATCATGACCGATATCAGCGAAAAGAGCCTGTCCAAGGCGCGCTCGAGCGCCGAATATTTCGGCATAGACGCCGACTGCCGGGTGGGAGACGGCATGACCGTGCTCGCCCCCGGCGAGGCGGACTGCGTGCTCATCGCAGGTATGGGCGGCAACGAGATCATGCACATCTTGGACGAAGGACTGAACAAGTGCGGCAAGTATGTGCTCGTCGCGCATCGCGACGTCCCCAAGCTCAGAGTGTATCTCGCCGAAAGGGGATTTTGTCTGAGCGCGGACACCGTCGTCAAGGACGGCGGAAAATTCTATAACGTGCTCGCCGCCGAGAGAGGCGGCGGAGTCGTGCCGACGGGCGCGGCGCTGTGGCTTGGCGTCGATAAGCCGCAGTCCGCGGACAGAGAGGAATATCTCGAATATATGCGCGCAAAATATACGGCAATCGCCGAGCGCGCGACCGACGAACCGTCGAAAAACGCGGCGTACGCCGTGTTGGACGCGGTGCGCCGGGCAAAGGAGGAATTATGAAGATAGCGGAGCTCATCGAGCTCATCGACGGGTTTGCGCCCTATTCCACACAGGCGGAATATGACAACAGCGGACTTTGCCTGGGCGACCCCGAAGAGCAGATTGACGCGGTCCTTTTGACGACGGACGTCACCCCCGAGGTCGTCGAAGAGGCGCTCGACAAGGGCTGCAACGTCATCCTCAGTCATCACCCCGTAATTTTCGGTTCGATTAGGGCGATTACGCCGGCGGACGGCATGAGAAGCGAGGTGCTGATCAAGGCGATCAAGTCGGACGTCGCGCTCGTCTCGGCGCACACCAATCTCGACGCGTGCGACGGCGGACTCAACGACCGTATGGCCACAATGCTCGGTCTGCAATCCGTCGAAGGCGAGGGCACGTTCGTCCGCGTCGGAGAGCTGGAGCCGGACGCGACGGCGACGCTTGAAGAATATGCGGCGTTCGTGTCCGAAAAGCTGGGCGACCCCACCGTGCGCTATGTCGGAGACGGCGGCAGACTCGTGCAAAAAGTCGCGGTCAGTACGGGCGCGGGCGGCAGGGACGGCGAGATGTTCGCCGCATTGATTGCTCGCCGCGTAGACGCTCTCGTCACCGCGGAAGTCAAACACAACCTCGCGCTCGAGGCAAAAAACGCCGGTCTCGGCGTCATCGAGTGCACTCACCACGCGACCGAAAGGTGCGCGGTCAAGATTCTCGGCGAACTGCTTAAAGACGTCGGCGTCGAGTTTTATATCAGCGAAAAAGACGAAGATCCGTATCACGCGATCGACGAAAAGGAGTAAATTATGGACATACAGACGATTTTGGAATATCAAAAGCTTGATTTCGAGAAGGTGAAGATCAGCAAAAAGCTCACCGAAACGGAAGAATACAGGAGATATGTTCACGCAAACGAAGCGATGAAAAAGGCTATCGACAACGTCGCCAAGATGAGTACGCGCGCAGAGCAGCTGTTCGAAAAGGCGGAAGACGTGAGCAGAAAATTCGAGTCTGCGAGCAAGGAATACGACGAAATCGCCGGTGCCGCCGAGGGGTTGGAGCAAGACCTCAAGCGCGCGGAATTTTACAGCAAAACGCTCGAAAGCCTCGCCGCTCAACTCGAACAGCTCGAAAAAGAGGCGTCGGCAATAGCGACCGAATTGAACGCTTTGAGCAAAGAGGGCGAAGCGGAGATTGCTTCCGCCAACAAGAACGCCGCAATCAAAAAGAACAGCATGGTCAAGGTCGAAGAGCTCAAGGCGGGCTTTGCGAGCACCATCGACGAGATTGGCGCCAAACAGCGCGAGTTGGAGGAAAAGGCGGATCCGCAGCTTTTGAGCATTTATCGCAACGCGCGCAAACAGGTGAAGAGTTTCCCGGTCATAGTCGCGCTCCGCGACGAAAAACTTTGCGGCTGCGGCATAGAATTGTCGGCGGCGGAACTCGGTAAGCTCAAGGACGGAGAACCGTTCGTCACCTGCCCCACCTGCGGCAGGTTGGTCTACAAGCCTCAACAATGAGACAAAAAGGCAAGAAAAACGAGCGCGCGGCAATCGTCGTCGCGCTCGCGGTCTCGATAGTGCTCATCGTCGTCCCCATTGTCGTGCTGGAGACGGTCGACAAAGAAAAGCTCGCGTCTTTCGAGATGTCGCTCATCCTGATCGCGGTCGCAGGCGTCGCGGTGTTCGGGTTTGCTTTGCTCGCGCTGGGCAGATATGTCGGCAAGCGCGCCGCGCTCACTTCGGGCAAGCGCGTGACGGCGACCTATGTCGGCTGCGAGTGCAAGGCGAGCACGTCTTCGAAAGAATTCTATTCCGTCACCTATTCATATACGGACGGCGGAGGCGAGACGATGACTTGGACGAGTTCGCCGCTCTACAGCTGGGACGAGGCGCTCGCGCTCAAATTCGAGGAAGAGTTCGAGATCGCGCTGATGGGGCGCAAGAGCTACATCACCGCCGACCTCTCGGCGCTCGTCGTCAAGCATATGAGCGAGATCGGCGAGTACAAGTCCGCCTATATGAAGGCGTACCGCGACTACCATTCGGGCGAGAACAGATGAACATAGAGTGGGACAGCAAGGCATACGGCGAAAAGTGCGCGTTCGTCGGCGAACACGGCAAGGAGGTCGTCGACCTGCTGGGCGTGCCGCCGGGGGCGCGCGTGCTCGATCTGGGCTGCGGCAGAGGGGAGCTGACCGCCTATCTTGTGCAAAGAGGCTGGGACGCCGAGGGCATGGACGCGTCAAAGGCGCAGCTCGCCGACGCGAAAAGGCGGTTCCCCGAAATCGTGTTTTTCGAGGGCGACATCACGTCGTTCGAGGTCGAAAAGAGGTATGACGCCGTCTTTTCTAACGCCGTTTTGCATTGGATAGACAAAGACAGACAGCCGGACGCGCTCGCGCACGTCCGCGCCGCGTTGAAGACGGGCGGCGAGTTTGTGTTCGAGATGGGCGGCAAGGGCAACGCCGCCGCTATCCATGCCGCGCTCAAAGAGGAGATCCTCGCAAGGGGAGGGACATACCGCCATGACTTCTTTTTCCCCGACGAGGCGGAGTATTCCGCGCTGCTCGAAGCCGCGGGGTTCGAGGTGAGATACGCGTCGCTCTTTGAAAGACCGACGCCGCTCAAAGGAGACGACGGCGTCGCGGATTGGATAGGCGTGTTCGCGAAGAACGAACTGTCCGGACTGCCCGAGGGACAGCGCCGCGCCGCCGCGCTCGCCGCGCAGGAGAGGTTGAGAGGCGCGCTGTTTGCGGACGGAATATGGACGGCGGACTATGTGCGGCTGCGGATGAAAGCGGTCGCGGTGTGACATTTTGCGAAAAGTTGCGCGCCTCGCGTGAGCGGGGCGCGTTTTGCATGACACTATTTTGCGATATATGCAAAAAAATGTTCGATACGCTTGACTTTGCGCGCACTAAGTAATATATTATTTATAATAATTTATCGGCGAGAGGAACTTATGAAAATCAACGGCTCCCAGATCTTGATCGAGACTTTGGTCGAACAGGGCGTGGACACCGTCTTCGGATATCCGGGCGGCGCCATCCTCAACATCTATGACGCCCTCTACAAAAACAGCGACCGCATCAGGCACATCATCACCGCCCACGAGCAGGGCGCGGCTCACGCTGCGGACGGCTATGCTCGCGCGACGGGCAAGACGGGCGTCGTCATGGCGACGTCGGGTCCCGGTGCGACCAACCTCGTCACCGGCATAGCGACCGCGTTTATGGACAGCGTCCCGATGGTCGCAATCACCGCCAACGTTCCCAACAGCCTCATCGGTTTGGACAGCTTCCAAGAGGTCTACATCGCAGGCATCACGATGCCCATCACCAAGCACAACTTCGTCGTCCGCAGGGTCGAAGACCTCGCGCCGACCGTGCGCAGGGCGTTCGAGATCGCCGAGAGCGGCAGACCCGGTCCCGTGCTTATCGACATCACCAAGGACGTGACGGGCGCGGAATATGAGTTCGAGCCCGTGCCCAAGAAGCCGCGCGCAAAGGCGCCGCTTCCGTCCGAGGACACGCTCAAACAGATCGCCGCATTGATCGACGGCGCAAAGAAGCCGGCAATCTTGGTCGGCGGCGGGGCGCAGATCAGCGGCGCGTCCGACATCGTCGCCGAGCTCGCGCGCAAGGCGGACATCCCGGCGGCGCACACTTTGATGGCGGCGGGCGTGCTCAGCTACGGCGAAGAGCACAACCTCGGGTTGGTCGGTATGCACGGCAACCTCAGCGCAGGCAAGGCGATCGCCAATTGCGACCTCTTGCTCGCGATCGGCACGCGTTTTTCGGACAGAGTCGCGACCAACAAGACGAAGTTCGCGCAAAACAGCAAGATCGTCCACATCGACATCGACGCAGCGGAGATCAACAAGAACGTCCGCAGCAATGTCTCCGTGATCGGCGACGTCAAGGACGTGCTGACCGCGCTTTTGCCCCTCGTCAGGGAGACCAAGCGTCCCGAATGGATGGCGAAGGTCGCCGAATGGAAGGGCAAGGATTACAAGCCTCAGGACAAGGAGGGCGTGCTCCGTCCCCACCAGATCATGAGGCAGATCACCGCCGCTCTCGACGAGGACGCGATCATCGCGACCGACGTCGGACAGCACCAGATGTGGGCGGCGCAATATTACGGCAAGATCAAGCCGCGCCACTTCATCACTTCGGGCGGTCTCGGTACGATGGGTTACGGCTTCGGCGCGTCCATCGGCGCTCAGGTCGCAAAGCCCCAAAGCAGAGTGGTGATGGTCACCGGCGACGGCTCTTTCCATATGAATCTCAACGAGATGTGCACCGCGGTTTCGTTCGGTCTGCCCATCGTCGTCGTCGTGATGAACAACCATGTGCTCGGCATGGTCCGCCAGTGGCAGACGTTGTTCTACGACAAGAGATATTCCGCGACCACGCTCGACAGAAAGACGGATTATGTCAAGCTCGCGGACGCGTTCGGAGGTCTCGGCTTCCGCGCAACGACCGAAGAGGAGTTCAAGGAAGTGTTTGCCAAGGCTCTCGCTTCGGGCAGACCGTGCATCATCGACGCGGTGATCGACAGGGACGAGAGGGTCCTTCCGATGATCGCCCCCGGCTGCACGATCGACGAAATCATCATGTAATCAAGCAATTGTATTTTGGAGGATACAAATATGATCAAAAAGTATTACGATAGCGATTGCGATATCAAGATGCTTGACGGCAAAACCATTGCGATCATGGGCTTCGGCTCGCAGGGTCACGCTCATGCGATGAACCTCAAAGACAGCGGCTGCAATGTCGTCGTCGGTCTCAGACCGGGCAGCAGACACGAAAAGAAGGCGAAGGAGTACGGACTCAAAGTCATGCCCGTCGCCGAAGCCGCGAAGAAGGCGGACATCGTCATGATGCTTGTTCCGGATGAGATCTGCGCAGACATCTACGACGCCGAGGTCGCTCCCTATATGACCGAGGGCAAGGTGCTTATGTTCGCCCACGGTCTCAACATCCACTTCAAGTTGATCAAGCCGGCGAAGGACATCGACGTCATCATGGTCGCCCCCAAGGGCCCCGGCCATACCGTCCGCAGCCAATACGTCGAGGGCAAGGGCGTTCCGTCGCTGATCGCGGTCGCGCAGGACGCGTCCGGCAAGGCTAAGGACTATGCGCTCGCCTATGCTTCCGGCATCGGCGCGGGCAGAGCGGGCATCCTCGAGACCACGTTCAGAGAGGAGACCGAGACCGACCTGTTCGGCGAGCAATGCGTGCTTTGCGGCGGCGTCACCGAGTTGATGAAAGCGGGCTTCGAGACCCTCGTCGGCGCGGGTTACGCTCCCGAGATGGCATACTTCGAGTGCATCCACGAGATGAAGCTGATCGTCGACCTCATCAACAACGGCGGCTTCTCGATGATGAGATACAGCATCTCCAACACCGCCGAGTACGGCGATTACAGGACGGGCAAGAGGCTCATCACCGACGAGACCCGCAAGGAGATGCGCAAGGTCTTGCGCGAGATCCAGGACGGCACGTTCGTCAGCGAATGGATGACCGAGAACAAGAGCGGCAAGTGCGCCAAGTTCCTCGCGACCAGAGCGCTCGAAGCGGAGCATCCGCTCGAGAAGGTCGGCGCGGAGCTGCGCCAAATGATGAGCTGGCTCAAGAAGTGAGCTCTTCGCAATACTAACAAAACACGAGTCGCTTTGCTTTGCAGGGCGACTCGTACGTCAAGGTAACCATGGAATTACGCAGTAGATATTTGACCGGCAAGGCGGAGACCGCTCCGCAGAGATCGCTGCTTTATGCGTGCGGTTTCACAAAGGAAGAACTCGACAGACCTCTGATCGGCGTCGTATCCGCGTTCAGCGAGATCGTCCCCGGGCACGTCCACCTCGACAAGCTCGCGGACGCCGTCAAGGCGGGCGTCAGGCTCGCGGGCGGCACCCCCGTGCTCATTCCGTCCATCGGAGTGTGCGACGGCATCGCGATGGGACACGACGGCATGCACTATTCGCTGCCTTCGCGCGAACTTATCGCCGACAGCGTCGAGACGATGATCACCGCCCATATGCTGGACGGCGTCGTGCTTGTCCCCAATTGCGACAAGATCGTCCCCGGCATGGTCATGGCAGCGGTCAGGATGAACATCCCGGCAGTCGTCGTCAGCGGCGGCCCCATGCTCGCCGGCGTCGTGGACGGGTGCGAGGTCTCGCTGTCCAAGATGTTCGAGGCGGTCGGCGCCTACAAGGCAAATATCATCGACGACAAGGGACTTGACGAATACGAACACAAGTGCTGCCCCTCGTGCGGTTCGTGCAGCGGCATGTACACCGCCAACAGCATGAACTGCCTGTGCGAGGCGATCGGCATCGCACTGCCGGGCAACGGCACGATCCCCGCGGTCATGAGCGCAAGGACGGCGCTTGCAAAGCACGCCGGTATGGCGGTGATGGAGATGGTCAAACGCGGCATCAAGGCGCGCGACATCATCAACAAGAAGTCCGTTTCCAACGCGCTGCGCTGCGACATGGCGCTCGGCTGTTCGTCCAACAGCGTCCTTCACCTGTTGGCGATTGCCAACGAGGCGGGCGTCGAGCTTGACCTCAACATCTTCAACGAATACAGCGACACCACGCCCAACCTCTGCCACCTCGCGCCTGCGGGTCCCACCCATATGCAGGATCTCTATGCGGCGGGAGGCGTGCAGGCGGTCATCTCCGAACTCGCGAAGAAGGATCTCATCGACCTCACCGCGATGACGGTCACCGGCGGCACCGTCGGCGACAACATCAAGGGCGTCAAGGTCAAGAATTACGACATCATCCGTCCGATCGACAAGCCTTACAGCGAGACGGGCGGGCTGGCGATCCTTTGGGGCAACATCGCAAAGAGGGGCTGCGTCGTCAAGCGCAGCGCGGTCGCTCCCGAAATGTTGAAACACACCGGTCCCGCGCGCGTCTTTGACAGCGAGGACGAGGCGATTGCCGCGATCTACGGCAAAAAGATCAACGCGGGCGACGTCGTCGTCATCCGTTACGAAGGTCCCAAGGGCGGTCCCGGCATGAGAGAGATGCTCAATCCCACCTCCGCGCTTGCCGGTATGAAGCTGGACAAGAGCGTCGCGCTGATCACAGACGGACGCTTCTCGGGCGCAAGCCGCGGCGCGTCGATAGGGCATGTCTGCCCCGAGGCGGCGCAGGGCGGCGAGATAGGGCTTTTGCGCGAGGGCGACATCATCGACATCGACATCCCGGCGCACAAGGTCTCCGCGCGCGTGTCCGACGAAGAATTTGAAAACAGAAAGAAAACGCAAGTCATGCCTCAGCCCAAGTTCACAGGCGGCTGGCTCGCGAGATATACCAAGCTGGTCACCAGCGCCGACAAGGGCGCGGTGCTCCGCTGAGGAGAAATATGCTCACACTCGACAAAGTCTACCACGCCGCGTTCGTCCTCAAAGAGGCGATCCGTGCGACGGATATGATCGCCGCGCGCAACATCAAGAGCGGCGTCGACCTCTTCCTCAAGACCGAGAACCTCCAAGTCACCGGTTCGTTCAAGGTCAGAGGCGCTTACTACAAGATCTCGCAGCTCGCCGACGAGGAGAAACAGCGCGGAGTCATCGCCTGCTCGGCGGGCAACCACGCGCAGGGCGTCGCGCTCGCGGCGACTCACAACGGCATCAAGTCGCTGATCTGTCTGCCCGACGTCGCGCCCATCTCCAAGGTCGAGGCGACCAAACGCCTCGGCGCCGAGATCTGCCTCGTCAAGGGCGTCTACGACGACGCCTACAACAAGGCGCTCGAACTCAAGGATAAGTACGGCTATACGTTCATCCACCCGTTCGACGATGACGACGTCATAGCCGGACAGGGGACGATCGGGCTCGAGATCCTCGATCAATTGCCCGACGTCGACGCGGTCGTCGTGCCCATCGGCGGTGGCGGTCTGATCAGCGGCGTCGCGTTTGCAATCAAGCAATTGAGGCCGCAATGCAAGGTCTACGGCGTGCAGGCGAGCGGCGCTCCCAGCATGCTCAACTCCGTCCACGATCACAAGATTGAACGCCTCGACAGCGTCTCTACGATTGCCGACGGCATCGCGGTCAAGGAGCCCGGCGAGCACACGTTCGACTATTGCTCCAAGTACGTCGACGAGATTGTCTCCGTCACCGACGACGAGATCTCTGCGGCGATCCTCGCGCTCATCGAGCAGCACAAACTCGTCACCGAGGGCGCGGGCGCGGTCTCGGTCGCGGCGGTCATGTTCGACAAGCTGCCCGTCAAGGGCAAGAAGGTCTGCTGTCTGCTTTCGGGCGGCAACATCGACGTCAACATCCTCTCGCGCGTCATCGAGAGAGGTCTTTTGATGAGCGGACGCTCCGCGCTGATCACCGTCGAACTTCTCGACAAGCCCGGTCAGCTGCGCGACGTGTCCTCGACCATTGCCGAGCAGGGCGGCAACGTCGTCTCCGTCCACTACGAGCGCGCCAACGAGGGCAGCGACATCAACGGCTGCTTCTTGCGCATCCAGATTGAGACGCGCAACCACGACCACATCGCCCAGATCCGCAAAGCGCTTGCGGACAAGGGCTTCAAACTCGTTTAGGAGGCAATATGAAAGTCATTTCCACCGACAAAGCCCCCGCCGCGATCGGTCCATATTCGCAGGCAATCGTCTCGGGCGGCATGGTCTATACGTCCGGTCAGATTGCAATCGATCCGGCGACAGGCGCCGTCGTTTCGGGCGGCATCGAAGAGCAGACCGAGCAGGTCTGCCGCAACATAGAGCAACTTCTCAAAGCCGCCGGCACCGACATCGGCCGCGTGGTCAAGACGGTGTGCTTCCTCGCCGATATGGGCGATTTTGCGGCGTTCAACGCCGTCTACGAAAAGCACTTCGTCTCCAAGCCGGCGCGTTCGTGCGTCGCGGTCAAGACACTGCCCAAGAACGTGCTGGTAGAGATTGACACCGTCACCGAAATGTGAATCGAGAGGCCGCTACAGCGGCCTCGTTTTTTGCCGACCGCAAGTTGTCGCTTGCGGTTGTTTTTTGCAAAAAATTGTGCTCAGCCTCTTGACAGCCGTTTGACACAAAGCCGATGAAAAATGCGCTTTGTTACACAAAGGGAGCGCGTCTTGAAAAAATTGCGCCCTCACTCTTGACAGCGAATTTGTGCGGAAAGCCGGTTGAAAAATGCGCTCTGTCGCCCGGAGAACAATGTCTTGAAAAATTGTGCGCGTCCTCTTGACAGCGATTTGACGCAAAACTTTATGCATTTTAGACAAAAGGAGACAGACAAAGGAGCGCAAGCATTTGCCTGCGCTCCGCGTGCTTATTGACGCAATATCAATCGTCGTCCTTGGTCGTCATCGCCTCATTGTCGGACGATTTATGTTCGTCGTCGGACGGCTGTTGCGCTTCGTCTGCCGCATCCGTTTTGATGTCGGCACTTTCGCCGTCGCCGCGATCGATCAGCATCTCGGACGCCTTGACTCCGTCGCCCGCGTCGGCGTCAATCATCACCGAGTCGCCGTCTGCGCCCACCGAAGCCATCGCCAGCTTTTTCGCCCCGAGCTTGGCTTGACGCTTTTTCTCATAGATGGGCACGTTGTCCTTGCCCTCGTCGGGGTCGCCCTTGCCCTTTTTGATGCTGTACCACCGCGACACGCGCTCTTTGATGTTGAGGATGGACGGCAACAGCGTGAACACGAGGATCAGCGAGAAGCAGGTGCCGATTGCAATCAGCCTTGTGATCTGTCCGACAATCGGGTTGGTCGTCAGCAGCGTGACCGCCACGCAGGTGAAGATGAGTATGCTTGCCGACGTGATGACGCTCGGTGCGGAGCGGTGCACCGCGTTCTTGACCGCGACCACGCCCGTGCAATTCTCTTTCTCTTCAAAGTACTTGGACGAGAAGAGGATCGCATAGTCGACCGTCGCGCCCAATTCGATCGCGCTGACAATCAGGTACGCCATGAAGTTGATCTTGTCGCCGATCAGGTAGGCGAGCGTCAGGTTGGCGAAGATGCCCGCCTCGATGACGAGGAGCAGTACAACCGACATGATCGGTCTGCGGAAGGTGAGCAGCAGCACCAGGAACACGATGACGGCGCTCAAAATGTTGACCAGCGTGAAGTCGTCCGGCGTGACCGTGAACAGGTCGTATGCGCCTTGCGCAAGCCCGGTGACGTAGACGTGGTTGCCTGCTGCGTCGGTGCCGAACATCTCGTTGGCGATGTCGCGGATGCGGTGCATCGTGTTGTAGCTCTCGATGTCCTCGGGGTCGCCCTCGAGATTGATCGTGTAGAGCATATAGTGGACGGAGCCTTCGGATTCGTCGTCCACATTGGAGATGAAGCTGCCGAACAGCTGGCCGTTGAGCTGTTCTTTGAGAGTGGAGCCGGTCAAGCCCAGATACGCGTTGGCGCTGTCGTTGAATTCGGGATCCTGTACCACTTCGAGGAATCTGTTGCCCGCGATCGATGCGAGAGAGAACACGTCGGAGACGGGGTTAAACTTGCCGCCGTCCTCGCGCACATATGTACCTTCGACAAAGTCTGTCGACGGCGCGGTCTCGTCGGTGACGCCTATCTGTTGAATCTTGTCGATGAACTCGTAGTGTTTGGTCAGGTCGATGTGTCCGTAGCCGTCATATTGATAGGGGATGACCAGGATGAGCTGATTGTTGGTGCCTTCGACCTCTCTTTGGGCGAGACTCTTTTCCGCTTCCGGCGTTTCGTTGGTGAACGTGATATAGTTGAGCGGCACCAGCCCCTGGAAGTACGCCGACGGGACCGCGATCGCTACGCACAGCACGATGACGATGACGGACACCCACTTGTTGGTGATTGTCTTGCCGACAAAGTTGAGCCTCGGGGTGACAATCCAATTGTGATGGGTCTTGTCAATCAATTTCTTGGTCAAAATCAGCAAGATGGGCTGAATGAATATGACCGCAAGCAGCGACAATATGACGCCCTTTGCAAGGACAAAGCCGAGGTCGTAGCCGATGCCGTAGTTCATGAAGAACAGCGCGACAAAGCCGCCGACCGTCGTCAACGCGCTCGCCAAGATGGATTTGAGCGTCTTGGGCATCGCATGCATGAGCGCGATTTTTGGGTCTTTGAGCGTGCGCAATTCCTCTTGGAAGGAGTGGCTGAGGAAGATGGAGTAGTCCATCGCGACCGCCAATTGCAAGATGACCGCGCAAGACGAGGTAATCGTCGAGATTGTGCCGATCGGGTTGCCCGCGATGACGTTGGTGCCCATGTTGAGCAAGATGGATATGCCCAGCGTCGCGAGGAAGATGAACGGCTCGAGATAGCTGTGCGAAGACAGCAGCAATATGACGAACACGACCAACACCGCCGCGATGACGAACTTGGGCATGTCGTTGAGCGAGCTGTCGACGAGGATACGCGCGTTTTGCGCCATACCGGAGAAGTAGTATCCCTGCGACGCGTCGTCAATCTGAGTGATTGTGCCGTCCTCGATGCGCTCGTTCAGAATGCGCTGTATCTCTTTTTCGAGCGCGTCCAACGCATTGATTACGGCGTTGTTCGAGCCGCTTTGAGAGAAGTAGATGTTGAGTATGTATGTGGTCTCGCCGTCCGTCTCTTTGACAAACTTTTCTTGGAACTTGGCGCGCATATCGTCAAGGTCGGCTTGGAGCAGCGTGTCGCCGGTGTAGTACAAATCGAACAGCAGCTGCAGACGGCCGTCCTTTTGCAGGTCGTCAAACGAACCGATCCATACGACGTTGCGCGCAAGGATGGGTCTGTCTTCGATTTGAACCATGAATTCCGGTGCCTGAGTCGGGACTTGAGTTGAGGGAAGTCCGTCATAGGCGCCGTCCGGAGCGGTGCCGTCGACAAAAGTGACGATGCGTTGAATGTCTTCACGCGAAAGATAGGATATGCCGATTGTGGTGTCGCCGACGATGCCGTATTGTTCGTTGAGCATCTGCTTGCCGATCGACGTGTCCGACTCGGGGTCGAGATAGGACAACACGTCGCTCTCTTTATCGGTCAATATCGTCCCGACGACGGACAGAGCCATCAGCAGGACCAAAACGCATATGACCGCGACCTTGTGATCGAGCAACCATTTGGTAAAGCTTGCCATTTCTTCTCCTTTTGCGGCGTACCGCGAACTCTTTACGAATAATATACCATAATTCGACGAAGATTAACAAACGAATAAAGAAGCTTTTTCGGCTCGAAAACGAACGTGAATGTAAAATTTTCTTTACATTTCCACGCTTTGAGACGATATGTGTATTATACGTCATTTTCTCCGAAAACGCCGCCGCGTTTGATTGCCGGGCGGTGAGCGAAGAGGAGCCGGAACACGATAGGCTAACAAACGACGACGGCTCGGTTTGCGGAATGTGAGGTGATATGGTAGAC
>NHCFR05603__coassemble_511_pt1 | contig 26979 bp, 21 predicted proteins | sample NHCFR05603__metabat2_high_PE_018 | metagenome-assembled genome bin NHCFR05603 | reverse complement strand
TGCCTCTCCGTCCCCTAACGGCGCTCGCTGTAAGGCGAGTCTTGTTGTCTCCACCATTTTCCGAAAAGGTCCGTATTTACGGATCTTTTTGTTTTCCGTTTAGCGGAGACAACAAGCTCTTCACTTGTGAAGCATGCTCCGCATGCCGTCACAATGCACGCTCACGCGTTTCGGCACTTCCCGTGCCTCTCCGTCCCCTAACGGCGCTCGCTGTAAGGCGAGTCTTGTTGTCTCCACCGTCTACCCAAAAGATCCGATCATTCGGAAGCATTTTTGTTTTAGCGTACTTCACCGGATGTCTGCGTGTTTCATTGGTTTTTGTCTACATCTGTATATTATCTTGATAATTTTATAAATGTTTTGTCGAATTTTGTCGAAAACGCTTGACTTAAGTCTTTCATTACACTAAACTGAAATTAATAAATCTTGTCACAGGAGATAAATTATGAGAAAAATTGCCGTTTTCGGAGTGGTTTTTGTTGCGGTTGCTTTGACTGTTTGCCTTGTCTCCTGCTCCTCCCCTTCGGCGGTGATTTCCTTCTCTGTCAACGGCGAGATCGTACACTCTCAAGTCGTCACCGAGACCTCAGGCTTGGACGATTTCACCCCCTATCTCACAAACGGTACCTTCTTGGGATGGTTCACGGATGAAGCGTGCACCATCCCTTTTTCTTTTCATGACTACATCCTCGCGGGGACGTTTGAGGACGTCACCGTATACGCTCTCATCTCGCATGACAACACCGGATCGGGTCATCCCGATATAGAAGAGGAATCCTCTTGCGAACACGACTTGCAGCACCTTGCCGCCAAATCTTCCACCTGTTCCGAACGAGGCAATCTCGAGTGCTGGTATTGCTCTCTTTGCGAGCAATATTTCGCAGACGAAACTTGCGAGACATACATAAGCCCTTTCTTGGACCGTCTCGGTCACGAGACAACCTTTGTTCCCGCAAAGGCGGCGACCTGCACCGAGGACGGATCCCATGAACATTGGCATTGCTCGCGTTGCGGACTCGACTTCGAGGACGAGGATTGCACCGTTGAATTGACAAACGCCGTCATCTCGAGTTCGGGGCACACTCTTGTCCATTCTCCGGAAGAGCCGTCTTCCTGCACCTGCTCCGGACACCTCGAGTATTGGACCTGTTCCGTATGCAAAGACGTCTTTTCCGAGAGAAACGCAATCGAGGCCGTCCCTCTCGAGTCGTTGCAAAAAGAGCTCCTTCCGCACAGCTATTCCGTTGAGGATATCATAGAGCTTCCGTCCGCGGCAAAGTCGGGCTCCGCTCTGCTGGTCTGCTCCTGCGGCGATGCGGCAACTCTTACCCTCCCTCGGCTGTCCTATGAAGATTACTCCGTCGTATCCGTGCCCTCATCCTGCACAAAACAAGGCTCGGACACCTACACTTTGCTCGGGACATATCACGTGCAGATTGTAGAGACAAAGTCTCTCGCGGAGCATTCCCCGGGAGCTTTTACCGATTCCCTCGCTCCCACTTGCACCGAGGACGGAGCCACGGGGTTTGTGCTTTGCACGCAATGCGGCGTCGTATTGTATCCGAGCAAGCCAATCCTCTCCACCGGCCACAATTGGTCCGTGAGCGCCTCTCCGTCCACATGCACGACTAAAGGATTTGACACAAAGATCTGTTCCTCATGCGGCGAGACGCACACCTCGTTGCAGCCTTTGGCGGACCACTCCTTTGAGTATGTACGACAACTCCCTTCCACCTGCATACAAAACGGCGTCTCGGCTCACTATGAATGCTCGTCTTGCCACAAACTCTTCACTCTCGAAAAAGAGGCTTGCACCGAACAAGAGCTTGTCTTGCCTCTTTCTCGGCACTCACTTGATCCGACGGGCGTCTGCTCCGTATGCGGCAACCGCGAATTGCAGAATGCGCTATTCGAGCCAAACGACTCCGGGGTCACCTTTACGGGCTTCCTCGACGGATATGTCTACCCCTATACGGAGCTGGTTATCCCCTCGTCCTACAACGGCTTGCCGGTGACGGAGATTGCCTCAGACGCATTCACAGAATACCAAAAGAGCGTGACCTCTCTCGTCTTGCCGGACAGCCTGCTGTCTCTGCCCGAAGGCGTTTTGAGCATTTTCGCCGATTACGACGTCCTGCAATCCCTCACTCTGCCGTTCATAGGGACGTCCCGAGACGAAGGCTGCGCCTTGATAGAATTGTTTGGCGGAAGAAACAACGCCTCCCTTTCCGAAAGCCTCAAGTCCGTGACCGTGACCGACGCAAAGATTGTCTATGCCAATACCCTTTCCGCTGCGGTGAACTTGACCGAAATCTGCATAAACGAAGGCTGCTTATCCATAGAGGCACGCGCGCTTGCCGCTTGCAGAAGTCTCGAAACACTTCGCCTGCCGTCTTCATTGCAATCGCTGGACAGCAGCGCTTTTCACTCCTCTTTCACCGAAGCAGCATCCCCCACAATCCGCTTCGCCGGCACGCAGGAACAATGGGACCGCTTGACCGCAAATCTCGACTTGTCCGAAACGATGACAATCCTCATAGGCGAACTCGCCTCGCAACAATGACGCGTGCACCATCCCCATCTCCAACTCAAAACATACTTGTTTTTGCCAACACGGTTTGACGTTTGAAGCAAATCTTCTGATTATTCGATAGTGAAAGCGCCCCTCGTCGGGGCGCTTTCAGACCGTAGACAAAAGCGAGCAAAAACGAAGTGGGCAAAAAGAAAAGAGAAGCCGCATGACTTCTCTTTTTTGCCCACTGCCGATAGGCGAGCGTTGTCATGGTGCACCCGGCGGGATTTGTAAGGAGCGAGGCATCTTGCCAAGCGACGGAATAGCGAGCGCCGTTAGGGTACGGCGAGGCACCGCCGTGCCAAGCCGCGCGAGCGTCACTCGGTCGGTATCCCGCCGGGTACATCGTGACAAAAGCGAGCAAAAACGAAGTGGGCAAAAAGAAAAGAGAAGCCGCATGACTTCTCTTTTTTTGCCCGCTGCCGATAGGCGAGCGTTGTCATGGTGCACCCGGCGGGACTTGAACCCACAGCCTTCGCCGTCGGAGGGCGACGCTCTATCCAATTGCGCTACGGATGCATAGTAAAGCGGGGCGAGCGGCGCCCGTCCCGCAAGTCGTTTCGCGGCTTACTTGTGCGCCTCGATATAGTCGGCGACGTCGCCGATGGTCCGGAAGTTAATCGCCGCCTCGTCGTCGATTGTGATGCCGTAGACTTCCTCTACCTGCATGATGAATTCCACCTTGTCGAGAGAGTCGGCGTGGATGTCGTCGGTGAGATTGGTATCGGCGGTGAGGTCCGCCTCATCAACGCCCAACTTTTCGGATATGATCTTTTTGAGTTCGTCGAGAACCATGATTGCCTCCTTATGCCGCATCGCGGCTGTTTTCAAAATTATTTTACTACTTGGCGCGGACGATGTCAACGCTTTGGCAGCAATACCGTCTCGCAATGGGCGTCTCCGCCGGCAACGGCAAGAGTATATCCGGGGAAAATGTCGAAATATCGCGCCTCGATATGCGGCACCCCCTCTCTCACGTCCGAAAGGCGTATCCCCTCCCCGGTCAATTTGCAATGCGCCTCGTATGCCGTCCACGCGTTTACGCCGGATATTCCTCGCGGCAGCGCGCGGTTGCTCTTTTCGATGTCAACCCCGACCGGCGACACAGATACCGCAATCACAATTTTGGCATCCGTGTGCGTTATCGATACAAAACAGTTTTCGCAAACAGGTGCGCCGCGCTCGTCGTACCGTATCGCGCCAATCGGAGTTTCGCCGCGCGCTTTCAACTCTTCGTCGATTACGGCGAGCAGATCTTCGCGCGCGATATCGCCGTCGTAGGCGAACAATATCATACGCGATAGCGGCCGTACAGCCCGTTGATATAGCTGAAATATCCCCTGTCGACGCTGCGCATCGCTTCTTCGGTCGCGCGGAACGTCCAATTGCCGTCCGCGACGCCGGGCGTGTTCATTCTGCAATCGGCGCCGTATCCGCAAAGGTCTTGGAAGGGAACGATAGCAAGGCGGCAACAGCTGGCGATGAGCCTGCGGATGAACTGCTTGGTCGGCTTGCAGTCATATCCTCCGCCGCCCCAGTACGCGCGGTCGCACTCGATATATCTGAGCATATAATCGAGTATGTTTTCGGGCAAAGAATACATCCATCCCAACGTGGTATTGTTGTCGTGCGTGGCGGTGTAGCCCACGCAATTGCGGCTGAAGTTGTGCGGCAGATGTATGCTGTCGCCGTCCTCAAAGCCGAATTGCATCACGCGCATGCACGGCAGTCCCGTGTTGGCAAGCAATTCGTTGACGTCTTCGTCGATGATGCCGAGGTCTTCGGCGATGAAGCGTTCGCGCGGATACTTTTTGAACACTTTGGGGAAAAGTTCTTTGCCGACGCCCTTGCGCCACTCCCCTTCCTTGGCGGTCTTTGCCTTTGCGTCGACAGCCCAAAACGCGCTGAACGCACGGAAGTGGTCTATGCGCAGCACGTCGTACAGCTCCATCATTCTGTCTATGCGCGACATCCACCACTTGAAGCCGTCCTTGCGCATGTGCGAATAGTTGTAGAGGGGATTGCCCCACAGCTGACCGTCCTTGCTGAAGTAATCGGGCGGCACGCCGGCGACTTCGGTCGGGGCAAGATTTTCGTCCAATTTGAACAGCGCCGGGTCGCCCCATACGTCCGAACTGTCGAGGCTGACGTACATGGGCATATCGCCGATTATTCGCACGTTTTTGAGCGCAAGCGCGTCGCGCACCTCGCTCCATTGACGATCGAAGATGTACTGTTCGAAGACATAGTAGCGATACTCGCGCGCAAACTCGCCGGCAATCGCCTTTCGGTCGCCTTTCGCCGCGAACTTATATCTGTCCTCCCACTGCCACCACGGTTTGCCGTCGTGCGCGTCCTTGATTGCCATGAACAGCGCATAATCGGGCAGCCACGCGTGCTCCTTTTCAAACTGGTCGAGAGCGGCGGCGTCGGCGAATCCGTCATACGCCTTGCGCAAAAGCGCCCTCTTCGCGTCGCGGCAAAATACGTAATTGACCGTATATGGGTCGTCGTAACGGCACTTGTAGGCGTCCTCGCGGCCAATCAAGCCGTCGCGGACGAGCCTGTCCGGATCGATGTAGAGGAAGTTGCCTGCAAACGCGCTCGAGCCCGAATAGGGCGACCAACCCGTGCCTATCGTCGTAATCGGCAAGATCTGCCAATAGTGAAATCCGCTCTCGAGCATGAAGTCGGCGAACCTTTCCGTCTCCTCGCCGAATCCGCCGATGCCGTACTTGGACGGCAGCGACGAGACATTTAGCAATATACCGCTGCTTCTGTTAAGCATTGTCTCCCTCCTGCGCTTTGGCTCGGCGCTCCAACGCCCTCTCAAAGAAGTTGTCGACCATGGTCATGAACTCTTCGTCGGTGGCAAAGACGACTTCTTTTTTCGAAAATTGATAGTGCTCGTTGACGTTGCGTTGGAATATGTTCATTCCCTTGTAGCTGTCGGATTTGCCGCCATTCTTCGCAGTCGCGTCAACGGCGCTTGCAACGGCGGAATCCTCGCCGCCGGCATCGGATTCGCGCAATTCGTTCTCTCTGTCGCATTTGCCGAAGGCGGCTTTCTTGCGATTTTTCGCATAGTCCTCGTTGATGCAAGCCTCTGCGGCGATAGGTCTGGACAACGTATGTCCCCTGTCTTGATAGAGCATATATTCGGCGTTCGGATTGACGATTTCGTCACGGTGGACATAGACCGAACTCTCGATCGGCACGGTAGGATCGTCGACGCTGTGCGCGACCAACACCGGGCCGCCGAAGGCGTTGATGCCCGTGACTCCGTTGCCGGAAGCCGTCTTGCCGTACATTATTCTCTCGTGCAGCTTGAACCAGGGCTTGAGCATAACGGCAAGCGAACCGACATACCTCGTCGCATGGGGCCGCAATATTCCCCAAGTGTCGTTGAAGCCGCTGAGCGAGGCGACAGCGGTCAACTCGTTGTGCCCGTAGTTGAGCATGTTTGCGGCGGCGTATCCCGACCAGCTGTGCCCGTAGACGAGAATGGGCAGCCCCTCAAACTCCTTGCGCGTCTTGACAAATTCTATCGCGTTGTGAAGGTCAACCTTTGACTGCATCAAACTGCGCAGCCCCTTGCCCTCGCTGAGACAAGTTCCGGTCATGTCGAAAGTGAACACCTCGTAACCGTGCTTGACAAACCACTCCGTGCGATTGAGATAGCCGTCCATATTGCAGCCGATCCCGTGACTGACGATGACGAGCGCCTTGCCTCTCTTTTGCTCCCGACCCTCAATCGGCTTTGCGGTGTAGTGATATCCGGCGAGCTTGTTCTTGCCGGACATGAAGCTCATCTCCTTGCGCGTCATGACGTCTTTGAAATCATCGTAGGTCAAGGTTATATCCAGCGGCGTCACGCGTTTGCCGAACACGGCGTCGTTGACGAGCTTTGCGCCGACAAGCGGCAACACGACCGTCCAGCCGAGCAGCCCGTAAATGGTGAAAAAGCCTACCTTCATCCCGACGGCAAGCGCGCCCTTTTTGGATTTGTGTTTGATTGGAGATTGAATCTTGAGCATTGCTTTCCTCCGTTTATTTCACCGTTATGCGCACCGATGCGGACGACGAACTCATGCTGCCCGCCTTGCGCAAATACAGTCTTATCTCATATGTTCCCGGCGCGTTGAAAACAAGCGCTATCGACACGGGTACGGGATTTTTGAGCATTTCGTCAAGCGCGACTTTGACGGACGTCCCGTCGACGGTCGAATTGTTCACGCGGAAAGTTTGCACCGCTGCCGCCGCTGTCGGTCACGCCGACCTCAACGTAATACTGCGCCCCGTCCGACACTCCGTGGCGGATGTTGACGATCGATGACGAAAGCGCGACGGCGGCAATGAGAGAAACTCGAGCGCCCGTCCTCATCTCACCGCCTCGGGAAATCGACCGTAATCTCCAACCCCGAGGGCGCGTTCGCCCTCGCGGCGATTGTACCGCCGAGGCTCTCGACAATCGTCTTTGCGATCGCAAGTCCCAGCCCCGTGCCCTGTATCTCGCCGACGTTGGACGCACGGTAGAATCGGTCAAAAATCTTCTCTTCGTCGCCCTTGGGGACGCCTATGCCGGTGTCCGCGACGACGAGCGCGCAGCCGCCTCTCGCGGTGTTCTTGAGCTTGACGTTGAGGCGGTCGCCGGGCCTGGTGTATTTGACCGCATTGTCCAAAAGTATGCTGACGAGCTGTTTGACCTTGTCGCGGTCGAGCGATAGCTGCGTGCTGTCAATGCGCGCGATCAAAGCCTTGTCGTCCATGTTTGCAAGGTCGGCGTACATATCCACGACGGACGAGACGGTCTCGCTGACGTTGCCGTCCTTGCCGACGTTGCGGTTGCCTGCGCGGACGATGTTGAGCAGTCCGGCGGAGATGTCGGTCATATACTCCACTTCGCTCACGCACTCTCTGAGGCTTTCGCGCGACGCGTCGTCGACGCCGTCTCCGGCAAGCACGTTGTCGAGATTGCCGCGTATGATCGCAAGCGGCGTGCGGATCTCGTGCGACATGTCGTTGACGAACGCCTTTTGTTTGCCGTAGCTGATCAGCAGCGGGCGCACTTGGATGTAGCCGAGCGCAACCGCCGACGCGAGCGCGATGACGACAAACGCGACGACGAACGGCACCGCCGCATTGCCCGCGCCTGCGAGCATCTCGTCGGCGAGCGCCGACGGAATGAAGATCTTGAGATAGCACGTCCTGTCGGGGGCTTCAAGCTCGGTCGTATAGGTCAAAAACGTATATTCGCCGCCGCTGTCGGTCGCAAACGTCTGTCTGTCGATTGCGTCGGTCTGACCGCCTATGCCCGGGTTCAGCCTCGCGAGCAGAGCGTACGGGGTGTCCATCTCGTATTCGCCGTCGCCGCGCAGCGCATAGACGGCATAAAAACAGCCGTTGCCGATGGGAGCGTCTCCTTCGGCGAGAGCGTCGTAAGACAGCGACGACAGGCTCGTCGCATAATCTTCGGCAAGGTCGAGCGCGGCACGTTCGCGGCTGTCGCGCGTATAGACGGTGTAGCCGGCGAACAGCACGCCGAACAGCACGAGCAACACCGCCGCTTCGAGCAGTGCGAACAAGATCAATCTGCGTCTTGTCTCTCTGTCGAGTTTCATCTCTTCACGTCCTCTCGGCTCGCGGTCAATCCTTTTCCGTCCACATATAGCCGATCGATTTGACCGTTTTGAGGTGCTTGTCCAGCCCGTACTCCGAAAGTATTTTGCGCAGTCTGAACACGTTTATCTCTATGACCTGCGTGCCCGTTTGAGAGTAGTAGCCCCAAATGCGGTCGAAGATCTGCTGTTTGGTCATGATCACCTCTTTGTTGCGCACCAACAATTCGAGGATCTCGTAGGTCTTGCGGTTCATCGGCACATAGCTGCCGTCCCAGGTCATCATCTTCTGCGTGTAGTTGACCTCCATCTTGCCGAAGGTGTAGATAGTACTGCGGAAATTGCCGCCGACGCGCCTGAGCGCCGCCTCGCAGCGGACGATTAACTCTTCTCTGGCAAAGGGCTTGGTGATATAATCGTCAGCGCCCTCGCGGAAGCAGTCGATCTTCTTGTCGATGTCCGACAGCGCGGACAGGATGATGATCGGCATCAGGTAAACGCGCCTTATCTCGCGCAGCACCTCCATGCCCGACAGCTTGCCCAGCATCAGATCCAATATGATCAGATCGTAATAGGTCTTTTCGACGTCCTGCAGCGCCTTTTCGCCCGAAAGCGCGATGTCGACGTCACCGAGCCCGGACAGCGCGACCGCCAAAATTTTGGACAACTTTTCGTCGTCCTCGACAACCAATAGCCTCATACATACTCCTTGCGCATACGGCGCATTCGACCTTATCGTTAAAATGATAACACATAGGGCGCGCATTTTCAATAGGCAACGGAGATTTTTTGCAATATTTTTTTAATATTTATGAAATGCCGATTTAAGACGCGCGCCCTTCGGCGCAAAAAAACGCGCCCCGAAGGGCGCGCCGTTTCTTTCGGGATTCAGGCGATGTTCTCTCCCTTGAACAACGCGTCCTTCAGCCCCGGATCGACAAGTCCCTTTGCGGCGTTGAGCTTGACGACTATTTTGAAAACCTCGTCCGACGCTCTCTCGCTGCCGATGTCGTCGTCTGCGACGAAGTCGCGCATCACGATGTTGATCGCGGCGAGCTTGTCGGCGTTCTCCGCCTTTTCCAGCCCTGCGAGCCAATCATTGGCGATGGGTCTGAACTTCGCCTCCGCCTCGGCGAGCCAGTTGGTCGCGGTGATTTGCGACTGCAACACGAACAGCTTGCCCTCGCTCTTGCCAGAGATGTACTTGTCCCACTCGGCGATGAGCAGCGGATACTTCTCTTCATATTTGTTCTTGCTTATGCTGTGTATGCCTCTGTTGTATTCCGACTGCAAATACTCTTCTCTCTCGTAGAGGAAGTCTTTTTGTTCACACTTTTCGGGGGTGCGGTAGACGATGACGACGTTCTTGCCCCACTCGCGCATCTGCCCGAGCGTGACCTCTGACGGGACCGCAGCGAGCGTTTTGTCGAGCGCGATGCTGCCCAATTTTTGTTCGAGTATCGCGATCACCTTGTCCTCGGTGGCGTCCCATGTGTGCTGAAAGTCGAGCACGATCACTTCGGAAGGATACTTCGCGACGAACGCGACGATGTCGTCGCACGCCTCGACAAGCGTCATATGCTTTGGGCTGGGCCAGAAAAACGAATCGGTGTTGCCGTGTACAAAAGACGGTTCGCCGTTGACGTCGGTCACGCGGCAGTCGAAATATCTCACGCCGCCGTCAAGCATCTCGGCAAAATCGCTGTGCTGGGTGCATGCCGTGTCGTTCTGCCCCACGGTGCCGGCGTCGTGCGCGCCCAGCATGACTATCTCTCCGAGCTTTGCGTCGCTCTTCAAACAGGACATATATCCGCCCGAATACTCTTCGCCGCACGCCGCGAATGAGACGCAGAGCATACATACCGCCGCCAAAGCGGCTATGACAACGATCTTCCTTTTCATGACCTCACCTCGCGTTGTTGGTTATATTATAATCTATGAATATGCGCTCGTCAAGCGATCGCGTCACATATCTTTTTTGCGCACGACGGTGCCGCAATAGGCGCACTTGATCTCACCGTCTCTCAGCACGAGAGGCGCGTTGCAATTGGGGCACTTGCCAAGGTCGATGTAATCTCCCTGTTTGGGCGCGGAGCGCGCGATGTTGCCCTCGGCGTCGAGGACATAGCCTTTGAGACAGCCCTGCGCGATCAGATAGTCCACGCTTGCGCGCACGTTTTTGTCGTTTTTGCCGAGATGGGCGGCGATTGCCGACACCGTCCCCAAGCCCTCGTCCTCTATCGCCGCAAGCACCGCGCCGTGCAGACTTTGGTTGGAATATTGCACCCAAGCGACCGGCGTGCCGTAAAAACCGAGCACCGTCAAAATTATGCCTATGACCATCACCGCGGTGATGCCGTTGCCCGCGCCGAGCACGATCATCGGGATTCCGGCGATCAGCCCTACGGTGAGGAACATCGCCACGCCGAACGCCCTCTGTTTTTTGACCTTGAATCTCTTTTGATTGTTGCTCATATTCACTCCTCGAAAACTATCTTTTCGTCCGCGGATTTGCGCTTTTTGGGGCGCGCTTCGTCCGCGGGATGGCCGATCGCGACGATGAGTTTGACCTTTTCGCCTACCGAAAGAGGCAGCTCCTTTGCAATCTTTTTCGCCTGCAGCCAGCCTATTATGCACGTCCCCAGCCCCAGCTCCGTCGCGCGCAGGCAAAGGTGACCGACCGCAAGCCCCAGGTCGTTGGCGGAAAAATCCAAATTCTTGATCTTGTCCGCCGCCTTGTCGATCGCGGACGGCTTTGCGGTGACGACAATCAGCGCGGGCGCCTCGTCGGTGAAACCGTTCGCGCCGAAAAGCTGCGTGTAATTTGCAATCTTCGCCTTCTTGTCGCCCTTGACGACATAAAATTTCCAAGGCTGCTTGTTGCATGCCGACGGCGCGAGCAGCGCGCATTCCAGACAATCGCGGATCAGCGCGTCGTCGACGTCCTCGGGCTTGTATGCGCGGCAGCTGTACCTCGCCGCTATCGCTTCTTTTACGTCCATAGCTCCTCCGTTGGGTCCCTTTTTCTCTATTATATCAGCAATCCGCCCGCAATGCAATACCGCGGCGAAAATTCGACGCGCGTCGCGGACATTGACAACAATGCGCCTGAAGGACTATACTGTAAGCATGCAGGCACGTCTGTCCGAAAAGGAAAAATACATCTTCGAAAAGGCGCCCGTCCCCAAGGCGGTCGTCTCGCTCGTACTGCCGACGGTAATCAGCCAATTGATCACGATCGTCTACAACCTCGCCGACACCTTCTTTGTCGGCAGGCTGGGCGACGAGACGATGGTCGCGGCGGTCACGCTGTGCCTGCCCATCTATATGCTCTTGACCGCGACCGCCAACCTGTTCGGGATAGGCGGCGCGTCTGTGATGTCGCGCGCACTCGGCTCCGGCGATCCCGACGGGGCGCGGCGCGCGTCCTCGTTCGCGGTATGGGGCGGCATTGCGGTCGCGGCGGTGCTCTCGCTCGTGTTCGGACTGTTCCGCAAGCCCCTCCTGACCGCGCTCGGAGCGGACGGGATGCGATTGCAATATGCGGTCGACTACCTGATCTACACGATCGTCGCCGGCTCCGTCCCTACCGTGCTCTCGTCCGTGCTCGCCCACCTGGTGCGCGCCGAAGGCAAGGCGATGCATGCGGGTATAGGGCTGTCGCTCGGCGGCATCCTCAACGTCGCGCTCGACCCTCTGTTCGTCTTTGATTGGGGCTTGGGCATGGGGGTGACCGGCGCGGCGCTGGCTACGCTGATCTCCAATTGCGTCTCCGCGCTCTACTTCGTCATACTCGTGCTCAAATTGCGCGGAGTCGTCACTCTCAAGCCGATTAAAGCCGCCTTTGCGCGCAAGACGTCGCTTGCGGTGATGTCGATAGGGCTTCCGGCGTGTCTGATGTCCATGCTGACGACCTGCTCCAACCTCGTCGTCAACTATCTCATGGCGGCGTACGGCGACGCGGCAATCGCCGGCATCGGCGTCGCAAAGCGCGTCAACATGGCTTCATTTGCAATCACTCAGGGCATAACGCAGGGCGCGCTGCCGCTGATCGGCTACAACTACGCGTCCGGAGACCGCCGCCGAATGCGCTCGTCCATACTGTTCATGTCGGCATGCACGTTCGGCTTCGCGCTGATATGTCTGACAATCTCGCTGTCCTGCACCGAACCGCTCATACGCGCGTTCATCGACAGCGACGAGACCGTCGCCTACGGCACGCGCTTTTTGCGCATCATATGCTGGGCTGTACTGTCCGCGTCGGTCGGCTTCATCGCGGTCACCGTCTTTCAGGCGACGGGCAAAAAATACCGCGCGCTGCTGCTGTCCGTGCTGCGCAAGGGCGGTCTCGACGTGCCGCTGATGTTCATCTTGGACGCGCACTTTCCCGCGATCGGGATCGCGATGGCGACGCCGATTGCCGACTACACCGCCGCGCTCGTCGCAATCATACTCCTCGTTTTGTTTTTACGCACGGCAAAACGCACCCCTCTCGAGGCCGCCGAATCAAACTCCACCGATCCGCCGACCGACCGCGACGACATTCAAAAAGATTGACATGTTTTGATTTTTGACGCAAAAAAAGGACCGCCGCCGGCGGTCCTTTGACTTGGCAAAAATGTCAGCCCTTGGTCGAATAGTTGGGGGCTTCCTTCGTGATCGAGATGTCGTGCGGATGGCTTTCGACGAGCGCCGCGCCGCTGATCTTGATGAACTTGGCGTTCTTTCTCAACGTGTCGATGTCCTTCATTCCGCAATAGCCCATGCCGCTGCGCAGACCGCCCATGAGTTGGAAGACGACGTCGGACAGCGCGCCTCTGAACGGGACCCTGCCCTCGACGCCTTCGGGAACGAGCTTTTTCGCGCCCGCCTGGAAGTATCTGTCCTTGCTGCCCGCGTTCATCGCGCCGAGCGAGCCCATGCCTCTGTACACCTTGAAGCTCCTGCCCTGGAAGATCTCGATGTCGCCCGGGGTCTCTTCGGTGCCGGCGAACAGACTGCCGATCATGCATGCGCTTGCGCCGGCTCCCAATGCCTTGACGATGTCGCCCGAGAACTTGATGCCGCCGTCCGCGATGATGCGCTTGCCCAGCTTGTCCGCCGCCTCGGCGCAATCCATGATTGCGGTGACCTGCGGCACGCCGATGCCTGCGATGATACGGGTCGTGCAGATGGAACCGGGTCCGATGCCGACCTTGACGACGTCCGCGCCGTGGTCGAACAACGCCTTGGTGCCCTCAGCGGTCGCGACGTTGCCGACGACGTAGGTGACGCCGGGATATGCCGATTTGATTTTTGCGACGGTGTCGAGCACGCCCTTGGAGTGGCCGTGAGCGGTGTCGATGACGATGACGTCGACTTTGGCTTCGACGAGCGCGGCGACGCGGTCGAGCACGTCCGCGGTGACGCCGACAGCCGCTCCTGCGAGCAATCTGCCGTTTTCGTCCTTCGCGCTGTTGGGATACTTGATCGCCTTCTCGATGTCCTTGATTGTGATGAGTCCTTTGAGGTTGAAGTCCTTGTCGACGAGAGGCAGCTTCTCGATGCGATGCTTGCCGAGAATCTCCTGCGCCTGCTCGAGCGTGGTGCCGACGGGCGCGGTGACGAGGTTGTCCTTTGTCATGCACTCGCCGATTGTCTTGGTCATGTCCGTCTCAAACCTGAGGTCGCGGTTGGTGATGATGCCGACCAGCTTGCCTCCCTTGGTCACGGGCACGCCGCTGATGCGGAACTTGCGCATCAAGTCCTCCGCGTCCGCGAGGGTATGCTCGGGGCTGAGGTGGAAGGGATTGGTGATGACCCCGTTCTCGCTGCGCTTGACCTTGTCGACCTGCTGCGCCTGGTCTTCGATCGACATGTTTTTGTGGATGATACCGATGCCGCCTTCGCGTGCGATTGCTATCGCGAGTTCGTACTCGGTGACCGTGTCCATCGAGGCGCTGAGCAGCGGAATGTTGAGTTTGATCTTGTCGGTGAGGTGCGTCGAAAGATCGACTTGGTACGGCAGCACTTCCGAATAGGAAGGGATGAGCAGTACGTCGTCGAAAGTAAGTCCTTCTTTTACGATTTTTGCCATGGTATTCTCCTTGCGCTTTTTCTAATTTTATAGCTTTTGCGCGCCCAAAGTCAAGCATATCGCCGCGCAATTTATACCCACTTGAGTGCAAATCGTCCGTTTATTTTCACAAAACTCGCCAAATGCGCGCAAATGCGTTTTTCGGCTTGTCTTTTCGGGCGAATGGTGGTATCATATGTTTGACTACAAGCCAACGGAGAAATACCGTCATGACACAACAACAGCTCAACGATCTCATCTCCCGTATGACATTGCGCGAAAAGGCGGCGATATGCAGCGGCCGCGATTTTTGGACGACAAAACCCTTCCCCAAGCTCGGGATAGGCTCCTTTGTCATGTCCGACGGTCCGCACGGTCTGCGCAAGGAGAACGAAGACGACGACAACCTCGGCATGAAGATGTCCTTCCCGGCGACGGCGTTCCCCCCGGCGGTCAATATGGCAAGCTCGTGGGATCCCGACCTCATCCGCGAGATCGGCGTCGCGCTCGGCGAGCAATGCCTCGACCAGCAGGTCGACATCTTGCTCGGCCCCGGCATCAACATCAAGCGCTCCCCTCTTTGCGGACGCAATTTTGAGTATTTTTCCGAAGACCCCTATCTCGCCGGCAAGATGGGCGCCGCCTACATCAAGGGCGTCGAGTCGACGGGCGTGGGCACTTCGCTCAAGCACTTTGCCGTCAACAACAACGAATATCTGCGCATGACGATCAACAGCGTCGTCGACGAGCGCGCGCTGCGCGAGATTTATCTGTCCGCGTTCGAAGAGTGCGTCAAACAGGGCAAACCGCGCACCGTGATGGCGTCGTACAACCGCATCAACGGCGTATACGCGACGGACAATCCGTGGCTGCTCGACACCCTTTTGCGCAAGCAATGGGGATATGAAGGCATGGTCGTCAGCGACTGGAACGCCGCCAACGACCGCGTCGCCGGAGTCAAAGCTGGAATGGACCTCGAAATGCCCACGAGCGGCAACAAGAACGACCGCCGCATCCTTGCCGCAATCAAGAGCGGCGCCCTCACCGAAGAGGAGCTTGACAAGGTCGTCGCCCGCGTCTTACGCACGCTCGAAGTGTGCGAAAACAACCGCCGCCCGTTCAAGGCGGACTATGACAAAGCGCACGAACTCGCGCGCCGCGCCGCGGACGAATCAATCATATTGCTCAAAAACGACGCCGAACGGCTGCCGCTGTCAAAGGACAAAAAGCTGCTCGTCGTCGGCAAACTCGCCGAACACAGCCGCTATCAGGGCGCGGGCTCGAGCCGCATCAATCCCTACAAGTTGGTCTCCGTTCGCGAAGCGCTGGACGATGCCGGCGTCGCGTACGAATACACCGAGGGCTACTCCCTTGACGGCGACGGCAAGGACGCCGAGCTCGAACGCAAGGCGCTCGAGCTCGCCAAGGACTTTGACGGCACAATCGTCTGCTGCGTCGGACTGACCGACACTTACGAGAGCGAGGGCTACGATCGCACGCATATGACTCTGCCGCCCTCCCACGACGACCTCGTGACCAAGCTCGCGGAATCGGGCAAACCTCTCGTCGTCGTGCTGTTCGGCGGTTCGCCCGTCGAGATGCCTTGGCTGGACAAGGTCGACACCTTGGTCAACGCCTATCTGCCCGGCGAAGCGTGCGGCGAGGCGGTGCTCGACATCCTGACCGGCGCGGTCAATCCGTCCGGTAAGCTCGCCGAGACCTACCCGTTCAAACTCGAAGACAACATCAACGCCGCCTACTTCCCGATGGGACCCAAGAACGTCGAATACCGCGAGAGCATCTATGTGGGCTACCGCTATTACGACAGCGCGAAAAAACAAGTCGCGTTCCCGTTCGGGCACGGGCTGAGCTACACCACGTTCGCCTATTCCGACCTCAAAGTCGACGACAGCGGCGCGACGTTCACCGTGACCAACACCGGCAAAGTCGCCGGCGCGGAGGTCGCGCAGATGTACATCCGCGACCTCGATCCCGTCGTCTTCAAGGCGGACAAAGAGCTCAAGGGCTTTGCCAAGGTCTTCCTCGCCCCCGGCGAGAGCAAGACCGTCACCCTGCCGTTCGACGAGCGCACGTTCGCGTTCTTCAATACCGCCGAGGCCGATTGGCACCGCAGCGACGGCGAATACGAAATTTTGATAGGCGCGTCGTCGCGCGACATCCGCCTGTCGGCAAAGCGCAAGTTCGCGTTCGGCGAGTCGAGTCCCGTCAACGCGCGCCGCGCCGAGTGCCCCGTCTACTACGACATCGCCGGGGCGACCGAAATCCCCGCAGATCAATTCCGCGCGCTGTACGACAAGCCCATCCCGCCCAACGTGCCAAGCAAGCGCGGCGAGTTTGACGACAACACCACTCTCGGCGAATTCGGGTGCTGTCTTTTGGGCAAGCTCATCCTCAAAGCGGCGCCCGCGCTGATCAAGTCGCAGGTCCCCAACGCCGACATGACGACGATGCTCATCCTCACCCAAGGCATGCAGGGCATGCCGCTGCGCGCGCTCGTCGGCATCTCGAGCGGCATCATTGACAGCCGCCTTGTGGACGGCTTGCTGCTGTGGGGCAACAAGCACCGTCTGCGCGGCTTCTTCAAGATGATCGCGGGCTTGTTCGGGAGCCTTTCAAACATCGAGAAAAAGAACAGGGCGAACATGCAGCGCAAGCTGCAAAAACGCGCCGAACAAAAGGCGAAAGCCAAAGAACAAAACGACTGAAACTCGGCGCCGCGAAAACACTTTTCGCGGCGCCTCTTTATATCTTTCGATATTCCATTTTTTCGTACCCGTGTGCATTATGGACGAATACGGCTGGTCACTACCTCTCCGCTTGTCGGGTCCAAAAGCACGCTCATGTCGTCGCCTCTGTCCGCGACAAACGACACATACCAATAGTACTCGCTGTCGCGGTCGGTCTTGCCGTTGACGAAGCGGACATAGATTTCGCGGTGCATCCCGTCCTCGGATGCAAGCTCGGCGTCGATTTCGCTTTTGAAGTGGCCGTAGGCAAGGTCGAGGGCTTTCGACGGTTCAATCGCCTCCGCCATCTCGTCCGTCAACTCGAACGTGAACGGCGTATCCGGCGCGGCGGAATCGGTGATTGTCAACTCGGTGAACGTGCCCAAAGCCGACGCATCGGCAATCTTTGCGACCAACTTCGCGCCGATTACGCTCGGCTTCATCGTCCCTTCGACCTTGCCGCTCGCCCCTTCGAGGACGTACGAATAGGTTGACTCGTCCGACATGGACGGCAGTGTCGCGATGACGGTGGTGAACGTCTCCGCCTCGCCGGCAACTCCGTCGGCGACGAACACCTTTTCGCGGTCCTGCGTACCGACCGTAACATAGGCGTTCTCGGTCTGCCCGGTATAGAGCGCCGTTTGACGACAGCTGACATTCTCTTCCAAGATCTGCAAGGTCGTCTTTTCCTCTTCGCATGCCGCCGAGGCGACGGCAAACGTCACAAGCGCCGCGATACACAGCGCGATGGCAATGATCCTTTTCTTCATATATCCTCCTCGGTTGGTTCGCCATATCATATGGCGCCGGCACGGATTTTATGAATTGCGGACGCAAAGATAATTCGACGTCATCGCGGCAAGAAAAAAGTTGCACTCGACTCTTGACAAAAATTACATCAATCTTAACGCGCACGCGCCGCGCTCGCACGCCCTCGAACGCTGTCAAGAGTTTGCGCCGTTTTTTCGGCGCAAAACCGCTGTATGCCAAACAAATACATATCCCTGTTTTTGTTTCTTGTCGCCGCGCCGCTCGGTCGGCGGCGAAAAATTTACCGAAAATTTACATTTTACAATCAAACTGTTTACGCTCATTTATTTGTAATGACCCGCACGAAAGTATATAATGATATTAATACGAGAGAAAAATTATGGATAACAATTCTTGCACTCAACACGCGGCTCGGGCCGCGGACAGCGACTTCAAGTACATCGGCAAAGCGGAGAAGGCTTCCTACGGCTTCGCCTCGATAGGCAGCTTCATGATCTCGGCGGTGGTGTCGTCCTATCTGTCGGTGTTTTTGTCCGACATATTGTTGGTTCCGCTCGGCTTCACGACGGCATTGATGTTCGTCGCGAGATTTTGGGACATGGTCAACGACCCGATCATGGGCGTCGTCATCGACCGCACTCACACCAAAAACGGCAAGATGCGCCCGTTCATCAGGATAGGCGCGTTCCTCATCTTCATCGTCTCGATCGTGATGTTTTTGCCTCTTTCGGAGATGCCCGTCGCGGCGCGCTGCGCGTTTGCGGCGGTCGGCTATCTGCTGTTCGACTTCTCCTACACCGTCGTCGACGTGCCTGCGATGGGCCTTATGAGCGTCGCGACGCCCAATCCCAAGGAGAGGTCGTCTCTGCTCTCGTTCTATGTCACGCTCGGCTCGATAGGCTCGTTGATTCCGATCGGGCTTATCAGCGTCTACCAAAGGATAGTCCCCCCGACATGGGTATATTTCGCGATAGCGGCGACCGCCGGCGTAGTCGTATTTGTCGGCTATCTGCTGCTGTTCAAAAACTCCAAAGAGCGCTTTGCGACCCACACCGAAAAGACGCCCATCAAGGAGATGTTCAAAGCCGCGGCGAAAAACAAGCCCATGCTGCTGACGTTGCTCACGTCGATGCTGGCTTCGCCTCGCTATCTGTTGATGGCAGCGGCGTCCTATATCTCGATTTACGTCGTAAAAATCAACGGCTGGGAGTCGGGCGACGTGCTGATTTTGCTCTATCTCGTCGTCGGCGCAGGCATGTATGCCGGGATATTGCTGACGCCCGTAGCGTACAAGCGGATAGGTTTCAAAAAGACGAGCCTCATCTTCGGCGCAATCTCGGCGATCTTTTTGACCGCGGCGTTCTTTGTCGGCAGAATCAACTATTTCGCCGCGTTCCCGTTGATGACAATCGGCGGACTCGGCGTCGGAGCGTACAACGTACTGCCCTATCCGATGGTCGGCGACAGCCTCGACTATCTCGAATGGAAGACGGGCCACCGCATGGAAGGCGTATGTTTTTCGTTCAACTCCATGGTCACCAAGTTCAACAACGCGATTGCCGCGGTCGCCGTGACGGCGCTGTTGATTGTCTTTCAATTCAAGCAACCCGAGGTCTCGGGCGTGCCCCTTCCCCAATCCGACTTCACGATCGACGGCATGTTCTCGATGGTCACGTTGATTCCTGCTGCGGGCTTTGCGCTGTCGCTGATTCCGATGGCGCTCAACACCTACCACGGCGCGCGCAAAAAGCAGATTTTGGACGAACTCGAAGCAAAACGCGCCGCGCTCAATACGGACGGCGGCGTAGTGCTCGAAGAGCAGGGATACACCGTCAACGAAGAGGACGAGATGATCGGCAGCGAACCTCTCGTCAAAGCGGTCAAACCGATCGAGATACATTGCGAGATCAAGCGCTTTGAGGTGGAAGGACCGCTGCGCGTCGGAGTGATTTCCGACTCCCAGCTGTCGCCCTTCCCGTGGCGCAAAAACAAGACTTACGAACTCAATCTGCGCCGCGCGTTCGAGGTGCTCAAAGCATACGACGTCAATATGATCGTTGTCCCCGGCGACATCTGCAACATCGGCTCCAAGTGCGCGTACCGCCGCTTCAACGCCGCGCTCGACCACGCGTTCGGAGACAAAAAACCGATCGTGCAATTGATCATGGGCAACCACGACTACTTCCCCGCGCTCTTCCCGGCGCGCAAGCGTAAATTGTTCACCGCCTGCACCGGCAAGCCGCCCTATTCGCATTACGTCGTCAACGGCTGGCACTTCATCGGGGTATCGCCGCAGGACAGCTCGCAGCAGAACGGCTATGACTCGGTCGCGGACTGGATGTGCGACCGCATCGACGCGGCGATTGCCGAGGGCGGCGACCGACCCGTATTCGTGACCACGCACAACAGCGCGGCGAACACCGTCTACGGCTCGCAATCCGAAGGGAAGCTCTACAGCGACTTCAAGCTGGGCAAGGTGCTCGGCAAATATGACAACGTCGTCAACCTCGCCGGACACTTGCACTTCCCGATGCTGGACGAGCGCGACATACATCAGCGCAACTACACTACAATCGGCACGCAATCCGTCTCCTATGTCGAGATGGAAAAGGGCAAAGTCAACGGCTCGGTGCCGCCGCAGGCGCACATCGCTCCGATGGGGCTGGTGATGGAATTCGGCGACGACGGCGTCGACATCAAGCGCGTCAACATGCTGACCGCAGAAGAGGAAAAGGCGAACGAGCGCTGGCATCTGCCCGCGCACTTGAACAGGGAAGCCTTCACCTACACCTCGGCGAGGTTCGGCAAGACCCGTCCGGTGATGCCTGCCGCAAAGGGCCGCTGCGCGATCATTCACGGCTCGACCTATCTCGTTTTCGAACGAGGCAAAGACGACGACCTCGTCCAAAGCTACAAGGTCATCTACAACGACGGCAAGGTGCAATACTATTTCTCCGACTACTACAAGGGCGTCAATCACCGCTCAAAATATATGCGCCTCAAATTGTACGACAAGGCGCAGGGCGTATACGACGTCGAGGTGTTCGCAATCAACTCTTCGGGGATGGTCAGCGACAACAGCACGTCCATCGAGAACGTAAAGGTGCTCTACTACAACAAATATCCGTTGATATTCGCTCCGGACATGAACTTCACATGGCTGAAAAATCTGATCGCAAAATTCTGAGCTCGCTCAAGGGCTTCATCTTTGACATGGACGGCACGCTCCTCGAGTCGATGGGGCTGTGGGACAAGCTGTACGCCGACCTGTTCGCCGAAGACGGTTTGACGATGCCCGACGGGTTTTCGCTAGCGGTCAACCATCTCAAGCTGTCCGACTGCGCCGAATACGCGGTGCGAAACACGCCGATCAGGATGAGCCGCGAAGAGGTCGAGGAATTTTGGCACGAACGCGCGCTCGAAGCCTATTCGGACAAGGTACCGCTCAAGCCGTATGCGGCGAAATTGCTCTCGCTGCTGGTCAAGCACGGCGGACGCATAGGCGTCGCGACCGCGCTGGGCGAAGATCTGTTTTGGCCCTGTCTCAAACAAAACGGGGTCGCGCCGCTGTTTTGGTCGGGCACGTCGATCGAAGAGGTCGGCGTCGGCAAGGACAAGCCCGACGTCTACATCCGCGAATGCAACAAGCTCGGACTGCGTCCGTCCGAGTGCGCGGTGTTCGAGGACAGCCACATCGGCATAGCGAGCGCCAAAAAAGCGGGCTTTTTCACTGTCGGTCTTTACGACGCCGCGTCCGCCGAGCATTGGGACACGCTCAAATATCACTCCGACCTCGCCTGCCGCAGTCTCCGGCAAGCCTACTACGCGTTCAAGAACGCATACAGCGGCGTATAAAATGACGGCTCCGAGCGATCGGAGCCGTATTTGTTTTTTCTTTTTCGGATTCAGGCGAAGTATTCGTCAAGCCCCTCTCTGAACCGCGCGACATCGGCGTCGGTATAGAACTTGTAACCTATGTATTGCTTGTCCGAATTGGGCAGCTTGCACACAAAGCGTTTGTCGTCGTCATAGAGGAATTGGGGGATGTTTTCGTCCTTGAGCAACGCGAGCACGACGGTGTTTTCGGTCGGCAGATACATGATGCGCGCGTATACGATATTGCCCACGCGGTAGCTGTACGAGCCGGTCAGTTCCTCGACCTCGGTCTCGTCGGCGACCGCGCCGATGAGGCATGGAGTCAACCGCGACAACGCGTCGATCAGCGACTTTTTGTCTTCGCTCCACTCCTCGAGTTTGACCCCGCGCAAATTGGTCGGATTGCTGGTGTAGACGAGCTTGTTCGCGCCGGTGTCGCCAATCGGGAGCATGAGCGCCGCGGCGTTTGCGAACGCGCCGCTCTCGCGCGACACGATGCCTTCGTCGATCAATTTGTTCCATGTCAACAGTCCGAACGTAGACTTTTCTCTCTCCCATGCGGCGCCGACCAACGCCTTGAGCACGTTGTCGTCCTCGTACGGGGATTCGCACTCGGCGTCGGCGGTCAATGCGACGTAATAGAATCCGTCCGCGTCGGCGAAGATCTTGCGGCAATACGAGGTGAACCCTCCCTTGCGCAGACTGCGCTCCCTGTCGCGGACGATCCCGCTGTCATATTCCTCTTCTTCGCAGATTTCGATGTTGTCGCCTCCGCCCTTGACGACCGCCTGCTTGAATCTGCGGTCGAGCGCAAGCTGAACGTTGAGCGTACGCGCCTGGCGAAAACTCGCCTCGTTCGAGCAGGCGTTGGCATAGGACACGACCTTGGCTTCGACGAACACAATGAACTTGGCGTTGGAAGAGTGGGCGACAATCACGAGATCGGGCGAGCCGAAGTCCCCCAACCTGTATTCGGGCAGATATTCGCAATATTCGACCTCTTTGACGAAGTCGGGGGTCTTGCCGTTCCAGACAATGCTTTCGAGAAGTTTTTTGTCTGCACGGGCGGCAATGACGTCGGCGACCAGTCCCGAGACGAGTCCGCTCTCGCCGTAGTAGAGAACTCTGCTTGATCCTTTCATAATTTCCTCCTTGAGGGGATGTCCCCTCTCTTATACAAAACCACAAAATGCGCTCCATGTCAATAGGTAAAGCCGAAATTTTACATTGATTTGAAATATCGGCGCGGCGCGCGCGGCTTTGCGGCGCAAAAAAAGACGCCTCGGCGCCTTATTCTTTTTCCTTTTTGCTGCGCTTGAGCAATGCCGTCTGAGCGCCGCTCTTGGGAAGTCTCACGATGAATTTTGTGTATGTCGACCCGTCGCTGTCGCACTCTATCTCGCCGTCGTGATTCATCACTATGTTTTTGGCGAGCGACAGTCCCAATCCGAAACTGCCTGCGGCGGCGCTCTGCGTGCGCGCGTTGTCCACGCGATAGAAGCGATCGAAGATCTTTGTCAAATGCTCCTTTGCAATGCCCGTGCCGTAGTTGGTGAACACCGCGTTCACTCCGCGCTTGTCCGACTTCATCTCGACGTCGATTCTGCCCTTTTCGGGCGTATATTTGAGCGCGTTATCCATCAATATGTTGAACAGCCGCTCCACTTGTTTTGCATAGCAATTGAGAGTTATCGCCGGCGAGATGTGCTGGGTCAGTTCTATGTTCTTCTCAAAACATCTCGCTTCGAAACTGAGCAGCGTGCCGTCCAGCATCTCGGACAGATTCTCTTCCGTCTTCACGCCCGTAGTTTGGCTGTCCGCGCGGAACAATTCGAGCATATCGGTGATCAGCGCGCTCATTCTCGCCAATTGCGCGTCGACGTTTTCAATCCAATGCTCGTTTTCCGCAACGGTCGCGCCGGGGTCGGACTTGATCAAATACATGTTCGCGCCTATGATTGCGAGCGGCGTTTTGAGCTCGTGCGACGCGTCGGCGACCAGCTGTTTTTGCTGCTCGTACGACTGTTTGACCGGAGCGATAATCTGCCTCGACACCAACTGTCCGAAGATGTAGAGCAGCACCAGGCAGAAAAGATAAATCACCGCGGTCGTCACGCCCGAATTGATCAAATCGGCGCGGTCGTCCGTCCAGTCGTAGACCGAATAGACGGTGACGCTCTCCCTCTCGGCGTTGCCCAATGTGATCTGCCTGTGCGCGCGGAAGTACCTGCCGTCGATCTCGAAGTCGGCATTCTCGTCCTCGATGTCGTCCAGCACGTTCAATATTCCGTTCATTTCGTTCTCGTTGAGATCGTCGGCATTGAAAGAGTAGACGCCTGCGGCGGGGTTTCCGGTCACCTTGACGATGATCATACACGAATTGCGCGCGAGCCACGATTGGATCTCGTCCTCTTCGGACGTCGGGAACGGCGAGCGCTCGAGCGCCTCGGACAGCCTCTCGTCGATCGACACGTCCGTCTGCACGACGTTGGACGCGAAGATGACGCCGTACGCCAAAAGCAAAAACAGACCGCCCACCGCGACGAAGATCGCGATGAACCGCCTGCGCAATTTGTCAAGAGCCCTGTCCTGCGCGGTCATTACCCTTGCGGCGCGGACATCTTGTACCCCACGCCGCGCACCGAGGTCAGCACGACGTCGCTGCCCAAAAAGCCCAGCTTCTTGCGCAAAAACGACATATATACCTCGAGATTGTTGGATTCGAAATCACAATTGAACCCCCACGCCTTGTTGATGAGTTCATCCTTTGTGTACACCGCGCCCGGATTGGAGAAAAAGCACAGCGCCAGCTCGTACTCTTTGCCCGACAGGGCGATGCTCTTGCCTCCGCACGACAGCTTGTATTCCTTAATGTTGAGAGTGGTGTTGCCCACTTTGAGTTCGTTTCCGACAGAGTCTCCGCGCCTGCGCCTTGTGATCGCACGCAGCCTCGCGGTGAGCTCGTCCATCGAAAACGGCTTGGTCATATAGTCGTCCGCGCCGATGTCCAGCCCCTTTACCTTGTCCTCGACCGACGCGAGCGCGGTCAGCATGATGATCGGCGTCTTGATATCCGCCGCGCGCAGCTTTTTGACGGCGGTGTAGCCGTCCATCACCGGCATCATGATGTCCATGATGATCACGTCATAGTCGCCGACAAGCCCCATACGATAGCCCTCTTCGCCGTCATAGGCGCACTCGACCAAGCATTGATTCTTCTTGAGCAGCGACGCGATTGCTTCGGACATCTGCACTTCGTCTTCGACAAGCAATATCTTCATGACTCACTCCATTCGTTCGATATGTGTACAGCGCCACATACTCGACTCTTTTGCATGTTTGATTATATAATAAAATCAAAGCATTAAACCTATATTAATTGCGCGCAAAAAATAAAATTTGTTCATCTTGAACGTCGTTTCGCCCGCCGAAGAAAATTTTTTGAAAAATTTTTCGATTTTAATGCGCCTTTAAGTCTGCCGCCATATAATGAAGGCACAAAAACAAGCCCCCCTGAGCGAAGTAGAGCCGGAGTAACACACAAAGACTTCTTCCAAACACCTATTATAAACACTCCTCTTAATCTCCCTCTACTGAGCAAACCCTCCCGTCGGTTTCGACGGGAGTTTTTTTGCAAATTGATCGCATTTTGTTTATTTCGCGGCGGCGAAGTGCTATACTGTACGCAACGGAGAAGAATATGAACATCAGAGAAATCATTGACGATTGCATACTTTACGACCCCTGCCGCGGCGCGGTGAAAGACCTCGCGGACGGCAACGTGAGCGTCGGCCGCGTTGCCGGCGAGCTGCTCGACTTTGCGGCGGAATACGGCGTCACCGGCAACCTGTGGCACCACTATGTCGCCTTCCTTTTGGCAACGGACGAGAACGCTTTCTCGCTCGCGTGCGAGAGACGCGCCGCTCCCGAAGGCAGCCTCAAAGACGTCGCCGCGAACGACCTCAAAGCGATCTTCGAGCTCTTCTCGATCGACCTCGTCGAGTTGTTCGGCAAGTTCGCGCCGGCGATATCCGACTATACCTACGTCGGCGGAGGCAAACGTTCGCGGACATCGGCGGGCGCACGCGTCTCGCTCCTTTCAAAAGCGCTCGAATCCGCAAACGACGATGCCGCCGCGATCGACGCGATCGCCGATTGGTACTCGATCTACGGAGTGGGCGAATATGCGCTCTACGACGCGTTCCGCCTGATCAGCTCTTCGGGCAGCACCGAGATCGATTTGCAGCACATAACCGACACGGAGACCAAAAAATTGAGCGACCTCGTCGGCTATGAGTCGCAGAAAAAACAGCTCCTCGACAACACCCTCGCCTTCCTCGACGGCAACAGCGCCAACAACGTGCTCCTCTACGGCGACGGCGGCACGGGCAAGTCGTCCAGCATCAAGGCGTTGATGTGCGAGTATGCCGAAAGAGGACTGCGCGTCATCGAGGTGTTCAAGCATCAATTCACCTCGATCAGCCAATTGATCGCCAAAATCAAGGACCGCAACTACCGCTTCATCCTCTACCTTGACGACCTGTCGTTCGAAGAGTTTGAGATCGAATACAAATACTTCAAGGCAATCATAGAAGGCGGACTTGAGTGCCGTCCGTCCAACGTGCTGATCTATGCGACCTCCAACCGCAGACATTTGATCAAGGAGAACTTCTCCGACCGCAACGACATGCGCGTCGACGACGATGAAGTCCACCGTTCGGACACTCTCGCCGAAAAGCTGTCCCTCGTCGCCCGCTTCGGATTGACGATCTACTACCCGTCGCCCGATCAACAGCAATACCTCGAGATCGTCCGCCGGCTCGCCGCTCGCAAAGGCATAGACATGCCCGACGACGAACTGTGCCGCCGTGCGCTGCAATGGCAAATGCGCGGATCGGGCAAGTCGGGGAGGAGTGCAACGCAGTTTATCGCTTCGCTTCGCTTTGAGGGGCAACCCAAAAATTGACGCTTCGAATCGCAACGGCGGTGATTGCAAATGCAATCGTCGCCGTTTCTCATACTCGCTATTTTTGGTTTTCCCCTCAAGACTCCCCTTCCCACGCGGCACGTTCGCTCACCGCTCACGACCGCGCAAAGGGCGCCTTGCCAAAAGCGCGGTTTTGACGCGGCGCGTTATCAAGTCGCGCGTAAACGCGGTTCCGCGCGACGATGTTCGTCATTTTATCCACTTGAAAAATATTTTATCTTTGTCTTTTAATGCGGATATCCGGCAACCCAAAAATTTACGCTTCGAATCGCTGCGGCGGCGATTGGTTTGCAATCGCCGCCGTTTCTCATACTCACTATTTTGGGTTTTTCTTTTATATTAAAAATGTACTC
>NHCFR05603__coassemble_487_pt1 | contig 27950 bp, 21 predicted proteins | sample NHCFR05603__metabat2_high_PE_018 | metagenome-assembled genome bin NHCFR05603 | reverse complement strand
AAGCGGCATTGCAAAACATCGTCGGCGGCAAGGCAAGCTGACCCATCAAGACCAAAAGCATTAAAGCGCGCCAAGGTAGGCGCGCTTGTTTTTGCCGAAGAATTTGCGATAAATTCTGTCAAGAGCTCGGGCACATATTTTTTCAAAAACTTTAGCTTCGATGAATTGCGCTTGATTTTTTGGCGTTTTCCTTGTCAAGAGGTTGAGTACATATTTTTTCAGAAAATTGATTGGCAATGCACTCCTCTTTTAGTTTCGCTTTGAAAAAGGGATCTTTTCTCGTTGCATCATCGCGAGTATTTCATCATCTTTTGCGAGCAACGCGAGCAGTGAAAGAAATGGGTCGGGGGTTCCCCCTGCAAAAATACACTTTATTCGGTGCGTCGAGTGAGGCAAAAGGCGAGTGCGGCAATGTGGATAGCGGAAAAGCGGTCGCGAAAATGTCTTGCCATAAATGAGCCGGCGACGGATGATATCGAGGGGATGATCGATCGCGCAAAGGTTAAGAAAGCAATTATGACAGGATGGTTGCTGTTATAGTTAGAATGCGAGGTGATGTGCCTTTCATGCTTGAAAAATACCCGAATAATTGTCTGCCAAAGAAACACCAAGTTGCTCTTATCGGCGCAGGCATAGTTCTCTTCGTGCGCCTGCTCGACACTGATGGGTAACGGGACACCCCGTTTGATGTCTGCCGAAGAAACTATGGTTGCTTTATGGCGCAAGGGGAGTTTGATGCAATGCGCCAACTCGTCAGTGATGGGTGACGGGACACCCCGTTTGATGTCTGCCGAAGAAACATAAACCTTCTCTTATCGGCGCAGGCATAGTTCTCTGTGTGCGCCTATGAACAAGCAAGGTGCTTGCGTATGCAAACACCTTGCGAAGTGAATCGAAGCAAAGCGGAGAAGCTATGCCGAAAGCCGAATACGCAAACTTGTTAATCTTCGGCAGACAGCATTCTCAAATCAGCTAAGCGGAGAAGCTATGCCGAAAGCCGGAAACACAAACTCGTTAATCTTCGGCAGACAATCCATATTAAAACAACCGAAGCACTGCGGCAAGTCGTTCGAGGAAAAGAGAAATTTGTTTTATGCGATTGAATTTTATCTTGCGCCGTTATCACTTCTTGCCGCGTTTTGTGGATAAATTTTCGCGGCGGCGTTTACGCATATCCGTGTGCGAAAAACGCGTTTTCGGGTCAAATGACGGCGAGGTAAAAAAGTGTATTTTTGCGTATTTTGGTGTGGATAAATGGGGGTAAGTGTGGATAAGTATGTGGATAAGTGCCTCAAAAACGTACTTTCGGGCTGTGTGTGCGTATTCCGCGCTTATTGCCGGGGCGGCGCCGTCCGCGACTATTTTTATATCAAAATAACGGTCAAAATTCTTGAAAATCCGCGCCCGTTGTGCTATCATTTACATAACGGAAATCGGGCGGGTCCCGCCCGCAAAAGTTTCAAGGAGTTTTTATGGCGAAAGTTGCTGTCATTATGGGAAGCAAAAGCGACTTCGAAGCGGTCAGACCCGCGATCGACGTCCTCAAATCGTTCGGAGTGGAGACGGACGTCAGGGTCATCTCCGCACACCGCACGCCCGACCTCGCGCACGACTATGCGAAGAGCGCGGAGCAAAACGGCGTCGAAGTGTTTATTTGCGCGGCGGGCAAGGCTGCGCATCTCGGCGGAGTGATCGCGGCATACACACCGCTGCCGGTCATAGGGCTGCCGATCAAGAGCAGTACGATGGACGGGCTGGACAGCTTGCTTTCGATGGTGCAGATGCCGGGCGGCATCCCGGTCGCGTGCGTCGCGATCAACGGCGCGCTCAATGCGGGACTTTTGGCGGTGCAGATGCTGTCGCTCAAATACCCCGAATTGCTTGAAAAGATGAAAAATTACAAGGTCGAAATGGCGCAAAAGATCAGCCGTGACGACGCACAATTACAAAAGGAGTTGAATTGATTATGGAAAGGACAACCCAGCTTTACGAAGGCAAAGCCAAAAAGGTCTATCTCACGACCGATCCGGACGTCGTGCTCGTCTCCTACAAGGATGACGCGACGGCGTTCAACGGGCTCAAAAAAGGCACGATCAAGGGCAAGGGCGAGGTCAACAATGTTTGCAGCAACCACCTGTTCCGTCTGCTCGAATCCAAGGGCGTAAAGACGCACTACGTCGAGCAGATCAACGAGCGCGAGACCTTTGTCAGAAAGGTGGAGATCGTCCCCCTCGAGGTCATCGTCCGCAACATTGCCGCCGGCAGCTTCTCCAAGAGGTTCGGCGTCAAAGAGGGCACCGAACTCAAAGCTCCGTCGCTCGAGTTCAGCTACAAGAACGACGACCTCGGCGACCCGATGATCAACGATTCCCAAGTGCTTGCGCTCGGTCTTGCGACCCCCGAAGAGATCGACAAGATCAAGGCGATGGCGCTCAAAGTCAACGACATTTTGTCCGACTACTTCAAAGAGGTCGGCATCATCTTGGTAGACTTCAAGCTGGAGTTCGGCCGCTTCCACGGCGACATCATCCTCGCGGACGAAATTTCGCCCGACACCTGCCGCTTCTGGGACGCCAAGACGGGCGAGAAGTTGGACAAGGACAGGTTCAGAAGAGACCTCGACGACGTCGACAAGGGTTACAGAGAAATCAAGAAGAGAATGGGATTGGAGTGAGTTCCGTCCCCGCCGCGCCGCGGCAAAAGGAGAGATATGGCTATCGATTACAAGAGTGCGGGCGTTGACGTAGAGAGAGGCTATGAGGCGGTCCGTCTCATGAAGCAATACGTCAAGACCACCTACAACGACAGCGTTTTGGGCGACCTCGGCAGCTTCGGCGGCTTTTATGCGCTCGACGACAAAGAGGACGGGGATTGCCTCGTCGCCGGCACCGACGGCGTCGGCACAAAACTCAAATATGCGTTCGTCCTCGACAAGCACGACACCGTCGGCATCGACGCGGTCGCGATGTGCGTCAACGACATCGTCTGCCAAGGCGCGAAGCCGCTGTTGTTCCTCGACTACATCGCGCTGTCGCATCTCGACCCCGTCAAGGTGTCGCAGATCGTCAAGGGCGTCGCGGACGGCTGCCGTCAGGCGGGCTGCGCGTTGATCGGCGGCGAGACCGCCGAGATGCCCGGCTTTTATGCCGCGGACGAGTATGACATCGCGGGCTTTGCGGTCGGCATCGTCAAGCGCAACAAGATCATCAACGGCAAGACCATCAAGCCGGGCGACGCGTTGATCGGCGTCGCGTCCAGCGGCGTGCACAGCAACGGCTATTCGCTCGTGCGCAAGCTGTTCGGCGAGGACATCGAGACGTTGAGCAAGTACAACGAAACGCTCGGCTGCGCGCCCAAGGACGTCGTTTTGACCCCGACCAAGATCTATGTCAAGACGGTGCTTTCGCTAATCGAGAAGTTCGAGATCAAGGGCATCGCGCACATCACCGGCGGCGGCTTCATCGAGAACATTCCGCGCATCATCCCCAAGGGGATGGGCATCGCGATCGACCGCAAGTCCTATCCGCTTCCCGACATCTTCAAGGCGCTGCAACAGCTCGCCGGCATCGACGACCGCAAGATGTACAACACTTTCAACATGGGCATCGGTCTCGTGCTCGCCGTCGATCCGTCCGTCAAGGACGGCGTCGTCAAGGCGCTCGAAGAGATGGGCGAAAAGGCGTATGTGATCGGCAAGGTCATCGACAAAGAGGGCGTCGAACTATGAAGAAGATAGCCGTGTTCGTCTCCGGCTCGGGCTCGGACATGCAGAGCGTGATCGACGCGACCGAGAGCGGTTTCGTCGACGCGAAGGTCGTCTGCGTCGTGTCGAGCAAGCAGGGCGCATACGCGCTCGAAAGGGCGGCAAAGCACGGCATACCGGCGCGCGTGTTCGCGCTGTCGCAATACGGCAAGGACGCGGCGGCGCGCGACAGGGCGGTGATCGAGTGGCTGGACGGCTTCAAGCCCGACCTCGTCGTGCTCGCCGGCTATCTCGGCATCGTCACCAAGGAGCTGGTCGCGAAGTATCGCGGCAGGATGATCAACATCCACCCCTCGCTGATACCGCTGCATTGCGGCAAGGGTATGTACGGGCTGCACGTCCACGAGGACGTACTCAAAAGCGGCGACAAGGTCAGCGGCGCGACCGTGCACTTTGTCGACGAGGGCACGGACACGGGCGAGATCATCGTTCAGCAGCGCGTGCGAGTGGAGGAGGGCGACACGCCCGAGACGCTTCAGGCGCGCATCCTCAAAGTGGAACACAAACTTTTGCCGTACGCGGTGAAGTTTCTCTGCGAGCAAGACTGACGTCTTGCCCGTTTTTATACAAGATGATACACGCGCCTGCGTGCGCGTAAACTAAGAACAATAATTTACGGAGTGAGATATGAAGAAAAGAGCATTGATCAGCGTATCGGACAAGACCGGTATCGTGGAATTCGCAAAGGGATTGGAAGAGAACGGCTTTGAGGTCGTCTCGACGGGCGGCACGCTCAAGGCGCTCAACGCCGCGGGCGTAAAGGCGATCGACATCTCGTCGGTCACCGGCTTTCCCGAATGCCTCGACGGCAGAGTCAAGACGCTGCACCCCAACGTGCACGCCGGACTGCTCGCGATGAGGAGCAACCCCGAACACATGGCTTTCCTCGAAAAGATGAACATCGTCCCGATCGACGTCGTCGCGGTCAATCTCTATCCGTTCAAGGCGACGATCAGCAAGCCGGGCGTTGAGCTGCAAGAGGCGATCGAGAACATCGACATCGGCGGACCCACGATGATCAGAAGCGCGGCGAAGAACTATCAGGACGTCGCGGTTGTCGTCGACCCGGCGGACTATGCGGTCGTGCTGGACGAGCTCAAAGCGGGCGGCGTGACCAAGGAGACCAAGTTCAGATTGATGTACAAGGTCTATCAGCACACGTCCTACTATGACACCTTGATCGCCAACTATCTGCGCTCCAAGCTGGGCATCGAGTTCCCCGAGCAATTGACTCTTGCGTTCGACAAGGCGCAGGAGATGAGATACGGCGAAAATCCGAGACAGAACGCCGTCTTCTACAAGGAGCCGTTCACGGTCGCGGGCTCGCTCGCGGCGGCGAAACAGCTGCACGGCAAAGAGCTGTCCTACAACAACATCAACGACACCAACGGCGCGCTCGACCTGCTTCGCGAGTTCGACGAGCCGACAATCGTCGCGGTCAAGCACGCCAATCCGTGCGGCGTCGCGTCCGCGGAGAACATCTCCGAGGCGTTCCGCAAGGCTTACGCGTCCGACCCGACGTCTATTTTCGGCGGCATAATCGCTTCCAACCGCGAGATCGACAAGGCGACCGCCGAGCAGATCCACGAGATCTTCATCGAGATTGTCGTCGCGCCGTCGTTCAGCAAAGAGGCGCTCGAGATCCTCGAACAGAAAAAGAACATCCGCTTGCTCGAACTGCCGACCATCAACGCGCCTATCGCGGACGGCTGCTACGACATGAAGAAGGTGCTCGGCGGCTTGCTCGTGCAGGAGTACGACAAGATGGTCGTCGAAGAGGGCAAAGTCACCGCCGTCACCGAAAAGAAGGCGACCGCAAAGCAGATGGAAGACATGACGTTCGCGATGAAGGTCGTCAAGCACACCAAGTCCAACGCGATCGTCATCGCCAAGGACAAGGTCACGCTGGGCATAGGCTGCGGACAGGTCAACCGCATTTGGGCGACCAAGCAGGCGATCGAGCACTCGCTCACCCCGACAGAGGGCGCGGCGCTCGCGTCCGACGCGTTCTTCCCCTTTGACGACTGCGTCGAGGCGGCGGCTGCGGCGGGCATCACTTCGATCATGCAGCCGGGCGGAAGCGTAAAAGATCAGCTCAGCATCGACGCGTGCAACAGACACGGCATCGCGATGGTGTTCACCGGCGATCGCCACTTCAAGCACTGAGGAGGGCATATGGCAAGCGTACTCGTAGTGGGCGGCGGCGGCAGAGAACACGCGATCTGCCTCGCGCTGTCAAAGAGCAAACACGTCGACAAACTCTATTGTTTGCCCGGCAACGCCGGCATTTCGGAGATCGCGGAGTGCGCTCCGATCGCGGCGACCGACCTCGACGGAGTGCTCGGGTTCGTCAAGGCGCACGACGACATCGTGATGACGGTGGTCGCGCCCGACGATCCGCTCGCGATGGGCATGGTCGACATGTTGGAGAGCAACGGCTTCCGCGCGTTCGGTCCGCATAAGAATGCGGCTATCATCGAGGCGTCCAAGGCGTTCTCCAAAAAATTGATGAAAAAGTACGGCATCCCGACCGCCGACTACCGCGAGTTCGACGACTATGCGGCGGCGTGCGAGTATGCCGAGGGCGCGAAGTATCCGCTCGTCGTCAAGGCGGACGGGCTCGCGCTGGGCAAGGGCGTCATCATCTGCAACGACAAAAAAGAGGCGCTCGAAGCCCTCGAAGAGATGATGGTCGACAAAAAGTTCAAGGCGGCGGGCAACGTCGTCGTCATCGAGGAATTTTTGACCGGCAAAGAGGTGTCCGTGCTCGCGTTCACCGACGGCAAGACCATCGTCCCGATGGTGTCCTCGCAGGACCACAAGCGCGCCCATGACAACGACGAGGGCGCGAACACCGGCGGCATGGGCACGTTCTCGCCGTCGCAGGCATACACGGACGACATCGCCGCCGAGACGATGGCAAACATCATTTTGCCGACGATGAAGGCGATGAACGCCGAGGGACGCACGTTCAAGGGCGTGCTCTATTTCGGATTGATGCTGACCGCGGACGGCGTCAAGGTGCTCGAATACAACGCGCGCTTCGGCGACCCCGAGACGCAAGTCGTGCTGCCGCGCCTCAAGACCGATCTTTACGAGATCTTCGACGCTATCATCGACGAGAGGCTTTGCGAAGTCGAGATCGAGTGGGACGACATGGCGGCGGTCTGCGTGATTTTGGCGTCGGGCGGCTATCCCGGCAGCTACAAAAAGGGCGTGCCGATCGAGATCGGCGACATTGACAAGGACGTCACTTTGTATCATGCCGGCACCGCGTTCGACAAGGACGGACGTCTCGTCACGTCGGGCGGCAGGGTCATAGGCGTGACCGCGCGCGGCAAGGACATCGCCGCGGCGAGAGCCAAGGCATACGCGAACGTACAAAAGATCAAGTTCGACGGCGCATTCTGGCGCACGGATATAGGCATCAAAAAGTAAGGAGAAATCATGGTCAAAAGAATTTTCGTCGAGAAAAAGCGCGGCATGGACGTCGGCGCCCAAAAGACCCGTTCGGACATCGCCGGCGTGCTCGGACTCGCCTGCGAGGACGTCAGGCAGTTCATCCGTTACGACATCGAAGATCTCGATCCCGAACTGTTCGCCGAGGCAAAGGCGACCATTTTCAGCGAGCCTCCCGTCGACGACGTGTTCGAGGACAGCCTGCCCGCGCTCGACGAATATGCGACGTTCATCGTCGAGTATCTGCCCGGTCAGTACGATCAGCGCGCGGACAGCGCGATGCAGTGCGTGCAGCTGCTCTCCGCCGGAGAAAGACCGCTGATCAAGTGCGCGACGGTGTATGCGGTCAAGGGCTGCGACGAGCACATCGACGCGATCAAGAAGTACATCATCAACCCCGTCGAGAGCCGCGAGGGCAGCGCGGAACTTCCCGAGACCCTCGTCCAAAAGACGGAGGCGCAGACCACGGTACCGACGATTGACGGCTTTGTCGCGATGAGCGACTCGGACGTCGCCGCTTATCACGCGAAGATAGGCTTTGCGATGAGCGTCGACGACCTCGTATTTGTGCGCGACTACTTCAAGGGCGAAGGGCGCGACCCGTCCGAGACTGAGCTCAAAGTCATAGACACCTATTGGTCCGACCACTGCCGTCACACGACGTTCGCGACCGAACTGACCGACATAAGGATAGATTCGCAAAATCCGCATTTGAAGGCGGCGTTCGACCTCTATACGAGCCTGTTCGCCAAGTTCAATTCCAAGCGCAAGGACAAATACCGCTGTCTGATGGACATCGCGACGATCGCGGTCAAGGAGCTCGTCTCGCAGGGCAAGCTCGACAACCTCGACGTCAGCGAAGAGATCAACGCCTGCTCGGTCAACGTCACCGTAGACGTGGACGGCAAGCCCGAGGAGTGGCTGATCATGTTCAAGAACGAGACGCACAACCACCCGACGGAGATAGAGCCGTTCGGCGGCGCGGCGACCTGTCTCGGCGGCGCGATCCGCGATCCGCTTTCGGGCAGAGCGTACGTCTATCAGGCGATGCGCGTCACCGGCTGCGCCGACCCCAACGAGAGCATTGACAAGACGCTCAAGGGCAAGCTGCCCCAGCGCGTCATCACAAAGACCGCAGCGGCGGGCTATTCCAGCTACGGCAACCAAATCGGGCTTGCGACCGGGCTCGTGCACGAGATGTACGACGAGGGTTACAAGGCAAAGCGCCTCGAGACGGGCTACGTCATCGGCGGCGTGAAAAAGGCGGACGTCGTCCGTCAAAGACCGGTCAAGGGCGACGTCGTCATCTTGCTCGGCGGCGACACAGGCAGAGATGGCTGCGGAGGCGCGACGGGTTCGTCCAAGGCGCACACCGAAAAGTCGGTCGAGGTCTGCGGCGCGGAGGTGCAAAAGGGCAATCCTCCCACAGAGCGCAAATTGCAGAGGCTCTTCCGCAATCCCGAGGCGAGCAGGCTCATTTTGAAGTGTAACGACTTCGGCGCGGGCGGCGTGTCCGTCGCGATCGGCGAACTTGCGGACAGCCTGGACATCTATCTCGACAGAGTGCCCAAAAAGTACGACGGTCTGAGCGGCACCGAGCTTGCGATCTCCGAGTCGCAGGAACGCATGGCGGTCGTCGTCGCGGCGTCTTCGGTCGAGAGGTTCAAACAGCTCGCCGCAGAGGAAAATCTCAACGCGACCGTCGTCGCCGAGGTCACCGACACCGGCAGCATGCGCATGTACTTCGCCGGCAGGGTCATCGTCGACCTCAAGAGGTCGTTCCTCGACACCAACGGCGTAAAACAGCGTCAGAGCGCGCACATCGTCGACGCCCCCAAGGGCTATCTCGACGCGCCGCAAAAGGAGACCGCAAAGGCGGTCGAGAGCGGCGATCTCGACAAGGCGCTGCTCGGCGAACTCAAACGGCTCAACGTCTGCTCTCAAAAGGGCATGGGCGAGATGTTCGACTCGACAATCGGCGCGCGCAGCGTGCTGATGCCCTTCGGCGGCAAATATCAATTGACTCCCGCGAGCGTGATGGCGGCGAAACCTCCGGTCAAGGGCGAGACGGACACCGTCACCGTGTCCGCGTTCGGCTGCTCGCCGCAGCTGCTCGAAGATTCGCCGTTCGTCGGCGCGATCCACTCCATTTTGACCGCGGCGTCAAAACTCGTAGCAAGCGGCGTGTCCGTCGACACGGTCAGGCTGTCGCTGCAAGAGTTCTTCATGCGCCTCAACAAGGAGCCCGAGCGCTGGGGACAGCCCCTTTCGGCGCTTCTCGGCGCGCTGTACGCGCAGATAGGCTTGGGGCTTGGCGCGATCGGCGGCAAGGACAGCATGAGCGGCACGTTCGAACACATCGACGTCCCGCCGACGCTGATCTGCTTCGGCATGGGCATTTACAGGGCGAGCAAACTCATCTCCAACACCTTTGACGGAGAGGGCAAAGTCTTTGCGCTCGCGATGCCGCGCGACGGCTACGGCGTGCCCGACTTCAAAAAGGTCTTGGCGATCTATTCCGCGCTCCACGACGCGATCGACGGCGGCAAGGTCCGCTCGGCGGGCGTCGTCGAAGAGGGCGGTCTCGTCGCGGGCGTGGTCAAGAGCTGTCTCGGCAACCGCGTCGGCGTGACTTTCGACAAGGTGAGCGCGGACATGTTCGCGCCCCGTTTCGGCGACATCTTCTTCGTCGCCGACGACGCGTGCGGCTTGGACAAGCTCGGCGCAAAGCAGGTCGCCGTTTTGGGCGGCAGGGACATCGTCCTCGGCGGCAAGCGCGTGACGTTTGACGACGCTGCCGCGGCGTTCGAGGGCACGCTCGAGAAGGTCTATCCGACCACCGCTCCGGCAGTCGGCGACGCCGAGAACTTCTCCGCTAGGGCGGGATATTGCCTGCGCACCGCGCCGGCGGTCGCCGTCCCCAGAGTGCTCATCCCGGCGTTCCCGGGCACTAATTGCGAGGACGACACCGCGAGGGCGTTCGAAAGAGCGGGCGCGAAGGCGAAGGTGTTCGTCATCAAGAATCGCAGCGCCGCGGACATTCAGGAGAGCGTCGACGCGCTCGTCAAAGAGCTTGACAAGTCGCAGATTCTTGCGTTCCCCGGCGGCTTCTCGGGCGGCGACGAGCCGGACGGCAGCGGCAAGTTCATTGCGACGACCTTCCGCAATCCCGCGATCGCCGAGGCGGTCATGAGGTTGCTCTACAAGCGCGACGGGCTCGCGCTGGGCATCTGCAACGGCTTCCAGGCGTTGATCAAATTGGGGCTCGTGCCGTACGGCGACATCCGCGAACAGCTTGCGGACGCGCCCACGCTGACCTTCAACAACATCTCGCGCCACGTCTCGACGATGGTCGACATCCGCGTCGCGACCGACAAGTCGCCCTGGCTGTCGTCCGTCAAGGTCGGCGACGTGTTCAAGGTGCCGGTCAGTCACGGCGAGGGCAGGTTCGTCTCGGGCGACGCGGAACTCGACAAGCTGATCGCCGCGGGACAGGTCGCGACCCAATACGTCGACTTGGACGGCAACGCGACGATGGTCTCGCCGTTCAACCCCAACGGCAGTATGTGCGCAATAGAGGGCATCATCTCCCCGGACGGCAGAGTGCTGGGCAAGATGGGGCACGCCGAACGTCTCGACGACAACCTTTACCGCAACGTCGAGGGCAACTACGACATGCAGTTGTTCAAGAGCGGCGTCAAGTACTTCCTGTAAACTAAACGGGGCGCCGCTCGTCGGCGCCCGAACTGTATCAAGAGGTGAAAATTGTTCCTTCCGATCTCGCCGAAAGAGCTTGACGGCGCACCCGATTTCGTATATGTGATCGGCGAGGCGTATTGCGACCATCCGTCGTTCGGGCACGCGATCGTCTCGCGGCTGTTCGTCTCGCTCGGCTATACGGTCGCGATGCTTCCGCAGCCGCAGTGCGACGGGGACTATATGCGCTTCGGCGCGCCGAGGCTGGGCTTTTTGGTCACCGGCGGCGTCGTCGACAGCATGGTCAACAACTACACCGTCGCCAAGATCAGGCGCAAACGCGACGTGTACAGCGAGGGCGGCGACGTCGGCAAACGTCCCGACCGCTGCGTCGACGTCTATTGCCGCGCGCTCAAACGGCTCTTTCCGGACGTCCCCGTCGTCATCGGCGGCATAGAGGCGTCGCTGCGCCGCTTCGCGCAGTACGACTATTGGAGTGACCGCGTGCTGCCGTCCGTTTTGGCGTCGTCGGGCGCGGACCTGCTCATATACGGCATGGGCGAGAGACCGATCAAGGACATCTGCGCGCTGCTCGACAGGGGAGTGCCGCTCGGGCGCATCCGCGACGTGCGCGGCACCTGCTATATCGCCGACTCGCTCACCGAGCGGCAGACCAAGGCGATAGAGCGCGGCGACATGCTCGTCTGCCCCTCGCTCGAAGAGGTGAGCGGCGACAAGCGCAAGTACGTCGACGCGTTCAACATCCAGTCGCGCAACGCCGACTTTGCCGGCAAGCCCATCGCGCAGAGGCACGGGGAGAGGTGGCTCGTTCAAAACGCGCCCCAGCGTCCGCTGTCGGTCAAGGAGATGGACGAGGTCTACGCGCTGCCGTACGAGAGGCGCGCGCACCCCGTCTACAAGCGCGGAGTGCCGGCGATGGAGGAGATAGGTTTTTCGCTGACGTCGGTCAGAGGCTGTTTCGGGTCGTGCAACTATTGCGCGCTGACCTATCATCAAGGGCGGATTGTCCAAAAGCGCAGCAGGGAGAGCATCGTCGAAGAGGCGAAAAAATTGATCGCGATGCCCGATTTCAAGGGCTATATCCATGATGTCGGCGGACCGACCGCAAACTTCCGGGACCCGGCGTGCGCAAAGCAGACCAAAGTCGGCGCGTGCACGGACAGACAGTGCATAGGCTGGAAAAAGTGTCCCGCGCTGCAAGTTTCTCACCGCGAGTATCTCGACCTTTTGCGCGAATTGCGCGAGCTCGACGGCGTCAAAAAGGTGTTCGTCCGCAGCGGCATCCGCTTTGATTATGTGATGTACGACAAGAGCGACGAGTTTTTGCGCGAACTTGTCAAGCACCACGTCAGCGGTCAGCTCAAAGTCGCGCCCGAACACGTCTCGGACGACGTGCTGAAGAGGATGAACAAGCCGCCTTTCGAGGTCTATCTTCAATTCAAAAAGAGGTACGACGAACTCAACGCCAAGCTCGGCAAAAAGCAATATCTCGTCCCCTATCTGATCTCGTCGCACCCCGGCTGTACGCTCGCCGACGCGGTGCGCCTTGCCGAGTATCTGCACTCGATCGGATATATGCCCGAGCAGGTGCAGGACTTTTATCCCACGCCGTCGACAAAGTCGACATGCATGTACTACACCGGCATCGACCCGGACAGCGGCGAAGAGGTCTATGTGCCGCGCGATCGGCACGAAAAGGCGATGCAGCGCGCGCTGATGCAATACCGCGCGCCGCGCAACTACGAACTCGTCAAACAGGCGTTGCGACTTGCGGGGCGAGAGGATCTGATCGGGTTCGGCAGGCAGTGTCTGATACGCCCGACAAGGGCGGAGGCGATCGCAGCGAAACACAATGCGGACGGCGCAGGACACGGGGCGAAAAACCGCTCTAACGGCAAGCGGCAGAGGAGGGGAAGATGAGCGAGATCACGCGCCTCGAACCGAAGCCCAAAAACCCCGACAGGCTCAACCTTCATCTCGACGGCAAATACTATTGCTCGATTGACGCGCTCGTCGCCGCAAAGCACACGCTGTACGTCGGCAAGGAGATAGACGGCGCGGCGCTCGACAAGATCATTTGGGAGTCCGACCGCCAGCGCGCGTTCGACAAGGCGCTCGACTATCTGTCGCGCTATCCGTCCACCGTCAAAGGGGTGACGGGCAAGCTGTACGATTGGGGGTTCGGGCGCGCGGTCGTCGAACAGACGATCGAAAAATTGCAAAAGTACGGCTATCTCGACGACGCCGAGTACGCGAGGGTGTATGTGTCCGTCAACGGCAGGGCAAAGGGGGAGCGGCGCCTTGCGGCGGAACTCAAAAGCAAGGGAGTGAGCGCCGAGCATATCGCCGCGGCGCTGGACGGCTTCGACGGCTTCGACAAGGCGCTCGAACTCGCGCGCAGACACTCGCGCGGCAAAGATCTGGACGATCAGGGCTATCTTGCAAAATTGGGCAACTATCTTCTGTACCGCGGCTATGGCTGGGAGGACGTCTCGCGCTGCGTCGCGGCGCTCAAAAAGGAGAGAGAGGATGAATGAATTTGCGGTGACAGCCGCCGTGATGGCGGCGAGCGACAGGACTTGCATAGAGGGCGGTACGCCGTCGCTAGAACTCATGAGCAGGGCGGCGGAAGGCATCGCAAAACACGTTCCGCGCGGCGGCAGGATATACGTCTTTTGCGGCAAGGGCAACAACGGCGGCGACGGCTATGCCTGTGCGCGGATATTGCTCGGGCGAGGCGAGGACGCGACCGTGTTCGCTCTCTCCGACGACATCTCGCCCGACAGCGCGCACTACCGCAAACTGCTCGAAAGCGAATACCCGGGCAGCGTGCGCCCGATAGGCGAGTGCGACTACCGCTTTGACACCGCGCTCGACTGTCTGTTCGGCACCGGGTTCAAGGGCGAGCCCAAGGGCGTCTATGCCGAGGTCATCGACAGGCTCAACGCGGCAAGCGGCTTCGTCGTCGCAGCCGATATCGCGAGCGGTCTGGACGGCACGAGCGGAATCGCGGTCAAAGCGGTCAAAGCAAACGTCACCGTCGCGGTGCAGACGTTCAAGACGGGGCATTTTTTGAACGACGGCAAGGATTTTTCGGGCAAGGTCATCGCCGAGGATATCGGCATCTCGATCGTCGGCGAAAAGTACGACATTTGGCGTGAAGAGGACGTCAAGGCGCTTTTCCCGAAACGCAAAAACAACACCAACAAGGGCAGTTACGGCAAGTGCGCGATCGTCGGCGGCTGCGAAAAGTACGTCGGCGCGGTCAAACTAGCGGCGATGGGCGAGGCGGCGCTGCGCTCGGGCGCGGGGCTGTGCTCGCTGTGCGTGCCGAGGTCTATACTTGCGGCGATCTCGACCGACGTCGTCGAATGCACCCTGTCGCCGATGCCCGACCTTGGCGGCTCGCTCGCGTTTGACGAGGCGGCTTTGGACGACGCGTTGACGGGAGTCAAAGCGGTCGCGGTCGGCATGGGCATGGGCGCGAACGGCGGGGAAAATCTCAAAATTCTCAAACACATTTTTGCAAAGCCTGTTAAGGTCATCGTCGACGCGGACGGGCTCAACGCGCTCGCCGGGGACGTGACCGTTCTCGACGCGGCTGCGGCGGACGTGCTGATCACGCCGCACCCAGGGGAGTTTGCGCGGCTGACGGGCAGGAGCATAGGCGAAGTGCTTGCAAGTCCGATCGCGCTTGCCGAGGAGTTCGCGAGCGCGCATCGCTGCACGGTGACGCTCAAAGGCGCGTCGACCTTCGTCACCGACGGGAAAAGGGGCGCGCTCGTCGTCAACGGCTCGCCGGCGCAGTCCAAGGGCGGCAGCGGCGACACGCTTTCGGGCGCGATTCTCGGCATTGCGGCGCAGGGTAACTCTCTCTTCGACTCGGCGTGCGCCGCGACTTGGCTCTGCGCAGAGGCGGCAAAGCGCGCCGCCGCCGATTTCGGCGAGACGGGCGTGCTCGCGTCCGATGTCGCCAAACAACTCAAAAATATTCTCGGCAGATAGCGGATAATCGCCTTCGCTTGGGCAACAATCAACATTGCCCTACGATACGGCATAAACTGTATCGGAATAACATACGAAGGTACCGCGATGATAAGAAGAGGAGAACTGTACTATGCCGATCTCAGCCCGGTGGTGGGCAGCGAGCAGGGCGGCGTGCGCCCCGTGCTCATCGTCCAAAACGACGTCGGCAACAAGTTCAGCCCCACGGTCATCGCCGCCGCGGTCACCAGCCGCATAGACAAGGCAAAACTGCCCACTCACATCGCGCTCGGCGGGAGAGAGTACGGGCTTGTCAAAGATTCGGTCGTCCTTCTCGAACAGATACGCACGCTCGACAAGCGTCGGCTCAAGGACAGGATAGGCGTTCTGCCGCAGGAAGTGATGAAGAGAATCGACGCGGCGTTGATGATCAGTCTCGGTATGGGCTCGATCTATTGAACGCGTCGGAGCGAGTTTGAATTTTTGCAAAAATGTGTTCGTCGGCTTGACAAAAATTACATCAACCTTAATTCGTTCGAATGGACAGAGGGGGAGTTATCGGACGCTTTGTACGATAACTCGCTTTCGTCGGTCAATCAATATAATATTTTAATAATTATTTAAAAATTTATGTACAACGTATGTTGCACATTGCCCTTTTATGTGTTATTATTGTAATAGCTGAAATATGCAATACTAAAAGGACGGAAAAGTTATGACATCTTCGACCGAAAGCAATTTCAAGACAAAAGTCGGCAATTTCCTCAACAAGATGTTGGGCACCGATCCGACCAAGAAGGACGACGTACAGTCAAAAGAAGTGCTGGCGTACTCCGTCGCAGGTCTCGGTCAAAACATCATCTGCCAATTGGTCACTACATTCTTCATGCTGTACATGACCGACGTTGCGGGCGTTTCCGCGACGTGGCTCGCGTGGATGTTCCTTGCGGCAAGGCTTTTCGACGCGCTCAATGACCCTGTCATGGGCTCCATCGTCGAAATGACCCGCACCAGACAGGGTAAGATGAGGCCATACCTCAAATACTCACCCATCCCGATCGCGATCCTGACGGTGCTGTTGTTCGTCAATCTGCCTGTCGGCGAAACGGGCAAATTCGCGTTCGGCACGGTCATCTATCTGCTGTGGGGCATTGCCTATACCTCGGTCGACGTTCCGTATTGGGGGCTTGCTTCTTCGATGACCTCCGACACCGAGAAGAGGAACACCATTTTGACCGTCGCGCGTCTTTTCTGCACAATCGGTTCGGGTGCCGTCTCCGTCTTTATTCCCGTCATCATCGGCGACAATACCCCGATCGCGACTCAGCGCATTCTCTATCCCATCGTCGCTCTTGTCTGCGTTCTCATCGCGGTCCCGACGTTCTGGGTCGGCTACAAGGGCACCAAAGAGAGGTTCTACGACGCTGAGACGGACGGCAAGTTCACCCTCATCAAGAACCTTAAATTGCTGGGCAAAAACAAGCCCGCGCTGCTCATCATTTTGGTCGGCGTGCTCGGTTCGCTCCGTACGATCTACATGACCACCGCGGTCTATTACGCGAAGTACAATCTGCAAAACTTCGAGCTCGCGGGCATCATCTTCCTGCTGGTTGTCCCGGGCGGTCTTGCGGCGACGCTTTTGACGCCGGTGCTCTCCAAGAGGTTTGGCAAAAAGACCATCTTCATTTGGTCGCACATCATAGGCGGTGCGTTCCTCATTGCGCTGTATTTGATCGGACTTCCGTCCCACGGCACGAGTACGGGGGCGCAGATCGCGTTCTACATCATCATCATTTTGGCTGGTGTTCCGTCCGGATTCAGCAACATTATGACATACTCGATGATTGCAGACTCGATCGACTATCTCGAAGACAAGACGGGCGAGAGAGCAGAGGCGTTCTGCTTCTCGTTGCAGACCTTCATCTCCAAGATCGGTATGGCTATGACCGCGTTCGTCACGTTGATGGTCCTCGGAGAATACGGCTATGACGCAAGTCTTGCCGAAGAGGGCGCGATCACTCCGGAGGTTTGGGAATCGGATGCATTCCAGAAGATCCTCGGCGGCAACTGGATGGCGACAACGTTGCTTTGCGGCGTGTCCATGCTCGCCTGCGCGATTCCGCTGTTCTTCTACACCTTCACCGAGAAGAAGCAAAAAGAGGCGGTCGCAAGAGTACTTGCCCGCAAGATCGTCGCCGGCGATCCCAACCCGACGGTCTACCATGAGTTCGTCGAGACGGTCGCGGTGATCGATCCGGTCAAGAGAGAGGAGGCGCTCATCCAAGTCGCTCAGATCTTCGGTCTGTCCACCGTCGAAGAATTGATGGTCAAGGTCGAAGAGCTCAAGAACGTGTCCGACGCCGCTCTCGAAGAGGCGCAGAGACAGAAAGAGGCTGCAATTTACGGCGATGTCATCGAGACCACCGAGGTCGAAGAAGAGGTCGTCGAGCAAGTCGAGACAAAGGACGGGACCGTCGACGAAGTCGAGGTCAAAGAAGAAGTCGAAGTGACCGAGGTCAAATCGGACGACGAAGAGCAAAAGTCCGACGACGACAAAAAGGAATAATCAACAGACAATTCCGTTACCGAACGCTCCCCGACGAGGGGAGCGTATTCGGACAGGGAGATAATGGCTTACATTTCGCTGTATCGCAAATATCGCCCCGATTCGTTTTCCACGATGATCGGGCAGGAGCACATCATCCGCACTCTCGCCAACCAAATTCGCAAGGGTGCGGTTTCGCACGCCTATCTTTTCACCGGCTCGAGAGGCACCGGAAAGACGACGACGGCGAAGATTTTCGCCCGCGCAATCAATTGCGAACATCCTCTCACCGACGGTTCGCCGTGCGGGGAGTGCGACACCTGCAGGGCGCTTTTGCAGCCGTCCAATATGGACATAATCGAGATGGACGCCGCGTCCAACAACGGCGTGGACGAGATCAGAGACTTGCTCGAAAAGGTCAAGTTTGCGCCATTGCAGGGACGGTACAAGGTCTACATCGTCGACGAGGTGCACATGCTGACGCCGCAGGCGTTCAACGCCCTTCTCAAGACGCTGGAAGAGCCGCCCGAACACATTGTGTTCATTCTCGCGACCACCGAGATACAAAAGGTGCCTGCGACCATTTTGTCGCGCTGCCAAAGGTTTGATTTCCGCCTCGTCCCGACGGACAAGATTGCCAAGCTTCTCAGCGCAATCTTCGACAGAGAAGGCAAGGCGTATCAGATTGAGGCGCTCCGTCTCATCGCCGAGGCAGGGGGCGGATGCGTCAGAGACAGTCTTTCGCTCGCCGAGATGTGCATGTCCTACAGCGAGGACGAAGTGACGTACGACGACGTGCTCGAGGTGTTGGGCGCGAGCTCACCCGAGGCGGTGCTGAGGCTCGCCGAGGACATCCTCGCAGGCAGAGTGGACGACGCGTTGACAGCGGTCAAAAAGACAATCAGAGAGGGCAAGAGCGCGCGCATACTCGCTTCCGATCTGTGCGGAGTTTTCTCCAACATGATCTATTGCCTCAATTGCCGCAATCCCGGCGAAATGCTCACGTTGCCCGAGCAACTGCTCGACCGCACAATCGAGGTCGCGCGCAGTTACGACAACGCAAAGTTGACGAGATGTCTCGAGATTTTCGCGTCTGTCGACAGCGATATGAGATACGGCGTCGACCCGGCGCTCGTCATCGAGACGGCTGTCGCCAAGGCGTGCGACGAGTTCGCTTCGCTTGATCTCGCCGGTGTGATTGTCAGGCTCAAAAAGCTCGAAAAGTCGATGATGGGCGGCGTGAAGATTGTCGCGACTACAGGTGCGGAGACGGCACGTCCCGACGCGGACGCAAGGGCGATCGTCGGCGCGGTTCAGACGGAATTGCTCCGCCGCGGCAGACCTGTCGAATACGAGTATATCAACCACGTCAAGTCCGCCAATTTCGCCGTAGAGGGCAATGTATTGGTGTTCTCGGCGGACGGCGAGGGCGACGCGGCGCTCATGCGCGCGTGCACGGCGGATATCGAGGCGGTGATGAGGGAGATGTATCCGTTCATCGCGCGCTTCGAAGTCAGGGTCAAAGAGAAAGTCGAGGACCCTATGGATTCAAAAATCAAGCGCGCCGAACAGATTTTCGGCAGCGACAAAGTAACTGTTAAAAAAGGAGATGACGACAATGGGTAAATTCGGCGGTTTCGGCGGTGGAATGGGCAATATGCAGCAGATCATGCGCCAAGCGCAGAAAATGCAGCAGGAAATGGCGAAAGCCAAAGAGGAGCTCGCGACGCTCGAGGTGTCCGCGGTTTCGGGCGGAGGCATGGTCGAAGTGACGATGACTTGCGAGAAGAAGATTGTTTCGATCAAGATCAAACCCGAAGCGGTCGACCCCGACGACGTTGAGATGCTCGAAGATCTCATCGTTGCGGCAATCAACGAGGCTCAAAAGCTCGCCGACGAGGAGACGGAAAAGAGAATGGGCGCGTTCTCGGGGTTGGGATTTTGAGCAACATCAAGGCGCTCGACAGGCTGGTCGCGCAGTTCACCAAGCTGCCCGGAGTGGGTGCAAAGACGGCGCAGCGCTTCGCATATCGCGTCATCAATATGACCCAAGCGGAGGCGGAGGAGTTTGCGTCCGCAATCGTCGACGCAAAGCGTAACGTCGGCTATTGCACCGTCTGCGGCGGCTATTCCGAAAAAGAGGTCTGCGATCTCTGTCTCAAACGCGACAAGAGCGTAATCTGTGTGGTCAAAGACCCCAAAGATATCGCCGCTTTTGAGAAGACAAAGGACTTCGACGGGGTCTATCACGTCCTTCACGGCACTCTCAATCCTCTGCTCGGGCAGGGGCCGGACGACATCCGCGTCAAAGAGCTTTTGGCGCGTTTGGACGGAGTAAAAGAGGTCATAATGGCGACCAATCCGGACGTGGACGGAGAGGCGACCGCGGTCTATCTCGCGCGGCTCATCAAGCCGATGGGGATCAAGGTCACGAGGATTGCAAGCGGCATTTCGATAGGCAGCGACATAGAGTACGCGGACGAGGTCACGCTGTCGCGCGCTCTTGCCGACCGCAAGCCGCTTTGAGCTTTTGGGACATGGTTTTCACTGAAATTTGACAAAAGTACGGATTGTGCGGTTTTTTGAAAGAAAAATCGCGCCGTCCGTCAAAATTTTGTTTGACTTATTATTATTATATATATATAATAAGAAAAGCAGGACAAAGCAGGAGGCACAAAAAGTGACTAACAAGAAATCACGGGCACTGTCGATTGCGGTACTCACAATCTTCTCGATTGTGGTGGTACTCGGTTGCGTGTTCGCGTTCGTCAGCCTTGATGACGGTCAGCTCGGCATACGCAACTATGTCGCGTATCCCAAGTTGATCAAGCTCGGTCTCGACCTCAGCGGCGGCGCCTATGCCGAATATACCGCCGAGCAGCCCGAGGATATGACAGACGAAGAATTCAACGCCGCGATAGAGGGCACGCGCCGCAGCTTGGAGGACCTTTTGTTCGGAAAGGGCTACACCGAGGCGCAGGTCAGCAGCTACGGCAGCACAATCAGAGTTGAAGTTCCCGACATCGACGATCCCGAGAGGATCTTCGACCTCGTCGGCAGGCCGTCTTCTCTCGAGTTCAAGGAATATACGAGCGAAGACACCGTCAACGAGACGTTGATGACCGGCGAAGAGGTTGCAAAAGCCGGCGTCGTCTACAACGAGGGCGCATACCTCGTCGCGCTCGAGTTTACGAGCGAGGGCGCCGAGAAGTTTGCGGACATCACCGCGGACCTTGTCGGCAAACAGCTCGGCATCTACGTCAACGGCGAATTGCTCATGGCGCCCAACGTCAACGAGGCAATCAGCGGCGGCACCTGTACAATCGAGGGCGACTTCACCTATGACGAGGCGTACGACCTCGCGGTGCAGATTCAGGCGGGCAGCTTCCCCCTCGACCTCAATATGACCAATTCCAATACGATCAGCGCGACGCTCGGCGATTCCGCATTGAGGGCGGGCATCATCGCAGGTCTTATCGGTCTCGCGCTCATCATCATCTATATGTGCGCGTTCTACGGGCTGATGGGTGTTGCCGCAAGCATGGCGCTCATCTACTACGCTTGCACCTATGTCTTCTTCCTTGCGGTCTTCCCGTGGGTACAGCTCACCTTGGCAGGCATCGCAGGCGTGCTGCTCAGTATCGGTATGGCGGTCGACGCGAACGTCATCATCTTCGAGCGCATCAAGGAAGAGTACGGCAGCGGCAAGAATATGACGAACGCGACCGGTAACGGCTTCAAGCGTTCGCTCGGCGCAATCATCGACGGCAACGTCACGACCATCATCGGCGCAATTGTGCTCATGATTGTCGGTACGTCCACAATCAGAGGCTTCGGCATCACGCTTCTCATCGGTATCGTGCTGTCGCTGTTCAGTTCTCTTGTCGTCACGAGGGTGTTGCTCAAGAGCATCATGACTTTCCACGACGAGAGACACGCGAAGTTCTATATGCTGAGGAAGAGAGACGCCGACGAATACGGCTTCGAAGCGATTGAGGAGGCGGAGAGCGCTCAAGAGGCAATCGACGCGGAGGAGGCGAAGGCGATTCCGCTCCCGGTCGGTCCCGACGCGGACGAGGTGTATGAGGCGCAGGAAGAGGCCGTCGAACACGGCATCGATTTGACCTCCAAGCCTTCCGCTCACAAGAACGGCAACCACAACAGACAGCGCAAGAACAAGTCGAGACGCAACAAGGGAGGGGCACGCAGATGAAGATCAGAATGACCAATAAAAACATCGCCAAGATGTACAAAATTTGGTTCGTGGTCCCGGCGGTGATCATCCTTGCGGCGATTATAGTTTTCGCGGGTTTCGCGATTGCGGACAAGGATATCAATTCGGGCATGAACATCGGCACGGACTTTGCCGGCGGTTCCATTGTCACCGTTGTGCTCGGTGAGGACAAAATCGCTTCCGCCGACGGCTTCAACGCCGAGCTTGAGAAGATTACCGAAGTGCTGCATGACGACGATATCGCCGCGCAGGTCGTCGATACCGCGGCTTCCGAATACGGCGTCACAATCGACATCGACGCAGTCAAGGCGGACATCAGCTACAGCCAGAGGTCGGACAGCGGCGCGAACATGTCAATCATCGTCAAGTACGACAACATCTCGTCCACTTACGATCCCGACAACACCTTTACCAACCTTCGCAACGAATTGATTGAGGCTCGCCTCGAGGAGATCTATGAGGTCACCGAGGACAACGCCTCTATGGTCACGATGTCCAACATCGGCGCGACCGCGAGCCAAGAGATGGTCAAGTCCGCGATTCTCGCGCTCGTCATCTCGCTCGCACTCATCCTCGTCTATGTCGTCATCAGATTCGAGTTGTGGAGCGGTATCGCCGCGGTCATCGCGCTCTGCCACGACGTCGCAATCATGCTCGCGTTCACAATCATGTTCCGCATTCAGGTCAACAGCTCGTTCATCGCGGCTATGATCACGATTGTCGCATATTCGATCAACAACACGATCGTCATCTTCGACCGCGTCAGAGAGAACAACAAGGCGGAACTCAAACTCAAGCCCAACACCGCTCTCGACAACTTCAAGATCTGCGACGCTTCGCTCAAGCAGACGATGACTCGCTGCGTCAATACGACGGTCACCACGCTGTTTGCAATCGTCATTTTTGCGATTCTCGGCGCGGCGTCGGTAAGAGAATTCGCTCTGCCGGTAATTTTCGGTTTGTTCGCGGGCTTCTATTCGTCCGTGTTCATCTCGCCGGCGTTGTACGCGTTGATGAAGAACGCTTCCGACAAGCGCAAGGCAAAGAAACGTGCTTCCGGCACATTTGTCGGTCAAAAATCTCAAGCCCAAAAAGGCTGACATCAAACAAGGGCTGCTCAAGCAGCCCTTTTGCTTTTATGGACGCTACTTCGCTCGCAAGACAACTGAATATACATCCGCTCGTCGCAGGGCTTCTCATCAAGAGAGGGATATGCGACGAGGCGTCCGCACGCACGTTTTTGCACCCGTCGCCGGACGCTCTTACGCCGCCCGATAGATATGACGGCATTGATGAAATCGCCGACAGGCTGGAGCGCGCAATCGCAGAGGGGGAGGGAATCGTCATCTTCGGCGACTACGACTGCGACGGCATTTGCGCCACGTCCATACTTTTGCTCTATCTCAAGTCGAGAGGCGCGGACGTCGAATTTTTCATTCCCGACCGCCGCGAGGACGGCTATGGCATCACCAAATCCGCGCTCGAAAAGGTTGCGGACGAGAGCGACGCGCATCTTTTGATCAGCGTGGACTGCGGCATCACCGCGGTCGACGAGGTCGAGTATGCGCAGGACGAACTCGGCTTTGAGGTGTTGATCACCGACCACCATCAGCCGGGCGAAAGACTGCCCGATTGTCCCGTATTCAATCCCCATCTCACGCAGCGCGAGGACGCGTTCAAGCCGCTTTGCGGCGCAGGCGTCGCGCTGCGGCTCGTCGAGAGGATGAGCGGCTTGCAGGCGAGCAAAAAGTATTACGATCTCGCCGCGCTCGCGACGGTCGCCGACGTCGTTCCGCTCGTCGGGGACAACCGCGTGATTGCCTATTACGGGCTCATTCTCATCAATGCGCGCTATCGCAAAGGACTGACCATGCTCGCCGAAAATTGCATCAAGGGCAAGGTCGGCTCATACGACATCGCCTTCCGCCTCGCGCCGCGTATCAACGCGATGGGCAGGGTGAAAAACGCACGCGACGTCATTGAACTGTTCACCGAGACGGACTCGTTCTTGCTCGGAGAATTGGTCAAGGAGATAGAGGCGGCGAACGCCTATCGTCAGCAACTGACCGACGACCTCACCGACGACTGTCTGGACAAACTCAAAAAGTACGACTTTTCGCAGGCAAACGTCATCGTGGAATACGGACTTTGGGACGAGGGTGTGCTCGGGATAGCCGCGGCGCGCATAGTGGGCAAGTTCAATCGTCCGACGATATTGCTCACCCGTTCGGGCGGCAAGCTCAAGGGGTCGGGACGGAGCATACCGGGCGTCGATATACTCGACTGCGTGCGCGCGTGCTCGCGCTGGCTCGAAGGCTTCGGCGGACATGCCGCCGCGTGCGGTCTTTCGATGAAGGAGGAAGACCTTCGGTCGTTCCGCATCGCAATCAACGAATATGCCGCGTCAAAGTACGGTAAAGAGGCGTTCGCCGTCCGCGACGACGTCGACGCGGTCATTGAGGGCAGCGTCACCCCGGCAATCGCCGAGCAGATAGATATGCTCGCGCCGTTCGGAGAGGGAAATCCGGCGCCGGTGTTCGCTATCGACTGCAAAGAGGGCGGTTTTGTCCCCATCGGCGACGGCTCCCATCTCAAAGGTAAATTGCACGGCATGGAGACGCTCGACTTCTTCGCCGCCGACGATTTGGGCTATCTCAATTCCGCCGCGTCCAAGCGTCTTGTCGTCGACATTCAGACGAGCGAATTCAACAACATCAAGCGCGCCGAGGCGATTGTCCGCAAGGTGCTTCCGCGCGAAATGCCGTCGCGGACGGAGTGCATGTCATATCTGTTGCGCCGCTCCGCGCACGACGACGGGAAGGACGACGCGGCATTCGTAAAGTGGGACGGCGAGATTGACGCTACGGGGATAGGGACGGTGTATATCGCTTTCGATCCGCAAAAAGGCGAGGAATTTGCAAGAGAACGCGGCTTGACGGCGTACTTCGGCGAGCCGCCGACATATATGCCCGAGGACGCGGTCGTCATCTGTCCGCGCAAGCCGCTGCCGTACTATCGCAAGGCCGTCTATTTGGACGAGCCGCTGTTGAGCGCGACCGCGGCGGCGCTGACACCGAGCGCGACGCTGTTTAGCGCGGGCAATCGAGCGTTTGCATACGAAATAGCCGCGCATATGCCGAGCGCGTCGAAGTTTGCCGAGGTGTACAAGGCGATTCGTTCCGCTTGTTTTTCGGGTGTGTTCAAGACTCCGTCAGATCTCTTTTCGTCAATCGAGGGCGCTTGCGGCGTCGACGAGACTGCGTTCGAGATATGTTTTTATACATTTTGGGCATTGAAATTTTTGCGAATTGGTGCTAAAATAGAATGTGTGAAGGTCGAAAAGACCTCTTTGGACGCGAGCGCGCTCTACCGTGCGCTTGCAAGGGCGGGCAAAAATGGATGACGAAAAGTTCCTCTCCAAGATTCAAGCAGCTTTCAGCGAACAGAACTACGACCGCATAACGCGGGCGTACTACTTCGCTAAGCGCGCGCACGAGGGGCAAAAGCGCAAGTCGGGCGACGATTATATCGTTCACCCGATAGCCGTCGCCGAGATTCTCGTCGATCTCGGGCTTGACACGGATACGGTCATAGCCGCGCTTTTGCATGACGTAATCGAGGACACGCCCGTCACCGAAGAGGAACTCGATCAGGAATTCGGACACTCCGTCGTCTTGCTCGTCGAGGGCGTGACCAAGCTCAACAAGCTCAACTTCAAGAGCCGCGAAGATCAGCAGGCGGAGTATCTTAGGCGAATGTTCCTTGCGATGAGCAACGATATCCGCGTCGTCATCATCAAGCTTGCGGACAGGCTGCACAACATGCGCACGCTGTCCTTCCGCAACGAGGCTGACCAAAAGCGCATCGCGACGGAGACCCTTGACATCTACGCGCCGATTGCGGCGAGACTTGGTATCGCCGGGCTCAAGGGCGAACTCGAGGATTTGTGTTTGCGCTATCTTCACCCCGAAGACTACTATATGATTGCCGAAAAGGTCGCGTCCACGCGCGGCGAGAGGCAAAAGGTTGTCGACGCAATCTCCGCAGACCTGCGCAAGATGCTCGACGAACTGGGCATAAAGGGCGACATCAACGGCAGACCCAAGCACTTTTACAGCATTTGGCGCAAGATGCAAAAGGGCAAGAGCTTTGAGGAGATATACGATCTCACCGCGGTGCGCATCATCGTCGACACCGTCCGCGACTGCTATGCGGTGCTCGGCGCGATTCACACGATGTGGAAGCCGCTCCCCGGCAGATTCAAGGACTACATCTCCGTCCCCAAGACGAACATGTATCAATCGCTGCACACGACGGTGCTGTCAAGCTACGGTTCGCCGTTCGAGATCCAGATCCGCACGCACGAGATGCACCGCGTCGCCGAGTACGGTATCGCCGCGCATTGGAAGTACAAACAGGGCTTGACCGGCGGCGAACCGACCACGCTCGACGAGAACAAACTCGCGTGGATTCGCAGCGTGATGGAGCTGCAAAACGACGTCAGCGACTCCAAAGAATATCTCGACATGCTCAAGCTCGACCTCTATGTCGATCAGGTGTTTGTGTTCACCCCCAAGGGCGACGTGTTCAACCTGCCGGCAGGCTCGACGGGCATAGACTTCGCGTACGCCGTCCACTCGCAGGTCGGCAACAAGTGCGTCGGCATCAAGATCAATTCCAAGATGGTCCCCGTCGACACGATTTTGCAAAACGGAGACGTCGTTGAGGCAATAACCTCTTCGACCTCGAAGGGACCGTCCAGAGATTGGCTCAAATTCGTCAAGACGCCTTCGGCGAAGAGCAAGATCAAGAGCTTCTTCAAGAAGGAGATGCGCGAGGACAACATCAAGCGCGGCAAGGATATGCTCGACGTCGCCGCCAAGCACAAGGGCTTGTCCGCCGCTGAACTGACGTCAAACCAGCAATGGCGCGATTACGTCTGCCAAAAATACAACATCACCGACATCGACGAGGTGTTCGCGATGGTCGGCTACGGCGAATTGACGACCGCGCAGGTCATGCAAAAGCTGCTCGAGTTCAACAAGGTCGACAAAAAAGATCCGCTCGAGATCAAGACAAGGCAGGGAAAGAAGTGCGGCAAGGGCGACACCGGCATCATCGTCAAGGGCTATTCAGACCTCAAGATTCGCTTTTCGCATTGCTGTACGCCCGTTCCGGGCGACGCGATCATCGGCTACGTCTCGCGCAGCCGCGGCGTGACGATACATCGCGCCGACTGCCCCAATGTCAAGTATCTCGAACCCGAAAGGCTGATCGAGGCGGAGTGGCCGATCGATCGCAACGAGAACAAGCGCTTCGTCGCCACGCTCGGCATAACCGCGATCGACAGACCGGGGCTTGTCGTCGAGGTCGCGACGCTGATTGCGAATATGAAGATCACGATGACTACGATCGCCGCAAGGTCGGAAAAGAACGGAACGGCGAGCATCTCCGTCGGCGTCGAGATAGGCAACATCAACGACCTTGACGACCTCATCGCCAAGATAGAGGCGCTCAGGGACGTAACTTCGGTCCGCAGGACCGCGCAATGATATGAGAGCGATAGTTCAAAGGGTAAACCATGCGTCGCTGTCCGTGGACGGGCGGCACGTCTCATCGATAGGCACGGGATTTCTCGTGCTCGTCGGCTTTAATAATGACGACGACGTCTCGAAGGTCGACTATGTCGTCGACCGCATCGTCAACATGCGTATCTTCCGCGACGACGCGGGCAAACTCAATCTCTCGCTCAAAGACGTGGGCGGTGAGGTGATGTGCGTCAGCAACTTTACGCTTTACGGCAACCCGGCGAGCGGGCGCCGCCCCGACTTTTCGCATTCGGCGCATTACGACGTCGCAAAGCCGCTGTATGAACACGCGTTGAAGAGATTCGAAGAGCACCTCGGCAAGGTCGCGCCCGGAGCGTTCGGCGAGCATATGCACATCGACACGTCGCTCGACGGACCGGTTACGATGGTGGTGGAGAAGTGATATGAAGATAGCAAGGCTTGTGGTCGGTCCCGTCGGGACCAATTGTTATATCCTCACGGACGAGGAGACAAAAGCTGCCGCGGCGGTCGACCCCGGCGCGGAAGGTCTGGCGATCGCGGGCGCTCTCGAGGCGTCGGGATACAGGCTCAAAGAGATCTTGATCACGCACGGGCACTTCGATCATATCTGCGGAGCAGCCGACCTCGCGCGAGAGACAAACGCCCAAATTTTTATGCACGAATCGGATATAGTTATGA
>NHCFR05603__coassemble_450_pt1 | contig 30165 bp, 21 predicted proteins | sample NHCFR05603__metabat2_high_PE_018 | metagenome-assembled genome bin NHCFR05603 | reverse complement strand
AATCCCTCTTTCTCCGCCACCGCTTCGGGCATCGGCCTAAAGCGATCCAAAAAAGGGAGTTTGGCACAAGTGCCACTCCCTATTTTGTTTCGCACTTTGCCTCGCCCTTCGCTCCGCTGCGACTTCGTGCTCCGAAATGGTGACGCTTCGCCTGCGTCTCCGCTATTCCGTCCTCGCCGTTCGGCTCGTCCTTACAAATCCCTCTTTCTCCGCCACCGCTTCGGGCATCGGCCTAAAGCGATCCAAAAAAGAGCGCGATCCCTTTCGGGACCGCGCTCCGATTTCGCCAAGCGCTTATTCTTGCGTATCGGTCGCCACCTTTTCGTACAGCGATATGCTCCTCAGCACGGGGTTGGAACGCGACTGCTTGATCGTGATGCGGACGGTGTCCGTCGTCGGCGCGTTCTCGAACATCAATATGCGGCGGTTGCCGATGATTGTGCTGTCGCCGATCAGCTGCCACTTGCCCGTCTCGGAATTGAACACCCACACCTCGAACTCCTCGACGCGCTGGGACGAACGCTGGTCTTCGCGCAAGTCTATCCTGCCGAGCTGTCCCGGCTCGTCGAGCTTGATCTCGATGACGTACTCGTTGTTCTCCTTGCTCAGCGTATAGCCGTCGTAGGTGCTCTCGTCGAGCAGGTTTGCGGTCGTCGCCGCGTCCAAAGCGGTCATGGTCGTACCGTCGCCGACGCTTATGCTCTCGACCGCCATCGGCTCGGACATGCTCGCCTTGATCGCTTCGCCCATCTCCTTGAGTCTCTCGACGTCTTTGTCGGGGATGAGACCGTTCTTGTCGGGAGTGACGTTGAGCAGAAGACTGCTGTTGCCGCCGACCGCCTTGTAGTAGATCTGGAGCAAGTGCTCGAGCGACTTGGGACTTTGATCCCAATGATAGAACCACCCCTTGCGGATGCTGACGTCGACCTCGGCCGGATACCAAACAAGGTCCTGATACTTTTCGAGCAACTCGCGGCTGCCGAGATCTTCCGCCGTCGCGTCGACGCTGGTCAGCTCTTCCTGCTGGTCTTCGCTGGTCTGCCAATTTTGATTGGCGGCGTTGCCGCGGCTGACGACGTTCCACTCGCTCTCGCGGCTGACGCCCGCCTCGTTGCCGACCCAACGAACTTCGCTGCCCATATTCGCGGCGATGCAGCCGGGCTGCAATTCGTGGATGAGCGCTTCCCACTCCTCCATCTTGTAGTAGAACTCGTTGGAGGTCTCCTCCCCTTTTGCGCCGTCCATCCAAACGCAGAAGATTTCGCCCTTGCCGTCGCCGTCGAAATCGGGACCGTACCTGCCGTCGAGCAGCTCGCTGAGCTGGTTCATATAGAACTCGTTGTACGCCTCGGTGTCTCCGTAAGTCTCTTCGTGCATATCCCACGGGGACAGATAGATGCCCATTTCAAGCCCGTACTTTTCGCAGCTTTGGGTCAGCTCCGCCAAAATGTCGCCCTTACCGTCCTTGTACGGACTCGCGGCGATGTCGTGATCGGTATATTCGCTCGGCCACAGGCAGAAGCCGTCATGGTGTTTTGCGGTGATCATTATGCCCTTGCTGCCCGACGCCTTGACCGCCTCGCACCATTGGTCGGTGTCAAGCTTCTTGGGGTTGAACTTTTTGGGATTCTCTTTGCCCGTACCCCACTCGCTGCCGGTGAAAGTGTTCATACCGAAGTGGACAAAGGTGTAGTACTCCAACTCCATATAGTCGAGCTGGCGCTGGTGGGACGGAGTGACGTCGATCAGACGCTGCGCCTCGGCGCCGTCCTTGGTGACGTTGCCCTCGGCGTCCGTCTCGCCGGCAAGCGCATAGCCGTTGTTGTCGTTGGACCAGCCCTTCGCGAACTCCTCGCCTTCGGCATAGACGTTGTCCGCGTCGGGGACTTCGTAGTAGTTGTAATCGCCTTCGTCGCCGTTGCACCCCGCAAAGAAGCAGGTCGTGCAAAGACAGATCAGCGCGATCGCCGCAACGGCGACAGTCAGTCTCTTATTCATAATTTCTCCTTTTATTTGTCCGCCTTGGCGGATTTTTTCACTTCAAAGCGCTCGATCACGGTCAATGCGTCGTCGAGCTCGGCGCACTCTATGCTCTCCGCCTTGCCCTCGTCCGACAGCGCGGCGTATTCGGGCCTGAACGGCAGACGCGCGAGCACGGGCAGCGAATACTTGGACGCGACCTCGTCCAACTCGCCCTTGCCGAAGATGTAGTGCCGCTTGCCGCAGTCGGGGCAGTCGTACCAGCTGTAATTCTCGACGATGCCGCAGACGGGGATGTCCATCATCCGCGCCATGTTGACCGCCTTGCCGACAATCATCGACACGAGCTGTTGCGGCGACGTGACGACGACGATGCCGTCGACGGGCAGGCTTTGAAAGACGGTCAATGCGACGTCGCCCGTCCCGGGAGGCATGTCAACGAACATCAAGTCAATGTCGCCCCACTCGACCTCATCCCAAAATTGCTTGACCAAGCCCGATATCACCGGACCGCGCCAAAGCACGGGCGCGTCCTCGTCGTGCAGCATCATGTTGACCGAGATCAGCTTGACGCCGCCCTCGGTGGTCGCCGGCAATATCTTCTTGCCGTTGCTCATCGCCGGGGTGTGCACTCCGAACATCTTGGGGATGGACGGGCCCGTGACGTCGGCGTCGAGTATCGCCGCTTTGAGCCCTCTCTTTGCCGCCGCGGACGCGAGCATCGCCGCGACCGACGACTTGCCGACGCCGCCCTTGCCGCTGACGACGCCGATGACCTTCTTTATGCTGCCGTGTTCCGCCTTTTGCGGAAGGGAGCGCGACGCGCAGTCCTCTCCGCACGACGCGCAGTTGTGATCGCATTCTGCCATGGTTTTCTCCTTGCGCTTACATTGTACACTATGTTTTGACCGATTGCAAGGTTACGCGCCACTTTTTTTCGCCAAAAGGCAAAGCGCGGTCCCCGAAGGACCGCGCGATTTTTCGTGCCTGTGTTTGTTAAGCCTCGTCTGAAAGAATTTGCGCCTTGTCTGTTTTTTCCCACTTGAAGCCCTGATTCTCCCTGCCGAAGTGACCGTAATTGGTCGTCTTGGCAAAGATGGGACTGCGCAATCCGAGCGTCTCGATGATTGCCGCCGGGCGGAAATCGAAGTGCTTTGCGACAAGCGCCGCTATCTTCTCTTCGCTCACCTTGGCGGTGCCGAAGGTGTTGACCTGAATCTGTACGGGACGGGCGACGCCTATCGCGTACGCGACGTCCAAGCGGCACTCCTTGGCGAGCCCTGCCGCGACGACGTTCTTGCACGCATAGCGCGCCATATAGCATGCGCTGCGGTCGACCTTTGTGCCGTCCTTGCCCGAGAACGCGCCGCCGCCGTGCGGACAATAGCCGCCGTAGGTGTCGACGATAATCTTGCGCCCGGTGAGACCGCAATCTCCGTGCGGACCGCCGACGACGAACCTGCCCGTGGGATTGATCAAAAAGCGCGCGCCATCGAGCATCTTTGCGGGCAGCGCCTCGCGTATCACGCACTCCTCTATGTCACGGCGAAGTTTCGCCATGTCGACGTCCTCGGCGTGCTGCGCGGACACTACGACGGTGTCTATCCCGACCGGCGCGCCGTCTTCGTATACGACAGTGACCTGTGCCTTGCCGTCGGGACGCAGATAGGGCAACAGACCGCTCTTGCGCACCTCGGCGAGACGCGCGGTCAACGCATGCGCATACGATATCGGCGCAGGCATCAATTGCGGAGTTTGGTCGCACGCATAGCCGAATACCATTCCCTGATCGCCGGCGCCTATCGCGTCATACGCGTCTTCGCCGCCATCCTTGCTCTCAAGACTGCGGTCGACGCCGAGCGCGATGTCGGCAGATTGTTTTTCTATCCTCGTCTCAATCTCGCAGGTGGCGCCGTCAAAACCCTTCGCCTCGTCGTCGTAGCCTATCTCGAGCGCGGTCTTGCGTACGATTGCCGCATAGTCGACGTCGGCGGTCGACGTAATCTCGCCCGACAAAAGGGCGAAGCCGGTGTTGCAGCACGTCTCCAAAGCGACGCGGCTGTAGGCGTCCTTCTCGAGCAAAGCGTCGAGCACGCTGTCCGAAATCTTGTCGCAGACCTTGTCGGGATGACCTTCGGTCACGCTTTCACTTGTAAACAAACGTCTTTTCATCTTTCTCCGAAAAAGCGGCGCCCAAAGACGCCGCTATCATATTCTATATTTCAAGCCGTCTTGCGGAAATTAGCACCTTTCGTCGCCGAAGGTTGCTGTGCGATCGTCGAGTCCGTCTCTCCCGCACTCTTTATAGAACAAAACTATTCAGTTGTATTTGCGCGCCGCTGCGCAGCGGCGCGCACATGGTGTCAATCTTCGTCGTCGACGATGTCGTCTTCCGCCGCAAACTTGGACGAGATATCCTCTTCGACGATGTGGCTGTCCGCCGACGCCGCCGGAACGGCGACGATGTTGCGATACAGCTTCATGCCGGTACCTGCCGGAATGAGCTTGCCCAAAATGACGTTCTCTTTGAGTCCGCGCAGATGGTCGACCTTGTTCTTGACCGCCGCCTCGGTGAGCACCCTCGCGGTCTCCTGGAAGGACGCCGCAGACAGGAAGGAATCGGTCGCGAGCGCAGCCTTGGTGATGCCGAGCAGCGTACGCTTTGCGGTTGCCGGTTCGCCGCCCTCTTCGAGCGCCTTGCGGTTCTCGTCCTCATAGGTGAAGATGTCGACATACTCGCCGGGCAGCATGCTCGTCGTGCCCTGCTTCTCAATCTTGACCTTGCGGAACATCTGTCTGACGATGACCTCGGTGTGCTTGTCGTTGATCTCGACGCCGGAGCTGCGGTATGCGGATTGCACCTCTTTGATCAGGTACTCCTGCGCGCCCCTGATGCCCTTCGTCCTCAGGATGTCCTGCGGATAGATGGAGCCTTGGGTGAGCGGATGACCGGCTTCGATGACGTCGCCCGTCTGCACGGTGAGCTTTTGACCGAAGTTGATCTTGTACTCGACCGCGTCGCCCTCTTTGGGGGTGACGATGACGACGCGCTTGTCGTCGGAAACCGCGACTTCGCCCGCGATGTCGGAGATGAGCGCCTGCCCCTTGGGCTTGCGAGCTTCGAACAGCTCTTCGACGCGCGGAAGACCTTGCGTGATGTCTTCGCTGACAGCGACGCCGCCGGTGTGGAACGTTCTCATCGTCAGCTGCGTGCCGGGTTCGCCGATGGACTGCGCGGCGATGATACCGACCGCTTCGCCCAACTTGACGGGGTTGCCCGACGCCATGTTCTTGCCGTAGCACTTGGCGCATACGCCGTGCTTTGTCTGGCAGGACAAGATGCTGCGAATGCGAACCGTCTTGACGCCGGCCTTTTCAATCTTCTTTGCGGTGTCGGTGTCAATCAGCGTGTCCGCCTTGCAGATGACCTCGCCGGTCGTCGGATCCTTGACGTCGTCCATGCAATATCTGCCGTCGATGCGGTCGCTGAGCGGCTCGAGACCCTCAATCGCCGAGACTTCCATACCCTTGGTGTCGCCGCAATCCTGCTCGTTGACGATGATGTCTTGCGACACGTCGACGAGACGACGGGTGAGGTAACCGGAGTCCGCCGTTTTGAGCGCGGTGTCCGCCAAACCTTTACGGCCGCCGTGCGACGAGATGAAGTACTCGAGAACGGACAGACCTTCGCGGTAGTTCGCCTTGATAGGCAGCTCGATGACCTTACCGGACGGGTCGCGGACAAGACCTCTCATGCCGCAAAGCTGCGAGATCTGCGACTTGTTACCGCGGGCTCCCGAGTTCGCCATCATCCAGATGGGGTTGAACTCGCCGAGGAAGTCGTCGCCCTTTTCGTCGAACAGCTGGCTGTCAATCTTCTCCTTCGCGTCCTGCCAAGTCTTGACCGTCTGCATATATCTGTCCTCTTCGGACAAGCGGCCTCTCTTGAACTGCTTTTCGATGAACACGATGTCCTTTTCCGCCTGCTCGACAATCTCCTTCTTGCTCTTGGGAATGTGCATATCGAAGATGGACGCGGTGACCGCACCGATCGTCGAATACTTGTAACCCAACGCCTTGATCTTGTCGAGAACTACGCTCGTCTCGGTCGCGCCCTTGTACTTGAAGCACGCGTCGACAATCTTGGACAGCTCCTTCTTACCCACGCGGAAGTCGATCTCGAGATCGAGCTGCTGCTCGGGGGTTTCCCTGGGCACAAAGTGGAGATCCTGCGGAATCGCCTCGTTGAAGATGATACGTCCGACGGTCGTGTCGAGAAGCTTGCTGTAGCGCACGCCGTCGACGACCATCGTCCTGCGAATGTGGACGAGAGACTGCAATTCGACCTGCTTGAGTTGGTACGCCATGACCGCCTCTTTTTCGTCCTTGAAGTATCTGCCTTCGCCCATGCCGCCCGGTTTGACCATCGTCAGATAGTAGCTTCCGATGACCATATCCTGGGTCGGAGAGACAATCGGCTTGCCGTCGCTGAGCTTGAGGATGTTATTGGTCGAGAGCATCAAGAACCTCGCCTCAGCCCTCGCCTCAATCGAAAGCGGCACGTGAACCGCCATCTGGTCGCCGTCGAAGTCCGCGTTGAACGCGCTGCACACGAGCGGATGCAGCTTGATCGCCCTGCCCTCGACGAGCACCGGCTCAAACGCCTGGATGCCGAGTCTGTGCAATGTCGGAGCACGGTTGAGTAGCACAGGATGATCCTTGATGACGTCCTCGAGGATGTCCCAAACGACGACGTCCTGCGCCCTCTCGATCACGCGCTTGGCGTTCTTGATGTTGTTGCACTTGCCCATGTCGACGAGCTTTTTCATCACAAAGGGCTTGAACAGCTCCAGCGCCATCTCCTTGGGGATGCCGCATTGATACATTTTGAGCTCCGGTCCGACGACGATGACCGAACGTCCGGAATAGTCGACGCGCTTGCCGAGCAAGTTCTGACGGAAACGTCCCTGCTTGCCTCTGAGCAACGCGGTGAGCGATTTGAGCTCTCTGTTGCCGGGACCGCTGACCGCCTTGCCGCGCCTGCCGTTCTCGATCAGGGCGTCGACAGCCTCTTGGAGCATCCTCTTCTCATTGCGGACGATGATGTCGGGCGCGCCGAGTTCGATGAGCTTCTTGAGCCTGTTGTTGCGGTTGATGACCCTGCGATAGAGGTCGTTGAGGTCGCTGGTCGCATATCTGCCGCCGTCGAGCGGAACCATCGGGCGCAGCTCGGGCGGAAGCACCGGGAGCACGTCGAGAATCATCCATTCGGGACGGGAATTCCCCATGCGGAACGACTCAATCACCTCAAGTCTCTTGACCGCCTTGAGCTTGCGCTGCCCGGCGTTGGTGGTCGCGATAATCTCCTTGAGAGCGTCCGCCTCTTTGTCGAGGTTGATCTCCATCAACAGCTCTTTGATCGCTTCGGCGCCCATGCCGACGCGGAAAGCGCCGTGACCGTATTTGTCGAGGGCGTCGCGATATTCGCGCTCGTCGAGAATCTGCTTTTTGACGAAGTCCGTCTTGCCGGGATTGACGACGATGTACTTGAGGAAGTACAACACCTGCTCCACGTCCTTGGGGGACATGTCGAGCGCAAGCGAAATGCGCGACGGCACGCCCTTGAAATACCAAATGTGGGAGACGGGCGAGGCGAGCTCGATGTGCCCCATCCTCTCGCGTCTGACATTGGCGCGAGTGACCTCGACGCCGCACTTGTCGCAGATGACGCCCTTGTAGCGTATGCGCTTGTATTTGCCGCAATGGCACTCCCAGTCCTTGGTCGGACCGAAGATTCTCTCGCAGAACAACCCGTCTTTCTCCGGCTTCTGCGTCCTGTAGTTGATTGTTTCGGGCTTTGTGACCTCACCGTGAGACCAAGACCTGATCTTCTCCGGAGAGGCAATGCCAATCTGTATTGAATCGAAATTGTTGACTTCAGACATCGAAAAGCCTCCTTAGTTGTCGTCGGAATCGTCGCCGAAACCGAAGCCCGCTTCGTCCGCATCGTCGAACAGCGCGTTGTAGTCGAACATGCTGTCGCCGCTTCCCAGACCGTACGGATTGTCGTCTTCGTTGAGGGCGAACGCGTCGACCTCATCGAGCTCTTGCTCTTTCTCGGGAACGTAATCGATTTCCTCGTCTACGTTCTCTCTCAAGCCGATCTCTTCTTTGTTCTCGTTGAGCACCTTGACGTCGAGACCGAGCGCCTGGAACTCCTTGATCAAGACCTTGAACGACTCCGGCGTGCCGGGCTCGGTAATCGGAGCGCCCTTGACGATGCTCTCGTACGTCTTGACTCTGCCGACGACGTCGTCCGACTTGACGGTCAAGATTTCCTGCAGCACGTGGCTCGCGCCGTACGCCTCGAGCGCCCAAACTTCCATTTCGCCGAAACGCTGTCCGCCGAACTGCGCCTTGCCGCCGAGCGGCTGCTGGGTGACCAAGCTGTACGGACCGGTCGAACGCGCGTGAATCTTGTCGTCGACAAGGTGAATGAGCTTGAGCATGTACATATATCCGACCGTGACGGGATTCTCGAACTTTTCGCCCGTTCTGCCGTCGAACAATTCCATCTTGCCGCTTGCCGGCAAGTTGTTTTGTGCGAACAGCTCCTTGATGTCCGCCTCTTTCGCTCCGTCGAAGACGGGGGTCGAAATCTTCCAGTCAAGCATCTTGGCGACAAAGCCCAAGTGCACTTCGAGGACCTGACCGATGTTCATACGCGAAGGCACGCCCATCGGGTTGAGCACAATCTGCAACGGAGTACCGTCCGCCATGAACGGCATGTCCTCCTTGGGAAGAACGCGGGAAACGACGCCTTTGTTCCCGTGACGGCCTGCCATCTTGTCGCCGACGCCCAGCTTGCGCTTTTGAGCGACGTAGACGCGAATGAGCTTGGTCACGCCCGGAGGCAGCTCGTCCTTGTTCTCGCGAGTGAACACCTTGACGTCGACAACGATACCGCTCTGTCCGTGAGGCACGCGCAAAGACGTGTCTCTGACCTCTCTCGCCTTTTCGCCGAAGATTGCCCTCAAAAGCCTCTCTTCGGGAGTGAGCTCGGTCTCGCCCTTGGGGGTGACCCTGCCGACGAGGATGTCTCCGCTGTGGACCTCGGCGCCGATCATGATGATGCCGTCTTCGTCCAAATACTTGAGCGCGTCATCGCCGAGGTTGGGGATATCGCGCGTAATCTGCTCTTCGCCGAGACGCGTGTCGCGGCTCTCAACCTCATACTCCTCGATGTGAATGGAGGTGAACACGTCGTCCTTGACCAAGTCTTCGCTGATCAGGATAGCGTCTTCGTAGTTGTAGCCCTCCCAGGACATGTAGCCGATCAGGATGTTGCGGCCGAGGGAGAGTTCGCCGTTGTCGGTCGCGGGACCGTCGGCAAGAACCATGCCCTTGATGACCTTCTGCCCGACCGTGACGATGGGGCGCTGGTTGATGCAGGTGCCGTTGTTGCTGCGTTCAAACTTCTGCAGTTTGTATACGTCGACGTCGCCGTCGCTCTTTTCGACGGTGATACGGGCCGCGTCGACCGTCTTGACGACGCCGTCGTTCTTTGCGATGACCATGACGCCGCTGTCGTAAGCAATCTTGTGCTCGATGCCGGTCGCGATGATCGGAGCCTCGGGCCTCAAAAGCGGAACTGCCTGACGCTGCATGTTGCTGCCCATCAACGCACGCGACGTGTCGTCGTTCTCGAGGAAGGGCACGAGCGACGCGGCGACCGAGACGAGCTGCTTGGGCGAAACGTCCATATAGTCGACCGTCTTCTTGTCGACCGCCCTGATGTCCTCGCGGATACGGCAGGTGACGCGGTCGTCGACAAAGTGACCGTCTTCGGTCAACGGCTCGTTCGCCTGCGCGACGACGTACTTGTCTTCTTCGTCCGCCTGCAGATATTCGACGCGATCGGAGACGATGACGTCTACGACGCTGCCGTCCTCGCCGTACACCTTGTCCACCTTGCGGTAGGGCGCCTCGATGAAGCCGTACTCGTTGACGCGAGCGTAGGTCGCAAGCGAGGAAATCAGACCGATGTTTTGACCTTCGGGGGTCTCAATCGGGCACAGTCTGCCGTAATGCGAGTGGTTGATGTCGCGGACTTCGAAGCTCGCGCGGTCGCGGCTGAGACCGCCGGGACCAAGAGCGGACAGCTTGCGCTTGTGCGTCAGCTCCGCAATCGGGTTGTGGTGATCCATGAACTGCGACAGCTGGGAAGAACCGAAGAACTCCTTGATGACGCTGGTCACCGGCTTGATGTTGATGAAACTCTGCACCTTGTGGTCGGCGATGTCCTGTGTGATGGACATGCGCTCCTTGATCACGCGGTCGAGACGCGCCATGCCGATGCGGAATTGATTCTGCAACAGCTCGCCGACCGCCTTGACGCGCCTGTTGGCGAGGTGGTCGATATTGTCCGTCTCGCCGAGTCCGTGGACAAGGCCGAGGTTGTAGTTGACGGCGGCGATGATGTCGTCAATCGTGACGTGCTTGATCACAAGCTCGTCGCGGCTCTCTTTGATTGCGTCCTTAAACGCCTCGTCGGAAAGCCCCTCCGCTTCTTTCTTTGCGAGAAGTTCCGCAAGCTTGGGGTAGTAGACCTTCTCGAGAATGCCGAGCTCCTTGGGGTCGCAGTCGACGTACGCGGCAAGATCGACGGTGTTGTTGCCGATCAATTTGAACGTGTCGCCCCTCTTGGTGACGATGTGAGCGACGTTGACGCCCGCGTTCTGAATCGCAACCGCCTGCTCTTCGGTGAGCACGCTTCCCTTCTCGGCGAGAATCTCGCCCGTCTGCTCGTCGACGATGTTGTCGGCAAGCGCGTTGCCGGCAAGACGGGTCGCAAAGCAAAGCTTCTTGTTGACCTTGTATCTGCCGACGCGCATGAAGTCGTATCTGTGCGAATCGTAGAAGGTGTTGCGGATGAGCTGATTGATGCCGTCGATGGTCGGAATCTCACCCTGCTTCATCCTCTTGTACAACTCAATCTTCGCGTCCTCGCTGTTCTTGATCGCGTCTTTCGCCAACGTGGCAAGCAAGATTTCTTCGGAGCCGAACAGCGCAATCAACTCTTCATCGGTGCCGAAGCCGAGCGCCCTCAAGAACATGGTCGCGGTAATCTTGCGAGTCCTGTCCACGCTGACCCAAAGGATGTTGTTGGAATCCTGCTTGAACTCGAGCCACGCGCCTCTGGACGGCATGACCGTCGTGTCATAGCGCGGTACGCCGGCCCTGTCGATGGTCACGCCGCTGTATACGCCCGGGCTGCGGACGAGCTGGCTGACGACGACTCTTTCGGCGCCGTTGATGATGAAACTTCCGTTCTCGGTCATCAACGGGAAATCGCCCATGAACACTTCTTCAACGGTCGCCTCTCCGGTGTCGGTGTGAACAAGCCTCACTTTAACCTTGAGCGGAAGCGAGTATGTGGCGTCTCTTTCCTTACACTCCTTGACGTCGTACTTGGGAGTCCCCTCGAGAGAAAAGCCGAGGAATTGCAATTCCATTCTTCCGGCATAGTCGCGCACGGGCGAGAAGTCGTCCAAGACTTCTTTGATGCCCTCGGTGACGAATTGCCTGTAAGAATCCTTTTGCAACGCAATCAAATACGGAATGGGCAGCGTCTCCTTGATACGGGAGAAGCAAAGCCTTTCGGTGTTGCCGTACTTGACCTTGTGTATGTGTTGAGGCATTATCGACCCTCCTTGTGTGATTTCGGCATTAAACGCGAAAACTGCCCTTACCCGACGGCTCTTTGTTTTTCTTGCCGGCAGGAAGGCGATAGTTTCGCATTATGCATATTTTCGCAATTTTAGATTATAATCAAAATGCGCAAGCAAAGTCAACCGTTTGAACGCATAATTTTTTATTTTTTGCGTATTTATTATGCACGCGTATGCGCACCGCGCCTTTCGACGCGCCGGAGCGTGCGTCTTGCGCCCTTTTGTTGCCAAAATCGCCGCGCGGCGTTATAATGGATGTATGAAAAAGCGCACTATCGTGTTCGACTTCGATATGACCTTGGGTTACCGCTCGCCGATGTGGACGGAGACGGTGCGGCTGCTGCTGCTCCGCCACAACGTCTTTTCGACCGACGAACAGGTGATCCCGATCACTCACGGCGACGTCTATCCGTGGCACTTCGACGGCGCGGCGCGCGCGGAGTTTTTGCGCGGCAAGACGTGGTGGCAGGCAGTCGGAGGGGCGATCGCGGACGAACTTGTTCTCCGCGGAGTATGCTCTCGCGCCGTCGCCGACGCGGTCGCGAAAGAACTGCCCGGACTCTTTTGCGATCTGCGCTTTTGGGAGCTGTTCCCCGACACGCTGCCGACGCTGACCGCTCTCAAAGACGAGGGGCACACGCTCGTGCTGCTGACCAATCACATCCCCGAGGCGCGGCGCATCTTCGAGCATTTGGGCATCCTGTCGCTGTTCGACCGTGCGGTCATCTCGTCCGAACAGGACGTCGAAAAGCCCGATCCGCGCATTTGGGATCTCGCGCTGGACGGCCTTGACCGCGACGGCGCGGTGATGATCGGCGACAACTATTCCACAGACATAAAGGGCGCGCTCGCGTGCGGTTTGCAGGCAATCCTCGTGCGCAAACCCAACGACGCGGACTATCCGCTCTATTCCCCCACTCTCGAGGGAATCATACCCGTTTTGAGGCAATTATGAGACTCGACAAATTTCTGAAAGTATCGCGCATCATACGCCGCCGCACCGTCGCAAACGAGGCGTGCGACGCGTCGCGCGTCACTCTCAACGGCAGACCCGCAAAGGCGGGCGCGCAAGTCAAGGTGGGCGATATCGCCGAATTGAAGTTCGGCGACAAGACGCTTCGCTTCCGCATTTTGAGCGACGTCGCCCCGACCGGCAAGCAGGACTGCTCGGCAATGTATGAGGTGCTCCCCGATGAAGATTGACGTCATCATTCCATGCGGCGGAAGTTCGACGCGGATGGGCGCGGACAAGTTGCTGCTGCCTCTGGACGGCGGCACGGTCATCGCGCGCTCCGCGGCGGCGTTCATGCGCCCGTATGTGCAAAAATTGATCGTCCCCTGTCCTCCGCAAAAACGCGCGGCTTACGCCGCCGCGATAGGCGAGCTTCAACTGCCCGTCGTCTTTTGCGACGGAGGCGACACGCGCACCGCGTCGGTCCGCAACGCGCTCGCGCTGTGCGATTCGCCCTTTGTCGCGATCCACGACGGCGCGCGCCCGTTCGTCACGGGCAAACTCATCGACGACGGCGCAAGAGTGTGCGAAGAGCGCGGCAGCGCGGTCCCCTGCGTCAGCCCCTCGGACAGCGTGCGCATTGCGGACGGCGGTCTCTCGCACGCGGTGGACAGGACGACCGTACGGCTGGTCCAAACGCCGCAATTCTTCGACCGCGAAAAATTGCTCCTCGCATACGAGCGCGCGGACGCGGACGGCTTTTCGCCGACCGACGACGCCCAGGTGTTCGAGAGATATTGCGCGCCCGTCGCCCTCTTTGACGGAGACGTGCGCAACGTCAAATTGACCGTCCCCGAGGACTTGCGTCTGCTCGCTCCGCCGCGCTTCCGCGTGGGCACGGGCTGGGACATCCACGTTCTCGCCGAAGGGCGCAAACTCGTTCTCGGCGGAGTGACGTTCGACTTCCCCAAGGGGCTTGTCGGACACTCGGACGCCGACGTGCTGACCCATGCGGTGATGGACGCGGTGCTGGGCGCGCTGGGACGGCGCGACATCGGCTGTCTCTTCCCCGACGACGACCCCGCTTTCGAGGGCGCGGACAGCATGAAATTGCTCGCGCGCGTCGTCGGGACGATGAGGGAGGACGGCTATCGCCTGAACAATCTCTCCGCGACCGTCGTCTGCGAAAAGCCCAAGCTCAAAGACGCAATCCCCCGGATGGTCGCACGCTATGCCGAGGCGTTCGGCTGCGACGATTCCGCAATCAACGTCGCCGCGACCACTTCCGAAAAGACGGGCGCGGTCGGCAAAGGCAACGCAATCGCCGCGATTGCATATGTCTCGCTCGTCGCGGACAAATGACCGCGCGCCCTTGACAAGCGCGCAACGCCGCCTTATAATGGACTTATGAACGGACGCAAAACTTCAACGGGAGAAAAGGTCGCCGCGGCGATACTCTACACAATCGGCTTCGCGGTAGCGGTCTTTGCGGTCATCGCGATCTTTGCGGTGTCCGGCTTCGGCGCGGTCTCGGCGATCGTCGGGCTCTGCAACGCGACGAGCCACATCGCGGCGTCTGTCGCTTTGGCGGTGTGCTGTCTGATCGCCGCGGCAATGAGCCTGTATTGCATGGTGCTGATTTTCCGCTGCGTCGTCGACCACTTCCCCGGCAAGGGCAACGACCGCCGCTGAGCGCGGTATTGTTCTATTATCGATACTTGGTACTATAACGAGATATCATTGTATATACGCGGGCGCAAAGGCGCCCGTTTTTTGCACGCTAAACGCGCTCCGTCGACACGGGCACGCAAATTGCGCTCACCGTCCGCCCCGACCGAGGCGGCAGGACAGTTCGTACGGCGACGTGCCCGCGAGTGCCGCCTGCTCTTCGAGGGAAATCGCGGCTTTGCCGTCCCGTCCGACAACGGTGACCGCGTCCCCTTCCTTCACCTCTCCCGCGGCGGAGACGTCACAAAAGAACACATCCATGCACACCGATCCTACGACGCGGCAGCGCGTTCCGCCGACGAGCACGATCCCCCTTCCCGACAGCGACAGCGGCACTCCGTCCGCATAGCCCGCCGAGACGACGGCGACGCGCATGCGGCAAGGCGCGGCAAACGCGGCGCCGTAACCTATCCCGTCGCCCCGCTCGAGAGTGCGCACGCACAGCACCCGCGCGGTCACGGCCGCGACGGGACGAAGCCCGGGCAGGTCGCCGCAGCCGTAGAGCGCGAGCCCTACTCTGACCGCATTGCCGCAAAGCCCGACGCCGCGGCAGACCGCGCCGCTCGCCGCCGCGTGGACAAAGCGGAAGCTCATCCCGCGCGCCTTCAACTTCTCGACGACGTCGCAAAAGACGTCGCATTGCCGCCGCGTGAACGCGTCGTCGTCGGGGCGCGCATAGTGCGTGTATATCCCCTCGACGTCAATGCCGCGAAAGGTCGCGACCAGCCCCACGGTCTTGGAATCGGGTGCAAAGCCGAAGCGGTGCATGCCGCTGTCGACGGCGATATGAACGGAAATTCGTCGTCCCGTTTCCGCAGCCAAGCGGTCGAGATATGCCGCCTCGGCAAGCGACGAGACGGCAAACGACACGCCGTCAAGCAAAGCCGCGGCGCGAAGCTCGTCTTTGCTCAATGCGCCCATAATCAACACGGGCACGTGAATTTTAGCATCGACAATCCGCTTTGCCTCGCTCGCCGCCGCAACCGCAAACATCGCCGCCTCACCTTTGAGCGCCCTCGCGCATCGCACAAGTCCGTTGCCGTAGGCGTCCGCCTTTACGACCGCAATCACCTCTCTTCCGTCCGCCGCGCGCCCGATTGCGCGCGCGTTGTCCGCAAGCGCGGCGACGTCTGTCGACCTCTCCGCCCTCAAATTCCTCATATGTCATATTACGCACGTCTTCGGCTCAAATTGACTGCGTTTTCGCTGCAAAAAATATCCCGCCACTTGTGCGACGGGAAAATTGCACTCAATGTCAAGATGTTTGTCAGATTATATTGCCTTGTGCGTCGAAGTGAAAGATGGGAGACCAGATTTCCGTCCATCCCGAATAGTCTTTGTTATATCTCACCCGTACCGCCCAATAACTCGATCTTCCGCCCGTGCTCGCCGTAACAGAAATAGAGTCGAAGATGTTGAGATCGGCGGTATATTGTTGCGCGACCAACACCATGTTCGCGGTATTGTCGACATAGTCGTCCGACCTAAACAATGCGACATACACGGGGATGACGGACGTCCCCAAAGTAAACGCGTTCTTTGCCGTACCGGTGATGTTCCCTTGGCCGTCGCCTTCGATCTCCCACTCTATGCGCGTATACACCCCGGCAGGAGTAATCTCGGCTTGACTTTCGGCGCAAGTCGTATTGACGCCGATTGCGACGAGCGAAACCAACACGACCGCCAATGCCGCAGCGGCTATTATCTTATTTGTGGTCTTTTCCATTTCTTTCCTCCTTGCGAATCTTTGCCCAACATATCAATCCTGCTGCCGCACCTATAATGACAATGGCTAAAATTATGCCCAGCAGCAAAAGCACATCGGCACCTGTATTGATCCCGAATACGACGGAAGAACCGCGTGTAGGCTCGTTCAAGATCGCCAATTCCGGCAAGCCGAGCACCGACAAACTGAACAACACAAACAACGCCGCTGCGGCGCACATCGTCCATACGGTCGCACTTACTATCCGCTTGCGGTTGTTTTTCTTCTTCCTTTCTGCAAGCAACGCGTCCAGCCTGTTCTTGATCTCTTCGATCGACTCGGAGTTTTGCTCTTTCTGCGCTTCCTCTCCGGCAGTTTGTATGCTCTCGTCCGCGCTTGCCGCGACGTCGCCCAATTCGAATGCACCGAAGACGCTCTCGTACTTCACGCCGAGCGCGCGGCAAAGATCGGACACTATGCTCGCGTCCGGGACGGACGAACCGCTCTCCCATCGCGACACCGCCTGGCGCGACACTTGAAGTTCTCTTGCCAATTCCGCTTGGCTCATATGCGCGTCTTCGCGCAAATTCCTTATCCTCTTGCCGAGGTCTTGCTGCATGTTTTTGTCCATGGCTACATTATAGTTTTAATATTTTGTCGTTGTCAACAAAAAACAAGCATGACGACGGACACGCCTCGCCTACTTCTTGTTCTTCTCCTCCTTGCGAATCTTCGCCCAACATATCAATCCTGCTGCCGCACCTATAATGGCAATGGCTAAAATTATACCCAGTAGCAAAAGCACATCGGCGCCTGTATTGATCCCGAATGCGATGGAAGAAAAGCGTGTGGGATCGTTCAAGATTGCCAGTTCCGGCAAGCCGAGCACCGACAAACTGAACAACACAAACAATGCCGCTGCGGCAAACATCGACCATACGGTCGCACTTACTATCCGCTTGCGGTTGTTTTTCTTCTTCCTTTCTGCAAGCAACGCGTCCAGCCTGTTCTTGATCTCTTCGATCGACTCGGAGTTTTGCTCTTTCTGCGCTTCCTCTCCGGCAGTTTGTATGCTCTCGTCCGCGCTTGCCGCGACGTCGCCCAATTCGAATGCACCGAAGACGCTCTCGTACTTCACGCCGAGCGCGCGGCAAAGATCGGACACTATGCTCGCGTCCGGGACGGACGAACCGCTCTCCCATCGCGACACCGCCTGGCGCGACACTTGAAGTTCTCTTGCCAATTCCGCTTGGCTCATATGCGCGTCTTCGCGCAAATTCCTTATCCTCTTGCCGAGGTCTTGCTGCATGCTTTTGTCCATAACAAAATTATATTTTTTGATCCGTCGCTGTCAACTCCTTGCGCCGCCCTTCGGACACAGATCGGGGGCGGCTGCCGCCGTCCCCGGAAACCGCTCACTTGTTGCGGTCGAACTCTATGTTCATGTCCTTGGCGTACCACGCCCGAATTGTCGCGCCCCTCTTGAACGGATTCTTGGGCGCGCGGAAGATCTCCGGCTTTGCGTAATTGACGTCCAAAGCGTCCAACACCTTGAAGTAGTCGTCAAGGCGCGCTTCAAAGGTCTTGTAGCACCGCTTGTCGCTCTTGAGCCACGCCACTTCGGACAGCGCCGCAAGGCGCGGATTCATCTGGAACTCGAGCTTGGCGGGGCTGTCGATCCACTCCGCCCAGCACTCGCCCTCGACGCCGATCACTCCGCCTACATTGTCCTTGTTTATCCCGCCGAAATACGGCGTAAACTTGTAGGTGTTGCGCAACGGATATTGCGCATAGGGCATGTCGAAATAGAAGTGCTTGTGCTTGCTGATGATCGCCTTGCCGCCCTTGTTCAAGTGCTTGGCGACTCGCGGATCGGGCTGCGGCGTCCAATATTGAACGAGCACGTCGTTCGCGAGATTGCCGCCGTGCAAGATCTCGTTCCAACCGATCAACTTGCGCCCCTTGGTCGCGACATACTTGCCGACCTCGTTGATGAAGTGGGTGTGCAATTGCTTGTAGTCGGTGAAGCCGTGCTCCTTCATCGCGGCGTTGCACTTGGGGCACTTCTTCCACTCCTCCATCGGCACTTCGTCGCCGCCGATGTGGAAGTAGCCGAACGGGAACATCTCGACGATCTCGTCGATGACGTCGCGGATGAACTGCATCGTGCGCGGCGAGCCGACGCATGCGCTCCTGTTCCAATCCTTGATGCCCATCGACAGCGGGATGGAACTGCCGAAATACCACGCGACCGGACGGTCGAGCTCGCGGCACCCCAGCCACGGATATGCCGCCATCGCCGCCGCCAAGTGCGCCGGCATGTCGATCTCGGGCACTATGTCGATGCCCCTCTGTGCCGCATAGGCGACGATGTCCTTGATCTGCTCTTGCGTATACCAGCCCACGACGGGGATGTCGTTGACCTCTCTGTTCTGCCAGCCGTTGATCTGCGACTTGTCGCGCTTGCCGCCGATCTCGGTGAGCAGAGGATACTTCTTGATCTCCACGCGCCAGCCCTGGTCGTCGGTCAAGTGCCAATGCAGCACGTTGAGTTTGTGCAAACACATGAGGTCGAGGACCTTTTTAATCTCCTTTTCGCCGAAGAAGTGGCGCGCCTCGTCAATCTCGAGACCTCTCCACGCAAAGCGCGGACTGTCCTCAATGCGCGCGCACGCAACGGACGCCTTTCCGTCCTTTTTGAGCCGCGCGAGCGACGCCATGCGCAGCGACTGCACGCCGTAGATCGCGCCGCGCCTGTCCGAAGCGGCGATTGTGACGCCGTCCGCGCCGATCGTCAGCTTGTAGCCCTCGGAGGGCACCGACTTGTCGTGCTCTATGACGACCGCCCTGTCTTTGCCGTCGCCGAGCTTCTTGCCGAGGTCGCCCTCGAGCTGGGCGCGTATCAAGCCCTCTGCGCTTTTGAGTGCGTCCGCGACGGCGAGATTCTCGAGCGCGGCAAGCTCCAGCCTGCCCTGTTTGAGCTCGCATTGCTGCGGAAGGGGAATTATCTTGTCGATGTCCATGCTGTCACCTCTCCTTATTTCCATTGCGGCAAGTTGAGCACTCTGCCCTCGCCGTAAACTATGTTGATCTGAACGTCCTCACCCTTTGCGTTGGTGAAGTAGATCGTGCTGAGCCTGTCCTTGGTCGCCCTCAACTCGATGTCCTTGCACCCGTAAAGAGGCGAGCTTTCGTCCTTGACCTCGGAGACGAACGCATAGTCGACCCAGCCCTTTGTCTTTGCCGACGTAATCGTCATCTTGTCGGCGGTCAGGCAATCCTCGATATAGCCGCATATCGCGTCGAGCGTATAGGGCGCGACCTCCGCCCTTGCGAGGAAGTCGTCCAGCGTGATTGTGTCGTCGATCACCCAATACTTGTTGTTGCCCTCGCCCGCCTGCGAAAGCATGCCCGTCTTGACCACGTCTTCCGCCTTCTTGTCCTCTTTGACCTGCGAGGCGGCGCCCCAATACAGGTACTCGGTCGAGGTGCTGACGACCTTGTCGACGGTGTGGTCGTACGCCGCGGCGACCGACTCGGTGCCGATCCCCTTGACGTAAAGTCTGTATTCCTCGGTCGTACCGTCCGAGAAGAAGGTCTTGTATTTGACGAAATATCCCGATTGAGCTTTGGCTTCGGCAATAGAGTCGGACAGAAGCTTCATCGCCTCGTCGGCGGTGATCGCCTGCTCGCATGCCGCAAAGCACATCGTCGAAAGTATCGCAAGCAGCGCTATCGCCGCCGTGATCGCTATCCTCTTTTTCATTGCGCATCATCTCCGTTGTCTTTGTCTTGCGCCGAGGGCGCTCCGCCCGTCGTCGCTCCCGCCGCGAACTCCGCGTCGGCAAGGTCTTGAGCCTCGCTCTGCACCTCGTCCGCGGTCGCGCCGTCCTCGTGCTCTTCGCCGGTCATCTCGCCGCTGGACAAAATGCTCGCGTCGTGATAGCCCGTCTCTTCGTTGTGCTTGCGGGCGCGCTCTTTGAGGTCTTCGATCATGTTCGCCTGGTCCTCTTCGCTCATGTTCCAGAAGAAGATCGGCAGCGCGTGCAACACTACGCCCACGACCGTCACGATCGCCAAAGCGGTGAACATCGGCGAGTAGATGGACGCGTCGTAAAGCACGTCGTAGTCGTTGAGCAAGCCGTAATATTCGTTGATGTACGGAATGACGTAGTTGAGCCCGAGCAGCACGAGGCTGTTGATGATCGTAAAGTTGCCCGAGAAGCCCTCCATGCGGTCGCCCGTCTTCCATTGCTGATAGTCGAGCGCGTCGCCGTTCATCGCCGGGTTGGTGATGATCTGCACCGCCGCGCCCCAATAGATCAGGTAGCACGCCGCGGTGAACACATAGAAGTTTGTATTGTAGAAGATCAGGATCACCGCGCCCACGATGCGGAATGCGTCCGAGATGAGCACCGCGTTGCGCTTGCCCACCTTCTTGATCATAATCGGCGCAAGCGCCATGCCGAACAGCGACGCCGTACCCACGATGAGCGTCATAAAAGACTGTATCGTCGCGTTCTGCAACATATATATGTACGCCCAGTTCATAAACGTCGTGATCGCCGCCGCGAGCGTCGTGAACCACGTCGAAATGTTGTAGATCCAGAAATAACGGTTGCGAACGATCTTCTTCATGCCGTCCGCAAACTTGATCTTTTGCTGATAGTCGCGAGGTACCACGACCCTCTCTTTTGTGCAGAAATAGACGATGAACGCCAAGAAGCAGCCGAGGAACGAGAACAAGGGCATCGTCACTCGATAGAAGTTGACGTCAAGCTGCCCTCTGTCGAACGCGTTGGAAATCAAAGGCAAAATGAAACCGGTGATCGTCGGCGCCATCGAGTAGACGATGGACGACAGCGAAATGATCTTCGCCCTCTCGCCCGAACTCGGCGTTATCAATTGCGCAAGCGTGTTGTACATCCCCAAATAGAATTGGAAGATGAAGTTCATCACGATGAACAAAATGCCCACCACCGCGACCTTGACCGCATAGCTCCATCCCATCGGGATGAACGCGAAAAGCGAAATCAATATCGCGCACGGCGGACCCAGCCACAACAGGTATGGCCTCGCTTTGCCTTTGCCGCCCGGCGTATTGTCTATCCAATAGCTCTTGAGCGGCTGCATGATGATCGTGACGATCGTGTTGATTGTGGAGATGATGAACAGGTCGCCCGGCGTGATCTGATAGATCGACCCGACAAGGATACAGTTCGCGGTCATCGCGATGGTGTACGCCATCGCCGCGACGAACTGGACGCCGATGCCTCCGACGGAGTACGCTACGACTTCTTTACTCGAAACATAGTCGCCTTCGGCAGGCGTGTTCCAGTGCTGAAAGAAGCCCTTGACGGCCCCGACGGCTTTTCCGATGATGCCCATATTTTCCCTCGCTAGTTTATTCTGCCCCGATGTGTTCGGCGGTTATTCCCTTGATACCCTATCTCATTATAACGGCATTCCACCGTTTTGTAAACACTTTTTTATTTTTTCAGACAAAGTATTCGTTCTTTTTTCGGCAAACGACGACGGCGGAACGCACCGCGTTCCGCCGCCCGTTTGCGTCAATATTCAAACGGATCTTCGGGCGGCTTGACCTCGCCTTCCTGCCCGTCGTCGCCCTCTTTGTCGTCGGGCGCGTCGTCGAACACGTCCGCGTTCGGATCGTACGGCTGAGCCTCGTTCACCCTTTGCATCGTCTCCTTCGCGTGCTTGTTGCGCCCGACCATCGTCAGCGCCACCGCCGCAATCACCGCCGCGATTATCAGCGCGAGCCTCGTATACATCCCCGCTTCCGCATGAGACTGCTGCGCCGCTACGGACGCCTGCGCGGGCGCCGTAGCCAACACTTCGGCAAGTACCGCGCCGTTCTCGGGCGCCAGCATCGTCGCGACCGTGTCCGCAACGCCGTTCAATCCGGCGCGAAGCGTCTCTTCGCCGTTTTCGCCGAGCCGCGCAATCATGTTCTCGTAGGTGTCGCCGCTCGTGTTGTAGATGTTTTCCTTGCCGTCGATTTCGGTATAGAACGAGTTGGTGTCGCTGCCCCAATCGAGCGACAAGAAGGACACGGTCGGTATGCCCCTGCTCATCGTGATCAAATTGTCGCCGACCATGCCGATGTGGGTATAGTCGTTGGGCTGACCGTCGATCATCGTCGCCGCCACAGCGTGCGTATTGCCCGGCACCGGCTTGAACGTGCCGCCGCCGACCGTATTCGCCGCCGCATAAAACGCGTCGTTGAAGTCGGTCTCGACCTCGACGGAATAGATATAGTTGTACGTCCCTCCGCCCAAGCGGTTGAGATTGACGACAAGGTCGGGCTTTCCGTGCTCCGCAAGCATCTCCCTGATGCCCTCGTTGTCGAATTGCGAGCACCCGACAAACGCGAACGTCAGGTCGTATTGCGTCTCCGCCTCCGCCAGCCTGTCGGCAATCGCAAGCGCCGCCGCAACCGAAGTCGCGCTGCCGTAAGTCCCCTCGCCGCCGAGCTCGGACTGCGAGACCTGTCCCGTCGTGAGATCGACGTTGGAGACGGTGATTCCCACGCTGTTGTCATATGCCGCGACAATCCAAATCTCGCCCTTGCTCTCGCCTGCCGCCGCTTTTGTCCACACTCCGTTGAAGCCGTCTTTGAGCTTGGAGCCGTCGTAAACGTCGGTGAAGCGGAATTGCTCTATGCCGCCGAGATATCCCATCGCGCTCATCTTGGGCGCGACGTATTCGTTCAAAAAGATGTAGTCGTTTTGCGCATATCCGCCTTCGCCGCCTGCCGCCAAGACGTCGTAATCGCCGCCGCCCTGCGAAGCCTCCGCCTCGCTGCCCGAGGTGCGGTTGGGATACCTCTCGCTGATTTCCTTGGTCATCGACACGACGTCGTAAGTCGTGTCGAACGCCACCTCTTCGATTGTATATCGAGACAGATCTCCGCCCCTCTCGCAGCCGACGAACACGACGCACAAAGCGACGATTATCAACACGGACACAAAAATTCCGAAAAATCTTTTCATCTCGTCACCTCACACGAACAGCACCGGCATGCACAGCCATACCGCCATTGACGAGACTGCATACCATGCGTTTCCCTTGCCTGCGTAACGTATGAAATACAGCAATTCCGCGCCCATGACTGCAAGCGCGACAAGCGGCTCGACAATCGACGAACACAGCGTCGCATAGGTCGGATTGAAGAGCCATATCAACGCCAGCAGCGACTTGATCGCGCAAAGCGCAATCATCGCGCAATCGGCGACGATGCGGTATTGCATGATGTCGAGTTTCTTTTGACAATAAAAGCTCAGCGACCTGCTCAAATTGACGAAAATCATCCGCGCGTACACGGTGTAGAGCGCATAGCAGATTACGCCCATAATCAGCCCGACAACGGCTGTCATCGCCTTGACGTTGCCGAGCGCGCTCAACATCGATCCGTACTCGTTGAAGTACATCAAATCGTAAAGGTCGGAGCACGTTTTCCAATTGCTCGCCGCGATTGCGACAAAGGTGAATATGCGCAACACCCATGACCGCCATGTCGACGGCATTCTTGTGTTTTGCACGGGATTAGAAGTGTAGTAGACGTTCATTTTGCCTCTCTCTTGTTGACAGCGGTCAATTTAGCGACTGCGAGACGAAGCGCGTTGTCCTCCGAAATGACGCCGCTTTTGAATTTGTATTCCAGCTCGCGGAGATATTCCGTCTGCTCCTTGAGCTTGACCACATAGCCCGAAACACTCCTCTTCCTTTCCCCGATTATTCTGCGCGTGGTGCGCACGCTCGACTCGGTCGTACCGAGCGCCGCCGCCAGCTCCCTGTCGTCCAGCGAGCTGATTGCGCAATGAAACGTCTTGCGGAAAGACGTCGTCAACATCGCCAATATCTTCGCCGCCGGCTCCCCCTTTGCCTGCATCCCCGTCAACATGTTCAGAGCCTTGCGAATGTTCCCCTCGTCAAACGCCGACGCGAGCAAATAGCCGCGGTATTCCGCGTCCGGCGCGACCAGCGCTTCGATTGCGGCTTCGTCGATTTGACCTCCGTCCGCATAGTCGCACAGCTTGGCTGTCTCCGCCGCCACTCTGCCGTAATTGAGATTGCAATACGCCGCCAGCTTCTCTATCGCCGCGCGCGAGATTGTGCATCCGCGCCTGCCCGTCTCGACGGCGATGCTTCTCTTCATCTCCTCGAGAGTCGCCGCCGTACACTCAATCGTCGTCGGATAGCCGCTCAATTCGTCGTATGCATGCGGCGTGTCCTCAATGATCAGGACGCTGTTCAAGTTAGGCATCGCACAATAGGATGACAGCGCCTTTTTGTCGTCGTCGGACAGCTGCTTGGACCGCTTGCGCAGATATATCACGCGCTTGCCTCCGGTGAGCGTCATCGTTTCGAGCGCAGCGATTACGTCGCCGATCGGCGCGTCGTCGCCGAATTCATCGTAGTTGAATTCCCTGTCCTCGGGCGGCAGCGCCGACAAAATCTTGTCGACCACCTCGCGCGCCATATAACCGTCTCCGCCCTTAAGCAGATAGCAGGGCGCGAGACCGCTGAGCGGACGTTCGAGAAATTCTACGGCTCTCATGCAAACCTCCATTTGGCGATTTTCTTTATTTTACCACCATTTACACCAAACGTAAAGTCAGACGGCAATGAATTTTGCGCAAAGACGAAATATGCCTCGTCGCACACCACCGTCTGCTCGTCCGTCGACGGCGCATATTTTGCCACGCTGACGACCAGCTCGGCTCTCGCCGCGGACGGACACGCCTCGTGTGCCGCCATCGCCACATACGTCTTGACTCCGCGGAAAATCGTCGCCACTCCGCCGTCGTCGAAATATATCGCCGCGTCTTCGTCGGCGACAGACTCGACCGTCGCCTTGACGTACGCCGTCGGCGCGACGTATGACTGCGTGCACAGCCTTCCATCGTACGCCCTGAACAGCTTCTCAATCGCGTACATGTCGTACTCGTCAACTTCATCGGCGGCGAGCGTGACCTTCTCGACGTTTTCCTTCGCCAAGATGTCCGTCACCTCGAGCAAAAACGCATAGCTCAAGTCTCCGTCGGCGGCGATATATGCCTGTCCGTCATCGGTGACGAAAACCGCTCCGACATAGCTCTGATCGCCGAAACAGATTATCCTTTCGGGATAGAACCACCTCGCCGCAGACTGCGCGACGACAAGCACCGAAAAGCCTACTATCAACACAGACGCCAAAATTATCTTTGCTTGAACCTGTACGAAACTGTATCTTGAGATGAAGATGAGCAATGCGAAATAGATGACGAAGATATACCACTCCAACTCAAATTCAATCGTCGCAATGCGAATGCCGGCGCATGCCTGCACAATCAATATCATCGCGGTGAAGAACAGCGACACCGCCGACAGCACCCACCCCATATACGGAATGAACGCAATCGCGAGCGCAACCAAAAAGACGGGGAACGCAAACGACACCAGCGGCACCACCATCAGGTTGGCGAGCAAGAATACGAGCGACGTCGCGCCGAACGTATGCACCGTAATCGGCAGCACTCCTATGTTTGCCGAGATGGTCACCGCCAGCGCCGCGGCGAGAGCCTTGGGGCACTTGATGCGGACAAGTCCGCGCTCAATCGTCTCGTTGAACAACACGATTCCGTACACCGCCGCATAGCTCATCAAGAACCCGAGCGCAAACAGCGAATACGGCGAAAAGATCAACGTTGCAGCCGCCGCAAGCGACAGCGACGACAATGCGTCGTACCTGCCTCCGACGATCTTGCCCAATTCCAAAATGACAATCATCACAATCGAGCGGACTATCGACGGCGCAAAGCCGCATATCGCCCCGAACCCGAACATCACCGCAACCAACAGCGGAAAACTCGCCCACGCCGGCAGCCTCATCTTGCGGAACAGTGCGTTCACCGTCGCCGCCAACATCACGACGTGAAGTCCCGACACCGCCAGCAAATGCGCGGTGCCGCTCGCCGCGAAGTCGGCTTGTATGCCCTCGTTCATCACGTCTTTGTAGCCGAACAGCATCGCGTAGACGAATTCGGCGGTGTCTTCGCGCATGTTCGCGCTCAGCTTGTCCGCAACAGCAAGCCTTATCTTGTCGAACATGTCGTACTTCTCGCCCACAATCTCGAAGCTCGGCTCGCCTTCGATTGTGACCGCATAGATTTGATAGTATTTCCCCTGCGCCAGCGCGGTCGCGGTGAAGCCGTCGCCGTAGTTGGACAACGTCCCGAACGTCTCTGCGACAAAGGTTATCACGTCGCCCTCTTTGAGTTCGCCGTCGTTCGCCAGCCTCAACAGCAAACTGCCCTTGCCTTCGAGCTTTACGCCGTCTGCGACTATGTTGTCGATTGTCAGCCAATCCGACCCGTCGACCGAGCCGTCCAATTCGACCGCGTTGCCCGAACCTATCCTCGCGGTCACAACGATGTTTTCGCCGTAAAAGGCGCGGTCCTCCAAGATTTTGACATTCGCGAAAGAGCCGAGTATCCCCAGCGTCGCGCCGATTGTCACGCATATGAAAAACGTCGCCGCGCCCTTCTTTTTGAGCAAAATACATACGGCAATCGCCGCAGCCGGCACGATTGCCGTAACCGCCGAAACGATCGCCGTATCGGTCAATAAGTAAGAACATATCCCGCAAATCACACCGAGAAGCGCCGCGGGAAAGACGCGCAGATTGAACAGCTTGAACGCTTTCTTATCTGCCACCGAATCTCTTCTCGTATTCCTCGACGGCCTGCGAGATGACCTCGAGCGTGCGCTCGCGCCCGAACAGCTGCAAGACCTTCATCGTCTTGCCCTCGAGCTGTTTGTAGACGCCGAAAAAGTGCTTGATCTCTTCGATGATGTGCGGCGGAAGGTCGGACACGTCGCGGAAGACGTTCCACGTCGGCTCCTTGAACGGCACCGCTATCACCTTGATGTCCTCCGCCCCCTCGTCAATCATCAAAATGTGACCGATTGGATAGCATCTGACAAGCGACATCGACGAAATCTCTTCACTGCACAGCACCAATACGTCCAGCGGATCCCCGTCGTCCGCATATGTGCGCGGAATGAAGCCGTAGTTCGCCGGATAGTGCGTCGACGTGTACAAAATGCGATCGAGGATGAGCATCCCCGTCTCTTTGTCGACTTCGTATTTGTTCTTGCACCCTTTGGGAATCTCAATTACCGAGATGAAATCTTCGGGCGTAATGCGCTCCGGAGAAATGTCGTGCCAAATGTTCATAATTCCTCCCAACCGCTCTTGCGGCGTCCTCTTAAATACGATTATACTATACTTCGCGGCAAATTGCCATAGTTTTGAATATTTTTCCCGTCATTTTATTGCCAAAGCCTTTCTTTTGTGCTAATATAATAGAGCAAATCGCGCCGAAGTGGTGGAATTGGCAGACGCGCCGGACTCAAAATCCGGTGATGGCGACATCGTGCGGGTTCAAGTCCCGCCTTCGGCACCAACAACGGAAGGCTCGCCCTTATGGCAAAAATATGAGGCTGTTTTACTGCCTCATATTTTTTGTTTTTGGCTCGCTTCCTCCCTTGTGCGAAGGCGGGATTGTCCGAAATTGTGACGCTCACGCGCCTTGACATATTTTGTCAAGCCGTCCCCTTTCGGCGTTCGCTATTCCGTCGCTTCGCTCCTTACAAGTCCCGCCTTCGGCACCAACAACGGAAGGCTCGCCCTTATGGCAAAAATATGAGGCTGTTTTACTGCCTCATATTTTTTGTTTTTGGCTCGCTTCCTCCCTTGTGCGAAGGCGGGATTGTCCGAAATTGTGACGCTCACGCGCCTTGACATATTTTGTCAAGCCGTCCCCTTTCGGCGTTCGCTATTCCGTCGCTTCGCTCCTTACAAGTCCCGCCTTCGGCACCATCACAGCTGCGCTCGTCACTCACTCATTACCTTTATGAGCAACTCATATGTCTTGTCATAAAACTCCTTTGCTCGAGTTTTGTCGTCGTCGCTCCCTTCGGGAATAAAAATCGCCATGCCCTGTCGCGCTCGCGTCAGCAATACGCGATATGCATTTTTCAAATACAATCTCTTTTCTTCGTTGTTTACTTTTTTCCACTTATCTCCGCTAAAATTGAAATATGTCCATCCTTTCCCGTCAAACCTAAAATCAGCATCCCATGCGACGATAGTATAGTCGAGTTCTAGCCCTTGAATATCGAATTCGGACACGACGTCCTCGAGATAATAACTTGACCGCACGTCCTCTTTGCCGTTCAAAAACCAATTCGCGATCGAAACGCTATTCTTGACAAATATGCCCCACGGCTTAAGCCTCAGGCCTCCGCTGCTCGCAATCAATCCATATCTCGTCGTACCCTGGCACTGTTCTTTGACCCATTTTTTTGCTTCTTTGAGATTACGCGTCAACAAAATCGGATATTTGTCTTTTATGTTGTGATAGTATGCCTTAGCGGCATCCACATTCACATCGAGCAAGGCTTTTACAAAAGCCGCAAGATCGGGCGTTCTAAACGATCTGATCGAAGTCGCCAAATGCAAGCCCTCGTCTTTGTGCACGCTTAAATCAGAAGTCATTTCGCTCCATGTTTTGTCTCTGCGATATTCCGTATCGTCCAAATTCGGCGATACAAACACCTCCCAATCGGGAAATGACCTTCTCAATGAATCAAACCATTCGGGCAATCCGGCTTCTCCGGTATTTATTTCTTGTCCGCCACCCACAAGACAAACTATGACCGCCCAATCTTTGTGTCGATTCATAGTTTGAATCAAAAACTCCGGCTCACTGTACACAAAATCTTCCACTCCCTTCTTCCTCTTCATAAAACTAGCTATCTGTTCATGCGTCCATGCTCTTTGAGCCTCATCAAAAATAGCCACCCTTTCCGGCGGAACATGGTCGTTCCCCACAAAAGAATCTCTGTATTTGTGAATAATTTGTATGAAAGCCGACGTTTGCCTGAGCGCGTCATTTTTCTTTGCGCTACGCCCCAAAAGCTTATCCCTTTGCACCTTGTCGCGCGCTAGCGCCTCTTGCAAAACCGTGACCAAAGGAAAATTCCCCGACAAAAATACCGCATGCTCCCCTTTTTGCGCGCTTGACCGTTCAATGGCTATATTCAATCCAACCAATGTTTTTCCCGCACCCGGCACGCCGGTGACAAAACAAATACTCTTTTTGCCATTTGCTTTGCTATATTCAATAATATCGTTCACCGCTTTTGTCGTTGTGGTTAAATTATATGCCCCAGCATCGCTTCGAGTGATTTCTTTTACGTCGTTGCCTCGATACAGCGCCTGTGCAGCTTCGATTATCGTTGGGGTTGGCATATATTCGGAATTTTCCCATTGTATATAGTCAAATTCCGCCTCGTCACAAAACATTCCTGCCACTTCGCGCAATGTTTGAGCAATATTGTTTTCGTTGCACTTCAACGGCTCAACAATCCTATCCCTTACACAAATTGTGTTTTGAGCCGGCGCCGCTTTTGTTGCAACCACAAATGGCACCAACAGCAGATTGTGACTCTCCTTTTGAAAGTTGCGCAAGTCAAGTGCATAATCATAGACTTGATCATATGCGCTCGCTGTGTATTCCTTTTCGCCGCACTTAAATTCAAGCAAAAATACTATGCCTTTGTACAAAACGACAGCGTCGACTCTTTTCCCCATCCTCGGAATGATATATTCAAAAATTATCCTTCCCTCTTCAAATCCCGCAAGTTGCCGCTTCAAAATCGCAATCTCTGCCTTCCATGTATTGTTCTGCTGAATTCTCAATTCTGCCTGACTTTCATTCGACACGATCTTGCCCAAAATGGACTCGTCTGACGACTGCAAAAAGTCTCGTATCCCTGCAGAATAATATAAACGCAAATTTCTCATTTGCCCTCTCCAAAATCAAAAAAATCATGCATCGTCATATTGAAGGCATTGACAATCTTTTCAAGCGTCCTTAAAGAGATGTTCCTTTTCCCCATTTCCAAACTCGCAATATAGGTCCTATGCACTCCGGATAAAAATGCCAATTCTTCTTGACTTAGCCCTTTTTCCGCGCGCAACTCCTTTATTCTTTTTG
>NHCFR05603__coassemble_423_pt1 | contig 32345 bp, 26 predicted proteins | sample NHCFR05603__metabat2_high_PE_018 | metagenome-assembled genome bin NHCFR05603 | reverse complement strand
TTGATCTCTTCGTGCACGGGCACGCTTTCGACGACTTCGAATTCCAACCCCTTGGCGTTGGCGAGCGACTTGAGCCTGTTGATGCTCTCGTTGCTCCACACCTCGCCGACCGGGGTGTCGTAGACGGCGGTGACCACGCCCGTCATGCACGGGATCTGCCTGATCGCGTCAAGCGTGATTGCGTCGTTCTCGCCGTACCAGCGGAAAGTCATTTTGAATGCCATTTATTTTCCCTCCGTAAGAGCTTTCGCATTGCCGTAGCAGAGCGCCCTTGCGACCGTCTCCGCCCTGCGAAGATCGCCGCCTGCGGTCTTTGCCAGCCAATTGCAGACGATCTGCCTGTAATAGTCGTGACGCGTATAGGACAAGAAGCTGCGGCTGTCGGTCAGCATGCCCACCATGGACATGATGTGCCCCAGCTCGCCCAGCGTGTCGAGCGTGTCTTCCATCCCGCGTCTGTGGTCGCAGAACCACCAGCTGATGCCGATGTGCACCCCTCTGAACGCACCCGCCAAAGTGACCAGCGGATAGTATGCGGTCGGATTGAGCGAATAGAGTATCGTCTCGGGCAGCGCGTCCGCATCGTTCATCGCGTCGAGCATGCGCGCGACTCGCGCGGTCGGCACAGGGTCGGCGGCGCAGTCGAAGCCCGCGTCCGCGCCTATCTCGGCAAACGCCTTGCCGTTGCAGTTGCGCGCAACGGACAGATGCATCTGCATCACCATGCCGCGCGCCTTGTATCCCTTCGCAAGGAAGAGGTAGAGCGCGCCCTTGTAGGCGTCGACCTCCTCCGCCGAGACCGCCTCGCCGGCGATCAACTTGTCAAAAATCTTTGCCGCCTCGGCGTCGTCGGCTATGCTTGCCGGGAAGCCCTCGACGCCTATGTCCGAGAACTTGCAGCCGTGCGACTTAAAGTAGTCCATGCGCGCGAGGATCGCCTTTTTGAAACCGTCGAAGTCGTCGGCCTCGACGCCTGCCGCCTTCGCGAGCGCGCGGACGTACTCCGCGTAGCCCGGCTTGTCCGCCGAAACCAGTTTGTCCGTGCGGAAAGAGGGCGCGACCTTGATGTCAAAACCCTTGTCGGCGGCGATCGCCTCGTGCCAACGCAGATCGTCGCACGGGTCGTCTGTCGTCGCGACGTACTCGACGTCCGCCATCTTCATCAGCTTGCGGGGCGAAAGCCTGCGCGCGGCAATGACCGCGTTTGCCTCGTCCCAGATCTTTTGCGCATTCTCCGCATTGAGCGGAAGATCTATCCCGAAAAAGAAGCCCAGCTCCGACTGCACCCAATCTTTGATGGGGTTGCCGAACGCATAGCCCGTCGCCTCGGCAAACGCGACAAACTTGTCCTTCATCGGCGCGTCGCCGGTGATCAGCCTCTCGTCGACGCCGAAGCCGCGCATCAGGCGCCACTTGTAGTGGTCGCCGCCGAGCCACATTGCGCCGATGTCCTCGAAAGGCTTGTCCTCAAAGATCTCCTGCGGCGACAGGTGGCAGTGATAGTCCACAATCGGCAAGCCCTCGACCTTGTCGTAGAGCGCCCTTGCCGCGTCGCTTGCAAGCAAACCGACCGTCTTACCTCTGTACTCTGCCACTTCCGTCTCCTTGCATGAGTTTGAGGACCTCGTCCTCGCTCACAGCGTTGAAATCGCCTTCTATCGTGTGTTTGAGACAGGACGCCGCGACCGCGAATTCAAGCGCTTTCGCCTCGTCCCAACCGTTGACAAGCCCGTGAATGAGTCCTGCGCCGAAGCTGTCGCCGCCGCCCACTCTGTCGATGATGTCGACGTCATAATGCTTGCTCGCAAACACCTTGTCCGCGGTCACGAGGATCGCCGACCAGCCGTTGCGCCCCGCGCTGTAACTCTCGCGCAGCGTGAATGCGACCGCCTTCATCGACGGGAACATCCCGAGCACCTTGCGCCCGATCTCGGCATAGCCGTCCGCGGACAGCTTGCCACCCTCTATCGAACTGCCCTTCGCCTCGATGCCGAACACGTCCTTGCAGTCCTCTTCGTTGCTGATCAAATAGGTGACGCCGTCGAGCAGCGAACTCATGACCTTGTTCGCCTTTTCGCGGCTCCAGAGTTTTTTGCGGAAGTTGAGGTCGCACGACACCGCAATGCCGCGCGTTTTCGCCTCTTTCATCAAAGCGGCGACCATATCGGCGGCTTTGTCCGAGATCGCCGGAGTGATGCCCGTCCAATGCAGCCAATCGACGCCGTCCAAAAGCGCGGCGGCGTCATAATCTTTCGCCTCGATCTCGCTGATCGCGCTGTGCGCCCTGTCATAGATGACCTGCGACGCACGCTGCGAATATCCCTTTTCGCAAAAATAGATGCCCATCCTGTCGCCGCCGCGGACAATCTTGCCCACGTCGACGCCCCTGCCGCGCAACGTGTTGACGCATGCGTCCGCGATGGGATTGAGCGGCAGCTTGGTGAAGAACTCCGCATTGTCGCCGAATTGCGCAAGCGACACCGCAACGTTCGCCTCGCCTCCGCCGTACACCGCCTCGTAGCTGTCCGTCTGGATGATGCGCTTGTACCCTGGCGGCTGAAGCCTGAGCATGATCTCCCCTGCGGTCAAGACCTTTTTCATGCCTTACCTCCCCTGACGGCGGCGATCTTTGCGACAAGTTCGCGCGCGGTGTTCTCGACCGCGCCGAAATCGCCGCTCGCCGCGCCCTTTGTCAAAAAGCTGCCTGCGCCGACCGCATAGGCTCCCGCCTTGAACCAATCGGCGATGTTGTCGAGATTGACCCCGCCGGTGGGCATGATGTCCAGCTGCGGCAAAGGACCTTTGAGCGCCTTGAGCCCCTTGGGACCCGCGACGTCGCCGGGGAACAACTTGACCAAGTTCACTCCCGCTTCGAGCGCCGCGACCGCCTCTGTAGGACTGAAGACGCCCGGCACGACCGCGACCGCATATCTGTTGCAAAGTTTGATTGTATCGAGATTGAGCGCGGGCGAGAACACGAACTTCGCCCCGGCGAGAATCGCCGCGCGAGCGGTCTCGGGATCGAGCACGCTGCCCGCCCCCACGATGACGTCGTCGCCGTATCGGGAGCAAAGCTCCGCGATCAGCCTGTCCGCCCCGGGCACGGTGAACGTGACCTCGATCAGCTTGACGCCGCCGCGCACGCATGCGTCGACGGAGGCAAGCGCCTTTTCGAACCCGTCGCCTCTGATGACGGCGACGACTCCGCACTCTCCGATCTTTTGCAAAACCTGTTGTCTGTTCATATCCATCCTCATCTTTCGGGCACGATTGCGCCCCGATGTCTTGCGCTCGATGTCGGACGCGCATGCGCCCGCAATTCGGGTACATTCTTATTATAAAATATTTGTCACCGAATTTCAAGTAATAACTTCTCAAAATTATGGACAAAACGGTTGAGTTCTGCTATAATCAAATCAAGGAGGTGCGACATGCCCATCATCAATTATATCGGAAAGAACATGAAGACCTACAACGTCTCGCGTCACCAGCACGACTATTGGGAGATCATCTACTGCACCGGCGGCGACGGCAAGATCGAGTTTTTCGACGGCAATCCGCCCATCGAGTACTCGCGCAATCAGATCGTCATCATTCCGCCGCACACACTGCATGCCAACAGCTCCGAGTCGGGCTTCCGCAACATCTACCTGACCATCGCCAATTGGACCCCGTCCTTCAAAAAGGCGCTGCTCGTGTCCGACAATCAGCAAAAAGATATCTACAACGTCCTCAACCTTTGCTATCGCTATTTCAACACGGAGACGAGAAATCAAGCCAACATCATCCTCTCGTTCACCGAGCTTGTCATCAACATTTTGACCGCGTTCGCCGGCACCAACAACTGCTCGCGGCAGGTCGAGATCATCGCGTCCGCGATCGTCGAAAACTTCTCCGACCCGACCTTCTCGCTGGACGACGTCTACAAGACGTTTGCGCTCAGCAAGGACTATATCCGCCGTCAATTCATCAAGGAGAAGGGCATCTCGCCCCTTCAATTCCTCAACAATACGCGCATCGCGTTCGCGCAAAAGCTGTTGCTCAGCAAGAACGTCAACAACTACAAGATCTACGAGATCGCCGAGATGTGCGGCTTCTCCGACCAGCTGTACTTTTCGCGCGTGTTCAAGAAAATCACGGGGATCAGTCCCAAAGAATACACCTGCATCCCTAAAAGTAACAAATATAATTCAGACTGACCGCGCATAACGGCACACCTTCGCGGCGCGCAGAACGGTTTTGTTCCGCGCTCGCTTTGCGGCGCGGCACTTTTCGCCGTCTTGGGCGGCTCGTTTGCGCGCTTTTGCGTTTCAGAGAACGCCCGCGTACCATTGAGGTACAGCGGACAACCTCTTCACCGCAAAATCATCGCAAGTCGCTCGCCCAATACTGCATGGTTCCGTTAATCCAATTGTTTCGCAGCCGACATAAAATGCGGATGAGACTACCAATTTGATAGAAATATAAAAATAATTGACACCGTCTCTTGACAAAACTTGCACGAAACTTAAAGCCTGATAAGAGGATAAGGGCAACTCACCCCAACTCCGCCGCCGGTCGCACCGGCACGAAACTTAAAGCCTTGATGAGAGGGTAAAAACATCTCATCCCAACTTTGCCGCCGACAATTTTTGTCAAGAGACAGAGCACATATTTTTCAAAATACTTGCCTCTCAAACCGGCATATGCCGAAATTGCATAAAAAAACGCGCCTTGTGCGGCGCGTTTTCGATCATATCTCAAAGTACAGAGTCTTGATCTCGTATGGTCGGAAAGTCAGCGTTGAGCCGATGAGTTTTTCGCGCTCCTCTTCAAGCATATTGCAGGTGCACACAGACTTGTAGCGGAAGCCGGCTTTGAGGACCGTCTCCCCGCCCTCTCCGTAGCGGTCGTAAAGGCGCGCGACGACGCCTTTGCCGTCCTGCGACGGCTTGATTGTCTCGATCAAAATGTCGTCGTTGTCGCACTCGAGCAACGCCGGAATGTCGGGAGTGAAGTCGCACGAAATGAGCGGCGCGTTGAAACGGTATCCGTCTGCGACGACCTCGCTCTGCTGCCAAGTGCCGCGGTGGGGACGAAGCATATAGCCGATCACGTGCCTGCCCATGTCGCAGTCGGGGTCGGGATTTTTGGGGCTGCGCAGCAGGTTGAGCGAGATCAGCCCTTCCTTGACGCGGTGCCCGTATTTGCAGTCGTTGATCAGCGCGACGCCGCGCTCGCCGTCGTCGGAGTCGACGTTGACGAACTTGTGCGCGCAGATCTCGAATTGAGCTTTTTGCACAGAGGTATCGTCGGCGGTGTCGCGGTCGACGTTGCCGAACTGAATGTCGCAATTGACCTTTGAGCCGAACACCGACGGCTTGAACTCGACGCGCAGCATCTTGAAATCCTCGTGCCAATCGACCTCGGTGTCGAAACGTATCGCCTCTTCGCCGGCGATGAGCGAGATCTTTTGCACAAGAGAGGACTTTTCGCCGATTGCGAACTTCTGCTCCATCACCGCCGCCGGTCCGTCGACGTAGCTGTTGCGTGCAACGAGACGCACGGTGTGGCGGCGCAGTTTGCGGTAGTCGTCGCGGATGTCCCATGCGTTGTAGTAGAGTTTGGGGTCGGTGAACAGCTCGAACTTGTTAAGATATTCGCCGCAATAATCAAAGTTTTCGTCCTTCGCGACCGCGCTCTTTATGCTTCCGTCCGGGGCAAAGACGACTTTGAGTTTGTCGTTTTCGATCGAGTCGGCGGTGCACTTGGGCTCGGGATAGCCCTGCGCCTCGACAAGCGGCACGCAGGAATACGCTTCGGCGTCGACCTTGTACCACTTGCCATCATCGAGCACAAATTGCTTGCGCGCGACGGGCGCGGCGTTGACAAAACAGGGCTCGCCGCCCTTTTTCATTGCGGTCAGCAGCTTTGCGCGAATGTCGCGCAGCTTGCCGCGAAGCACGTCAAAGCGCGCGTTCGCCTCGTCATAGACCCTGCCGACCGAACTGCCGGGCAGAATGTCGTGGAATTGATAGAGCAATATCTCGCGCCAGATTTCGTCCATGTCTTTTTGCGGATAGGCGATGCCTTTAAGGCGCGCGATCGCCCCCAGCCACTCGACCTCGTGCAGCTCGCGCTCCGCCTGACGATTGTTGAGTTTTAGCTTCGCCTGCGAGGTGTAAGTACCCTGGTGTTTTTCGAGATACAGCTCCCCTCTCCAAGTCGGATATTGCTGTATTTTTGTCGATATGTGTTCGAAAAAGCTCTGCGCGGTACCGCTCTTTACGCGTGGAAGCCCCTGCTCGTCGCGCATACGCGCCAACATCTCGAGCGGCGCTTCGCCCGGACCTCCGCCGCCGTCGCCTATGCCGTAAACGAGCAAGCCCTCGTGCACGCCCTTGTCGTTGCCGCGCTCGGACTTGACGACCGCGAACGGCGTCGCAGTCGAACAGTATGTGCCCTGCGGAGCCATATGCGCAAGCACCTCGGTGCCGTCTATCCCCTGCCAGACGAATGTCTTGTACGGAAACTTGTTGTGCGTATTCCACGTCAATTTGATCGTCATAAAATAGTCTTTGCCGCACCCCTTGAAGATCTGCGGCAGCGACGCGGGATAGCCGAACACGTCGGGGAGCCACACCATCCGCGACGTCTTGCCGAACTCGCGACGGAAGAATTCTTCGCCGTAGACGAATTGACGTATTATACTCTCGCCCGACGGCAGATTGCAGTCGTTCTCCGTCCACATCGCGCCCTGGAGTTCTACCCTCCCGTCCGCGACCGCCTTTTTGAAACCGTCGTATATGCTCGGGTAACCCGTCTTGATCCAATCCATCAGCTGCGCCTGCGACGCGCCGAAGATATAGTCGGGGAACTTGGTTATGTTTGCGAGCGCGGTCGCATAGGTGCGCGCGCCCTTGCGTTTGGTCTCCCTGATTGGCCACAGCCAACCGAGATCGATGTGCGCGTGTCCGATCGCGGTATATTCTCCCGCATCCGCCGAAGTCGGCGAAGCCGCCGCCGCTCCGAGCAGCTTGCGCGCCATCGCGATGTCGCCCTTGCGGTATTGTACGCGCGCCTCATAGAGCACGTTGTCTATCTCATCCTCTCTCTCGCGCGTCAACGTCTGATTTTTGCCGGAGGTCAAAAGCAACGAAAAAAGTTGCAAAAAATCATAGTAAAGCCCTGCGGTCTCATCGTCTCTGATTGCGAGCACCGCCCTTTTGAACCGTGCCTTACAGCCCGCCTTGTTGCGCTTGCCGTTGAAGCCGCAGTCGACGAGAAGCCTCACCTTTTCGCCGCCCTCGGCGCAGTCGAACAAATCGACCTGCTGCTTGCCCGGCGCAGGCGCGATCCAGTCGAGCGAGTCCTGTTTGTGAGTGATGCCGACGACGGGCGCGCCGTCGATATAGACGAGCCCCTCGCCGTCCACATCGATGAGAGCAACGACCTTTTTGCCCTTTGCCGCCGCCGGGACTTCGCCCTCGAAATCAAACCACGCGCAGTCGAAGCCGCTCCCCCACACCGTCCCAGGCGAGATCGGCTCGAACTTTTTGTCTTCGAGCCTCGCATACGGTATCGGTTCGCGGCTGAGCGCCGCCTTCGCGGACAGCGGTGCGACGACGGTATAGACCTTGCTCCTCAATTTGAGCAAGAAGTGAAGATACTTGGGATAAAGCGCGGCTCTCTCGATCATTTTCCACCCGAAAAAGTTTTCTTTATCAAAATTATATAACGCCTGCGCGCAATATGTCAAGGCGGACAAAAAATTTTTTACACACTCTTTTGACCGTTTTGTCCATATTTTTGAACGTCAATGCAATTGACAGCGCGCGCAAAATTATCTTATAATTGACTTGAACAACAAACAGGGCTTACCGCCCGAGGGGTTATTATGAAAACAGATCTCATCAAAAAAATCATCACCGCGATGTGCATCGCGGTCATCGTCGCGACATTCGGCGCGATGCTTGTGGGATGCGGCGAAGACTCCCTTGTCGCCGACATTCCGGACAACATTCCCAACAAATTGCTTGACAGCGAAGTCGCTCCCGACGACGTCGTCGCCGCGACTGCCAAAGTGAGCATAGTCGACATCGTCAACGACACCGCTTTGACCAATGCGCAAAAGATTCAAAAGATTATGTCCGCGACCGAACAGAACGAGATCACCGCGGAGAGGTTCAACTACTTCCAATACAAGACCGGTTCCACCGAGCTCAGCGGCAAATCGGGCACATTGATCTATCAGCGCCACCGCAAACAGAATCAGGAATGCAAGGATGACACCACCCTCAAGCGCGCGATCAACGCCAACTTCGGCTCCTTCGAACTGGAATTTGTACAAGACGCGATGATCCGCCTTGTCTACAATGACGCGATCTACCGCATAAAGGGCAATGTCGCGGACGTGAACTATGACAGCGCGACCGGACTTTTGGTCGTCTCGGACGACGCCAAGTGGGACAAGGGCAAGGACTTTGGTAAATACGAATCTGTCGAATGGAGTCAAAACCTCGACGAAACCAAAAAGACCTGCGCCAACTGGGAGTGCGAGGGCATTGTCAGTGAAGAGGGCGCGACCATCAAACGCGTCGAGCAGGATGGCACCGGCGACGTCTACTACGAACTCAAATTCACCGTCGACACCGCCGTCGCAAACGCCGACTCCGCAACCATCGCCAGACTGGAAAACGACAACGGAGGCAGCGACATGTCTTTGGGCAAGCTTGAAGTCACCGCTCAGGTTTGGGAATGCGGCTTGATGAAGTTCTATCAGACCAACGAGACTTGGAGCGGCAAGATCGCTTGGTACGAAGGCTCTGCCGATTCTCAATCCTACACTTGGTACTCCTACACCGAACGCGACAACGACATGAGCGAATCCATTGCGATCCTCGACACCTTGCTGTGATCGTAAGATAAAGATGCGGCGCCTCCTTTCGGGGGCGCCGTTTTTATGCTTTGTTTCGATTTTGCGGACGGAAAAACCGCCGCGCAGATCACTTCAAGTCGTCAAGCCATGCCGCGGGGCACGCGTCGGACGGCATCTTCCAATCCCCTCTCGGCGACAGAGCGACCGAACCGACCTTGGGCGCGTCGGGCGTGCAGCTGCGCTTGAATTGCTGCGAAAAGAAGCGGCGGTAGAACTTGGCGAGCGCCGCTTTGAGCGCCCCCTCGTCGACGTCGTCGAACGCGAGTTTTGCCAGCCGCAGCACCTTGCGCGGACGGAACCCGTAGCGCATCGCATAATAGAGGAAAAAGTCGTTGAGCTCGTACGAGCCGACGATCTCTTCCGTCTTTTGGACGATCTCGCCGTCCTTTGCCGGGATGAGCTCGGGACTGATCGGTGTGTCGAGGATGTCGTTGAGCGCACGGCTCGCCGCGGCGTTGCCGCACGTCTCGGCATAGTAGCGGACGACATATCTGATCAGCGTCTTGGGCACGGACGCGTTGACGCCGTACATCGACATGTGGTCGCCGTTGTAGGTCGCCCAGCCCAGCGCGACTTCGGACAGGTCGCCTGTGCCGACGACTATGCCGCCGCACATATTGGCGATGTCCATCAGCACCTGCGTGCGCTCTCGCGCCTGTGCATTCTCGTATGTCACGTCGGTCAGGTCGATGGGATGATCGATGTCCGCAAGGTGGACCTTGACCGCCTCGCCTATCTTGACCTCTTTGAAGTCGGCGCCCAGCCCCTCTGCGAGCGTCTCGGCGTTGGAGCGAGTACGCGACGTCGTACCGAAACACGGCATCGTCACCGCAAGCACGTCTTTGGGCGCAAGCCCGGATATCTTCGCCGCGTCTACGGCGACCAAAAGCGCAAGCGCGCTGTCAAGCCCTCCCGAAAGCCCGACGACCACTTTTTTGGCGCCCGTGTGCGTTATCCGCTTTGCAAGCGCATTGGCTTGAATCGCGAGGATCAGTTTGCACCGCCCCTCTCTGCCCTCGTTGTCGACGGGCACGAACGGCGTACGCGACGGCTTGCGACCGAGCTCGGTCTCGGTGAGTTTGCACTCAAATTCGACCTCTCGCATTCCGACCGCCGCGCCGAAGGTATTGCGCGCTCTCCTCTCTCTTGCCAATTTGAACACGTCGATGACCGCAACCGCCGCACCTTTGCCGAAAGGCGCGCTCTCGGCGAGCACCGCCGCGTCCTCGGCAATGATGTCGTGGCCTGCAAACACCGCGTCCGTCGTGCTCTCGCCGACGCCGGCGTCCGCATAGACATAACCGCACAGTCCCTTGCCCGACGCCGCGCGCACGAGCAGGCGGCGATATTCCGCCTTGCCGACGATCTCGTCGCTCGCGGACGGGTTGCACACAATCGTCGCGCCCGCCGCACACAGCTCGGACGACGGCGACTTCGCGCCCCACATATCCTCGCAGATCTCGACGCCGAAACAGAACTCGGACATGCCCTTGCAACGGAACAGAAGGTCGGCGCCGAACGGAACGACTTGCGCTCCGACGCGCGCCTCTTTCGCGACCGCGTCCTTTGCCGACGCGAAATATCTGCCCTCATAGAATTCGCCGTAATTGGGGATCGAGGTCTTGGGAACGACGCCGACCACCCTGCCGCCGTTCAGAACGGCCGCGCAATCGTACAGCTTGCCGTCCGCCCTGACGGGCGCGCCTACGACGACGGCGCAATCGCTCTTCGCCGTCTTTTGCGCGATTGAGAGCAACGCCGCGTCCGACGCGTCGAGCAACGCGTCCTGCGTGAGCAGGTCCGCAACGGTATAGCCGGTCACCGCCATCTCGGGGAACACGATCAATTTGCAGCCCTTCGCCGCATATTCGGCGGCAAGCGCGGCGATCGCGTCCGCGTTGAACGCGGTATCGGCGACTTTGCACGGCGGAGTGAGCGCCGCGACTTTGACGAATCCGTCTTTCATATCCACTCCCTGCCGCATATGCGGCGAAACGTTTGCATTTGCGCGCACGATGTAGTATATTATTATAGCCTTTGAGGCAATAACCCTTCGGCACGCCGTTCATTGATATTTTATTTTATTTGGCGCGGCTTGTCAATTGCACGGATAACAAATGCGTAAATTGGTCAGGTATTTGAAGAATTACAAGCTCAATCTCACCTTGGGTCCGCTCGCAAAGCTGACGGAGGCGATCTTTGAGCTGATCGTCCCCCTCGTGATGTCCGACATCATCGACAACGGCATCGACGGCGACGGCGGCATCGAATATGTGCTCTCGCACGGCGCGATCATGGTCGCTCTCGGCGTGATGGGGCTTGCGTGCGCGCTCACCTGCCAATACCTTGCGGCAAAGTGCTCGCAGGGCTTCGGCACCGAGCTGCGCAACGACCTTTTCCGCCACATCAACACACTGTCGTTCAAGGAGCTGGACAAGTTCGGCACGCCGTCCATCGTCAACCGCCTGTCCTCGGACGTCAATCAATTGCAATATATGGTCGCGATGCTGATTCGTCTCGTCATTCGCGCGCCCTTCCTCGTGATCGGCGCGGCGGTCATGGCGATGACGATCAACCTCAAGCTGTCGCTGGTGTTCATCGCGGCGGCGCCGCTCATCGCTGTCGCGCTCTACTTCATCATGTCGCGCAGCATCCCCCTCTACAAGAACGTACAGCAAAAGCTGGACAAAGTCGCGCAGATCACGCGCGAAAACCTCTCCGGCGTGCGCGTCGTCCGCGCCTTCTCCGAACAGGAATACGAAAAAGACCGCTTTGACAAGTCGGCGGACGAATTGACGCGCGGCGCGATCGTCGTCGGACGCATCTCCGCGCTGCTCAACCCCGCGACCTTCGTCATCATCAACGCAGCGATCATCGCGATCCTTTGGTTCGGAGGCGGACTTGTCAACACCGGCGAAATGACGCAGGGCGAGGTGTTCGCGTTCGTCAACTATATGACGCAAATCTCGCTCGCGCTCGTCGTCGTCGCCCAACTCGTCGTCACCGTCACCAAAGCGATCGCGTCGGGCACGCGCGTCGTCGAACTGCTCGACGCGACTCCCTCGATCACCGACGACGGCAACACCGAGGTCGACACCTCCGTCGACTCCCCTGCGGTCAAATTCGACCATGTCTCCTTTGGCTACAACGAGGGCAAATACACGCTGACCGACCTCACTCTGACCGTACCGCGCGGCGCGAGCGTGGGCGTCATCGGCGGCACAGGCAGCGGCAAGTCGACGCTGGTCAACCTGCTTGCGCGCTTTTACGACGTGTCCGAAGGCAGCGTCGAGCTGTTCGGGACGGACGTCAAAAAATATCCGCTCAAACAATTGCGCCGCACCGTCGCGTATGTGCCGCAAAACACGATGCTCTTTTCGGGCACGATACGCTCCAATCTGCTGATGGGCGGACGCGACGCGGACGACGAGACGCTGTGGAAGTGCCTCGAAACAGCGCAGGCGGCGTCCTTTGTCCGCGAAAAGGAAAAGGGCTTGGATTCGGTCGTGATGCAGGGCGGCAAGAACTTCTCGGGAGGGCAGCGCCAACGCCTTGCGGTCGCGCGCGCTCTCGCCGCTAACTCCGACATCCTTGTCCTCGACGACTCGTCGTCCGCGCTCGACTTTGCGACCGACCTCAACATGCGCACCGCGATCAACGCGACTCGCGGCGACACGACGCTCTTCCTCGTCTCGCAGCGCGCGACTTCGCTCAAAGACTGCGACGTCATTGTCGTCCTCGACGGCGGACTCGTCGCCGGCATTGGCAAACACGACGACTTGCTCAAAACTTGCGACGTGTATCGCGAAATTTACCTCTCTCAAACGGACGGAGGTGCCAAGCAATGAAGACAAAAGAGACATTGAAACGCATCGTCGGCTACATCTCCCCCTACAAGGGCTATGTCGCGCTGTCGCTGATCTCGGCAATCCTGTCGGTCGCGGCTACGCTGGCGGCGCCCGTCTGCATTGGCAAGGCGATCGACTATATCATCGGCCCCGGCAACGTCGACTTCACAACGGTCGGCAAGTATATCGCGCTGATCGGCGGCACGATCGTCGTCGGCGGCGTCTTCCAATGGACGCTGTCGCTTGCGACCAACAAGCTCGCGTTCCTCGCAGTCAACGAGATGCGCAAACAGCTGTTCGCCCACATCGACCGCCTGCCGCTGTCGTACATCGACTCGCACGCGCACGGCGACCTCATCACCCGCATGGCAAGCGACATCGAGCAGATCTCCAACGGCATATTGCAGGGCTTCTCACAGCTCTTGACGGGCGTGTTCACGATCGCCGGCACGCTGGGCATCATGCTCGCGATCCAATGGCAGGTCGCGCTGGTCGTCATCGTCATCACTCCCCTTTCGCTGTTCGTCGCGACATTCGTCGCCAAGCACTCCAACGCGATGTTCCGCAAGCAGTCGGACACGCAGGGCAAGCTGGGCGGTTACAGCGAAGAGATGCTCGAAGGACAGCGCATCGTCGCCGCGTTCGGCTATGAAGAAGAGGCGCAAAAGACGTTTGAGGAGATCGACGCCGTCCTCTACAAATACGGCGTAAAATCGCAATTTTACAGCTCGCTGACCAACCCGTGCACCCGCTTTGTAAACAACCTCGTCTATGCGGCGGTCGGCATCATAGGCGCGGTGATTGCGATCCTCTACGGCACGATGAGCGCGGGCACGCTGTCCACTTTCCTCATCTACGCCAACCAATACACCAAGCCGTTCAACGAGATCACCGGCGTCATCACCGAACTGCAAACCGCGTTTGCGTGCGCAAGGCGCGTGTTCGCCGTCTTGGACGAGCCCGAAGAGAGCCCCGACGACGACTTGCCCGAGATCGAAGAGTGCCTCGGCACCGTCGAGTTCGACGACGTCTGCTTCGGCTACTCGCCCGACAAGCCGCTGTTGCAACACATCGACGTAAAGGCGGATAAAGGCAAAAAGATCGCAATCGTCGGCCCCACCGGCTGCGGCAAGACGACAATGATCAATCTGCTGATGCGCTTCTATGACGTGGACAGCGGCGAGATCCGCGTGTCCGACGCGCCCGTCAAATCGGTCAAACGCAACTCGTTGCGCGGTCAATTCGGAATGGTGCTCCAAGACACTTGGCTGTTCGAAGGCACCGTCCGCGACAACATCGCCTACGGCAGACGCGGCGCGACCGACGAAGAAGTCATCGCCGCCGCACAAGCCGCACACGCGCACCGCTTCATCAGCAAGCTCGCAGACGGCTACGACACCGTGATCACCGAAAGCGGCGGCAACCTGTCGCAAGGACAGCGGCAATTGCTGTGTATCGCGCGTATCATGCTCACACATCCGCCCATGCTCATCCTCGACGAGGCGACGTCCAACATCGATACCCGCACCGAGATCCGCATCCAAAAGGCGTTCGCCGAGATCATGAAGGGGCGCACCAGCTTCATCATCGCCCACCGCCTGTCCACAATCCGCGACGCCGACCTCATCCTCGTGATGAAAGACGGCAACATCATCGAACAGGGCACGCACGAACAATTGCTCGACAAGGGCGGATTCTACAAAGAGCTTTACGAGAGTCAGTTCAAAAAAGCTGCGCTTTGAGAGGGCACCATTGCGCTGTCCTGCTCAATCGGCTTACGCCTCATATACGCAGGCGCAATGGTTCCCGGGGGTACTCACCCTCCACGGGACAAGCGCTCGCTCACCGCTCGCGGTCCCGTAAGGTGAAGTCCCCGAAGAGCGCGGTCATTCGGGGACTTCGCTATCAAGTCGCGCGAGAAGCGCGGTTTCGCGCGACAAGTGTCGTCATTTATTCCGCTGTATAAAAGTCAAAACGAACAGTTGCCTTTTACGAACAAGGTTGCGTTCACATCTCGCCCAACCGCGCTTGGGCGAGATACGATAACGCGGCTGTCAAATGACCGCGCTCTTTGACAGCCGCCCCTAGCGCGGTCGCGAGCGGTGAGCGAGCGTGCCGCGTGGGAAGGGGTATTTTAGGGGAAAACCGAAAATAGCGAGTATGAAAAACGCGCACAGTTTGCATGCAAACACGCGCGTTTTGATTCGAAGCGTTATTTTCGGGTGTCCCCTAAAAAATAAAAAAAGGCAAAAAAATACAATGTCCGAAAAGACATTGCCTCACAACTTTCGTACGCCGTCCCCTTACCAGAGCTTGATGTAAAGCCCGTGCTCTCTGACGTACTTGACGAGAGTGCGCATAAATTTCATACGCTCACCTCCTTATTGAGTTGTCCGGATCAAGCGTCCTTCCCTTGATCCGCGCATATTATAGTTCCGCCCAAAACTTTTGTCAAGAGGTTGCGCGCATATTTTTTGTAAAAATCGTGCGACCGCTTGCGTGCGTCTTTTGCGCGTCGCGCAAACGTCCGCTTTTGCCTATCCTATCGCATAAAACGGCTGCGCAAGCCGACAAAAAAGCGACAGCGTTTTTGCTGTCGCTTTTTTGTCGGTAACTGTTTTGACGCAAGCGTTTTGTCTTGGCAGTCCCGCCCCGTTTACTTCGGCGCGCGGCGGAGCGTATTTTGCATATATGCCGTCAAAACGCCGCCTTCATCCCTCGACCTTGGGCAACGACTCAAAGCCGCGGGCAAGATCCTCGTCGGACGGGATATAGTCCGTCATCGCGCCGTCGTTGAACGCCTTGTAGGCGGTCATGTCGAAATAGCCCGTACCGGTCAAGCCGAACAGGATCGTCTTTTCTTCGCCCGTCTCTTTGCATCGCAGCGCCTCGTCGATTGCGGCTTTGATCGCGTGCGAAGACTCGGGTGCGGGCAAGATGCCTTCGGTGCGGGCGAACTTTTCCGCCGCCTCAAAGACTGCCGTCTGCTCGTAGGAGACAGCCTTGATGTAGCCGTCGTGATAGAGTTTGGAGACGACCGGGCTCATGCCGTGATAGCGCAAACCGCCGGCGTGGTTGGGAGACGGCATAAAGCCGCTGCCCAAAGTGTACATCTTCGCGAGCGGCGTCGTCTTGCCGGTGTCGCAGAAGTCGTAAGCGTAGACGCCGCGCGTCAACGACGGGCAGCTTGCCGGCTCGACCGCGAGGAATTGCGTGTTTGTCTTGCCCTCGAGTCTGTCCGCCATAAACGGCGAGATGAGTCCGCCGAGGTTGGAGCCGCCGCCCGCGCATCCGATTACCAGATCGGGCGTGACGCCGTACTTGTCAAGCGCAGCCTTTGCCTCAAGACCAATCACCGATTGATGCAAGAGCACGTGGTCGAGCACGCTGCCCAAGACATAGCGGCAATTGGGCGTGTGCGTCGCGACCTCGATCGCCTCCGAGATCGCGCAGCCGAGCGAGCCGCCGGTGCCGGGATGTTCGGCGAGGATCTTGCGCCCGACCTCGGTGGTATCGGACGGCGACGCGATGACCGTCGCGCCGTAGGTGCGCATCACCTCTTTGCGGTGCGGCTTTTGCTCGGACGAGGTCTTGACCATATAGACCTTGCAATCAAGCCCGTAGAACGCGCACGCCATCGAGAGCGCGGTGCCCCATTGCCCCGCGCCCGTCTCGGTGGTGACGGAAGTGATGCCCTGCTTTTTTGCGTAGTACGCCTGCGCGACCGCGCTGTTGAGCTTGTGCGAGCCGCTGGTGTTGTTGCCCTCGAACTTGTAGTAGATCTTCGCCGGCGTGCCGAGCGCCTTTTCGAGTACATACGCCCGAACGAGCGGCGAGGGACGGTACATCTTGTAGAAGTCGACAATCTCATCGGGAATGTCGATGTACTTGTGCGTGCAATCGAGCTCTTGATCAATCAGCTCGTCGCAAAACACGGGACGCAAATCGTCCTTGGTGCACGGCTTGCCCGTCGCCGGATTAAGGAAGGGCGCGTGCTGTTCTTTCATAAACGCCTTGACGTTGATCCATTGCCTCGGGATCTCGTCCTCGCTCAAATATATTTTGTAAGGAATTTTCTCTTTCATAACGGTTTCTCCGTTGTTTTGTGCGCAAAGCGCGTGCGGACAGCGTCCGTTGCGGCAAAAAAGCCTTGAAAACTCAAGCAGTGCGAAAAATAAAAATCGCCCGACAGACAATGCCGAACGTCACCATCGAAAAACGTATGCTTGTGCCATTCTTGTCTACTCCTATCTTGTCTGATCTTGTCTTGTTCGTCAATGCGGTACCTCTCCGCATTCGACACTATCAATATACAAAAACGACGGAGTGGTTGTCAACGATTTTTTGCGATGTTGTCAAATTTTTTCGAAAACGCCGATCCCCCGCCGATCGATTTTCCGTCGGCGGACTGTCGGCTTGGCGAGTCGGTCTTCCGCCGTGCGTATGCCTTTGTCGTTTCGGCGACCGTCAAGCGGACGCCGCGGTGCGCCTTCGCCCTCACCAGCTTGTCTCGTCAGCACCGATCGACAAAATCTCTGAATACGCGCATCATCTCGTCGGAGACGACGTGCTCGATGCGGCAGGCGTTTTCTTCGGCAAGTTTGGGGGTTGCTCCCACTTTCATCAGCACTTTTGTGAGCGTCTGATGCCGCTCGTATATGCCCTCCGCCTTTTTTCTGCCTGCGTCGGTGAAACTCAGATTTCCCGTTTCGCGGTCGATATGGATATACCCTTTCTTTTCAAGGAGATTGACGCCGCGCGAAACGCTTGATTTGGCAAGACCGAGCTCGTCGCGCACATCTACGGCGCGCACGTTCGGCTGTCCTTTATGCAGCAAAAGAATGGTCTCTAAATACATTTCTTCCGACTCTCTCGTTCTGTTGACAGCCATATGCGCACCTCATCATATCATTTTCGATATTTATTATACTATTTTCTGCGGCAATAGTAAAGAGAAAACGCGGGGCGTTGACATACGCTAACGGGAATGATCTTTTATCCTAAAGCGACGTCCAGCGCCATCATCACGACAAAGCCGAGCATTGCGCCCCATGTGCCGAAATGCGGATGTTGGGAAAGGTGCGCGTCTGGGATGAGATCTTCTACGACGACAAATATCATTGCACCCGCAGCAAACGCCAGAAACCACGGCTGTGCCGCCGTGAGATTTGCCGCAAGAAAATACCCGACGACGGCAAATACAGGTTCCACCGCTCCGCTTCCCATACCGTATAAAAAGGCTTTGCCGCGGCTGCCCGTCGCCGATTTCATGGGAAGAGCGACCGCCGCGCCTTCGGGAAAGTTTTGAATGGCGATACCGATCGCAAGCGCCAGAGCGGAAACATATGCGGAATATTCACCCATTGCCGCAGCCGCACCGAACGCAAAACCGACGGCGAGACCTTCCGGAATGTTGTGTATGGTCACCGCAAGAAACATTTTTGTGGATTTTTTCAGAGAACTGCGCGGACCTTCTTCCTCGTTCGTGCCCTTATGAAAGTGCGGTACAACATGATCGAGCAATACCAAGAACAAACCGCCCAGCAAAAAACCGATGAGCGCGGGAACAAAATTCCACTTGCCCCAGCTTTCTGCCCCTTCTATGGACGGAATGATGAGCGACCACACAGACGCCGCGACCATGATACCGGACGCAAAACCGAGAAATAGCGTATTTACCTTGTCGGATATATCTCTTTTGAAAAACCAGACGATCGCGCTCCCTGCCGTCGTGGCAAGAAAAATGCCCAAAAATCCTAAAATTATCATTGCCGTCTGACTCATGTTATTCCTCCGTCTCTGCCTTTATAATGATCTTTTTACCCCCTCGACGGCACACCAGACTTTGCGCGTCTTATGGATTTTGACATCGGAAAACCCTGCTTTTCCCATAAGGGCAGCGAGCTCTTCCGCCGTATAAATCGTCATGCCTTCACAGCGTTTTGCCCAGAATTTTCCCTTTTCCGGATCGGTCATTTCAGAGGCAATCATGACTTTGCCGCCTTGTTTCAATACGCGGCAAATCTCTTTCAGTCCGCGTACCGGATCGGGCCAGAAATATATGGATTCAAAGGACACCGCCCTGTCATAGGTTTCGTCCCGATACGGCAGACGCATGGCATCTCCGCACAAGATACTGCACCTGTCCGCATATTTTTTGGTCGCTTTACGGCTGCACGCAACGCTTTCCTCCGAATAATCGATGCCGTCCGCGCGGCTTTTCGGGCAGCGCTCCAGAATGCGGACAAGATTGCCGCCACCGCCGCACCCGACGTCCAAAACGCTCTCTCCGTCTTTCAACGGGCACACCTCGAACGCCCAAAGCGCGAGAGGCGCATGCCCTTTGTTCATGGCGCTCACGATCATTTTGCCGAATTTTCCCTTAGGTTTTTTGCAATTGTTTAAAAATTTTTTTATCATAGCTCCTGCACCTCTTATAACTTATATTCATACACCAGCGATTTGCCGGGCGTACCGAAGGAATACGGCTTTTCCCATATAAGCGAAAAACCGCGCTTTTCGTAAAAAGTATATGTGGCGTCCGTATCGGTGAACACGCGCACCGTCTTCACGCCGCTTTGAACACACCGCTCCTTAAAGGCTTCCCAGAGCGCCGTTCCCAGCCCTTTTCGGAAGTTCTTGCGCGAGCAAAGCGCCATTAGTTCGCAGTCGCAGGTCAGCGGCGTGTCTTTTCCGTTCTCTTTCAGCTTTTTATAGAATACGTCGAATTGCGCCTTGAACGGTGCGGACATCTTGTAGCCGCCGAACATAAACTTGAAAAAGCACCTCAGCCACGCCTTGTAGTGCGGTTTTGCGTCGTGCGTTTTGGCAAGCGTTTTGTCAAAACCCTTTTTGTAATGCCCGACAATAAACCCGACGACCTGCCCTTCGCTCTCCGCGACGTATGTAAACGAGCACTTTTCGATGAGCACCTGCGCGTAGTCGCGCAAAAATATCTTATCCTTTTCCGTCAACGGACAGTCGAAAAAACTTTCGTAAAAGCATTTCGCACAGGCAGGAACGTCTCTCTCCTCATATTTACGGACGACAAACATTTTCTATCTCCAAATGATATTTGCCGACAAAGCGTCGCGAACAGTTTTACGCCTCGCGGCGCTTCGCCGACATTCGCGCAGAAGACCGCAACTTTTTCACGCATCTGCGCTGCGCATCGCTCATACAGTACGTCTTGTATATTGCGCGATACCGCTTTTTCTCCGACTTGCGATCGGTGTTTGGCTTGCGTCTTACTCTGCCGCCTTTTCGCCGAGCGCACCGCATGCCGCAAGTGCGTCGAAGTCAGGCTCATTGTTGCAAATGACCCCGTCCTCTATCATAGTTCCGCCGGCGTCTTCGACACGCTTTTGCCAAGTGCGCATCCACTCGCCGTCGCCCCAATCGTAAGAACCAAACAATCCGATCCTCTTGCCGGCGAGCGAACTTTCAATGGATGCGAAAAACGGCTCGAACTCACTGTCCTCGAGTTGCTCCGAGCCCATAGCCGGACATCCGAGAAGGATAGCGTCACTCTTCAAGACCTCGGCTGTCGCATGCGAAACATTCAAAAGTTCGACCTCGGCTCCCGCGCTCTTCGCGCCCTCTGCCACGGCGTTTGCCATTGCTTCCGTATTGCCGGTACCCGACCAATACACGATGGAAACTTTCATAAAATACCTCCTGAAAAAATGTTTTAGGTCACATTGAATATTTGGGAGAGCGTTCTCCCTCTGTCCATATGCCGACAGATACAAGCGTTGCACCTGCGAAACCTCTCAAAGGTGCGCACCGCTTCGTCCGCATTTGCGTATACCTTCCATTCGCCGCACAAAATACATCCGTCCGGATCGCGCAAAAAACCTCGAACGTCGCAAAGCGGATAACCCAAAAAGATGCCGATCTCATGTGGAAATTCGCCGCTCATACGATCTTTTAACTGTTCCAGCGCATCTATTGCCGTCGCATATTCGTACCCAAAGGAAGAGAGAAAGGTTTTCACCTCGGGACGAGTAAGATATTGCTCCAACCGCACTTGATGACAAACATAAACGAGCGATCGCACATCGCTTTCCCGCAAAAGTTCGAACAAAAAACCTTTGCTTGCAAAACGTCGCGCCAGCATGGTTAAGACATCCTCGTCGCCTTTCGGCAAATTTACGAGACTGGCGATTTTCAGTCCCGCAAACGTCACGCCGCAATGGCGACCGATGGCATATTCCGTTACGCTCATAGCTCTCCTTTCAGTTCGCATATGCGAACTGACCCGTATTTAATGAGTTCGCATATGCGAACTTATTGTCATTATACACGGAAGGGCGACATTTGTCAACCCTTCCGCGCAAGTTTTTCAGATACGCCACTCGCCCGACTGCTGTTGCAATTGGCACATCTTGGCATAGATGCCGCCCTTTGCAAGGAGCTCTTCGGGACTTCCCTGCTCTGCGACTTTGCCGTCTTTTAAGAGGACGAGCTTATCCGCGCCCTCTACCGTGCGCATACGATGAGCGATGATGAGGACCGTCTTGCCCTTGACGAGACGGGAAATGGCGCGCTGTATATGCGTTTCGTTCTCCGCGTCGAGGGAAGCCGTCGCTTCGTCGAGGAGGATGACGGGCGAATCTTTTAAGAGCGCACGGGCAATGGAAATACGCTGCCGTTCTCCGCCCGAAAGCGCCGAGCCGTTTTCTCCGATCATCGTCTGATAGCCTTCGGGGAGCTTTTCTACAAATTCGTCGCACTGCGCCTCCCTTGCCGCGGCAAGCACTTCTTCGTCCGTCGCGCCCTGCCGACCGATACGGATATTTTCCATGACGGTATTGTTGAACAGCGTGACGTCCTGAAATACGATGGAATATGCAGAGAGCAGTTTTTCGGGATCGACAGTCTTGACGTCCGTGCCGCCGAGCGTGATTTTGCCGCTGTCTGCATCCCAAAACCTTGCGGCAAGTTTGGCTGCCGTACTCTTTCCGCCGCCGGATGGACCGATGAGCGCCGTAACTTCTCCCTGTTTTGCCGTAAACGACACTCCGGAAAGGACTTGCTCGCCCGTGTTATAGGCAAAGGACACATTGTCGAATTTTATATCGTAGCCCTGCGTTTTCAGCTCTGCCGTACCCGGCTGGACCGGATAGTTTTCGATCTCGTTCATTCTCTCGATGGGAATGTTCGTGGAGATGATGGCGGCGAGGTTTTGCAGCGACGAACTCAACGGGTCGTACAGCCGCGACACGACCAAAAGATACATAAAGAACGTCAACACGGTAATTGCGTTACTTGCAAGCAGCATTCCGCCGACAAGCGCAACGGTTCCGATGCCGAGTTTCAAAATCATCCCCGCGGGAACGACGAACAGCGCGCCGCCGAGCTCGGACGCTATCATGCGCTTTTCCTGCAGATCTATCTTTTCATCCAAGCCTTTGAGGTACTTTTCTTCGGCGTTGTTGGACTTCAGATCACGCATGGTTTCGAGCGCTTCTTGAATACCCTCCGCAACGGCGAGTTTTGCCTCCGTCTGGCGGCGGGTAAAGTAATTCTGCACCTTGCCCGAAAACGCGACAATGGCGAGCGATACGGGCAGCACCCACAGCGCTGCGAGAGCCAATCTCCAATCGAAGATAAACAAGCAGACGGCGACGATGACCGTAGAGATCATGGAGCCGAAAAATTCGGGGATCCAATGCGAGAAAGACTGTTCGAGCGTCGTGCAATCCGCCATGATGGTCGTGGTGAGGTCGGAAAGGTCGCGCTTCCCGAAGAAGGACAGCGGCAGTTTGCGCAATTTTTCCGCGAGCGAAATACGCCGAACAGAACTTTCTTTATATGTTGCGTAATAGGTCGCGCCGTACACCCAGCGGTAGGAAAAAAGAATGAGCAGGACCGCCGCCACCATGCCGACAATATAGATCCACAGATGTCCCTGCGGCACGCCGCCCGCATACAAGTCTGCTACAAGCAGATATAAAAGGCTGACTGGCAACATGAGCGTGAGATTGTGTACCACGCAGGAAATGGTGGCAATGACGAGATCTTTTGCGCCCTGCCGCGAGAGCGCGTATTTTTTCATGATGTGATTCAACATTTTGCACCTCCTACTTTCCAAGCAATGGATGTACGGTATTCGTCGTACATATTGTGATATAACCCGTTTTGTTCCATAAGTTGCGCATGCGTACCTTCTTCCGCAATTTTACCGTCTTTCAGAACGTATATCCTATCTGCGTTCTGTACGGTGGTGAGGCGGTGCGCGATCATGATGACCGTTCTGCCCTCCGCGAGCCGTTCAAACGCTCGCTGCACCGCCGCTTCGTTTTCGGGATCGGCAAACGCCGTCGCCTCATCCAAGACGAGCACGGGCGCGTTTTTGAGCATGACGCGTGCGATGGCGATACGTTGCTGCTCTCCGCCCGAAAGATACACTCCCTTGCTACCGATGACGGTGTCAGCCCCTTGCGGAAGCTTTGCGAGAATGTCGTCGCATTGTGCGTTTCGTAACGCGGCATGCACTTCTTCTCTCGTTGCAGAAGGTCTGCCCATGCGCACGTTTTCAAAGATGGAAGTTTTGAGCAGTTTGCTGTCCTGAAAGACATAAGCGACGGTATCGTTCAGCGTCTGCCTGTCAATATCCTTGACGTTGACGCCGCCCACTTTGACCGCGCCCGACGCCGTATCCCAAAAACGGGCTACAAGTCCCGCAGCCGTCGTCTTTCCTCCGCCCGACGGACCGATAAGCGCCACGGTCTCGCCCGCATTCACGTTGAAAGTGACGCCGTCGATGGCGTTCCTGTCAGCACCTTCATAGGCAAAGGTCACGTTCTCAAACGTAACGGAATTATCCTTCGGGGTCTGCGGCGCGGACGGTTCGGGCAGCGGCTTGATCGCCAAGATGCCGTCGATACGCTGCAAGGCGTCGGAAACGATCATATTGTTCTCGCTCATGAACATGACCTTCACCAGCGTGACCGAGATGATGGGCGTGAAAATGATATAGAAGATGAGGTTCAGGAGGAAGGTCCCGTCCACACCGCCCGCGGTAAAGCAAAGCCCCGCGATGATGAGCGGCACGAACACGCAGTTGATGGCGGTCGTGAATGCGACCATCGGCCACATCAGGCTTTTTGTGTAGGCGATCACCCATGTATGGTAACTGTCTATGGAGCCTTTGAAACGCTTGAAAGAGAATACCGTCTGCCCGAACGTCTTGACGACGGGTACGCCGCGCACATATTCCACCGCCTCGTTGTTCATGACTTCGAGGGCGTTTTGATATTCTTTCATGTCCGCCGCCATGCGCTTGCCCGTCATCTTTGCCATGATGATAAAGCCGAGGATGGTCGGAATAAGGCTCAAAAGTCCAAGCCGCCAGTCGAACACAAACAGCAGCACGATCATCCCGACGGGCGTTGCGAACGCGCCCACCATGTCGGGAAGTTGATGCGCAAGATACGTTTCGGTCGCAGCGCTCGATTCGTTGACGATGCGGCGCACCCTGCCGCTGCCGAGGCTGTTCATAAACCCGACAGGGAGCGTCCCGATATGGCGCATCGCCCTTTTTCGCATATTGCCCGCCACACGGAACGCCGCAACGTGCGAGCACATGAGCGCCGCGAAATAGACGAGCATGGAAATAAGAGCGCTGCCGACCGCCCACCATCCGTACACGGAAAGACTTCCCTGCACCGCAGCAAAATTTCCGTCCGCTTGGATTACTTCACGCACGATGAGCCACACGAAGATAAACGGCACGAGCGCGGTCAGCGCGCTGACGGCGGAAAGCACCCACGAAAGATAGGTGAGCACCCTTCGCCGCCCCGCATAGTCCATCAAAACGGAAAGATTGCCCTTTCCTTTTGCCTTACTTTGCATAAATACCTCCTGTATATTAAGTTCGTTATAGCGAACTATATATCAAAAAAATACAGCTTTTTTCGCGCTTTTATTTTAGTTCGTATATGCGAACCATATGTCCGAAAGAACGGGGCTTAAAGCCCCTGTTTCTTTTTACCTTATATTATGACAAACCCATGAGCTTATCCCAGCCCGCATAAAAGAATTCGCAGACGGCGTCTACATATTCCGTTGCGTCCTCTTTGGGAAAGTCGTGCGCGACCACCTCGAACACGCCGTTAAAGAGCGCGCTCGCAAGCATATGGTTGATGTCCCGCCGAACCGTCTTGACGGGCGCGCCGCTTTCGCGCAGCACACGCATGAAGCGTTCGGTGCTCTCCGTCTCGTAGTCGATCATGCGGTCGATGTAATGCTCATAGCTTGAACCCGCGCTGTGGCAGACGATGAGTTTGAAGCTGTCAAAGTAGTCGTAGATGATGTCCATCATCACGCTCATCTTGCCCGATGTGTAGGAGTGCATCTCCCCTTTCTGCTGTTCTGCGGGAAAGGCGGCAAAATTTTCCTGCACGTCCGAAAAATAGGCGTACAGCTTCTCCGCGCCCTCGCCCACTATGGAACAAAACATTTCATCCTTATCCGCAAAGCGGCTGTAAAGCATCCCTGTCGTAACGCCCGCGCGTTCCGCGATCGTGCGCATGGAAGCGTCGGCAAAGCCCTTTGTCATAAACTCTCTTTTCGCGCATTCCAAAACGGTCTTGTTGATGTTTTCGTCCTTTTGTTTCATATGCCCGTCCTCGCGTTCGATAACAATGTTATTGTAACAGTGTTACGGGCTTGTGTCCATCATTAGCCTTCGGCAACAAATATTTGCGCGTCGGTCCGCGTGTGCGCCCGGCAAGACCCCGTAGACGGCGCTTCGTCGCAGACAAAGAAAAACCGCCTCGAACGGCGGCGGAAAACGTGCGGTCAAACACCGAGGGACGGCAGCGTCAATCCTCTTCAAGCCCCAACAGCCAATCGGCGGAAACACAGAATTCTCTGCACAAGAGAACCACCACTCCGAGATCGGGTAAACTCTTGTTGCGTTCCCACAAGGAGACCGTATCTTGCGATACCGAGAACCTCTCCCCCATCTTGCTTTGGGTCCAACCGCGGTCGATGCGGAGCGATTTCAATTTCTCACCCAAATTTTCCATATCATAATTATAAAGAATATTTTGCCCGAATGTCTAGCCTTACGAGTATTTCTCGTATAATTTGTCAAAATTTTATCGATTTTTGTTCTTTTGGCGCAAAGCTGCCCGAAAAATTGCTTAAAATTGGCGTTGAACGCTCAAAAAAGCGGCGCGAGCGCCCGTGTTGCGCGCTCAGCCCAAATAATATTTTGCGACAAAGCGTTGGATCGACGAATGCGCGGTGATCTGATAGCCCCAAAGCGGATCGCCGGTGTCGGGGTCGACGACCTGATTGCCCTCGTCGTCGACGACGGGAACTTGCTCGCCGTCGAATTGAGCGCCGTCGTTGTAGCTGTTCGTGCCGCTCAAACCGCTGAATTTGAGGTAGATGTCATTGAAAAAATTGGAGAGTTTGCCAAGCGCGTCAAAGCGCGACCAATACTTTGAATTGTACTCGACGATTTCGCCGTAGCCGGCGGCATAGATCGCCTCTCTCCACTCGCCGGACGTCGCGCCGCCGTCCGGAGGCGCGAGAGAGATGAGATTGGGCGCGATCCTGATCATTGCGCACAGGCGCAAAAAGTCGTCTTCCGACGTCATCAGCAGCCAATAGGAGACGAGATTGGCTTCGCCCTCGTCCATCACGCCCTTGGCGTGCATGAGTTCGTGCGCGGCGGTCGTCACCCATTGATAGGTCGGAACGTCGACGTTGACGTTCGCCTCGCCCAACGGCACGAACGTGATGCCCGTCAAGTTGAGCTGACTCATAAATTCGGACGCGAGCATTGACTTGAAATGAGGCGTGTAACTGCTGTAATAGCCGCCGAACGAGGGGTCGTCCAGCCTCTTCATCTCCTCTTGAAGCACGCACGCAAGCTCATCGGGCGTATACGGCGAGACCAAGTCGCCCTCTTCGTCGATCTCCGCCTCGGTCAAAAGCTCGGCAAATTCGTCGAAGAACATCTCGCCGACCTCGGCGTATTGGGCGGCGGTATATTCGCCCTGTTCCGCCATCGGAACGGGAGCGGGGTCTCGGTAGTAGTTGAACCCGGTGCAGACGGTGTAGACTGCGCCGACCGAAAACGCGACCGCGGCGAGCACGCAAAGATGCGACAGTCCGCGCCGCAAAAAGCCGTTGGCGCAATAGACGATCGCGACGACGATCAAACTCAGCGCGCCGGCGACGGCGATCGCAACGAAAACTTCAAACAGCGAAAACGGAAATGCGGACGTGATGTGCCCCAACAGCCAAACTATCGGGCGCGAGATGTGGCGCGCGCCCCACTCGGCGACGCCGTCGACGCGCTCCAAGATCACGCACAAAATTATCACCGCAAACGAGACCGCGCAAACTATCCCGGCGCGCAGACTGCGGCGCGAGAACTTGCGCGCCCTCTCGCCGTCCCTGTCCGCTCTCATGCGTCACCGCCGTCCGTGCCGGCATTGTCCGTGCCGTCCGAGCCGCCGTCCGTCGGAGCGTCGGACTTTTCGCCATCGCTTTGATCTTCGGAACAAGATTCGTCGAACACGTCTTGCGTTTTTTGCGGTTGCGCCGCGTCCGCGCGAGGCTGACTCGGCGGAGTCTTGACGTGGCGCGAGATCAGCGTGATCATGCAGCGGTACACCCATCTGAACAGCGGGTCGTAGAGACAGAAAAGCGCAAAACCGACCGCATACAGTACGGGGTACGTCCACTCAAATCCGAACAGCTCTATGTCGGCGACGACGACCTGCATCAATTGCAGGCACGCCCAAAACATCAAGAAGAAATATCCTATCTTGACAATCGTTATGATGACGATCTTCGCCCACTTGGGCAGCTTGGGGAACTCGTAAAACTTGAAGTCGAGAAGCCACATCACGACCGTGTACGGTCCGAACAAAAGGATGAAAGGCAATGCCTGAATGTTGACTGTGAAAAAGCCTATCAAAGCCGCGCTGACGTACGCGAGCAACGCGCCGCCCCAATATCCGCGCGTGAGCGGCAAGGCGACAAAGAGCGCCGCGACCACGTTGAGCGCGACGCTGACAGGCACATATGCCTGGACGACGACGGCGATCGCCGCCATAGCGCAACCGACCGCGGACAGCGCAATCATCTCGCTGCGGCGACGTGTATTCGCTGTCCTTCCGCGTCTCATGTCAGCAGCAGGGGATCAGGTCTCCCCCCATGCACTCGCAGCAGCAATCGCAGCAGATCAGCGTCGAGCATGTGTTGCAGCAAGCGTCGAGACTGCTCGACCCGCCGCTTTCCGGACGGGTGTATCCGCCGCGCGTGTCGGCATAGCCGCCGCGCGCCTGCTGTTGCTGTCCCGCCGCGCCGCCCTGCGCCGCGCCCCTGTTCGCGCCCGACAGCATGTCGACAAGGCGCTTGTAGGTGCGTTGAAACTTCTCGTTGTTCGGCTCGAGCGCGAGCGCGATCTCGAGCTGGTTCTTGCTCTCGGTGTGCCAATTGCGGCGATAGTAGATCTGCGCCTGCATGTAGTGCCACTCGCCGTCGCGAGGCTCGACCTTGTCGAGCGCGTCCTGTGCGTCGTCGAGCTTGCCCTCTTTGATCAAAGCCTCGACGTGTTTGAGCACGTTGCCGAAATCGGAGATCTTGACGCGGTCTTGCAGATCTTCCAGACAGTCGTTGTACGCCTGGTCGAGCTCGGTCAGCTTGCGCGCCGCCCTCGCCCCCTCTTCGCCCTCGGCAAAGCACTTCTCCTCGTACTCCTTGCGGAGAGCGCGGTAGGCGTCCTCGACTTGCTGTTGGGTCGCGTCGTCTTTAAGTCCCAAGATCAAATACGGGTCCTTTTGCACTTGGTCGTCCTCCTTAACAATTCTGCGGTCTTTTCTTTGAGACCGTACCAGATAATATTCGTAATCACACCTTCGAACGCCTTGAGCTCGACCTTGTCGAACGCTTCGTTCACCCCTCGACAGCTGTCCTCGAGAGCGAAGGTGATCATATCCTTGCGGTCGGCAAGGAAAGTCGCCCTGTCCTTGAAGTCATACCCGACCAGCATGCAGTTGTATTCGCCTTTTTTGGCGTCCTCTTCGACGTCGTCGATCGCGTCGGCGAAGTAGACCCACTTGCCGAGACAATACATCATCTCGCCGATCGCTTCTTGATAGTCGTCGCCCAAGATCAAGCGCGTACATTCCTTCATCATCTCTGCGAACGGATGCGCCGCGATGTCGAGCGAAGCGCAGCCCTCTCTCTCTCTTTCGGCAAGCTCGCGGTAGCCCTTTTCGACCGCGGCGGCGACCTCGGGCATCGCCTTGCACGCCTTGCGATAGTGGCGTTTTATCATCACAGAGTCCAAAATTCTGCGCGCGACTCCGCCCTTGTCCTCAATGTCGTCGACGACCTTCCAATGCCCCAAAATCGTGTTGAGATTCATCGCGTCGATCATGCTGCGGTCGACGGCGACGACCGACTTTTTGCGCACCGGATTGAGTATACACACCTCGTTGCGGATCTCGACCTGCTCGCCTCTGACCGCGTGCAGCAGCGCCGCAAAAAAGGTCATGTCGTAGTTGGTGAAAAAGCGCATCGACTGCGAGCACTTTTTGCCAATCGTCTTGCACAAGCCGCAATAGAACGCACGATACATCGTGAAGTCCTTGATGAACATGTTGGGCTTGTCGGGGACGACGTATCCGAACATCAGAGCACCAATCCTATCTTTGTCTTGACCTCTTTGAGGGTCTCGCCGGCGATCCTCGACGCCCTCTTTGCGCCGTCCGCCGCGATCGACAGCAGCCTGTCAGGCTCCGCCATCAGCGAATCGTACTTTTCGCGGAAGGGGCGAAGCATCTCGACGACCGCCTCGGCGCACGCGACTTTGAGATGTCCGTACATCTTGCCGACAAAGCGCTCCACTTCCTCTTCTATGCTCTTGCCCTCGGCGGCAGCCAAAATGCTGAGCAGATTGCTCACTCCCGGCTTGTTTTCGGGATCGAAGACGATCTCGGAGCCGCTGTCGGTGACCGCGCGCTTGATCTTTTTGGAGATCTCGTCCGCGCTGTCGAGCACGCTTATCACCGCGTTGGGGTTGGGGTCGGACTTGCTCATCTTGACGGTCGGCTCTTGAAGGCTCATGATTTTCGCGCCCGTCTTGGTCAGCCTGCCCTCGGGAATGACAAAGGTGTCGCCATAGATGTTGTTGAACCTCTCGGCGATGTCGCGCGCGATTTCGATGTGCTGCATCTGATCGACGCCGACGGGCACCGCGTCCGTCTTGTAGAGCAAAATGTCCGCCGCCATCAGCACCGGATAGTCCATCAAGCCCATATTGATGTTGTCGGCGTGCTTTGCGGACTTGTCCTTGAATTGGGTCATCCTGTTCATCTCGCCGACATAGGTGTAGCAATTGAGCAGCCACGCGAGCTCCGCATGCTCGTGGACGTGCGACTGAATGTAGAGCACGCTCTTTTGGGGATCGATGCCCGCCGCAAGCAAAAGAGCGAGAAAACTCATCGTGTTGCTGTGCAATTTCTGCGGCTCCTGTCTCACGGTGATGGTGTGCAGGTCGGCAAGCGCAAAGATGCACTCGTTGCCGCCGTCCGCCTGTATAGCGCGCCAATTATTTACCGCGCCGATATAGTTGCCGAGGGTCATGATGCCCGAGGGCTGGATCGCACTGTAAATAACCTTCTTTTTCATTTCCGTCTCCTTTATTTTGACCGTTTTGCGATATTATATCATATTGCGCGCGCAAAGTAAACAAAAAGCGGTCGCGACAAGCTGCGGTTTTCGACGATATTATAGCGCCGAATGGTTAAAACGCCGTTAAAGCGCGACCAAACGATGAAAATCGCGCCCCGTTTCCATCACATCGGACAAATTCGCCCTTTACATCCCGCCCGTTTTGCGATATAATTGAAGTATGATCGATTGCAAACAGGCGGTCTTTGACCGCGAAGAGATGTTTTTGAGCAAGTATGCTTGCAAGTCCAAGGACACGCGCGGCAGGGTCGCTCCCCTCGCGCCGTGCCCCATGCGCACCGAGTTCGTCCGCGACCGCGACCGCATCATCCACTCCAAGGCGTTCCGCCGTCTCAAACACAAGACGCAGGTCTTCATCTCCCCCGAGGGCGACCACTACCGCACGCGCCTCACCCATACGCTCGAAGTCGCGCAGATCGCGCGCTCGGTCGCAAGGGCGCTCCGCCTCAACGAGGACCTCACCGAGGCAATTGCGCTCGGTCACGACCTCGGTCATACCCCTTTCGGCCACGCCGGCGAGCGTGTGCTCGACGGACTGATCGAGGGCGGCTTCCGCCACAACGAACAGAGTCTGCGCGTCGTCGAGCTGCTCGAAAACGACGGCAAAGGGCTCAACCTCACCTACGAGGTGCGCGACGGCATCCTCAATCACAAGTTCGACGGCACTCCCTGCACTCTCGAGGGCGAAGTCGTCAAATTCTCCGACCGCTGCGCATATATCAATCACGACATCGAGGACGCGATCTCCGCCGGCATCCTCACCGCGGACGACCTGCCGCGCGACTGCGTCGCCGTGCTGGGCGACACGAAGAGCGGCCGTATCAACGCGATGATTACCGACCTCGTCGAGACAAGCTACGACCGCCCCTACGTCAAACAATCGGACGAGTTCCGCGAGGCGACGCTCAAATTGCATTCCTTTATGTTCGACAGCGTCTACACCAATCCCGTCGCAAAGGGGGAAGAAAAAAAGACGCTCGACATGCTCAAATTGCTGTTCGAGCACTTTTGCGCACACCCCGAAAAATTGCCCGACTTCTTCCGCGATTTGCTCGACGACTATCCTCTCGACAGAGTGGTCGGGGACTATATCGCGAGTTTTACGGACAGATATGCGGTGAAGGTCTTCTCTTCCATCTTTATCCCCCTCGGCTGGAATACTTGACCGCGTATAGCGGCGCATCTTTGCGCGCGCAGAACGTCTCGGGGTCGGTCACGTACCTCTAGCTCCCTCCCCTCTCGCAACCTGCGCATCGCAAATATGCACCACTCTCCGCGGTCAAGTTGGAATGGTTACGCTCTGCTCGCTTCTCCGCGGTCAAGCTGTTTAACTTTAAAATACGCGTAATCTTTGTCAAGATAATGTGCTCAAAATTTTTCGATTTTGCAATACTTTTTTCTAAACGCGAGTGAAAAGCTTGGGGTTCGCTTCTTGGCGTCACGGGTTTTCCCTACTGCAACTTGATGTGTTGCCAGCTTTGCGCACTTCGTGCGCTGGGCTTTGGAAGAGGTAAACGCGATGCTCGGTTCGCTTGAACGTGATTTAAGATAAGCGTAATCTTTGTCAAGCTATTGCGCCGTATTTTTTATATTTGATCGGCAATGCATTCCGCTTTATTGCTTCTTGCAAGTAGGGTCAATACCCTCTGCGGTCATAGCAAGGGGTAAGACGCGGTATGAGCGGAAAAGATTCGCTCCCCGCCTGTCTGTCGTTGAACCAAGCCAAAAAAAAGACCGCGCAACGGGCTGGTGAGCAAGCCGACAAAAAAACCGGCGGATGTTTTCCGTCGGTTTATTTGTCGGTGCGTAGCAGTTTTGAGCGAGGAATTTTGCGCGCAGACAAGTCGCGT
>NHCFR05603__coassemble_409_pt1 | contig 33573 bp, 32 predicted proteins | sample NHCFR05603__metabat2_high_PE_018 | metagenome-assembled genome bin NHCFR05603 | reverse complement strand
CGTATATTTAAGCTAATCTTTGGTATGTCTTTCATCATACCTGTACTCCGTCCCCCGTCGGTCTCCCGACAGAAAACTTCGTACTCTACTATGCAGTTGTCAATGTGCGCAGGTCCTAAGACCTTGGTGGGCTAAAGTGGACTCGAACCACCGACCTCACGCTTATCAGGCGTGTGCTCTAACCAACTGAGCTATTAGCCCATAATTACGGAATTGGTGGAGATGAAGGGAGTCGAACCCTTGACCTCCTGCTTGCAAGGCAGGCGCTCTAGCCAACTGAGCTACACCCCCGTAATTGGGGCGCTGTTTTTCGACAGCTTAAATATAATAGCATTAAGACAAGGCGATGTCAAACAATTTCGGCGATTATTTTCAAATTTTTTGCAATTGCGAAGCGCGCGGCGATCGAGCGCGCAAAACGCCGGCAAAAAGCAAAAGACGGCGCTTTTGCGCGCCGCCCAAAGTCGGTTACAAAAGCTTCTTTTTGTGCAAAAACAGCGCCAGCACGGTCGAAACCACAATGCTGATTGCAAACACTATCCAAAATCCCCACGGCTTGTCCTCAAACGGTACGCCCGTGTTCATCCCCCAAAACGACGCAATCAACGTCGGCACCGAGATGACAAGCGTCACCGAAGTCAATATCTTCATGATGATGTTGAGATTGTTGGAGATGACCGACGCGTAGGCGTCCATCGTCCCCGACAAGATGTCGCGGTAAATCGAGCACATCTCCATCGCCTGCTTCGTCTCGACGGCGACGTCTTCGAGAAGGTCTTTGTCCTCTTCGTACATCTTGATCGTGCTGCCCAAGTTCTTGCCCGTCAACAGGCGCGATATGACAGCGTCGTTGCCCGTAAGCGACGTCGAGAAGTAGACGAGCGAATTCTCGAGATCGAGCATGCGGATGAGCTCCTTGTTGCGCGTCGACTTGTGCAATTCGTTCTGAATGCGCTGGGAAGCCTTGTCAATCTGCTTGAGGTAGGCGAGATATTTGGTCGCCAGGTTGTACAAAATCTGGAACAAAAAGCGCGTCTTCTTGAAGGTCGCAAAGTTGCGTATCCTCCCCCTTGCAAAATCGCGCATCACCGCCGTGTCCTTCAAACACACCGTAATCATGCAGTCGTCCCTGATCACCGCGCCGAGCGGTATCGTGAAGTAGCTGTAGTACGCCGCCTCTTCCTCAATCACCGGAATGTCGACGAGCACGAGGCTGTAGTCGTCCTCGTTCTCAAACCTCGAGCGCTCCTCATCGTCCAACGGCGTCTTGAGCACGTCCTCATCCACCCCGACAAGCGCGGAAATCGTCGCGACTTCTTTGTCGCTGGGATTGACAAGATTGATCCAACAATCCTTGGGAGAAAACCCTTCCGCGGTCATCGCTTCTTCGGGCAAGGCGTCGAGCCTTCCTTCCGCGTTTGTCTTGAAGATCTCTATCATAGGCGGTTCCTCCCGTGCGTTCGTTCACCTTATGATAGCACCTTCAAGACAAATTTGGCAACCTCTATGCGGTATATTTTTTCAATTTGGCTCGCGCAGCGCTCAACGCCGACGCCTGTTCGGCGTCCTTGCAGCCGTAATTCCCGGCCTTTTCCACCGCTCCGAGCACCGCCTTCGCGACCTCCTTGTCGGGCTTGGCGGCGACATATTCGCCCACCGCGTCCGCGAGCGTGCGCTCGAGCGAGGGCGCCGCAATCGGCGTGACCGCCGCTTCGGTCGGCGCAAATATCAATCTCCCCTCGGCAGGACGCAGCGTCAGCTTTGCCGCCAACATCTCCGAAAGCCGCGCCGCCGCGCCTGCCGCGCGCCTCGTCCTGTATGAGCGATACGCCGCCGTCGGCACCGCCACGACCGCCCATATCGCTGCCGCTCCCGCCGAATAGACCACTGAAAGCGGCCTCGACATACCCTTGACGAGCAACACCGTCTGCAACAGCGCAACCGCCGCAAATGCGAACGGCAGATATACCCCTCGCGCCTTGCGCTCGGTCGTCAACCTGCGATCGATCTCGAACTTGAGCGCGCTTCCCGCGTATTCTCTGCCGCAAAGCGTGTGCTTCTTCCATGCCCTGCGCACCCTGCGCCCCATGTGCCTGACGCATCGGTTGTAAAAACAATGCGCGTTGGACGAGACAATCTCTCCCCGTCTGACGACAAACCTCTTGACCCTGCGGCAGTCGCCGATCACCGAAGTCGCCGCCCTCGTCGACGCCGCCTGCAACAGTGCGGCGAATACCGCCAGCCCCGAGCAGATTGCAAACGCAACGAGCGGCGAGACATATTCGAGTGCGCGCGTCAACAGCGACGCGACTCTTTCAACGAAATTTTCCATAAAAATCGCTCCTTTTGTTTATGTATCCGCCGCCGTCCCTATGAGTATTGCTTGTCGCAAAAATTTTAATCGCCGCAACGCGCTTTTTTGCACAAAAAACGGAGCGACGACGCGCCCCGTCTCTTACCATATCAATATTATATGCGCATGCGCGTATTCTCAATCTTTGCCTTTCGGGATTGCAATTGGGAAAAACGCAAGATAAATTTGGCGGAAAACCGGGAAAAACGCAAGATAAGAATAGCGAAAGGTGATAAAAACGCGCCCCGTGTCAAGGGCGCGTATGTCAAAAACCGCTTACGGCATATGGCGTTTTGCCGATTTGAACGTCACATCTCGATCACTTCGTCTCTGCCGAGGACGTAGAGCAGCTTTTTGTCGACCTTCAATCCCATGCCGTGCTCAATCGCGTAGGCGTACAGCTCGAGCTGGCGCGCGTACCGCGCTTTGAGCGCCGCGGCGGAGCTGTTGCTCTTCTTGAAGTCGACGAGAAGCGTTTGTCCGCCCGTCTTGTCGAAAACAATCAAGTCAATCGTACCCTGCACCAAGACCTTGTCGTCTGCGGTCGTGTCCATGAGCTCGTTCGCCGGCAGACACAGCATGAATTGCTTTTCGCGCACGTGCGGACTGCGGCGCGCCAGCCCCATCAGCTCGCTCGAGAGACAGCTCAAAATCACCTCGGGATCGATCTCGTCGCGCTCGGCGTAGGTCAGATGCCCCTCGCTGCACATCGCGTCCAGCGCCTCGGCAATCGACGCCGCGTCGCAAAGCTCGTAGTCTATCCTCTCGAGAGCCTTGTGATAGGCGGTGCCGCGCGCAGCGGTCTCGCCGCCGAACCACATCGTCTCGGGCGCCGAAGGAAACATCTCCTTGGACGGCTCGCCGTCTGCGGCGTTCAGCTCGGTGACAGTGTGTTTGAGCGCGACCGCGACGCTGTCTTCGTGCGGATAGCGCGCGGTCAGATATGCCTTCATCTTTTTGAGGACAACGGGATCGGGCGGCGAAAACAATTTCTCGACGCCGTCGGCGCCCTCCTCTTCATTGCCCTCGGAAGCCTTGCCTATCGTGACGTACCTGTTGTAAAATTCGGGGTCGAGAGAGCACACTTCGTCTATGCACGCAAGCGCGCTTTTACGGTTTGTCTTGCCCTCCGGAAAATTTAAATTTTTGGTGCCCGTGATCACCAAACGCACTTTTGCGCGCGTATAGGCGACATAGAGCAACCGCAATTTCTCCTCCAAATTCTCCCTCTCGTCCTTGCGCGACAACGCCAAAAATTTCAGAGTCTCGCTCTTGATTCTGCTCGCCGGATCGGGCGAACGCAGCGCTATGCCTCCGTCGCGGTCGAGCTTGATATCCGAATAGTCGCCGCGGTAGCCCGAATCGCTGCAGACGACAAACACAATCGGAAACTCCAAGCCCTTGCTCTTGTGTATCGTCAAAAAGCGCACGCAGTCGCTGTCCGCAGCCCCCTGCACCGCCGGGGACTTGTGCGAATTCTCCTCAAAATATGCGAGCGCGCCCTGCAGCGTCGCCGCATAGGATTTGCCTCTCAGCGAGTCGACAAACGCGGACAGCATCGCCGCCTCGTCCTCGCCGTCGGCGACGGCGACGTATTTGTCGTAGTCAAAGTCGGCAATCAGCTTGTCGGCGAGCGCGGCGACGTCGTTTTGGCAGACGAACAGCCTGTAATGCTCGAGCCGCGCGAAAAAGCCGTTGAGCTTGCCTGCGAGCGCGTCCTCCTTTTCGGCGCGATAGCGATATGCCGCCTCATACCAAAATTTCTCCTTCGGGAACGCCGAACGCACCGCCGCCGCCTCTTCGTGCGAAAATCCGCCGAACGGCGACAGCACCGCCGAAACCAATTTGAAGTCGCGGCGCGGATTGTCGATTGCGGCGAACATGTCCAGCAGCCGTTCGACCGCCTCGCTCTCGCTCTCCTTTTCAAGCAAAGTGCAGTCGGTCGGAATCCCTGCGCGCGCAAGCGTCTCGGCAATCTCGTACACCCTTTCGGTGCGCTTTTCGCACAGCACCGCGATGTCGCCGAACGTCGCCTTGCGCGTCGCGATCATGTCGCCGACCGTCTTGACGGGAATGTCCACATTGCCGATTGTCGCCTTTATCTCTTCGACTATGCCGACCGCCTCGGCGCGCGTCTCGCTCGTCTTTTTGACCGCGCAGTCCTCGGCGACGCTGTAGACGCCGTCCTCGGGCTCGTACGTAAAGCCCTTGCGCGTGCTGCCGCGCGGAAACAGCAAAATCTTGACCGCCTCGCCCTCGCCGCACTGCCTGGCGTTCGCCTTGAGCATGGACGTGCGCTCATAATCTATCCCGCCTTTGTCCTTGGTCATCAGCCGTCGGAACATGTTGTTGACAAATTCCAATATCCGCGGATCGCTGCGATAGTTGCCGTTGAGCGTCAGCGCCGCGCCCTTTTCGGGATGGGCGAGATAGTCGTCGAATTTGTCGACGAAAATGCCTATCTCCGTCAAACGAAACCGGTAAATGCTCTGCTTGGGGTCGCCGACCATAAAGGTGTTGTCGCCCCTGCCGATAGCGTTGAGAATGTGCTCCTGCACATAGTTGGTGTCTTGATACTCGTCGATGCAGACATAATCGTATCTCGACCTGATCTCCTCGCGCGCTTCGGGGTCGTCCAAAATCTTGATTGCGTAATATTCGAGATCGTCGAAGTCGAACTTGTTGTCCTCGCGCTTGTATTCGGCGTACTTTGCCGCGACCGCCCTCACCGCCTCGCACAATTTGTTCGCATAGCGGCAGGCGTTGCCGTCCCTCCTCGCCCACTCTTCGGGCGAGCATTCGGTCAAAGTCGACACTTCGTCAACGAGCGAGTTGAACTCCGTCAAACACTTCGCTCCGCCGTCCCTGATCGACATGTAATCGGTGTTTGCGGAAAGTCTTTTGGACGTGCTCTTGCACGCGCGCGTCGCCTTTGCCGAAAAGGGCACGCGCAATGCGTAAACCCCCTCCAAATCCTCGCACGTCGCAAGCGCCGCGCAGACCGTCTTCATGTCCGAAAACCGCCCTTGATCCGCCGCGTCGTAGCCCGTCGCGCGTATCGTCAATTCGACCTCTTCCGCCATCTTCGACAGCGTCTCCGCTCGCGCGCGCAGTCGCTCGATTGTCCGCTCTATCTCCTTTGCCGCGGCGTCGTAGTCGCTGCTCGCGCGGTCGAGCCACGCGTCGCGGTCGGGCTGAACGCACGCGAAGGTCAACACCTTGCGAATCGCGCTCGCAAACTGCTTTTCGCCGCCGAAATAGAGCCTGAGCGTCTCAATCTCGCCGTCGGCGCGCTTGCCGTACTCGGCAAAGACGTCGCCTATCGCGCGCGACAAAAGCGACTCTTTTTCGTCGTCGGTCAAAATGGAATAGGACGGATCGACGCCTGCGCTTTCAAAAAACTCCTTTATCAAATTGCCGCAAAACGAGTGCACCGTCCCTATGTCTGCGGTCGCGATGTCGTCGATTTGACGACGCAGCATATCCTTGTCCGCGCCCTCTTCGCGTAATGCCGCCATCAGCTCCGCCGCGATGCGCTCGCGAAGCTCCGCCGCGACCGCGGTCGAGAAGGTGAGCATCACTATCCGCTTGACCGGCACCCCTCTTTCAATCAGCCTGACCACGCGCTCAATCATCACCGACGTCTTGCCCGAACCTGCCGACGCGGACACAATCGTGTTGCGGTCGACGCTTGCAATCGCCGCCTTCTGTTCGTCGTTCCACCTGTCGTCCTTTGCCCTGACGCTCATTGACCGCCCTCCTTGCCCTTGGCAAAATATTTGTACTTCTCTATCCCCTTGGCGCTCGTCGTCGTGCGCTCTGCGTCGACCCTCGCCTTGTTGCAGATGTGCCCGTAGTCGCAATATCCGCACTTCCTGCCCACGGGCAGAATGAAGCCGCCCTCTATCTCCGCCGCCGCCTTGCGCACAAGATCGTACGCATAGTCGCATATCTTTTCGAAGATCGCCGTGTCGACCGCGGTGCCCTGCCCGGATATCCCCTTGTAGACGACTTTGATCTCGCCGTTCTTGTCGGGTTCGGTCAATTTTTTGGTCAAAGGAAAGAGCTCGCCGACGTGGTCGTCGTACAAAAAGCCTTCGTCCATCTTTTCGGGAATTCCCCTGTCCGTGTTGACAAAACCCACATAACGGAACCGCGTCGCGTCGTTGTCGTCCTTGACGTAGACGTTCTTCATCGGCAGATAGAACATGCCTACCGGCGAAACTCGATCGGCGTTCGCAATCGCGCGGATGTAGATCGGAAGCTGTATCCTCTCGCCGAAATATACCTGCGGCAGCGCAAAGTCGACGCTGCCTGCCGACTTGTAGTCGAGCACTATCACGTCGTTTTCGCAATAATCGATGCGGTCGATGACGCCGCGAATCTTCAACTTCTTTTTGCCCAAATCAATCTCTATCGGCGGCGTCGCGTCGTCAAAGCCGAACGAGCGCTCGAGCGCGTACGGCTCGAAAAGGCTGCTGCGCATGCGCTCGACGAGCGTTACAATCAAAAACACGCATCTGCCTCGCAGCTCCCTGACCGCGCCGCGCAGCTCGGGGATTTCGGACAGCCGGCGATGCTCTTCCTCGGCAAGCGCCGCGTCCACGCACTTTTGCGCCTTTTCGACAATCTCAGACCTCTCGCCCGGGTCGTAGTCGGGGTCGTCGAAATAGCGTTCGAGCACGTCGTGAATGATGGTGCCCGTCTCGTCCGACTGCATCTTTGCCTCGTCGCGCCTGCGCACCCCGAGCACATAATCCATATAGTATTTGAACGGACAATCAAAGTATTTTTCGAATCGGCTCACGCTGGCATAGCCGCTGCGCCACGGTCCCGAACCCGTCTTTGAGACGTCGAGCCGGCTCTTGACCTCGCGCGCGGACAGCATCATGTCGACCTTGTCCTTGCCCTCGCGCTCGCACGCAATCGCATAGAGCGCGTCGTATGCGCCCGTCTCGTCCTTTGCCGCGCCCGCCTCCAGTCTCGCCCTGTAGAGCAGCAGCTCCCTGAGCGCACCTGCGGCGTCCGCAAACATATACGCGTACTCCGCCGCGTCGGCCGGGGGCGCGCTCTTTGCCGCCTCGACGGAAATACCGAACATCTCGGTCAACTGACCGATCAGCGCCGACGGGGCGTTCGCCTTGCCGTCGCCGGCGTATTGGGGATAGGAAATCGTCAGCCGCTCGGTCGGCTTGAGCATGAACATCAGCGTATTGAGCCGCTCGGCGTTGTTTTGGGCGGCGGCGTCGGGCTCGACATTGAGCCCGGCTCTGCTCCATTCGCGGCTCTCCTTGGTCGCGAATATTCCGCCCTCGCCGTGCTCGGGAGGAAGCTTGCCGGCAAGAGCGCCGACGACATACATATATTTGACGTTGTCGTATCTGCTCTCGCGCGACTCGCCGACAAAGACGCTGTCCGCCGAAAGCGGAATCATCGAGATGCTCTCGCCGGCGGCGGCGCCTGCCAAGATGTTGTGGTATTCGGAAAGCGTCATCCTGCATCCGCCCATGAGGCGCACGCTTTGATCGATCAGCCCCTTGAACTTGTCCACGCCCTGCTTGAAGCACGAAAGCTCGGCAGGATCGTCGAGCGCAAGCAATTTTTGCGCATACGTATTCGCTTTTTCGTCAAAATCGCACCCCTTCATGAATTTGTCTATCATCTTGGCGAATTCGCGCACCTCCGCGCTGCCGTCCCTGAACGGCGAGAGATATTCCGCCGCCTTGGCGCGCACCGATTCGGCAATCGCAAGGTCGGGATCGCGGTCGGCGCCGATTGCGAACGGCTTGTACGGTGAAAAGCCGTCTATCCCGTAACGAATCATGTAGTTCTCGAAAATGTCCGTTTCGCCGCCGTCGAAGCCCAAAATGCCGCTGCGGCAAAACTCGACAATCTCGCGCCGACGGAATCCCTTCGCGACCGCCCTCATCGCCGACAGCACGAGCCGCGGCGCCGCCTGCGCGGACAGCTTGCGCTTGCGGTCGGCAAAACACGACACGCCGCACCGCGCGAACACGCGCGATATCACCGGAAGATAGCTCTCGGCGTCGCAGCACACGACCGCAAAGTCTCGGTAGCGTGCGCCGCGCGTGACCATCGACTTGATCTCGCGAGCGACGCGCTCCAACTCCTCCTCCGCATTCGTCGACGACCAAAGCCGCAAAAATCCATCCGTCGGCGAGACAAATCCGTTGTACGAAAAGAGCTGTTCGCGAAGCGCCTTTTTGTCTCCCGTCAACGCGTGATCGAGCCTGTGAACCTTGACCAAGCACCCCGCCTGCCGCGCCCTGTCAATCAACGAATTGAGACATGCGACGGGATAGATGCGCGCGTTTTCGGCACCCTTCGCCGCCCCGGCGAAAAACACCGACGTCGAGTGGGCGCGCTTGAAAATCGCCTCGAGCACGTCGCGCTCAGTGCCCGTAAAATAGAGATAGTCCGAAACGTACAGGTCAGCGTCCTCCAGCCCGTCGCGCTCAATCGCCTCGACGAGCGCCGCCAGCTTGGACGTGCCGTCGACAAGCCCGTCGCGCAGCGCGTCGATGTAGCCGCGATAGAGCAGGAGAATGTCCTTGGACTTGTTGACCACCTTGGTCGGAAGCGAAGAGATCGCCTCGCTTATCATCTCTGTCGACACGCCGCTGTTGCGAATCTGGGAGATGACCGCATAGACCTCGGACGCAAAATTGACGTTGCCGTACGACGCGCGGAAGCAGACGAGTTCGTCCTTCTTTTCCTCTATCACCTTGCGAAGCAGCATGACCGCGCCCTGCGGCGACAAAAAATTCTCGCCCGTCAAGCCGAGTACCTTGCTCGCGAGGCGCGCAAAGCTGACGACTTCGACGTCGAAGCACGCGCTTTCGCCGAGCCCTTCCATCACTGCCTTTTCGTAATAGAGCATGAATCTGTCGGGAACAAGCAAGATCTGACGCCTCTCCCCTCTGCTCTTCTTGATCAGGTCGATGACCGCCGAGCAATCCAATGTGTCGGTGATGAAGAATTGTACCATATTTCCATTTTACCCCAACGCCGCGCGCTTGTAAATGCTTTTTCGGTACATCGCCGCGCCTTTTGAGCGTCAAAATCGAAAAGTGCCTCTCTTTTGGTTGATATCGCGCGCGTTTGTGTTATAATAGTGCTATGAAAAAGAGACTCGCATTGATTATTGCGGCGCTCGCCGTCGCGGCGATTGCCGTCGCATCCTTCGCCGGCTGTTCGAGCACTCCCACCCAAAGGCTCTTGCTCGACTCCCGTCCCTGGGAAAATATGGACGTCGAAGAATATTTCGTCTACGACGTCGAATACGCGCCGAACGACAACGAGACCGTCAAAGGCACCTATACCGTCGCCGTCAAAGGCTACGACCACGGCGAAACGCTGTCGCTCGACGGCTTCACTTATGAAAGCCCCTGCTATCATATCCGCTCCGATCTCGAGATGGAAAACGGCGACTATGTCCGCACCGACTCCGTCGTCACCCCCGACATCAAGCCCGTCTACGGCGCCGAGGACAAACTCGACCGCGACGTGCGCACCACTTATACCGCGCGCTATGCGGACGAAAAGTGCACCTACTTCTACACCGAAAACGACCAAACTTACGAGGGCAGCATCAATGTCGGCGAGTTCGACTCCTCCGCGTACATCGACAACACCTTCCTCTATCAATTGGTCAGGTGTCTGCCCGACGTCGCTTCGGGATTGAGTTTTTCGGTTCCCAACTTCATTCAGGGCAGCAAGGAATCGGTTACCGTCTCCCTTGCCACTTCTGCCGTCGTCAACGAACCGTTCGAGGGCGGTACGATTGCCGAGGGAAGCGACACTCCGACGATTGCATGCACCGCCGCGGTCGTAACGCTCAACCGCACCTTCCCCGGCAGCGGCATCTCGCTGATGTGCAGCGTCGCGAATGACGACTATGCGCTCGAGGACGGCACGAAGATTGCGCATATGATTGTCAAGATTGTCGAGGGCGCGACCACCTACACTTTGAAGACGGTCTCAAACGTCATTCCCGACTGAACAAATCAAACTTTGGGCGCGCCGACCGGCGCGCCTTTTTCATATCCGCGTGCTTTCCGCCATATCATATCTCGATATGACGGTTTTTCATCTCGACGGCAATTGCGTATATACCCTCGACGGCGCACCCGCGCCCGACGCGTTCGAACGCGCCGAACGCTTTGCGCTCGGCGGCTGGATGACGGGACGCGCGCCGACAACGGTTGTCGTCGACCCCCTGTCTCCGAAGGCGGACGGACTCCGCGTCACAGATTTTTGCAACGGGCATATGCTGTTGTCCCTCAATCTCGATCCGCTGCCCCTGCTGCATTCAAAGCCGATGCAATGCGAATGCTCGGGCGCAAAGCGTCACCTCGTCACCGCGTGCGACTTTGAAAACGCGCCGCTGGTCGCGGAGACGGACGGCGCACGCCATGCCGTCCTCTGCCCCGTCGCCGCAAAGAGCGTGACCGCGTCCTGCGCGCGCGTCGACGGCGGCGACCTCATACGAATCTTCGCCCACGGCGAAAGGACGTTTTGCGCGGTGCTGTTTTGCCGCGAAACTTATCTTCCCCTCCTCTCCCTCGTCGCCGACGAGATTGTGTTCGACGACGGCGCAATCGCCGCGGCAGACCGCGTCCGAGGCATGTCGGACTGTTCAATCGTGCGCCGCCTCGCGTTCAAGGACGGTAAATTTTGCGAACTCTCCCGCTCGTTCGAATATCACAGCCGCCACCGCTATCCCGACGGATTGATCGGCAGGCTGTACCTCGAAAAACTGTTCTACCGCGACCCCGAAAGGAACGCGCTGATCTCGCCTCGCTGCGCCGTCGACGTCGACGGGGCGATAGGCGATTTCGCCCGCGTCTTCGACGACGACTTTTGCGGCTGCAAAAGAGGAATCTTCCTCGTAGCCGACGACGCAAAATACTGCCGCGTCCGCCGCGTCGCGTTTGCCGTCAAAGACGGACTCATCGAGGACGTAAAGGTCGTTTAGCGACAAAAAATCGCCGCCAAAGAGGCGGCGACGCTGTTTGAATTTCGTTCAAAGCGGCTTTACGGCGACAATCACCTTGGCGGTCACCCCGGCGTACAGCTTGAGCTCGACGTGATAGTTGCCGACCATCTTGATCGCGTCTTTGAGCACGACCTTTTTCTTGTCGATGTCATAACCCATCTGCGTGAGTTTTTCGGCAATCTCCTTGCCCGTCACCGCGCCGAACGGCTTGCCGTTCTCGCCGCAACGAATCGCTATCTCCACCGTCGTGCCTTCGAGCTTGCTCGCCGCCTGCTTCGCCGCTTCCAGCTCCTCTTTGCGGCGCTTTTCGTCGGCGGCGCGGCGCTGGTTGGTCTCGTTGATCACCGAGGCGGTCGCCTCTTTGGCGAGCCCTCTGCGGATGAGAAAGTTGCGGGCGTATCCGTCGTTGACCTCGACGATGTCGCCCTTTTTGCCCTGCGGCTTGACGTCTTGCAAAAGTAAAACCTTCATATCTGCCTCCTCATTTATATTACCACATTCCCCGGCGCATCGCAACCGTTACGGTATCGTTCGCGCAAAATCGCCGATACTATATCGGGAGGATACTATGAAAGGATTGATGTGTACCACAGGCAATTGCGAACACAACCGCAACTGCCGCTGTCTCGCCGGAATCGTCGACTTCGACAAACACGGCGTCTGTAAATCGCGCTGCAAACGGGGCGGAATGCCCAAGCAAAACGGCGCCGCAATCGAAGCCGCGATCGACTTCGAGTACGGATACAGCCCCGACGTCTTGGTCAAGTGCGAGTGCGCGGACTGCACCTACAACCGCAACCGCGTCTGCTCGTGCGAGAGCATCGACGTCGGCGACGCGCTCGTCCGCACGCACTGTTTCACCAAGCGCACCGATTGAAAAACGCCCGACCGCAAGGCCGGGCAAATTCTCAATCTTCGTTTGTCGGCGGCTCTTCCTGCGGCACCGCGTCGTCCCCTCTTCGCTTGGGGGCGATGACCTTGCGCGCCGGCTTTGCGCCGTCCTCGGTTGCGGCTTCCGACTCGGGCGCCGCCTGCGGCTCTTCGGCGGCAATCCCTTGCGGCTGTTCTGCCGGCGGCTCCGCCCCTCCCGAAATCGGCGCGTCAAATTCGCCCAACCTGTCGCGCACAAAGTATTCGACGAGCATGAGCGCAAACAGCGCAATCACCAACACATTGACGTCCACCAGCACGAATACGCCGACCAGCATCAATGCGCATGCGTAGATAATCTGCAATTTGAGCTCGCTCTCCCTCTCCGTCTTTTTGAAATTCTTGACAATCAGCACCGACAATATCACCGCCGCAGCCCATATAAACCACGCCAGCACGAGCGAAAACGCGACCGTGCTACCCACACCGCCTTCCGCCGCGCCGGCGACCGCCGACGTGACGACAAGATAGATGAACATCGCGATGTCGATGAACAGCGATATCCCCGTCTTCAACAACTTGAGCAAAGCCAATGACTTTTTCATATTCCACCTCACTATATATTTATTGTACTATTATATGAGGCGGTTGTCAAGTGTATGTTATTTTTTCGGCAATGCGCGCCTTGACGACGCCGTTTTCGCCAAATGGGGGAACAAAATTTCCGCCAAATGGGGGAACGAATTTCCGCCAAATGGGGGAAAATTGTTGCGAACCGGGTTTGATTGTGTTATACTGTCAATACAAACTCGGCGGAGACAATCAATGAAAACATATAAAAAGCGCATAGCGGACGATGTCCTCAAACGCAAACTCGAAGGCAAAAGTGCCGTGCTGATCGAAGGTCCCAAGTGGTGCGGAAAAACGACCACCGCCGTCCAACACGCTGCAAGCATTCTCTATATGAACGATCCCGCATCGATGCAACAGAACATTTCGATGGCGGAACTCTCCCCTCAATTGCTTTTGAGCGGCGCTGCTCCTCGACTCATAGACGAGTGGCAACTCGCCCCCAAATTGTGGGACGCGGTGCGTTTTGAATCTGATCGCCGCGGAGAACCCGGTCAATTCATCTTGACAGGCTCGGCGGTGCCGCCTCAAACGAATGAGATCAAACACTCCGGCACCGGAAGGTTCGCGTGGATGACCATGCGTACAATGAGTCTTTTCGAATCGGACGAAAGTTCGGGGGAAGTGAGTTTGAGAGAGCTCTTCTCTTCGTTTGGCGACGTCTCCGGAACGGCGCAAAGCTGCGATATCGCCCGGCTTGCGTTTTTCATCTGCCGCGGCGGCTGGCCTCAGGCGATCGGGATGAGAGACGAGATCGCGCTCGATCAGGCGACCGACTATTTCGACGGAGTCATACACTCGGATATCGGGCGCGCCGACGGCGTCGCGAAAAACCCCGAACGCGCAAGACGCCTCATGCGCTCGTATGCTCGCGCTCAAGGAAGTCAAACCTCTTTTTCGGCGATAAGCAAAGATCTCTCCGGCGGAGACGCTTCGCTCGGGGACGACACCGTTTCAAGCTATGTCTCTGCACTGAAAAAGATCTTCGTGATCGAGGATATGCCGTCTTGGAACCCCAATCTGCGCTCTAAAACGGCAATACGCTCGTCTGATACGCGCTACTATACCGATCCTTCGATCGCCGCCGCCGCCCTCGGCGTGTGTCCCGAAGATCTGCTCGCAGACCTCAACACGATGGGACTGCTGTTCGAAACGCTTGCGGTACGCGACCTGCGAGTATATGCCGAATCGCTCGGCGGCAATGTATATCACTATCGTGACAAAGACGGCTTGGAATGCGACGCGGTGATCCACATGCGTAACGGATCTTACTGTCTCGCCGAGATAAAGCTCGGCGGAGATATGCTGATCGAAGAAGGCGCCGCTACACTCAAAACTCTCGCCGCGAAATTGGACACGTCAAAAATGCCGTCACCGTCTTTCCTTATGGTCGTAACGGGCATGGGCAACTATGCCTACCGCCGAAAAGACGGCGTCCTCGTCGTCCCGATCACGGCTCTCAAAAACTGAAATACTCATCGGGACGTATCCGCACAGAGGATACGCCCCGATTTTTTCTATTCACTTGTCCGCCAATGTCGTGATATAGGCGGTCGGATCGACCAAGACTCCGTCCTTGCTCAGTTCGAGATGCAGGTGCGCGCCTTGAGCCATCTCCGCGAGCGCGTCGCCGGACACCGTTCCGATTGTGTCCCCTTCCGCGACCTTGTCGCCCACCTTGAGCGAGACTTCGCCCAGCAATTTGTAGGTCGTCTCGTAACCGCCGTCGTGACTTATCACCACCGTCGTGCCGTGAAAGCTGTCGTCGGTGACAGTCTTGACCGTGCCGTCGAACGAGCACTTGACCGCAGTCCCGGCTTCGGCAATCAGATCCACGCCTTGGTGGGTTGCCCAATGTCCCTGCGTGGGATTGAACACCAATTCGGCGTCCGAATAGCCGATGTCAATCGTATATTCCTCCAAAATGCCGTCGAGAGTGAACGTCTTCGCCGGTTGAGGCTTTTGCTCGTCGTCGCCGTCGCTGTCGTTGTCGTCATCGTCGTCGACCGCGGGCGGATTTTTGTCCTCGTCGGCGTCGTCATCGTCGTCGCCGGGCACGACCACCGTCGGCGTGTCGATCGGATCGTCCTCCGTCCCCGTCACCGCCGCGACCGTGATGATCACGCCGATTGCGAGTACGCAGACAATCATCAACACAAAGTAGATGTTGCGTTTGAAGAAGGCGGCGACTTTGCTCGCGGACCCTCCTTCCTGTCTTTCTCTTTTCATAGATACCTCCGAAATGTTTGGCTGTCGCCTCGATTGCTATGTATTTTTGACATTCTCCGCCGCGTTTATACTCCCAAGCCCGGGAACAATACCGCCGCGGCAAGCAGCGCCCCGAAGAGCAGCATCGCAAACCGTTTCATATTCACCTCCGTCGCGTACTATTGTCGACAGCATGCGGTGCGTTTATACCATTGACTTGCAAAGCGCGTTGTGATATCATTTGAAAAGAGGTAATCATGAACTACTTGTCACGTCATTGCAGATCGATCAGCCCCTATACCGCCGGCGAACAGCCGCGCGATAAGTCGTACGTCAAACTCAATACCAACGAGTGCCCATATCCGCCCTCGCCCGCGGTCGAGAGAGTGCTGCGCGAATACGCGACGGGCGACCTTCGACTGTATCCCGACCCCGATTGCACCGAATTGAGAGGCGTAATCGCCTCAAAGTACGGACTCAAACCGCAAAACGTCTTTGTTGGCAACGGCAGCGACGAAGTGCTCGCGCTGTGCTTCCCCGCCTTCTTCGACGAGGGAGACGCGGTCGCGTTCGCCGATGTCACCTATACCTTCTACAAGGTGTGGGCGCATGCGTTCGGAGTCAAGGCGCACATCGTCCCCGTCGACAAAGAGCTCAAGATCGATCCGAAGGACTATCTTGACCTGCCCGACAAGGTCACGGGCATCATCATCTGCAACCCCAACGCGCCGACCGGTATGCCCGTGCCGCGCGCCGATATCGCGCGCATTGCCGAGCAAAACAGCGAACGCGTCGTCATCGTCGACGAGGCGTATTGCGACTTTTCGCAAGAGAGCATGATCGGCATGCTGAACGAACTGCCCAACCTCGTGATTGTCAAGACTCTGAGCAAGGCATACGCGCTCGCCGGAGCGCGCTGCGGATTCGCGCTCGCTTCCCCCGAGATTGTGGACGGCTTGAACACAATCAAGAACTCGTTCAACTCCTACACCGTCAACGCGCTCACCCAAAAACTCGCCTCCGCCGCGCTTGCGGACGCGCCGTATTATGCGAACGTCATCGACAAGATTTCAAAGGAACGCGAGGTCGTCTCGGACGCGCTGCGCGCGCTCGGCTTCACCGTGCTGCCGTCAAGGACGAACTTCGTCTTTGCGTCGCACAAGACGGTGCCGGCAAGCGAAATCTACTTCGCCCTCAAAGAGGAAGGCGTGCTGGTGCGCCACTTCAAAAAGGAACGCATCGACAACTTCGTCCGCATCACAATCGGCACTCGCGAGGACACGAAAGCGCTTCTTGACAAGGTCTCAAAGGTGGTCAAAAACAGATCTTGAATTTTGGTACCCGTGTCGATAAGACATATTTACGCCGCTCACCGAGCGGCGTTTTCGTTTTGCGCAAAAAACTCCCCTTTCGACAAATCTTGCGTTCATTCGCGCACATATGCGCGCTATAATCGAGATATGGAATTGTTTGTTGAATCGACTGACAAAACGCCGCTTTCGATAGGCGGCAAGGCGGCATACACCGCGCAGGTGATTGTCGACGACGAGGGGGTGAAATGCCTGCCCGACGCACTTGAACGCATATTGCCGCTAGGGCATGTCGCGCTGTGTTTCGACGACAGCGTAAAGGACATCGGCGAAGTCGCCGCGGACGTAGTGCGACGCGCCGGATATTCGACGGAATGCGCGGCTTTGGACAAACTTGCCACGCTGCGCGAAGACGCGCGTCTGCTGATCTCCATCGGCGGAGGCGGAGCGGCAAATGCGGTAAAACTCGAGGCGAGCAAACGCGGCGTCGAGTGGGTGCACTTGATGACTTGCGCGTCCACTGACAGCGCTCTCTATCCGTACGCCGAACTCTTTGCGGACGGAAGGCGAAAGGTCGTTCCCTGCACTCCTCCCTCCGCGGTCGTAATCGACGAGGGCGCGCTGAAGACATCTCCGAAGAGGTGCACCGCCGCAGGCTACGGCACGCTGTTTTCCAAGCTTATGACGCTCTTTTCGCTGCGCGCGGACGCGATGAGCGAAGGCGTACATCACCCTGCCGAAGAGGCGCTTGCGGAGTGTCTGAACTCCTATTTTTCCGAGTCGTCCGCCGAGCACCCCGCAGTGAGAACTGCGCGGACGCTGGTCAAGACGGGGCTGATTGCCGAATGCGTCCCCGTCGACTTTTTGCAGCGTGAAGAATATCACGCCGCCCTCGCCCTGTCCGCATACCGCCGTCGTGAGAGGCTGATCGGCGAGGACGCTATGCTCGCGACGATTGCGATTGCGAGCATATACGGCGCATATTTTGCGCATGCGCCGAGCGACCTGTTCGTGCCGTGCGGCTATTGCGAAGATCTGCGTATGCTCGACAAACTGTGCGGACTCGACATGCTGACGTCGATACTCGACTTCAAACGCGGCGACAAATGCGCGCGCAAACTGTTCGTCGCCCGTGAATACCGCAACGAGTGGGCGGCGCTGCTGTCCGACACTTTCGGTCCTCTCGCCGCTCGGGCGCGCGCGTTCAGACGGCTGTACGGGGACGCCGGTTTTTGGCTCGGGGGCTACGTCTCTCCCGACGCGCTGATCGGGCTGACCGCGCTGTCCGCTGCGACGCTCGAGGACGACAGCTTGCTTCGCGCGCTAAAGCAATCGGGGCTTTTGGACGCGGCAAAATTGAAAGCGCCGCTCGAGCGGCTTCACCTCGAGACGGCATAAAAAACGGACGCCCGAAAGCGTCCGTATTTTTTTGAGCCTGCGGAAATTACTTGAGCTCGGTTTCGGCACCGGCTTCTTTGAATTTCTTCTCCATCTCTTCGGCAGCCTCTTTTGCAACGGCTTCCTTGATCTTGCTGGGAGCGCCGTCGACGAGGTCTTTCGCCTCTTTGAGGCCGAGACCGGTGATCTCTCTGACGACCTTGATGACCGCGATCTTGTTGGGGCCGACGCTCTTGAGGTAGACGTCGAACTCGCTCTTCTCTTCTGCCGCGGGAGCAGCTGCGCCTGCAGCGGGAGCGGCGACTGCCATAGCCGCGGCGCTTACGCCGAATTCCGTCTCGATCGCCTTGACGAGGTCGTTGAGCTCGAGAACGGTCATGCCTTTGATTTCTTCGATTATCTTTGCGATATCTGCCATAGTTGGTTTCCTCCGTAAATTGCGTTATTTTGATGATTATTGATTCTTTTCCGCGATCTGCTGAAGCGCCCTCGCGAGTCCGCTGATGGGGCTTTGAAGCAAACCGAGCAACTGCGCAAGCAATACCTCTTTGGACGGGATTGCCGCGAGTTTTTCAACCGTTGCCGCATCGATGTAAGCGCCGTCCATAAGACCGCACTTGACCTCGAGCGCTTTGACCGTCTTCGCGTTTTCGCTGACCACCTTCGCCGCGGCGAGAGGATCGCCGTATGCGAACGCAATCGCGGTCGGACCTTCGAGATGTCCCTCGAAACCGCCGATGTTCAACTCGTTCAACGCGCGCAGAACAAGGCGATTCTTGAGAACGCGATACTCGACGTCGTTTTTGCGGAAATCGGAACGCAGCTTGGTGTCGTCCGCAACGGAAATGCCCTTGTAGTCGACGACAACAAACGCGCCGCACTTGCCGATCTTCTCTTTGATCTCTTCGATCTGAGCAGCCTTTTGCAGTTTGGCTTCCGACATCTTTGTCTCTTTCTCTGCCATTGTTACCTCCGTAAAAATTCCCTCCGTGCACAGACACGGAGGGACATGATGAACTTGTCATATGTCTTCCGCCTCGGCAAGATTTACGCTTTCGCACTTGCTGTCTGTGGCTTCGGGTGATGTTTGCTTTGTAAGTATATCACCTCATCGGCGATATGTCAACGATTTTACGCCTTGATCGCAACTTTTACGCCGGGACCCATCGTGCTCGCAACGGTGATGCTGCGAACGTATTGTCCCTTTGCCGCTGCCGGCTTAGCCTTGAGGATCGCATCGTAAAGAGCGTTGAAGTTCTCGGTCAACTTCTCCGCGCCGAACGACTTCTTGCCAATCGCGACGTGGATGATGTTGGTCTTGTCGAGTCTGTATTCGACCTTACCGGCTTTGATTTCGCCGACGGCCTTGGTGACGTCCATCGTGACGGTGCCGGACTTGGGATTCGGCATCAAGCCCTTGGGGCCGAGCAGCTTACCGATGCGGCCGACCAGACCCATCATGTCGGGAGTGGTGACGCAGACGTCGAAGTCGAACCAATTCTCGTTCTTGATCTTGTTGATCATGTCCTCGCCGCCGACATAATCGGCGCCCGCCGCCTGAGCCTCGTCCGCCTTGACGCCCTTGGCGATGACCAAGACCTTGAGAGTCTTGCCGGTGCCGTGGGGCAAAACGATGACGCCTCTGACCTGCTGGTCGGCGTGACGGGAGTCGACGCCCAACTTGATGTGAGCCTCGACGGACTCGTCAAACTTCGCGGTAGCGGTCTCGACGACCGTCTTCATCGCCTCGGCGACGTCGTAGGCCTTGCCGCTCTCGACGGCTGCTGCCGCCGCAACGTATCTCTTACCTCTTTTCATATCCGTCCTCCTCAGTCAACAACGGTCACGCCCATGCTGCGAGCGGTGCCTTTGATCATTGCCATCGCCGCTTCGACGCTGCCTGCGTTGAGGTCGGGCATCTTGAGCTCGGCGATCTCTTTGACCTGCGCCATCGTGATCGTGGCGACTTTGTCCTTGTTGGGCTTGGCGCTGCCGCTCTCAATCTTGCAAGCGCGCTTGATCAAGACGGGTGCCGGAGGAGTCTTGAGGACGAAGGTGAAGGACCTGTCTGCGTAGATGGTCATGACGACCGGGATGACGAGCCCTGCCTGATCCTTGGTCTTCTCGTTGAATTCCTTGGTGAAACCGGGAATGTTGATGCCGTGCGGACCCAATGTGGAGCCGACCGGAGGTCCCGGAGTTGCTTTGCCGGCGGGGAGTTGAAGTTTGACCACCGCCGCGATCTTCTTTGCCATAGTTGCCTCCTATTGCAATCGTGGTATTAACGAGCCGCAATGAGTGTATTTTGCGACTCTCCCAACCCCTTTCGGGGCAATTGTCAGATGAGTTTCTCGACCTGTCCGAATTCGAGTTCGACCGAAGTGTCCCTGCCGAACATCGAGACGGACACCTTGACCTTTTGAGTGTCCAGCTTGATCTCTTTGACCTCGCCCAAGAAGTCTTGGAGAGGACCGCTGATGATGTGGACCTGGTCGCCGACCTGCAAGTGCAGATCTTCCGCCTTGACCTTCTCGAGCTGCGCCTTTTTGACGTCGTCGGGAGACATCGGGAGCGGTTTGCCGTCCGCGGACGTGCAGAAATCCCTGACGCCGCGCGTGTTGCGCACCATGTACCAGATCTGCTTGGTGTAGATCATCTTGATGAAGACATAGTTGGGATACTTGCGGCGCATGACGAACTTCTTCTTGCCGCCCTCCTTCTCGACGACCTCTTCGACCTCGGGTACCACCACGTCGAAGATGTAGTCTTGAAGATTGCTGCTCTCAACCATCCTCAATATGTTGTCACGAACGATATAGTCATAGCCGGTCGACGTGCATATGATATACCATTGCGGTTTGGACATGTCTATCATAGACCCCTCCCGTTATGCCGCGCCGCCGCCTACGAGCAATTCGAGCAGCCAAGCGCACAGGGAATCGAATCCCATAACTATCAAGACGAAGATCAACACGACAACAAGCACCGTGCCGAGCTGCGCGAATACCTTTTTCGCAGTCGGCCAATTGACCTTTTTGAGCTCGGAAAAGATGCCCTTGAAAAAGTCCTTGATGCGCGTGCCTACCGAGGGCTTGTCGCTCTTCTTCTTTTGAGGTTTTGAAGGCTTGCCGGATGTCGCGTCCTTGTTGTCGAGCTGAGCGTCACCGAGTGACTTGTTGATGACCTCGCCGCCTTCCACCTGATTATTCTTTGCCATATTCCCCTCGCTGCGATTACTTGGATTCTTTATGCAGAGTGGTCTTCTTGCAGAATTTGCAGTATTTGTTCACTTCCAATCTGTCGGGAGTGTTCTTCTTGTTCTTGTATGTGTCGTAGTTGCGTTGCTTACACTCTGTGCAAGCCAAGGTGATTCTTGTCCTCACGGTGTCAACACCTCCAAAAAAATTACACCCTTTTCGGTGCTATAACATTTTAGCACGCGGGCGCGCTTATGTCAAACAAAAATATGCGATATTGCAAAAATATCGCAAAGTGTGCGTCCGCCGCGCCCAAATCAGCGGTTTTGCCCCTCCCGGAAGCTCCGGAAGGGGCAATATTTTACTTGTCCTCGAGAGAATCGTTCGCGAACGCGCCGCCCGCAGGCACCTCGTCCAGCGACTTGTACACTTCCTTCTTGCGGTCTTTGAGCAGCTTGTCCAGCTCCTCTTTGCGCTCGATCTGCTCCTTGTAGATGGGATAGAACGACTTGACCTTGCCGCAGAACGCCTTGATCGCCGCGCCCGTAGCCTTGCATGTGAACGCCGGGCAAACCCTCATGCCGAAGTCCATCAATCTTGCGACGCCGTCGGTGACGACGCGGGTCTTGCGCTTGCGCATTGCCTTGACGATGCGCTTCGCCGCGGTCTCGGCGGTGATACCGATGCTCTCGACGAGGCTGTCCGCCTTGTCCGCTTTCTCACCCTCGCTCTCGCGCGCCTTGTAGATGTCCGTCTTGACGGGACCGGGCATAACGCACGAAACGCCGATGCCGAACCCTCTGAGCTCCTGCGCAAGACACTCTGTCAAAGCCCATACGCCGCCCTTGGTCGCAGAGTAGATGCTCTCGCCGCCGACAGGAAGGATCGCCGACGCGCTCGCCACGTTGCAGATGTAGCCGAAACGGCTCTTCTTGATGTAGGGCAGCATCTCCTTGCACGCATAGACGACGCTCATCATGTTGGTCGACACGACCTTGTCGATCTGATCGTCGGTCATATCGTTGTATTGCATAAACGGCTGTATCATGCCCGCGTTGTTGATCAATATGTCGACCTGAAAGCCCATCGCGTCAAGTTCCGCGCCGAAGTCGCGCCACGACTGCCTGTCCGAGATGTTGATGCGGCGATAGCTGAACTTGTCGCCGAGCTCCTCTTTGAGCGCGTCGAGTTTCGCCTTGTTGCGGGCGATGCCCATCACGTTGCAGCCGTACTTCTTGACGAGGATGAGGGCGATCTCTTTGCCCATGCCCGTCGAGCAACCGGTGAGGACGACGTTGCGTCCGTAGATCCAATCTTTCTTTGACATAGCTTCACCTTTTGCGTTTATACGCATAATATTTGTTTTCCGTCAAAATTTTAACACGGCGCGCGTCCAAAGTCAACCGTTTGCGCACCGAAGAACGCCTTTTACAAACACCACGGCTTCTCTCGCGCATTCCCTGCCCGACGGCGCGAGATCGCACGCGAGCGCCCCCGCATGTACGCCGTTGAGCCCCGTGCACAAAAAGTATTCGCTCTTCACTCCCAGCCTCTGCAACTTTTCGAAAAACGCCTCGGACTCGCCTTTTAGACTGTCCGCCGCCGAACCCGTCACGAACGACGGCGCGAACTTTTCGTCAACGACGCTCTCCGGCGAATAGTACGCGTCTTTCGCCGCCCTCTCCTCTTCGCCCAGCGCAAGCAGCGCGGCGGTGTCCATGCCGCAAACCGTCTTGCAGATGACGTCGATGTCGGGAAATTTGCAGCCCGCGACGCGAGTGAGCGAATATACGCCCGAGATCAGCACGCTCGCGGCGACCTTGAACGCGTCCGCGTGGCGGAACTCTATCCCGTACTTGTCCAAAATCTCCGGATGCGCCGCCGCGGCGGCGACGTAGGCGGCGAGATAGGCGCCCGCCGATTCGCCGGCGACGACGACCCCCGGCGAGAGATCCAGCCCCCATTCCTCCGCCCTGTCAAACGCGAAGTCGAGCGCGGCGAACACGTCCGCAAGGTGGGACGGATGCGCAACGTCGACGCCGTAGCGGTAGCCGACGTTGAGCACGGTGAAGCCCTGCTCCGCCCAGTGCCCGCAATAGTAGCGGCGCGCGGTGCGCAGCCCCGAGATCCAGCCTCCGCCGTGGATGTAGACGAACACGGGGCGCGGCTCGCCTATCCCTCCCTTGCCGTAGACGTCGAGCTTTTGAAGTTTTCCCTCTCCGTAGGCGATCCCCTCGCGCGCCTCGACGTCTTTGTGCCGCTTGTAAAACAGCGGATAGAAACAATATTCCATCGCGTTGAGCCGCGTCTTGGCGAGTTTGAACTTGGTCTTGTCCGAAAACATATCTCCTCTCTTATGCCGAAATGCCGGCTATGTCGGGCTTCTTTTGATCGACCATATCATTCATATTGATATTATAACAAATGTTTTCGCGCGCGTAAAGTCCCAAATGAAGTTACGCCGAATGACGCGCGATAAAAAAGCGGCGCGCCGCGCCGCACCGTTCAATAGGCGTATTCTCCGCCGGTGTTCTCGGCAAGATATTCTCGTCTCGCTTCGTCGTCGTCAAAGCACGAATAGGCGATCGTCAGCTTGGCGTACGCCGCCTCGGCGGTCATCCCCCACAAAAAGCGCGCCTTGCCGACGAGCGGCAAAACAGACTCGTAGACGTCGCCGCTCTCGCCGCCCAAGCTCTTTGCCGGGGAGATGTACAGCGTCTTGCTCTCCGCCGCGCAGCGCTCGGCAAACGCGACGGCGCTGCCTCCGTCGTCCGCCGCCGAAGTGCAGACGGTGCCCGAGTGATAGGCGCCGTGAAGCACCGCGTCAAAACGCGAGAGGTCGTATGCGCGGTAGTCTGTCCCGACATAGGGGTCGAGTTTGAGCACGCGCCTCTCCAGCCTCTTGCCCGAAAAGTCGCGTCCGCGCCTTGAAATGTTGCAGATCGGCGTCGCAGAAATGTCGACCGAGCCGCCGAGAGCGGTCATCCCCTCGCTGTAAAAGTCGGCGCGATAGGGCGCGCATTGGGTGAGCCGGCTGCCGGCATGCAGATAGGTCGCGCCGTCCGAATTGCGGTAGACGGCATACACGCCCGGCGTTATGCCGCGGCAAATGCACTCGACCGCCGCGCGGAAGTTGGCGTTGCCGTTGCCCCTCTCGTCGTCGAGAGGCGCGTCCGCCGCGACAAAGATCATCGGCACGCTCACGCCCGCATACAGCATCGCGAACATCGCCGCCGAATAGCCGAGCGTGTCCGTGCCGTGTGCGATTACGACGCCGTCAAAGCCCTCGTACGGGCGCGCGTCGAGATAGGTCTTGACCCTGTTCCAGACCTCGAAGGTCATGTTCTCGCTGAGGGTGTCAAACCTCTCGCCTATCGCAAATTGCGTGGCGTCGACGGACGCGAACGGCGAATCGGACGCGCGGAAGTTCTCTTCCAACAGCGCCTTCGCCCGCGCGACGTCCAGCCCCCGAGTGTGGTCGGAGCCCGAAAAGGCACAGATTGTGCCGCCTGTCAATACCAGCAATATCTTTTTCACGTCAGTCCCTGACCTTGATATGCACTTCGCGCAACTGCTGTTCGGTTACGCCGCTCGGCGCGCCGACCATCGCATCCTGCGCGCTCGAGTTGAGCGGGAACGCCATGACCTCGCGTATCGACGTCGCATCCGTCAGCAGCATCAAAAGCCTCTCCACGCCGGGAGCCATGCCCGCGTGCGGAGGCGCGCCGTACGAGAATGCGGTGTACAGCGCGGAGAACTTGGCTTTGAGCTCGTCCTCCGAGTAGCCTGCGATCGCGAACGCCTTGCGCATGATCTCGGGATCGTGGTTGCGCACCGCGCCCGACGACACCTCGACGCCGTTGCAGACGAGGTCGTATTGGTAGGCGAGCGCCTCGAGCGGATCGCCTTCGAGCGCCTTCATCCCCCCCTGCGGCATGGAGAAGGGGTTATGCATGAAGTCTATCTTCTTCTCTTCGTTGTTGTAGGTGTACATCGGGAAGTCGACGACAAAGCAGAACTCGATCGCGTCGTTGTCGATCAGTTCGAGCTCTTTGCCCAGCCATGTGCGGATCTGTCCCGAAAGCCCGTCGACGACCTTCGCGCCGGCGCAGACGAAGAACACCGTCTCGCCCTCTTTGATGCCGGTGAGGTCGCGGAGCTGCTGTTGCTGCGCCTCGTTCAGGAACTTGGCGATCGGCCCCTTGTACTCGCCCTGTTTGAGGGTGAGATAGCCGAGCCCGCCCAGCCCGATGTCCTGAGCGAACGCGAGCGACTTGTCAAAGAACGCCCTGCTCCTGCCCGTGCAGTCGGCGACGATGCCACGCACCGGTCTGCCCTTGAAGATGGGGAAGTCGACGCCCTTGAAGAACTCGGTCAAGTCGCAGATGACGAGCGGGTTGCGAAGGTCGGGCTTGTCCGAACCGTACTTCGCCATTGCCTCGCGGTAGGGGATGCGCTTGAACGGACGCGGCGAGACCTTCTTCGACGAAAACTTCGCGAACAGGTCGTAAACGACCTCCTCGGCGACTTCGAGCACGTCCTCTTGGTCGGCGAACGCCATCTCATAGTCGAGCTGATAGAACTCGCCCGGAGAGCGGTCCTGCCTCGCGTCCTCGTCGCGGAAGCACGGCGCGATCTGATAGTATCTGTCAAAGCCGGACACCATCAGCAATTGCTTGAACTGCTGCGGCGCCTGCGGCAAAGCGTAAAATTTGCCCTTGTACTTGCGGCTGGGAACGAGGAAGTCGCGCGCGCCCTCGGGCGACGACGCCGTCAGGATCGGAGTCTGTATCTCGGTGAAACCGAGGCTCTCCATCTTTGCGCGCAGGAAGGATATCACGCGGCTGCGGAACATGATGCGCTCGTGGTTGGCGGCGTTGCGCAGATCGAGATATCTGTATTTGAGGCGCACGTCCTCGCGCACGTTAGCGGTGTTTTGGATCTCGAACGGCAGCATCTCCGTGCACTTGCCCAAGATGTCGATCTTGTCGGCGACGACCTCGACGTGCCCCGTCGCGAGCTTGGGGTTGACCGTCTCTTCGTCGCGCAGCGACACTTCGCCCGCGACCATGATCACGGTCTCCTTGGAGACTTCGCGCAGCATCGCGTCGTCGTGGACGACGATCTGCGTGACGCCGTAGTGATCCCTCAGGTCGACGAACAATACGCCGCCGTGGTCCCTTATCGTCTCGACCCAGCCGGAAAGCACGACCTTCGCGCCGGTGTCGGCGGCGGTCAGCTGTCCGCAGGTGTGTGTCCTGTATTTCATCTCTGTCCTCCGGTTTGCAATTCTTCAAGCACTACTCTGTTGACGGCGTCGTGATCGACCTTGCCGAAAAACGCCCTCATCACCTGTCCGACAAGGAAGCCCATCACCTTGGTCTTGCCCTGCCCGTACTCGGCGACCGCCTTGGGGTTGTCCGCCAAGACCTTGCGCGCGACCTCGCGGATCTTGTCCTCGTCGCCCTCCATCGTGACGGCGTTGTCTTTGAGGTAGCGGTCGAAGTCGAACTCCGCGCCCTGTCTCACGAGCTGTTCCAAAGCCTTTATGCCCATGTTCTTGTTGAGTTTTTTGCCCTCGACGCTCGCGAGCAGCTTCGCGAACTGCACGGCGTCGATCTGCGCGTCCTCGAACGCGACTCCGCAGTCGTCCAGCACCTTGGGCATGATCTCGATCAGCCAATTGGCGACCGTCCTCGGCGCGCCGCATCCCTTCGCCGCGTCCTCGAACAGCGTCGCGAGCTTTATGTCCGCCGTCACGCGCGACGACGTGTAGTCGCTCAGCCCGTACTCGGCGATGAACCGCGCCTTCTTCTCCTCGGCGAACTCGGGCATGCCGCGCCTCAGCTCCTCGATCTGCGCGCGGTCTATCTTTATCGGCAGCAGGTCGGGGTCGGGGAAGTAGCGGTAGTCCTGCGCGTTCTCCTTGCTGCGCATGGACGAACCGACCCTCTTTTCGTCGTCCCAACGGCGGGTCTCCTGACGGACGACGCCGCCCTTTTCCAAAATCTCGATCTGGCGCTCGCTCTCGTACTCGATCGCGTGTTCGATCGCCCTGAACGAGTTGAGGTTCTTCGTCTCGGTGCGCGTGCCGAACGCGCTGTCGCCCGCCCTGCGGACGGAGACGTTGACGTCGGCGCGCATACGCCCCTCTTGCATTTTGCACGAAGATATCCCCATATATTCGCAGAACATCTTGAGCTTTTCGAGATAGGCGACGACCTCTTTCGCCGAACGGAAGTCGGGCTCGGACACGATCTCGATCAACGGCACGCCGCAGCGATTGTAGTCGGGATAGGTGACGTTGTCGATGTCGGAGTGGATGAGCTTGCCCGCGTCCTCTTCCATGTGCATCTCGTGGATGCGGATGGTCTTGACCGTCCCGTCCACGTCGATGTCGACGTGCCCGTTCGTGCCGATCGGGCTGTAAAGCTGCGAGATCTGATACGCCTTGGGCAGGTCGGGATAGAAATAGTTCTTGCGGTCGAACACCGTGTACTCGGGGATGTCGCAATTGAGCGCGATCGCCGCTTTGAGCGCATACTCGAGCACACGCTTGTTGAACACCGGCAGCGTGCCCGGGAAGCCCATGCAGACGGGGCAGCAATGCTCGTTGGGCTTTGCGCCGAACGTGGTCGAGCACGAACAGAAGATCTTGGACTCGGTCGCAAGTTCGACGTGCACTTCAAGCCCGATGACGGTTTCCCATTCCATACTCATGCCCTCCCCGCAAGCGCGCGGTGGATGTTCGTCGCCTGCTGATATGCAAAGCCGAGGTCGAGCAACGCCGCGTCGGTGCCTCTCGCACCGATCAGCTGCGCGCCTATCGGCATGCCGCCGCGGTCTACGCCGCACGGCAGAGACAGCCCCGGCAGTCCCGCAAGGTTGACCGGGACCGTAAAGATGTCCGAAAGATACATGCTCATGCTGTCGCTGAGGCTCGCGCCGAGCTTGGGCGCGGTCGACGGTGCGACCGGGCAGATCAGCGCGTCGCAACGCTTGAACACCTCGCCGAACTCGGCGATGATGCGGTCGCGCACGTTGAGCGCCTTCTTGTAGTAGGCGTCGTAATAGCCCGACGACAACACGAACGCGCCGAGCAAAATGCGCATCTTGACCTCGGCGCCGAAGCCTTGGCTACGCGACTCGGCATAGAGGTCGTCGACGGAATTGATCTTGTCCGCGCGGAAGCCGTATTTGACGCCGTCATACCTCGACAGGTTGGACGACGCCTCCGCCGTCGCGATGATGTAGTAGGTCGGGATGACGCTCTGCATAAAGTCGAGCTTGACGGGCACCAGCCTTGCGCCGAGCGACTCGTACGTCTTAGCGCATTCGAGCACCGCCCTCTTGACGTCCTCGTCCACGCCGTCGCCGAAGCACTCTTCGGGCACGCCGATCGTCTTGCCCTTTACGTCGCCCTTGAGCGACGCGAGATAGGACTTGTGCCCGACGTTGAGCGATGTGGAATCGCGCCCGTCGTGCCCCGCGATCACGTCCATGATCGCCGCGCAATCGGCGACGTCCTTGGCGATCGGACCGATCTGGTCGAGCGAGGACGCATAGGCGACAAGCCCGTAACGCGAGACATAGCCGTAAGTCGGCTTGAAGCCGGTCACGCCGCAATAGGACGCGGGCTGACGTATGCTGCCGCCGGTGTCCGAACCGAGCGCGCAGACCGCCTCTCCCGCCGCGACGGCAGCCGCCGCGCCGCCCGACGAACCGCCGGGAACGCGAGTGAGATCGTGCGGATTTTTGACCGCACCGAAGTATGACGTCTCGCTGGTCGAGCCCATCGCGAACTCGTCCATGTTGACCTTGCCCACAATGGGCATGCCCGCCGCTTTGAGCTTTTCGACGACGGTCGCGTCAAACGGCGGCACAAAGTCCGCAAGCATCTTGGACGCGCAGGTCGTCTTGACGCCCTTTGTGCAGATGTTGTCCTTGACCGCGATCGGCACCCCTTTGAGAGGTCCGTCCGCGGCGGCGTCCAATGCCGACGCCTGCGACATCGCAAGTTCCTCGGACAAACCGATGTAGGCGTTGACGTCCTTGTCCTTCGCCTCGATCGCGGCAAAGACCGCGTCCGTCACATCGGCGGAAGATATCTCTCCTTTGGCAATCATCGCGCCGAGTTCCAGCGCTGTATGTTTGAGCAGTTCCATACTCACTCCACCACCTTGGGCACAACGGGCGCGAAAAAGGTGCGCTCCGCGCAATTTGCGAGCAGCTCGTCCTTGTCCGCAGACGGCTTGACGACGTCGTCGCGAAGCGCGAGCACCGACTCCGGCTCTCCGCCGGTCGGCTCGACCGCTTTGAGCGACTCCATGTAGCCGAGGATCTTCTCGAGCTGAGAGGTCACCTCGTCCATTTCGTCCGCCTTGATGTTGAGTTTTGCGAGTTTGGAAAGATATGTCACCGTGTCCTTGTCGACAGTCATTTTCCGCTCCGAGTGCTTTATTTTATAATAATATAACACTTGCGCGCGAATAAAGCAAGTGAATGGACGTCATTGCAAGCCCTCAAGACGGCTTTTGAGAGGCAAAATTTGCCGCCTGCGAGCGGCGCGGCTCAGACCTTTTCACAATCCTCTCCCGGACGGCTGTCATGCGAGACGGACTGCCTCTCAACGGCTCCTCCGCGCCTCGGCTTCAAATGCGCCGCCCATCGAATTTTGTCCAATACGCTCGACAAAATCGGCATTTGCGGCAATTTTGTCCGCCTGCACTCGACAAAATCATAATTTTAGACGATTTTGTCCGTCTGCGGTCGACAAAATCGTTGACTTGCGGTGTTTTGTCGACTATAATTGATATCGGAGGTCAATCATGATATTGCGCAAGACTTATCTCGATCGGATAATACCTCTGATCGACAAAAATTTGATCAAGGTTTTGACGGGGGTGAGACGCTCGGGCAAGACTGTCCTTTTGCAGCAGATCGGAGAGTATTTGGTCGCGAACGGACGCAGCAAGGACAATATCGTCTACATCAACTTTGAGTCAAAGGCGAACGCCAAGTTCAAGAACGCGGACGCCCTGTATGACTTTTTGATCGGCGCCGCGCGTGCGGCAAAGGGCAAAGTGTATATCCTGCTCGACGAGCTACAATCGGTCGAAAAATGGGAAGAGGTGGCGTCCTCTCTGCTCGTCGACATAGACTGTGACATCTATATCACCGGCAGCAACTCCAAGTTGCTTTCGGGAGAACTTGCGACGTTGATCGCGGGCAGATATATTCAAATTAAGGTGCTCCCCTTCACCTTTGCCGAAGCCAAGGAACTGACAATCAAGAACGGCACCTTCACCTCGGACGAGAAGCTTTTTGCCGACTATCTGCGCCGCGGCGGTCTGCCGCAAAGATTTTCTTTGGAAGACGTCTCGGTGGGGGCGTATCTTTCGGACACCTACGACGCGATTGTCATCAAGGACATCTTGCAGCGCAACCGCATTAACGATCCCGGTTTGCTGACAGCCCTGCTCAACTTCCTCATGGACAACATCGCCAATCCGTTTTCGGCGCGCTCCATCACCGCCGCGCTCGCCGCGAACGGCGTCAAAACGACGACGGACACCGTACTGAATTACATCGAATACATCAAGAACGCAATGATAGTTACCGCCGCGCACCGCTATGACATAAAGGGCAAGCGTCTGCTCTCCTCGCAGGAAAAATATTACGCCGTCGATCTCGGACTACGCAATACCGCCGCTTCGAGCGACAAGACCGACTTCAACAAGTTGTACGAAAACATCGTGTATCTCGAACTGCTCGCACGCGGCTATACCGTCACCGTCGGCAAAACGGACAATTACGAGATCGACTTCGTCGCGTTCAAAGACGACGAGAGGATCTATCTGCAAGTTTGCTATTTGCTCGCTTCCGAGCAGACAATCGACCGCGAATTCGGCAACTTGGAACGCATCGACGACAACTATCCCAAATTCGTGATCTCGGGCGATCTGCCCGACTTCTCGAGAAGAGGCATCAAACATCTCAACATCATAGATTTTCTGCTCAAAAAATGACGCATGCAAAAACCCCGCAACTTTCGCTGCGGGGTTTGGCTGCTCCTGTCAGACTCGAACTGACGACACCTCGATGATTCAATGCGTCGTATTTGCGCTTTCAAAACAAGTCGGCGTGCGTCCCGGTGCGCGTGAGAAAGAGGACTGACAGTTCCTCTTCCGCTCTGTAAACAAGCAACCAATCCGGCAAAATATGACACTCCCTGAACCCGGAATATTTGCCGGTAAGCGCGTGGTCTCTGTTGTGAGCGGGAAGCGTTTCTCCGCCGGCAAGTCTTTCGACGACCGATTCGAGCAAACTCAGATCATACCCGCGCTTCACCGCAAGTTTCAAGTCCCGCTTGAATTGATTGCCGAGTACGATCTCAAGCATCCTTCAATACCTCTGCCACAGCCTCTTTGAAGTCTGCATACTTTTTGTAAGCGGCAGGGTTCCTCTTCATCTCGTCAAACTCATCCATTGCTTTTGCCGTAACGGCATTGGGGACGCGCGCGCTCACCTCGAAAGGGATGCCCTGCTCGATGATTATCCTCTTCAAATACATATTGATCGCGGACGTCATCGTCAACCCCATTTCGTCCAAAAGTTCCTCTGCGTCCTTCTTGGTGCGCTCATCGACGCACACATTGATCTTTGCGGTAGCCATAATGAACACCTCCTATTATCTATTGTACTCATATAATACCATATTATGTTCTTTTTGTCAACTATTATACACATAATATATGTTGTTGTGTGGCAATATTCGACAGAGCATGCAAAAACCCCGCAACTTCGCTGCGGGGTTTGGCTGCTCCTGTCAGACTCGAACTGACGACACTGCGGTTACTTCACCACATCGCTTTCGCATTGTGGTCCGGACTTTGTCTTTGCCGTGGGGAGATTCCCTTTAGGCATCCCGTATAAAGTCTCTACACACGGGACCGAAGCCCCTTGCTCGGCGTTGTCCTATCTTTCGACTTAGATTTCACCGACTTAGCGGGATGTTCATCTGCGAATTTCTCCGCAGAGCTGCTATTGGTTTACAGCCGCATGCTCTACCTACTGAGCTAAGGAGCAATGTCGGGCGATTGCTCGCCGATTGCTAAATTATAATAATACAAACGCACGTATTTGTCAACGATTTTTCGCGACTTTTCCAAAGTCTTTTTTAGATTCGCCCTCTTCGCTTCCCTCCTTCGCGCGCTTTGACGCCTTGAGAGCGACGACATCGGAGAAAAACAACGCCACCGCACCGACCGCAGCCGCGCCGCATACGACGGCCGTTATCACCCAAGCCGCCGTCTCAGTCGCCCACAACACCGCCGGAACAGCCGCAAACATCACTGCCGCAAAGACAAGCGACGCTGCGCCCGCGCCGATTGAAAACGCGCGCATGGGCGCAAAATCGGTCTCGCTCGAATCGGGCAGCACTTTTGTCTTGTCAAGCGTCGGGGCGTCGCCTCTGCGCACCAAAAGCATAATCCCGGCAGCGGCAAAGATTACAAACGACGCGACGTCGACAATCAACCAAACAATATTTCCCATATCGTCATTATACCACACTTTTTAAATTGCGCCAACCGTTGAGAACGCAATCGACAACTCAACCGTTCACGTATGCATTAGGCAAAAAAATCGACCGCTTGCGCGGCCGTCAAAATTGCGTCAAAGCGACAAAACCCCAGCCGGAGCCGACGTCGTCAAGCCGTCGCCGAGCGCGTCGCCCACGACGCAAACGCCAATCTCTATCCCTTCGATATCTTCGGGAAGAGGCGAATTGCATGCGGCAAAGATGACCGTGCACAGCGCCATCGCAACAATCAGCATCAATACGACAAACAAAAAGACGTGAATCCTTTTCATACATCCTCCGAAGTTTACTATACTATATCATATTATTGCGCAAAAGGCAAACTTAAAATACCGCAAAAAAATTTCCCTTACAAAGCCTCAAACTTTTGCCCATTATACCACATATGTACCGTTTCATCAGTCAATCATCCTCTCAAACGCAGCTGCAAATCCCCAAAAGTCGAAACGTCTTCAAAAAGTTGCGTCCATCCTCTTGACAACAAATCCCCAGTGAATCGGCGCTAGCCGACGCCGACGTGGTCGTGCCGGTGCGAGCCGACGTGGTCGTGCCGGTGCGACCGGCGGCGGAGTTGGGGTGAGTTGCCCTTATCCTCTTATCAGGCTTTAAGTTTCGTGCAAGTTTTGTCAAGAGACGGTGTCAATTATTTTTATATTTCTATCAAATTGGTAGTCTCATCCGCATTTTATGTCGGCTGCGAAACAATTGGATTAACGGAACCATGCAGTATTGGGCGAGCGACTTGCGATGATTTTGCGGTGAAGAGGTTGTCCGCTGTACCTCAATGGTACGCGGACGTTCTCTGAAACGCAAAAGCGCGCAAACGAGCCGCCCAAGACGGCGAGTTGTGCCGCGCCGCAAAGCGAGCGCGGAACAAAACTGTTCCGCGCGGCGCAAAGGTGTGCCGTTATGTGCGCGTCTTGTTTGTAAGGTTACCAAAAGAAAAAAGCGACAGCTTTTGCTATCGCTTCTTTTGGTAACCGGCA
>NHCFR05603__coassemble_408_pt1 | contig 33629 bp, 25 predicted proteins | sample NHCFR05603__metabat2_high_PE_018 | metagenome-assembled genome bin NHCFR05603 | reverse complement strand
GACCTGCTTTAATAAGATAACTTTCGACCAGGTTTTCCATCAGATGGCCGCCGCGATTTTTCCTGCCGTTACTATCCAAGCCGACTTCCACGCCAGTGACATAATCAACGAGGTTATTGATAACCCTCTCGGAAATCAATTTGAAAAGTCCTGTTTTTCGCATGAACATCCGATATTCTTCTATCCCATAATTTGGCTTGGCAAAATTAAATAAATATTCACCATCGCCGTCTATCGCATAGATTTCACGTCCGCGAACCGCCAGCAAAATCGGGATACACTTTAACACCTGCGGATAGTCAGACACAAGTCTTGAAAAATCCGCTTCAATATCATGCGACCCGACAAGCGAGTTTAAAATATTTAATTCCACTTTGATAGAGTCGATTTTGCCATAGACTTTTTCAAAGTCAACATAATAGCCGTAATCGCAAATGCTTGACTTGAATAGTTTTATCCAATCATTAAAATTCCTTTCCATTTGCTGTTCCTCACTTAATTACAAATAAGCAATTCGCTTATCTTGCCGCGTTTTTCCGCATTGCTGTTTATCATTCGTGTTGCCGAAACCTTATGAATCCTATATGATTTATACAAGTCATCAAAGAAATTATCTTCCGGATTGACATTTTTCGGGTCAGAATTGCTCAAAACAATTTTTGCACCTGCCGCATTTATCTCATCAATAAACTTTGCAAGTCTTATTTGTTCGTTATCATCAAAAGCATCACTATTGTAAGAGGTAAATGCCGAGGTTTCCGAGATAGGACGATAGGGTGGATCGATGTACACAAAAGTCTTGTTGTCTATAAACGATTTTGACAGGGTATAATCTCCACACACGATTGCAACGTTTTGCAACGCATTGTGAATATTACGAAGGTTTTCCGCATCGCAAATCGTAGGATTTTTGAAAGCACCCATGGGCACATTAAACAATCCTTTGCGATTGACACGGTAAAGCCCATTGAAACACGTCTTGTTTAAGAAGATGAACAAGGCTGCTTTTTCAGTAGAGGTGCCGTCATTCAGTTTTACCGTGTTGAATTTGTCGCGGACATTATAGTAGTAAAACTTTCTGCTGTTCTCATCTAGAGGCAAGAAAGTCATTTGCATTTCTTTTAGCCGTTCAATCAATGTTTCAACATCCCGTTTTATAGCAACGTAGGCGTTTATCAGCTCCGCATTGATATCGCTGATATAAAGCTCTTCAAATTGATATTTCGAAAGCATGCTAAAAAACAACGCGCCGCCACCAACCATGGGCTCGGCATATTTCGTTGCCGTCTTTCCATTGGCAAGAAATAGTTTCTCTATTTCATCAATAAGTTGTCCTTTTCCGCCGACCCATTTTACAAACGGCTTTAGTTCAATTTTATGAGTCTTTTCATAACGTATCGTTCGCTTGTCAATCGGTTTTTCGGCATTTACAGGAATGATCCACATATTGCCGACCATCATCGCGCCGCTTATGCGTTCTTCCGAGCAAAGCGTCGCCACTCGCCTTTGTGAGATATTCCACTTCTCCGCAGCTTCTTTCGCAGAAATGTAACTTAACATATCTTGCACCTCTAGAATTTATACTCATATTATATTCTAAAACGCGAATAATAGCAAGCGGTTTCTTGTCAATAATCAAAATGAAACCTTGTTTTTGCTCCTTGCACGTGCTTGTCGTTGATGTACAACTGCCAAGATCTCACCACGAAATGAGCGACAAATCCCACACAACGCGCCAAGACCTTGGACGATCTTTGGGAATAGCCGGCGGCGGAAGATTGCTTGCCTTTTTGTTTTGCAAAAGATATAATGTATGTAGGGTCGCATTAACCTTGACGCGTCAAGGCACTAAGCCGAAAGGGCGATATTGCGGCTCTTTTCTTATGCCGCAAGAGCGAACGTCTCGTTTTGCAAAAGCGCATACCTTTTGCCTTGCCGCTCTTTGCGTGCGAGGCGTTTGAGCGATACGGCGCGCTTAAAATAAACCACTCTCTCTTTACTTTTGGACTCGGCTTTGTTATAATTGTTGTAAAGGGAAGGGGCAAACGACAACGAGGGAAAACATGGGCAATCAAATTTTTATCAGCTATCGCAGAAAAGACGGCTTTTATCCGGCATACCTGCTCTATAAAGAACTCATTGCGGAAAACTTCTCCGTGTTTTTTGACCTCAAAAGTCTTCGGTCCGGCACTTTTCCCGACATCATTCGCCAAAACATCGATGACTGTACGGATTTTGTATTGATAGTATCGGACTCGACTTTTTCGGAACGCATTTTCGACGAAGACGATTGGGTGCGCAAGGAATTGAGTTTGGCGTTGAAGCTCAATAAAAACGTTGTCCCCGTCTTTGTCAACGGGAGTATTCCGGACAATCTCCCCGAAGATATCGCGGCAATCAGGGGGCGCAACGGTCTGCAACAAATCGATCCCAATCTCATCAGCGAAAACTATAAAAAGTTGATAGACGAGCGCCTTGTTTCCAAGCCGCAAGAAAAGGCTTTTTCATGGAAAATGCGGCGCAGCTCGGCTTACGATGTCAATTACGGCGACGAAAAGGCGCGCCTTGCGATTCAGAGCCAAAACTCCTATTCGAGCGATATGAACGTGCTGTCGCACTATGGCGGCGGATTGGTTTTGGATGTCGGTTCGGCGTTCGGAACGGTGACGATTTCTAGGTTCAACGATTCCAAATATGCCAAAGTTTTCGGTATCGATCGCGACGAAAAATGCGTTGACTATGCCAACGCCAACTCCCCGGAGAAGTTCGAATTTTTCGTCATGGACATTGAGGCGGACGACTTTCGCGCCAAAATGGATGAGTTTATGCGCGAGCGCGGCATAAAGGGGTTCGATGTCGTATTCAGCTCTTTGGTGCTGCATCATTTGAAAGATCCCGAGCATGTACTCCGAAATTTGAGGCGGCTTTTGGTCAAGGGCGGCAAAATCATCTTGCGCGGTTCCGACGACGGCACGAAACTCGCATATCCAGACCCCCGTATGTTGATGAAAACCATCATCGACAAGACGCTCGCATGCCCCAACACCTCGGATAGACTAAACGGCCGCAAACTCTATAATTGGCTGTCGGAGGCCGGCTTTTCCGATATCTCAATCTTCAGCTTCATGCGCGATACGTCGCAGATGGATATGGACGAACGGGAAGATTTGTTCCGCGAAAGTTTTTCTTATCGCGTCAACTATTTCAGAAAGGATTGGGAAGCTCATCCGGGAGATTCGGACAAATTCCATGCCTTTGACGAGATGGAGACTCTTTTGGCAATGTTTGAAAACGAGTTCATGAAAGAGAGCTTTTGGTATGCCGAATACGACTATATCGGGGTGGGTGAACGTTAGATAACTTGTATGAAACGCCTCCTTTTCGAGCTTGCATGCAGCCTTGCCGCAGTGCCTAACGTGCAGCCTTTGCTCGACACGACAAGGTCGCCCGGTGGGCGGCTTTTTGTTTTTGCCGCACTTGCTATGGGACATTTCGGTCTTGACAGGGCGGCGGATTTGATATATGATAAAGCCGAGGGATGTTGTCCCGAAAAGTGGGGCAGCGGTGGCTGTCCCGAGGAGGAAATATGAGAAAGATGATGGTTGGGGCGGTCGCGGTGGCGTTGGTGTTGTCGATGGCGCTGTGCGCGGCGGCGTGCGGCGACGAGGCGGAAGGCGTCGTCTTTGCGAAGGCGTACGACGGAGCGCAATTGGCGGACACGGAGTTTGACCGACACGCATGCGACAAGGCTTTTCAAGGCGACGAAGGCGACTTCGCGATGATCTGCGAGAGTGCGGAAGAATACGAAAATTTGCGCGAAGATTTGAGCAAGGCTGTCGAGATGAAGAGCTACGGCGACGCGTTTTTTGAGCAAAATTCGATCGCGGTTTTGTTCGGGCTGTGCTCGGGCGCAGGCGATCTCGACGCAAAATATTCAATCGTCGGCGACGCTTTGACGGTCGAGCTGAACGGCTCCGACGAGTTGCGCCAAAGGCAATATTGCGTCGTCTTGGAGTTGACAAAACAGGAGTCGTCCGCCGTAAAAACTCTGTCCGTAGCCAAAAATGCGCCGCAGGCGCTCGACGACCTCAAAACGAGCGCAAGGCAAGATCGTCTGGAAAAATTCGTCTTGCCCGAGCATGCGGACGCGACGATAGAGGACGTCACTCTCGCTCCCTTCCTCGGCGTCTTCGACGGCGCAATCGCCGCGGTGTTTTACCACGGACAATATCACGGCGTGTGGCCCGATGTGCTCGAAGAGACGACGATCGGAGATGTGACGTTCTCTTGGCCGAAAGGATATCCGATCGAGGTGTGGAAAGACGGTGAAATTTACACGTTGAGCGAGGCGTACGAAAAAGATATCGTTACGGACGACGACTTGAAGGATATCTTCGACAACTATACGCTGTTGTGACGCAGCTGTCCGACGATTGCCGTACGGCTGTGCGCCTAAGGCGCACCGCCGCGGTCTGTCGTAACGAGAATCATAAAAATAAATCTTCTCAATGAAAGCGATATTGAATTGGTAAGAGGTGCTGTTTATGCGTGGGAAAAGCGTGGAAGCGCATTCGCGAGTGATGCTTATGCACGAGTGTACGGTGAGGGAATTCTCGACATTACTTATGCAAAAGATTATAGATATTATAGGGAATACTCGGGAGAAATGGGGGCATCCGGCGGCGGAGAAGAAAGCGGAAGAATTGCGCAAAATAATAGAACACAGCAAAACGGAAGAAGAGATACTCGCAGTGATAGCGGCGATGGAGACAGCGGAGACAAAGGACGATACAGAATAAAAAGGCATACCATTGCATCCTGTCGTAACAAAGATTATCAAAATCGATTTAGAATACGAGACTCTGATTGAAGCCATAAGGGAGTTTATATATGAACATGAAGGAAATATTGATAAAGGTGTATTTGATGGGATGCTCCAGGTCTACAATAGCAAAGATTTTGCGTATAGTACACAGCAAAGCGGACGTAGAAAAACTATCGGGGTTGATAGCCCGTTGCGAAACGGAAGACGAGGTACTCGCGGCGATAGCGGCGATGGAGACAGCGGAGACAAAGGACGATACAGAATAAAAAGGCACACCGTTGCATCCTGTCGTAACAAAGATCATCAAGATCAAATTGCAAAGTGAGACTGAAATTGAAAATATAAGAGAGATAATATATGCAGGAAAGTTTGACGATACAACGAACGCTGTTTTTCAAAGCGTGTATGGAGAAAGATATCTCGAAGAATACCGTCTTCGTGATGGCAGAGATTATCAAACGTATAAGAGAGAGAAAAGGGCATCCGGCGGCGGAGAAGAAGGCGGAGGAACTGCGGGAAATAATAGAACGCAGCGAAACGGAAGAGGAGATACTCGCAGCAATAGCGACGATGGAGACAACTGGGACAAAGAACGACACCCGAGAGTAGGGGCGTCGCTCGATGCGCTCATCTCAAAAATTTGATTCTCTTTTGGCGGTCGATATATGAAAATGAAGGATTTGTTGGACAAACTTGTGAAGACGGGGTACTCCAAGTCTACAACGAGGAAGCTTTTGCTTTTGGCTCGCAACGAAGCGCAAGCGGACACGGTCGCCGAGTTGATGGACCGTTGCGAAACGGAAGAGAAGGTACTCGCGGCGATAGCGATGATGGAGACAAAGACTGCACCGGACGACGATCAAGAGTAAGGTCGTTCCAAAATGCTGACGCGACTTTGTCGATACGGTATCCCAGAAACAACTTGAAGCAAGTGTCGGCGGCTTTGTCGTCTGACAAAACTTTTGCGGCGCACAAGACGCCGCTTTTGATTGAAATGTATTTGCCTTTTTGACGGAACCCACTCTTTGCACAAAAATCAAGAACCTGTCTTGATTTTTTCAATGCTTTTTCGCTTTCTTGTGCAAAGCTCCTTCACTTGCCCACGCAAAATTTGGAAAAGACGCGGTCGACGATCGCTTCGTCCGCGGTCTCGCCCGTGATCTCGCCGAGGGCGGAATATGCCTGCTTGATGTCGAGCGCCGCGCACTCGATGGGCATCGCTCCGTCGAGCGCCGCCTTGGCGGAAAGCAGCGACGTCTTGGCGCGCTCGAGCGCCTCTCTGTGCCGCTCCTCGGTGATGATGTTGCCCGACGCATCGACTTCGCCGCTTGTGACCAGGGCGGCAATCGTCGCTTTGAGCGCCTCTATCCCTTCGCCCGTCTTTGCGCTGACGTGGACCGCGCCGCCGCGCGGAGAGTGGGGAAGATCGCTCTTGTTGAGCACGGTGACGACCTTTGCGCCGTCGGGAATATCTTTCAATATGCGCCTCTCTTCGTCGCAAAGCTCCCTCGTCGCGTCCGAGACGAACAGCACGACGTCCGCGCTCTTTGCCGCGCGGTATGACCGCTCGACGCCCATCTTTTCGACCTCGTCGTCCGTGTCGCGTATCCCGGCGGTGTCGATGAGGTTGATTGCGACGCCGTCTTTTTCAATCCTCTCTTCGAGGCTGTCGCGCGTCGTGCCTGCGATGTCGGTGACAATCGCCCTGTCCCTGCCGCAAAGCGCGTTGAGCAAAGACGATTTGCCCACATTGGCGACGCCGACGATCGCGACGTCTATACCGTCGCGCACCATCGCGCCCGTCCGCGCGGTGGCGAGCAATTTTTCCACATGTTCGAGTGCGTCCGCGACCGCGCCCTTTGCGTCAAAGACGCTCTCGTCCTCCATCTCTTCGGGGTAGTCGAAGCTCGCTTCGAGCGACGCGCACGCGTCGAGCAATCTGTCCGAAAACTCCTTTATCTCGTCCGCCAGCGCGCCGGTGAGCATGCGATAGGACGCTTTGAGCGCGGCGCCCGATTCGGCGTTGATCATGTCGATGACCGCCTCGGCGTCGCTGAGCGCCAGCTTGCCCGCCAAAAACGCGCGCTTGGTGAATTCGCCCTTGTCCGCAACGCGCGCGCCGCACGCGACGCAAGCCGCCAAAACTTCGCGCGCAAGCCGCGCGCCGCCGTGACAATGGAATTCCACAATTTCCTCGCCCGTGTAGGTTTTGGGCGCTTTGAAGCGCACTGCAAGACACCTGTCTGCGTACTCTCCGGCGTTGATCGTGCCCAAATACATCTTGCGCGGCTCGGCTTGCGAAAAGTCGCCGAGCTCGCTGCACGAAAACAACCGCGCCGCTATCGCGAGCGCGTCGTCTCCGCTCATTCTGATGATCGCTATCGCTCCGGCTCCCGCCGGGGTCGAAATTGCCGCTATCGTCTGCATATTGCCTCCGACGATATTTTAGCACATACGCGCGCTCTTTGCAATTGCGCGCACGCATTTGCGCGCGGCGCGCCTTTGTGCTATAATATACGGACGGAGAAAAAGATGCAAAAGTTCGACGCAATTTATGACGCGATAGTTATCGGTGCAGGTCACGCCGGAGTTGAGGCGTGCCTCGCCCTCGCGCGCACCGGTCACAAGACCCTCGTCGTCACGCTGTCGCTGGACGCAATCGCCTTCATGGCGTGCAATCCCGCCATCGGCGGCACCGCCAAGGGTCACCTCGTCCGCGAGATCGACGCGCTCGGCGGTCAAATGGGTATCGCCGCCGACGCCAATCTTTTGCAAATCCGCATGCTCAACACCGGCAAGGGCGCGGCGGTGCGCTCACTGAGAGGGCAGGCGGACAAAGCCAAATACCACGGATATATGAAGTCCGTGCTCGAAAGACAGCCGGGACTCGACATCCTGCAAAGCGAAGTCACCGACATTTTGACCGAAGACGGAGCGGTCTGCGGCGTCAAGACCGCGCAGGGACAGACTTTCGGCTGCCGCGGAGTCGTAGTCGCGACGGGCGTCTATCTCAACGCGGAGATCATCATAGGAGATTTTCGCCAAAGCGTTGGTCCCAACGGATTCTGCCGCGCGACGGGGCTGACTTCGTCTCTGCTCTCGCTGGGGCTGCCGACGCGGCGATTCAAGACGGGCACGCCTGCGCGTATCGACGGCAAGACTGTCGACTTTGAAAAAATGACCGTCCAGAACGGAGACGAAGAACTCTATCCCTTCTCCTTCATGACAGACGGCTTCGTCCCCAACAAACGCCCGTGCTACCTCACCTATACCACCCAAAAGACAAAGGACATCATCCTCGCCAACCTCGACCGCTCGCCGCTGTTCAACGGCTCGATCAAGAGCGTCGGTCCGCGCTATTGCCCGTCCATCGAGGACAAGGTCGTCCGCTTCGCCGACAAGGAACGCCACCAGATCTTCATTGAGCCCGAATGCGCTGACACCGACGAACTCTATGTTCAAGGCATGAGCAGCTCGCTGCCCGTAGACGTGCAGCTCGAGATGTACCACTCGGTCATAGGCTTGGAAAATTGCAAGATCATGCGCTTCGCCTATGCTATCGAATATGACTGCATAGACCCCACCGCGCTCTTGCCGTCGCTCCAAACAAAGGCGGTCAAGGGGCTGTTCCTCGCAGGGCAGATCAACGGCAGCAGCGGCTATGAAGAGGCGGCGGCGCAGGGTATAATCGCCGGCATCAATTGCGCGAGACATCTCGACGGCAAACCGCCCGTCGTGCTCCCCCGCGACAGCTCGTATATCGGCGTGCTCATCGACGACCTCGTCACCAAGGGCACAAACGAACCCTACCGCATGATGACTGCGAGGGCGGAGCACCGCCTGCATTTGAGACAGGAAAACGCGGACGAGAGACTCACTCCGATCGGGCGCGAAGTCGGTCTCGTCACAGACGAGAGATATGAGCGCTTCGTCGCCAAGCTGAGAGAGCTGGACGACATCCGCGCCGCGCTCGACGAAAAGGCGCAAGCCGGCGACGTCGCCGCCTACCTCAAACATATCGGCGCGGAAGGCGGCGGTGGCGGATGTAGATACGGCGAGTTGCTTAAACGCGCCGAGGCGGACGCCAAATCGCTCAAAGAGTTCTTCCCGCTCTTTGAAAACTTTTCGCTCCGCAACCTCGAAGAGGCGGCGACCGAGGTCAAGTACGCCGGCTATTTGGACAAGCAAAAGTCCTTTGCCGAAAAGATGAAAAAATTGGACGAAAAACCGCTCGACCCGTCAATAGACTATGCCTCGATCGGCGGCTTGCGCATAGAGGCGCGCCAAAAATTGGACAAGATCAAACCGCTGACGCTGGGACAGGCGGCGCGCATTTCGGGCGTTTCGCCCGCGGATATCACCGTGCTCATGGTGTGGCTGGCGAGGAACAAATGAACAGAGACGTATTGATCGCGCTGCTTCGACAAAAGGGGATCTGTTCGCCCGATCTCGTCGAAAAGTTTGACAAGTTTTGCGACGAGGTGCTCGAGACAAACCGCTCGTTCAACCTGACCGCGATCACCGACCGAGACGAATTTTATGCCAAACACTTTGTCGACTCGCTCGCCGGATATGACTTCGTCAAGGACGCAAACACCGTCTGCGACATCGGCAGCGGAGCCGGCTTCCCCGGAATTCCGCTTGCGCTCGCTTGCCCCAAAACTCAATTTTCATTGGTGGACAGCCTGCGCAAAAGAGTGGACTTTATCAACACCTGCACCAAAAAATTGAATTTGGACAATTGCTCGGTGTTCCATGCGAGGGCAGAGGAATTTTGCGCGTCGCATCGCGAAGCCTTCGATGTGTGTACCGCAAGAGCGGTGTCGTCGCTTGCGACTTTGGCAGAGTTGTGCGCGCCTCTCGTCAAAGTGGGAGGTACGTTTGTAGCGTACAAGGGAAGGTCGCTGACCGAAGAGCTGAAGGCGTCCGAAAGGGCATTCGACATCCTCGGATTGAAGACGAAAACAATAGCGGAATATAATATTTCGGAAGACGAGAAGCACTTCCTCCTCGTCTGCGAAAAAGTAAAACGCACCCCGTCTCAATATCCGCGCGGAGGCAACAAACCCAAGACTCAACCGCTTTGATACGGCTTTTGGGACAATTTGGCTCTCTCTTTTGGAATTTTTACTCTTTGAGATTGCGCTCTCTTTGCTTGTTTTGAGCCGTTTTGCTTTGTGTTTTGTTCTTGTAAATGTTTGAATTTTTTGTTATGTAACACTTCATCTTTTTGAGATAATTCAAATCAAAGTTTTCCTCTCTTTTTTTTAATATTTTTCCTTTTGTTATATTTTTTCTTCTTGTATCAAACGTGTATTGACAACGGCTCATGCCTTTTGATATAATATATTTATCAAATTACGGCTTGTGCCGAAAGAGGATGTATGGCTGATACGAAAAAAGTTTCCGACGCGGCAAACCTCGCTTTTTCTTTGGAAAAGGGCGAAAAGGTCAAAGACGGCGTCCGCATCATCAAGATCGACTCCATCGAGACCAACCCCGACCAACCGCGTACGCGCTTCGATCAGGCGGCTTTGCAAGAGCTCGCCGCAAGCATCAAAAATTACGGAGTCATCCAACCCATCTTGGTCACCGAACTCGGCGACGGCAAATATGAATTGATTGCCGGCGAAAGACGTATGCGCGCAAGCATGCTCGCAGGACTTTCGACCATTCCTTGCATCGTCAAATCGTTCTCCGAATCGGATAGGGCGGAGATTGCGTTGATTGAAAACCTCCAACGCGAAGACCTCAACCCCGTCGAAGAGGCAAAGGCGTACCGCGCGCTTATGGACAAGTCGGGGATGACGCAGGAAGAACTTGCCAACAAGTTGGGCAAGTCTCGCCCCGCGATCGCCAACAGCCTGCGACTTTTGACGCTCAGCCCCAATGTGCTCGAACTCGTCGAAGCCGGCAGATTGAGCGCAGGTCATGCGCGTACTCTCGCGGTCATAAAGGACCAAAAAGTGCAGGAATCCTACGCCAAAGCCGCCGCTGACAAAAAGATGAGCGTGCGCCAGCTCGAGAGAATGGTCGCACACTACCTCAACCCCAAAAAGCCGACAAGGATCTATAATTCGCCCGAACTCAAGGAGCTTGTCAACAATATGCAGCACACGTTCGGCACAAAAGTCAAAGCAATCGGCAACAACGAAAAGGGACGTATCTATATCGATTACTACACCAAAGACGATCTCATCCGTATATACGACCTTGTCGAACAGCTCAACAAAAAGTGACTTGAAAAAGCGCTCGCGATCGAGCGCTTTCTTTTTTTTGAGGGTGAATTATACTTTCAAGCGCGGAACTTTAACAAAAAAGTTTGCAAAGCGTCGCCGCAAAGATCACACGTCACAAAGATCGCGCAACGGGCAGGTGAGCAAGCCAACATAAAAAATATCCGACGTCATTTTGACGTCGTTATTTTTTTGTCGTTGCTTTTATTTTTATAATTTATATATTTTCTCTCATAAACTCTTCTTTTTATTGCTTTTTTACTAAAAATATATTGAGCGCAGAGAGTGGTGCAGATTCGCCCCGTTCGGGTTGCGAGGCGGCGACCCAGTGTACTAAAATGTACACGGTCAGCCGCCGAGACGTTCCGAACGGAGCGAAGGTGTGCCGCTATATGCGCTCAATTATCTTGAGAAGTTGCGGAGGGGTAATATCATATAAAGATAGTTATCCCCATCCACAGGCACTATCACACTGGGCGAAGTCGGTGTGGAGAAGCGTATCTTCACATACTCGTCCTCTATCACTTTGAGACATTCCAAGATAAACTTGGAGTTGAAGAGCATTTGCACCTCTTTACCTTCGGTGAACACAGCTATCACCTCGTTGATGTCGCCGTATTCGCTGGCGGTGGAGACGGTGAGTTTGCCCTCTTTGATGTCGAGTTTGACAAGATTGGACTTTTCGTACCTGCTCATTACGTACGCCCTTTCGAGGCATCTTTCGAGCATATCTTTGGAGATTGTGATTGTCGTCTCGAAGTTGGTAGGTATGCTGGAATCATACTTCATATATTTGCCGGAAAGAAGATTTGAAATGATCTTGGTATGTTTGAGATCGACGGCTATCTTCTTTTCGCATATGGAAATTTTCGCCTGTTCTTCGTCCTCTTCGAGAAGTTTGTATATTTCCGAAAGATTTTTTGCCGGCACTACAACGGCAGTGTAGGGTATGGTCTTTTCGAGCTTTTTGCGCGCTATCGCGAGCCTGTAGCCGTCCAATGCGACGCAGCGCGCTTCTTCTCCTTCAAGCTCTAAAAGACAGCCTTTGAGCACAGGTCTCACATCGTCGGTAGCGGCGGAGAAGATAGTCTTTATGATCATATCTTTGAGATCCTTTTGAAGCATTGTAAATTCCGTCTCGTATTCAAACTCTTGAATGGGCGGATAGTCCCTGAGCTTCATCGCCTTGATGCTGGTGACGCTGTCCATATACTTTATTACAACAAGCTGATCTTCATCGTAGGATATCTCAATCTGCTCTTCGGATGAAAGCTTCTTTATGAGTTCGCCGAACAACTTGCCGGGAACGAGGACTTCGCCCTCTATCTTTACGTCCGCGTTGATTGTCTTTTGAATCGCAAATTCGGTGTCCGTTGCGGTGAGAGTAAGGGTGTTTCCGTACGCGGCAAGTTTGACCCCTTCCAGGATGGGAATGGTCTTTTTGACAGGCAAAGCCTTGGTTACTCTTGTCAACGCCTCCGAAAGTTGTGTCCCGTTGCAAATGATGTTCATATTTCCTCCATTGCGCCGCTTCGCGGTCTTATACAATTTATATTTTGTTTTTTATTGGATAATAATAATACCAATAAGGAGGGTGGAAAAGTGGATAAGGTCTGTTTGCCGCGTTTTATCGACATATAGATGTATTTTTTCACTCTCCTGAGGTGTGGAAAAAGATGTTGAAAGAGAGAATCTTGTTTCCACATTGTCCACAAAGGTATTATTTTTTCTCCAACATGCTCCTGATGTCGTTGATCTGCGCCTTGATGAGCTGATCCGTCTTTGACGCGTCGGTAATCTTGTCTCGGGCGTACATGATCGTTGTGTGATCGCGTCCGCCGAAAAATTGACCTATCGTCAAAAGGGGAACTCCTATCATGTCGTTGATCAAATATATTGCCATCTGTCTCGCGTTAGAGATGAGCTTGTTTTTGCGTTTGCCTATCAAGTCAGCCTTCTTTACGCCGTAATAGGCGCATACGGCGTCCGTGATAGAGTCCATGGAAATCACGTGAGTGGAGATGTCTATGTCGTCCTTGAGCGCGTCCTTGACGGCGTCGAGATCGTCAGTGCTGCGCCCCGAAAGAGAGCAATAGTAGACGATCTTGTTGAGAGCCCCTTCAAGCTCGCGGATGTTGGATGTGATGTTCTCCGCAATGAAGAAGATTGCCTTTTGAGAGACGTCGTACTTCTTCATGTAGGCTTTCTTTTGAAGAATAGCAATCCTCGTCTCGATGTTGGGCTTTGTGACGTCTATCGTAAGTCCGCTTTGAAAACGCGACTTGAGCCTCTCTTCCAAAGACGCAAGCTCACGCGGATGACGGTCGGACGTGAGAATGATCTGTTTGCGGAATTGATAGAGGTCGTTGAAGGTGTGGAAGAGCGACTCTTGGCTTCCCGTCTTGCCGGAAAGAAATTGGACGTCGTCCATCATCAACACGTCGACTCCGCGGTACTTCGTCCTGAATTTGAGGGTGAGATCGCTGTTCTTGAGCGAGTCGATGTAGTCGTTGACGAATTGTTCGGACGTGACGTACAAGATGTGCGCGTTCTTGTCATGCTCGAGAATATAGTTGGCAATCGCGTGCATGATGTGAGTCTTGCCAAGCCCGACTCCGCCGTAAATGAAGAGGGGATTATGATTTTTGCCCGGCTGTTCGGCAACGGACTTCGCGGCGGCAAACGCCAACGCGTTGTTGTCGCCGACGACAAACGAGTCGAACGTGTAGTCGGGATTGAAGACGTTGACAATCTCGTCTTGAGATGCCGGCTTTTCTTCGACCGCGTCCGCAACGGCAAAACTGTCCTTTTCGTCTTCTGTGATGATGTCTATGCCGGAGATCTTCGCTCCGCTCGCCTTGATCGCCGCCTCTATCGTGTCGGCAAATTGAACGGTGACCTTCTTGTAGCTGTTGAGAGGAGCGACAAGAATGAGCACATCGTTCTCAATCGTGTACGGAGTGAGATTTTTGAACCATAACTCAAAGCTGATGGTCGAAATCATGACCTCCAGCTGAGACAAAACGGATCTCCATATGGCCTTGCATTCGTTCATAATGCTATTATACTATCATCGCGCGCGTTTTTCAAGTAATATAATATAATATTGGTGCGCGCAAAAAAATCAACACTCTGAGATGGAGCCGTCGGAAACTTTGAAGGAAGAGTGGGGGATGTCTTCGTCAAAGTGAGTGCAGGTGATGATTGTTTGAAGATCGGCGCTCATCTCCAAGAGGCGGCGGCTGCGCGCGGCGTCAAGCTCGCTCAAGACGTCGTCGAGGATGAGTACGGGACGCTCGCCTACTTCGCCCCAAAAGAGGTCTATCTCGGCGAATTTGAGCGAAAGAGCGGCGCTCCGCTGCTGACCTTGAGACCCGAATTTGCGCACGTCGATGTCGTTGAGAGTAATCTTGAGGTCGTCGCGGTGACAGCCGAAAGAGGTGAAGGAAAGATTGATGTCCTTTTCAACATTCGCGGTGAGAGAGGCGCGGTATTGCTCGGCGACCGCCTCGATGTCGTCGTATTCGAGAGAACTCTCGAGCGATATGCCCAGCTCTTCCTTTTCGCATGACAGTTTGAGGTGCGCGTTTTTGGCATATGTCTTGAGTTTTTGGGCAAATTCGTAGCGTTTGCGCGTGATATAAGCGCCGTGTTTGGCAAGCTGTGTGTCCCATACAAACAACGTCTGTTTGAGAGAGTTTATGCCGAGTCCCGACTTGAGCAGCTTGTTGCGCTGAGCAAGACAGGCGTTGTACTTTTGAAGATTGAAAAGATAGGGCTTGGACTGCTGGCACAGACTGATGTCCATAAAGCGGCGGCGTTCCGCAGGGCCGTCTTTGATGAGTTTGAGCTCGTCGGGAGAAAAGTAGACGATGTTGAGCACGCCCAAGATTTCGCTCATCTTGTAAGCCGGAATGTTGTCGATTGCAAGCCGCTTTTTGCCTTTTGAGTCAATGATGAGGCGCACCTCGTAACTTCGGTATTGCTTGATGACCTCGACGCTTGCGCTCGCCGTATCCGCGCCCCAGCGTATCATCTCTTTGTCGTTTTGGGTGCGCGGCGATTTGCCTATCGCGCAGCAATAGAGACTTTCGGCAAAATTTGTCTTGCCGCTGGCGTTCTCTCCCTCAAAGACGTTGAGCCCCTCTTTGAGGGTCACCGTCTGGGAAGTATAGTTGCGGAAATCCGTCAATGTCACCTTGCCAATGCGCATAAATATATTATAAAACAAAAATTCGATTGAGTAAACCTTTTGGACTTCAAGCACGCTCAAAAAATGATTGACAAAACTGTTACTTTATTGTAATATAATATCATAAAAACAGGAGGACGCCCGTGAGCGATTCGGACCCCGGCAGTAGTTGTAGAAGACGGGGCAACGAACAACGACAGATATCCAAGCATGATCCCGAACCAAAGCGGGTCGTGCTTTTTTGTTCAAAAAAATAAAAGAAAAAGGCAGGAAAAAAGAAAAAAATGACAATGTTTTGGGCAATTGTTTTACAGATAGTGCTTATCTTCCTCAACGCGGTGTTTGCGGCGGCGGAGATAGCGGTCATCTCGTTCAACGAAAACAAACTCAAAAAATTAGCCGACGACGGCAACAAAAAGGCGAAGAGGCTCATCTCTCTTACGTCCCACCCGACCAAGTTCCTCTCGACGATACAGGTCGCGATCACGCTCGCGGGTTTGCTCGGAAGCGCGTTCGCGGCGGACTTCTTCGCCGAACCGCTCGCTCAGGCGATCATAAACGCCGCAGGCATCGAGTCCTCAGCCGGTATCACCGCGATCAATACGGTGTGCGTCATCTTTATCACGATCGTGCTCGCGTTCTTCAACATCACGTTCGGCGAGCTCGTCCCCAAACGCGTCGCGATGAAGTGGGCGGAAAGATATTCGCTCGGCATATCCGGCGTGCTCAAAGTCGTGTCTGTCGTCTTCACTCCGCTTGTGTGGTTGCTGACAGTGTCGTCCAACGCCGTGCTGCGTATATTCGGCATCAAAAAGGACGAGGACGACAACACCGTCACAGAAGAGGACATCGTCCTCATGGCGGAAGCGGGCAGCGAAAAGGGACAGATCGACGAGAAGGAGAGCGAACTCATCCAAAACGTCTTCGACTTCAAGGACAACACCGCCGGCGAGGTCTGCACCCACCGCAAAGACGTCGACATCGTGTTCACCGGCGAGAACGACTCCAAGTGGGAAAAGACGGTCTACGGCAGCCGCCACATCTATTACCCCGTCTGCGGCAAGGACGCCGACGACGTGCTCGGCATACTCAACACCAAGATCTACTTCCGCCTCAAAGACAAGTCGCGCAAAAACGTCATGGAAAAGGCGGTCCAACAGGCGGTCTTCGTGCCCGAAAACATGCCCGCGAACGAACTGTTCTACCGCATGAAGGACACCAAAGAGCATGTGATGATCGTGCTGGACGAATACGGCGGCATGAGCGGCATCGTCACGATCAACGACCTGCTCGAACTGCTGGTCGGCGACATGGCGGACAAGGACGAAAAGTCGGAATATTCAATCGAAAAGATCGCCGACGACAAGTGGCATATCATCGGGCTTGCGCCGATGGAAAAGGTGGAAGAGGCACTCGATATGGACCTTCCCGACGAGGAAAAAGAGGACTGCGAGACCTTCTCGGGCTATGTGTGCTCGGTGATGAGCTCCGTCCCAGACGACGGCGACACCCCCGAGATAGATTCGGACGGACTGCATATCGAGGTCAAAAAGGTCAGCTCGCATCGCATCGTCGAGATGATCGTCACCAAACTGCCCGAGCCCGAACCGGTCGAAGAAGTGGAAAATACGGACAAAAAAGACAAGGATTGACGCACTTTGAGGCATTGAAAAGCGCCCCGATTTCAGGGGCGCTTTTTCAATGGGATTTGTTGAAAGCTATCGTTCGCGAGAACAGCCGCGATACCTTCTTCCACGACGTCATTACGGCGGAGATCAATGTTGCCGCGACGGAGAGCAAGACGGCGTGCCAAGCGAGCGGAATCACGACGGCGTTGACGAGAGGAGTGCCGGCGTAGCTTTGGAAAAGGAAGAGGCCGAGCGCCGTCACGCATATTCCGAGTACGACGACGCATACGACGAGAAGAGACAGTGACGCGAGCATGAGCGCAAAGACGGAACGACGATCGAAACCTATCGCGCGCAATACGCCGTAGAGCTTGTCTTTGGAAGAGATTAAAAACGAGAAAGAAGCCGCCCCCAAAGAGACGAGACAGAGCAACAGCACCAACATCAACGGAAGGATGAAGGGAAGACGATATTCGTAAATATTGTCAAAGAAGGAGTGAACGCCGGAAGAGTTTTCGCCGACGAGCCTGTCTTTCAAAATGCCGCCGAAGTCGTTGCCGGACGAGGTGTATACGGAATTTATGTCGCGTTCGAGCTGAAGTATGGCGGCGTAGCTGCTCGGTTTGTCGGAAAAATCAAAGAAGAAGCCCTTGACGGAGTATTCGGTTTTGACGACATATTCGCTCCTTTGCTCGGGAGCGAGAATGACGCTGTCGCGGAAGAGATGGTTCCCTTCGTCGACAATCCCGGTCACGGTCAATTCCATTTGCTCGGGATTGAGCAACCTCGGGACACGCTCTCCGTCGACGACCTCATAATAGACGGAGCCGCAGTCGAGAGAAATGACGTCGCCGACGCCGACGCCGAGCCGCTTCGCAACGACGTCTCCTATCAACGCCTCGCCCTCTTCGAGAGGCGGCAGCGAGTCCGCGTAGGACGCGTACTCGTCATAGCCGAGGACGTTGGAGACGAGAGAGCCGCTTTGATCCATCACCGTAAGGAGATCGGCCGCACGGTAGAGTTTGATACGATTGCCGTAGCCCGTGCCCACAAATGCGGAATCATAGAGGAAAGACGCTTGAATGACGTTGCAATAGGAGACGTAACTGTCCGCCTTCAGTTCGGCGAGTTCGTCCGAAGGCAGCTTGGTAGAGAAAAAACCCGAAATCTCAAATTCGATATATTGGGAATATTCCTTGAAGGTCAAACTTTGATTGGAGTTCGACGAGCCGTAGAGATTCTGTGAGCTCACGGGCAGCGTTCTGCCGATCAATTCTTCCGCAGAAGAGCAGTCGCCGAAAAATTCGGATTGCAGCAAGATGTCGACGAAATAGACGGACAGCATGACTTGATCGGGCCGCTCGGGGAAATCTCCGCATACGACGTCGACGTCCGCGCCGAGCGAGGGGTCGTACTCTATCGCGTCGGGAACGCTCAATTTGAGAGACGATATGCCCGGCATATTAAAAAATACGGGATTAAAGCCGAGATAGGCAGCGTTCAAGCCGAATCCCCATACCGGAGACGCGTCGTCGCGAAGCTCGAGAAAAAGGGCGTCGTCGCCTTCATCGGAAGGCTTTGGTTCGAAATACAGATTTTTGCCGTACGATGAGTCGAGCGAAGAGGCGAGCGCAAGCGGAAGATCGCATATGAAAAGCGTATTCACAATCACCGAGAAGGCGAATATAAACAAAAACGCTATCGCCGCGAAGACGCATTTGGTCATGTTCTTTTCAAAGCCTGTGCGAGTCAACCCCATAACCCTCTTCAGAGACAATTTCGGTTTGGCGGCGCCGAAAGTTTTGGGCGGTTCCTGCGCCGCAGAGGGGAGTTCGGGAAGATCGGAAGAGAGGACACAGCCGTCCTCGAGGACAACGGAGTATTGACCGTACTCTCTGTTGAGACGCTCGTTGTGACTGACGACAATCACGAGACGTTCGTCGGCTATCTCGCGCAAAAGAGACATGATTGTCTCGCCGTTCTTGCGGTCGAGATTGCCGGTCGGCTCGTCGGCAAAGACGATGGCGCCGTCCTTGACCAAAGCCCTCGCGACCGCTACGCGCTGCTTCTCTCCGCCGGAGAGAAGGGAAACGCGCTTGGAGAAGACATCGTCGGGCAATCCTGCGCGCGAGAGCAGGGTCAGGACTTCGTCGTCGGACAATGTCTTGCCGCACGCTTCGGCTGCGAGGCGGATGTTTTCGGCGCAGGACATCTCGTCGACGAGCATGAAATCTTGATAGACATCGGAGACATTGCCGCGGCGGAATTGTTCGACGTTAGACGCGTTTAATTCACACCCGCACCAAAAAACTTTGCCGAAAGAGGGCAGATCCGCGCCCGACGCGATGTTGAGCAGGGTGGTCTTGCCGCAGCCGCTCTCGCCGCATACAATCACCAACCCCTTGTCGGGAAATGTGAGCGTAATGTCGGCAAGGGCGGTCTTGTTGCCGTATTCTTTGGTTACGTGTTCAAGGGTCAGCATAGGGCATCACATATTCCACAGGCTAGAATGCTTGCGAGAACGAACAAGAGACAAAGGGTTGCTGCTTTTTTTTGTAAATTTGTGTAAACATCTTCACACCTCCTGTTGATAAAATTTTAACACAATAGAGTTAAATTGTAAATAACAAATATCGAATCTTACAACAATTTTACATACAACATCAAGACATAAAACGAGCGCTATGCAAACACACTGCGCCGCAGGGCGCGAAAACGGCTTTCCCCGAGGAGATGTACGGGAGAGGGCAAAATGTGGCTCAAAACGGTTGATAGACGGGCTGGGCGTGTGCTATAATATGGTTGTTAAAATATTATAATCTTGTGCGAGCGCGCGCATACGCGTGCACGCGTGCAAGAGGGAGGTACAAATGTCCAAACAAGACGGCTATACCGAGAGCAACATTCAGGTGCTCGAAGGTCTTGAGCCCGTTCGAAAGAGACCCGGCATGTATATCGGCTCGACGGACGAGAGAGGACTTCACCACCTCGTCTTTGAGGTCGTGGACAACTCCATCGACGAGGCGATGGCGGGCTTTTGCGACACCGTCGAAGTGGAGATCCTCGAAAACGGCGCGGTGTCCGTCACCGACAACGGCAGAGGTATCCCGGTCGGCATCATCGAAAAGGAGGGAAAATCCGCAGTCGAGGTCGTGCTGACCAAGCTGCATGCGGGCGGCAAGTTCGGCGGCGGCGGATATAAGTTCTCGGGCGGTTTGCACGGCGTCGGCGTGTCGTGCGTCAACGCGCTGTCCGAGTGGCTGGACGTCGAGGTCGCGCAAGACGGCAAGCTGTACAAGATGAGCTTCAATCGCGGCGTCGCTCAAAGACCGCTCGCGTGCATCGGCAACACCCAAAGACGCGGCACAAAGGTCGTGTTCTATCCCGACAGCCAAATCTTCGAGACGCTCGACTTCGATTATGCGACGCTCCGCCACAGATTGCAGGAGCTCGCCTATCTCAACAAGGGGCTGAAGATCATCCTCAAAGACAGCCGTCCGCTCAAAGAAAATTGCGAGACATTCCATTATGAGGGCGGTATCGTCGAGTTCATCCAAAGCATCAACACCAAGGGCGGCATCCCCGACACCCCGCTGTACATCCACACCGTCGCGGACGACTATCAGGTCGAGATCGCGATGCAATACAACGACAGCTACAGCGAGCAGATCTATTCGTACGCCAACAACATCAACACCCACGAAGGCGGCACCCACCTCGACGGCTTCAAGGCGGTCTTGACCAAGCTGTTCAACGACTACGGCGAAAAGCTCAAGCTGCTCAAGAACGAGGAAAAGCTCAGCGGCGACGACTGCCGCGAGGGCATTGTCGCGGTCGTGTCGGTCAAGCTGATCGATCCCCAATTCGAAGGGCAGACCAAGACGAGATTGGGCAACAGCTTTATGCGTGCGGTCGTCACCAAGGCGTTCGGCGAAAAGCTGGAGGCGTATTTTGAGGAAAATCCGCGCGAGGCGCGCGAGATCATCACCAAGGCGGTCAACGCCAAAAAGGCGCGCGACGCGGCGCGTAACGCCCGCGATTTGACGCGCCGCAAGAGCGTGCTCGAATCGACGACGCTCCCCGGCAAGCTCGCCGACTGCACCGAGCGCGATCCGTCCAAGTGCGAGATCTACCTCGTCGAGGGCGACTCCGCAGGCGGCACCGCAAAGCAGGGCCGCGACAGACGCTTCCAGGCGATCCTGCCCCTGCGCGGCAAGATCCTCAACGTCGAAAAGGCGAGCCTGCACCGCATACTCGAAAGCGACACAATCAAGGACATGATCACGACATTCGGCTGCGGCATACACGAGGACTGCGACCTCTCCAAGCTCAAATACGATCGTATCATCTGCATGACCGACGCGGACGTCGACGGCAGCCATATCCGCATTTTGCTGCTTACGTTCTTCTACCGCTTCATGAAGCCGGTCGTCGAGCAGGGACACGTCTACATCGCCCAGCCGCCCCTTTACAAGGTCACGCAAAAGGGCACCAAGAAGGAGTCCTACTTCTACAACGACGCAGACCTCGAAAACTATCTCGTCAGCATTGACCGCAAGGCGGAAGTGCAGCGCTACAAGGGTCTCGGCGAGATGAGCCAGGATCAGCTGTGGGACACGACGATGAACCCCGAAACGCGCACCATGCTCCGCGTGAGCATCACCGACGCGGAAAAGGCGAACGAATTGTTCACCGTTCTGATGGGCGAAGAGCCCGAGAAGAGGCGCGAGTTCATCGAACAGAACGCCAACCTCGTCGCCGACCTCGACGTATAAGGAGACACCATGGAAGAAAAGAGCAACAAGAAAGATATCGACGAGATGCTCAAAGGCACCAAGTATATCGACATCGAACTCGAAAGCGAGATGAAAAAGTCGTTCATCGCCTACGCGATGGCGGTCAACGTCTCGCGCGCGATCCCCGATGTGCGCGACGGTCTCAAACCCGTCCACAGAAGGATCTTGTTCGACATGAACGAACTCGGCTTGACCTCGGACAAGCCCTACCGCAAGTGCGCGCTCATCGTCGGCGACGTGCTGGGCAAATACCACCCCCACGGCGACGTCTCCGTCTATGACGCGCTCGTCAGGCTCGCGCAGGACTTCTCCATTCGCTGCACCCTCGTCGACGGCCACGGCAACTTCGGCTCCGTAGACGGCGACCCCCCGGCGGCGTACCGCTACACCGAAGCCAGACTGTCAAAGATCGCAAACGAGATGATCCGCGACATCGACAAGAACACCGTCGACTTTTACCCCAACTTCGACGACACGCGCGAACAGCCTGTCGTGCTGCCCAGCAGGTTCCCCAATCTGCTCGTCAACGGCTCGGACGGCATTGCGGTCGGTATGGCGACGTCCATTCCGCCCCACAACCTCGGCGAGGTCATCGACGGTACAATCGCACTCCTCGACAACCCCGATATCGACATCGAGGAGCTGATGGACTATATCCCCGCGCCCGACTATCCGACCGGCGCGCTCATCATGGGCAGCAGCGGCATCAAGAAGGCGTATCGCACCGGACGCGGCAACGCAATCATTCGCTCCAGGGTGGAGATTGAAGAGCACAGCAACGGCAAGAGCCGCCTCATCGTCACCGAGATCCCCTATCAGGTCAACAAAGCCAACCTCATCGCCGCAATCGCCGAATTGGTCAAGCAGAAGAAGGTCGAGGGCATCTCCGACATTCACGAACAGTCCGACCGCGAAGGCATGCGCATCGTCATCGAGATCAAAAAGGACGTCAACCCGCAAGTCGTGCTCAACTTGCTTTACAAGCACACGCAATTGCAGGTGTCCAACCCGATGATCATGCTCGCGCTCGTAGACGGCACGCCCAAGATCTGCAACCTCAAAGAGATCCTCGAAGCGTACGTCAAACACCAAAAGGCGGTCATCACGCGCCGTACGCAGTTCGACCTCGACAAGGCGCTCGAGAGAGAGCACATCGTCAAGGGTCTCGTCATCGCGCAGGCGGACATCGACGAGGTCATCGCGATCATCCGCTCCTCCCCCGACAGACAGACGTCGGCGGAAAGGCTCATGAGCCGCTTCGGGCTGTCCGAAAAACAGGTCAACGCCATTCTCGATATGAGACTGCACAGGCTCAATCAGCTGGCTGTCCACGAGCTGCAAGAGGAGTTGGACGCGCTCGGCAAACAGATCGCCGACCTGCAAAACATCCTCGCGACCCCCAGCCGTATCGTCGACATCATCAAGACGGAATTGACCGAGATCAAGACGAAGTACAACGACCCGCGCCGCAGCGAGATCACCTACGATTACAGCGACATCGACATCGAGGACCTCATCGAGCAGGAGGACATCGTCGTCACCATTACGCACAACGGCTATGTCAAGCGCATGGGCACGGACGAGTACCGCGTGCAAAGACGCGGCGGCGTCGGCGTGTCCGCCCACAAGACAAAGGAAGAGGACTTCGTCGAAAACGTCATCGCGACCAATACCCATGAGGACATCCTCTTCTTCACCAACAAGGGCAAGGTCTACCGCTGCCGCGGCTATCAGATCCCCGAAGCGGGCAAGAGCAGCAAGGGCAGAGCGATCGTCAACCTCCTCAACCTCGAGGCGGGCGAGACGGTCAGCGCGTACGTCCCCGTCCCCAAGGGCAGCGAGGGCTTCCTGATGCTGGCGACAAAGAACGGTCTCATCAAAAAGACAAAACTCGAAGAGTTCGTCCGCATCAACAGCAACGGCAAGATCGCGATTACCCTCGTCGACGGCGACGAACTCATCGGCGCGCAGCTCACCAAGGGCGGTCAGGACGTCATCATGGCGTCCAGCGGCGGCAAGTGCATCCGCTTCAACGAGGACGACGTCCGCCCGACAGGCAGAAACAGCCAGGGCGTCAAGTCCATCCGCCTCGACAGCGGCGAAGCGGTCGTCGATATGACCCTCGTCCGCGACAACTGCGAGGTGCTGACCATCACCCAAAACGGCTACGGCAAGCGCACCGACGTGTCCGAGTATCGCCAACAGGGCAGAGCCGGCAGCGGTATCAAGGTGGGCGTGCTCAACGACAAGACGGGCAACGTCGTCAACCTCAAGCTGGTCGACCCCGAAACCGACGACGTGATGATCATCTCCGACAACGGCGTCATCATCCGCGTCAAGGCGAGCGAGATCTCCAAGATGAGCCGCAATACGCAGGGCGTCAAGGTGATGCGCATCAAGGACGAAAACAGCAAGGTCGTCGCGTTCACCGTCGTGCCGCACGAGGAAGAGACCGAAGACGCCGAAACCCCCGCCGACGAGCAGGTAGGAGACCCGATTGCAGAGCAGACCGTCGAGGAAAGCAAATCGAGCGTCGGCGAGGACGAATAAGCCTCTCATCGACACGGGCAGGAAAAATCAACAAAACGGGCGCGTTCGCAAATGGCGAGCGCGCCTCCTTCTTTTGTTCGGCATAACTTATTTTTTGTCTTCGCTTGATATTCGCCTTTGCATATGTTATGATGGTATCGGTGGAAAGAAAGGAGGCAATTATGAAACGCAAAACATTGTGCCGCCTGTGTGCGGTCGCGCTCTGTCTGGTGATCGGCTGCTCGCTGATGGCTGCCTGCGGAGCCCCGTCGGCGGACGACTTCGTTCAGCCGAAATTCTCTTCCGCCAACCTCATCGGCGACGGCTGCTCCGTGACGGACGAGTCGCTCGTCGGGCGCGAAAAGGCGGACGGCGCCAACATCCTCGCCAAGGACGGCAAGAGCTGGACCCCGACCCGTCCGGACGGCAGCGAGGCGCTCAACAGCTATGTCGAGATCGATCTCGGCGGAGCCAAGACCTTCAACACCGCAGTCATCCGCGAGATAGGCAATGAGGTGCAATACTTCCGCCTCTTCGCGCGCGTCGACGGGCAGTGGCAAATCGTCTATCAAAGTGAGAAGATTCAAAATCTGCGCCTGATGAGCTTTGACGCGGTCACCGCCGACGCGATCAGACTGTCGATCGACAAGTTCCGCGGCAAGAGCGCAAAGATAGAGAGTATAGAGCTTTACAACGAGCCCAAACGCGCGGCGGACGACTTCAACGTCACCGTCTATCAGCGGCTCGACGGCGACGTCCCGTCCGAAATCTTGACGCGCTCCGACGAGGAGATCGATACCTACGCGCGCTACTACGACGTCTACAACACCGTGCTCATCTTCGGCGCGGTCAATTGGAACGAGGGCGAGATGGTCTTCAACTTCGAGGACGGCGAAGAGGGATTTGCGCGCGAGCTAAACGCGCTCAAACAGATTATCGACCGCCGCAGCGACAAGTCGCACGAGGTCAGGATCGTCTGCACCGCGCTCGCCGACGGAGCGGGCGGAGCAGGGCATACCGGCGTCAACGTCTTTATGGCGGAGCATTGGGAGTATGTCGCCGACCAAATGGTCGAATTTATGAAAACGTACGACCTCGACGGGCTGGACGTCGATTGGGAATATCCCCAAAACAAAGCCGATTGGGAGTGCTATGACAAGTTCATCGCCCGTCTCGACGACGGAATGAAGGCGGTCAAAGAGGACGCGATCCTCTCCGCAGCGCTGTCGTCCGGCGCGCTCGGCATGAGCGAAGAGACGCTCGCGCGCTTTGATCAAATTCAATATATGGCGTACGACGGCAGGGACGAGGACGGCTACCAGTCCTCGCTCGATCAGGCGCAGGCAGGCCTGCTCGGCTTCCTCGAAAAGGGCGTCGACCTCAAACAGATCAACATCGGCATCGCCGCGTACGGCCGACCCGTCGACGGCGGTCAGTTCTGGGCGAATTGGCGCGACGTGCCGCACGAGGACTATTGGAACAGCCTGCAATACAACGTCGTCTGCGACGGACAGCTCGAGGACTTCGCGTTCTGCTCGCCGGCGCTCGCAGGGGACAAGACCGCGTATGCGCTGCTCTCGGGCGCCGGAGGCGTCATGGTCTTCCGCCTCGCGTGCGACAAGACCCCCGACCACCCCGACTCGGTCGCCGCAGGCATCGCAAACGCTTTGAACAGATATGTCGAGTGAAGTCGACAAAGCAACGGAGCCGCAAACGCGGCTCCGTTTTGCTAAACTCGGCTGAAATCACAGAGATTTTGTTTCGTTGTCAAATTCCTCTTGCGAGATTATGTTCGCTTTGTGAAGTTTTTCCAATGAGCTCATCTTTTCGAGGCGTTCTTTTTCTTCCTTGGTCATCTTTTTCCCGGTGAGAATCTCGCGTTTTTTCGCGTCGAATTCGTATTGAGAAATGGCGCCGTTGTCGAGGAGCTGTTTGAGTTTGAACAGATCGTCATAGGGATTTTCGTCATCGTCTTCCGCAGAGACGTATTTGACGATGAGATATATCGCATAATACGACAGCGAGGCAGCGACGAACAAAAGCGACAACAGCATGAGAACAAAGCCTGCCGCCGGGACGTAATAATCGTACGGCGAATCGGGGACGCTTCCGAACCAATCGTAAGACGCGCAGAGCAAAAGCAAAGAGAAGAAAGTGAAGATTGCGAACAGCAGCGCGCACAAGATTGAGAACTTGCGCAATTTGTCCGAAAAGAACAGAGTCAACGCCGCCAACGCGCAGAGAATCATCGCCGCCGGCAACGAAAGCGAGAGAAAACCGCCAAGAGTGAGCGCGGAAACGACAGTCAGCTTGGTCATGGTCATATCCGTCAAGCTGTACGACGTACTTTGACTTTGATCTGCTTCGTCAAAGTAGTCGGTGACCGCGAAGGGAACCCAGCAGGCGATGATAAAGAATATCAACGCAAGTGCAAGAAGCACAGAGATAACGGTTTTGTGAATGGTAGACATATTATAAACCTCCTATACACAAAATTATAAAATCCCAAAGCGCATTTGTCAAGAACGAAATGCACCATGCGGTTGACAGCGCGCCGCCGCGGTGATAGAATATCCGCGAAAAGGAGTTGAAATGGACGGATATAAATTGGAAATGCACCTGCATACCTCGCGCAACAGCGATTGCGGCAAAGAGTGCCCGGCGGACATCGCCAAGATATACGCCGACGCCGGCTACAACGGGATCGTCTGCACCAACCACCTCAACCGCAACGACCTGTACGGCTATGTCGCGCCGCCGTGGAAGAGGCTTTTTCGCAGCATCCCCGATTGCTGGCTGCGCGACCTGCTCGAACTCAAAGAGGAGTGCGCAAAGGTCGGCATCGACGTGTTCGCCGGCGCGGAAGTGTCGCCCGACGAGGTCACTTACTACAAGCCCGACCACCCGTATGCGGAGTTTTTGATGTACGGAATCACCGCGGACGAGTTGCGCGAAAATTGCGAGAGGTTCTTGACAATGACGCAAAGGGAGCTGTTCGAATGGTGCGACAGCCGCGGCATAGTGCTGGCGCAGGCGCACCCCTACCGCGAGATGTGCGACGTCATGGACACGTCGCTGCTGCACGGCATAGAGATCTCCAACACCCACCCCGGGCACGACTCGCGCAACGCGCTTGCGGTAGAATTGTGCAAAAGGACGGGGCTCATCCCGACCGGCGGCAGCGACTTCCACTACCGCGGCGGAGAGGGCGGCGGCGTCATCCTGCCGCGCCGTCCCAACGACGAGCGCGATCTCGCCGCAATCTTGAGAGAGCGCAGGCACGAGGTCATATTCAAGGAAAACGAGCAGGACTGACGGCAGAGAAAAGAGCGAAAAACAAACACGGGCGCGAAAAACGCCCGTGTTTTTGTCTGCCTTTAGCTCAATTGAGCCAAGGCAAAGATTCGTCCATGATTGTCGTGCCGGAGTCGTCGCACGCGAACAGCGCAATGCCGCCGGGCGACAGCGTCACACGGCTCGCGACGAACACGCCGTCTTTGTGTCCGCCGTCGATGAAGACCGGAAGGTCGGGATAGGTCTCGGCGTCGAGATCGCAATAGTGCCAATGCCCGGTGAGCGCCGCCGATGTCTTTATGCCCGTCAGCGCGGCGATTGTGCGGTCGGTCAAGTCCTCTTCGATGAAGAAGCGCGGAGAGTGGCAGAGCGCGATTGTCTTGCCGTCCTCGGTCAACGTCTCGACCCAATCGACGTTCTCCGCGCGGTAGGCGCCGAAGTCGGCAAGCCCGCCGTATTCGGGGTGCGAATCCTCTTTGTCCTCGCCGCTGTCGAGCACGACGAAGCGGTAGTCGCCCGCTTTGACCTCGAAATAGAAGTCGTCCAAGCCGAGCGCGTCTGCAAGATAGGGCGCATACGCGCCTCGCGTCTCGTGGTTGCCGCGCGTGTACACTATCGGCATCGTGCCGCCGCTCAAGTCGCCGCCGAACTCAATCAAGTAGCGGACGAGCTCGTCCTCGGTGTTGAGGTCGGGCGACGCGTCGCCGAGAAGGATCACTCCGTCATAGTCGCCGAGGTAGGCTATCGCGTCCTTTGCCAAGTCGTTGCGCGTGTGCCAATCGGACACACAAAGCCAAGTCAGAGTCTCGCCGTCGCACGGCGTGAACGCGTATTCTTCCGAGACGATCGTCTTGCCGCTGCGGCTGCCGTAGGCGTACGGCTCATAGACTTGCGTCGAGCCGACGGTGTAGCTGTTGTTGTCGAGGTGTTCGTACGGGACGCGCACGGAGTGTACACGCGAGTCGGACTCGATCTTGCCCTGCTTTTGGTCATAGACGCGGTAGGTCTCGCCCTCGTATTCGTATTCCACATAGCCGGTGCCCTCGTCCGTCGTCGCGAATACGATTGAGTAGTCGGAGCCGGTGTCGAGCACCATCGGGTCGGAGACAAAGTCATAGACGGCAGGGGAATAGACGGTCAAGACAGCGCCCAGCACGAGCGCGACTCCAACTACGGAGACGATCGCGACGCGCGCGATCTTGTGCTTGACCTCGGGGAAGAACAGCGCAAAGAAAACTATCGCCAAATAGAGCAGTGCGTAAGGCGCCAAACTCGCCGCGCCGCGCAGCACGACGGGAGCCGTCTCCTCGCCGCCCGTAATCAGCAAGACGATGTTGAGAATGCAAAATGCCGCGGTGAAAAAGTCGGTGATGGCGTACGCCGCCGTCATCGCATTGGCGTGCGAGTCAAAGAGGTCGCGCTTTTTGAACGCGAGCGCCGCCCAAGCGGTTGCGGCGATTGCGTTTGCCGCAATCAGCCAAAACAGCATTTGCGAAAAGCCGGAGAACAGCGCGATGTCCAAAAAGACGTGCTGGTTGCTGCGGCTTGCGTAGAAGAACAGGGGCGCGAGCGCCGCCAACACGGCGAACACCGACGCACACGTCTTTGAGAAAAGAGCCCGTTGAAATTTGTTCATAATTCCTCCCGTTGCTTAGGCGAGCGTCTCGAAAGACGCCGTAACCATATAGTGATCGGACAAATCGGTCGCGACGACCTCGCCGTCCGTGAGTTCCAATGTCTTGCAGGAGTAGATGATGTTGTCTATGCTGCGAAAAGACGAATCCCCCGAAAAGGTCGCGAGCGCGTTGTCGGGGTTTATGAAGAGCGCATAGTCGTCGCTGTCGAGGAAGGGCGCCAAGTCGTCGAACGACGCGATGTTGAAGTCGCCGGTCAGCACTTTGTAAGGGGACGGGTCGCTCTGCATCAGCTCGAAGATGAATTCCACTTGCAGCTCGCGCAACAGCCTGCCGTCCACCTGCGTGCCCGTATAGTCGAGATGAGTGTTGTAGAACGCGACTCGTACGCCGCCTACGTCGACCAGCGTCCGCTGTACCATGCGCGGCTCCATTTGTGCGGAGATGTAGGAGTAGGGGTAGGGCAGCATCGCGTATTGCGCGTCGGCGATCGCGTGAGACGTCGTCGTCATGATGCCGTATTTGTCCCCCATCGAATACGTCTTGGCGGGGGTGAAGTGCTTGTTGACGAGAGAGCCGCTCGTCAAAGCGGTCGTGAAGCCTCCGCCTCTGCGGTCGAAGTCGTCGGTGTCGACCTCCTGAAGCCCGGCGATGTCTACGCCGTAGTCGTCAAGCTGAGCCGCGATTGCATATTCGTTTTCGAGGGTGTTGCCGCCGCTCCAAACATTGTAGCTCGCGACGGTGAAAGTTGTCTTGCCGCGCGAGGCGTCGACGTTTCGCTCCGCGTCGAACTCGGGCATGGCGGGCATCGGCAGACAGGAAACAAGGAGAGCAGCCGCCAAAGCGACGGTGCAGACAACGCAAATTGCCGCAAAAAAATCACGCCGTTTCATAATTTTCTCCTAAATTCGATTGTACTTCAAAACGGCGGAGTTGTCAACAAAGAAATGTTAATTTAATATTGAAAACCGTCCCCAAACGCTTGCAAACTCGCGCGCAAAGGTATATAAATATTCGCGGAATATGGAAGAGCAAAAGAGGGACGCCGCAAAGGCGTCCAAGTGGTACATCGTCAAGGGCATACTCAAAAGCCGCATCGTGCTGATCGTCGCGCTGGTCGCGGCGGCGGTCACCTGCTTTTTCGTGCCGCCCGACGGCAGCTATGCCGACTATTTCGACCTCGACACGCTGTCTTGCCTCTTTTGCACGCTCGCGGTCGTAAGCGCGCTCAAACGCCGCCGCTTTTTCGAGTGGCTGGCGGTCAAAATCGTCACCGCGTTCGGCAATATGCGCCGCGTCACGTTCGCGCTGGTGTTCGTCACCTACTTCGGCTCGATGATCATGGCGAACGATATGGCGCTGATCACATTTTTGCCGCTGGGCTGGCTGGTGCTGTCGTCGTGCGGCAAGACAAAATATACCGCGTTCGTCTTTGTCATGCAGAACGTCGCCGCCAATCTCGGCGGAATGCTGACGCCGTTCGGCAACCCCCAAAATCTGTACCTGTATTCGTTTTTTGAGATCAACGCGGGCGAATTCTTCGCGATCATGGCGATCCCGTTCGCGGTGGCGTTCGTGCTCATCGCCGGCACTTGCCTTGTTGTCAAGCCCGAGCCGATACGCCTCGAAACTCACCCCGAACCCGCGCCGCCCGTGTGGAGAATGATCGTCTACTTCGTGCTGTTCGCGCTGTCGGTGATGATTGTCTTTCGCGTGTTCCCGTACTACGTCGGGCTGATTATCGTCACCGTCGCGTTGGCGATACTCGAGCCCAAGTGCTTTTTGCGCGTCGACTACGGCTTGCTGCTGACCTTTTGCGCGTTCTTTGTCTTTTCGGGCAATCTCGCGCGGATTCCGGCGGTCCGCGACCTGCTCGCGTCCGTCGTCGCGATGTCGCCGCTCCTCGTCGGCACCGCGACCTGCCAAGTCATCAGCAACGTGCCGTCCGCGGTGCTGCTGTCGCGCTTTACGACAGACTACCGCCACCTGCTGATCGCCGTCAACATCGGCGGGCTCGGCACGCCGGTGTCCTCGCTTGCAAGCCTCATCACCCTCGGGGAGTACCGCAAGCGCGAACCCGGCAAGACGCTGCGCTACCTCGGGCTGTTTTCATTGATTAACTTCTCTTACCTCGCCGTGCTGATCGGATCGAGCTATTTGGCGGATTTGATTGTTTTATGACGGCGGCGCGCAGACAGAGCGTGTAGACTCTTTTTGCACAGGGTATTTCCGCGAGAGGAGACAACTGATTTGTGCATAAAAAGGTTTGAAACAGATATAGTAGCCTTATTTTTATTATCTCATTTTATTTATAAAAGAGGAATGTTAAGCAGATGTAAAAAACAACTAAAAATTTTTTCACCAGCCTATTGACAGCAAAGAAAGAAAGTAGTATCCTAATAGTAATAACCGGTATTGCCGTTGAGCGAAATTCCGGTTGAGCCGTTTTCGGAGCAGACGCTCCAAACACCCAATAGCAGAGAGAACACATAGGCAAGTTCATTGCCACGAGACCGCGCATAGTTATAGCGCGGACGAGCCGCGAAAGACGAAGCGGCGCAATACGCGCCGAAAAAATATACGTTAGGTGCAAAAATGAACGAACAAATCACGGCAAAAGAGCTGATTGATATGGTCGTCGAGTGTCGCTATACCTCTCATCTCGCCCAACTGTTCAAAGAGAAGATGGCAAGCGCTCCCCCCGACATGTCTTTGGACACTCCGACGATGAGAGAGATTCGGAGCTATAGTGAAAGCAAAGGGCTGACCTTTCGGGAAGGCTTCAATGCGTTTTTCGCGGAAATCTATGCCGCGAACGGCAATATATTGAAGAATGTTACCGACAAAATGCTCACATTGCTGGAAGAATGCTTGAAGGCCGGCGAGAACGGAACGGACACCGAAGGGGCGCTTGACAAGGCAATTCGAAAATTTGAACAACAGGTCGAAAAGTTGTCGGAACTCCGTGCGTCGATTCAAGGTAACACCGAAGAAAAAGAGTCCTTGGACCAGGCGATAGCACAGTTTCAGGAAGTGATTCGATTGATGCGAGAGGTAATCTTCTACAAAAACTTGCGCAAAGCAACAATTAGCGTTTTATCTGCAATCGACGAAAAAAAGAAGTTTCTCGAAGAGGGAGAGGAGAACTTTCTTGCCAAAATTGAAAGCCATTGCGAAGAGATATCCGAAATCGACACAATAAAGACAGTAGGGAGACTCCCCAAAGAGAGCTTTCTTGCCGAAATCGAAAACGGTTGCAAAAAGAAGCCGGGAGACCATAACCATATTATAGGAGACCATATTATAATAGGGCCAAATAAAAAGCCGGATTTGCTCAAGCCCGCTCCGGTCGCAAAAGACAAACGCCGGCGCGCAACCACGATAGGATTGATGGCAACAGGGATTATGATAATGATTGTAGCCATAGTGACGGCGATATGTGCGTTGGTCGTTCCCGGCGCAGCTAAGATGTTGACTGTGATTGCGTGCGTGTGTGAAGTCCTTGCGATAATCGTCGCAATCGCGATGTTCGCCTACGAGAAGAAACAAGACAAAGCCAACAAAAACAAGTAGGCAAACGCACCGAGTTTCGGCAGAGCAGGCATTGACGGACTAAACACAAGCAAAGGAGGATGTTATTATGGCAAGAAAATGGAAAGACATATGGAAAGAAAAGAACATACTGGAAAAGCTGGAGTATGCGCTGAAAGACAACTGCCCGAAGTTTATTGCTGAGATTAAAGAAAAATGCAAAACGATAGACAATTTGTGGGAGCAAGGCGCAGGGATAATCTTCCTTGAGGAAACCGAAGTGCTTGAAGTGTTTTATAACGATTTTTTCAACAAAATAACGCGCAAAGTCAAAATAAGAATGCCTAAGAAAATTTTTTGCGAGGTGGCACAAGGAATCTTTTGCGGCAATAACGGGGAGGAAAATCGCGGTAAGCTTTTAACCGAGCTGGACAGAAGAATAGAGGAAGGGAAAAGAAAAAACGAAAAAGAAAAGAAGGAAGCCTGTGAGGAAATTAGCAACAGAGCCACGGAAAAACGAGAAAAAATAAAAGCAGAGAGCGGCGATGCTCTGAAAAAACACAAGAAAAAAAAGATGGTGTGGGCGATAGCGCTTGGTGTGTTGGTGCTCGTAGCCATCATCGTCAGTGGGCTGGCAATATATGAAGATTTTGATAAAGACAAACAATACGGATTGGGTATAGCCGGTACCGTTGTTGATGTGCTCGGATTATTATCGGGAATCGCATTCTTTATATGGGAACACCTTGAAGATAGTGCCGAAGAGGAGAGATGGCAACAATTGATAGACGCTGTAGCTCGTTATGAGAAAAGTAAAGAAATGATTCAAAAATTTACTTTAATAGAAGCGGGTGCTGTTGGAGAAAATGCAAAGGTGTTCCAACCTGTAGCAGAGGGCGGAACAGCGCAAGCTGCGGATACAATCAACTACAACCAGTGTCCGTTTATAGAAATATGCAAAACC
>NHCFR05603__coassemble_404_pt1 | contig 33997 bp, 26 predicted proteins | sample NHCFR05603__metabat2_high_PE_018 | metagenome-assembled genome bin NHCFR05603 | reverse complement strand
TCCCTGAACCGCGCGTCCTCTCCCCCGCTGCCTCGGACTCGGCTGCGTTTCGGCGGCAAGCAGCGCTGCACGCCCGCGCTATACTTTTATCAATATTTGACCGCCGCTCGAATGACGCCTTCGGCATGCGCGGATAGACCGGCCGAGCCGCCTCATCGCCGAGGCTCGGGGCGCGGCGCCGTTACGTCCGCATTATCCCTTCCGTACAATATGTCGTTCCCACCATTTGCATGCAGTGGCTTGCGCGGCGTTTGCGGGGCGATCGGCACGCCGTTTTGAGCTTGCCAACTCGCCCGAACGCAGCAAAAACGCCGCCCGAGGGCGGCGTCTGTCTTTCGCAAATTCAGTCGTTGTACATCGGTTTGATTGCGGCGACGTTGAGATATTTGCCGAGTTCGAATGCCTTCCACGGGCTTATCCCGTCGGGCGGATAGACGATGAAGTTCATCTTCTCCCTGCTCACCGGGTGCACAAAGCGAAGCTCGGTCGCCCAAAGCGCGAGATTGCGCCCCACGGTGCGTTGATCGGCTCCGTACTTGGCGTCGCCGAACAGCGGACAGCCGATCGTCGCCATCTGCACGCGGATTTGATGCGACCTGCCGGTGAACAGCTTGACTCTCACGAGCGCGAATCCCTGCTTGGATTCGAGCACGTCGTAATGCAATTCCGCCTTTTTTGCGCCCTCGGTCAGCATCGGGACGACCATGACGACGTTCTTTGCCTCGTTCTTCTTGAGATAGTGGACAAGGGTCGCCGACTTCTCGCGCGGCACTCCGCAAGTCACGCAAAAGTACGTCTTCTCGAACTCGCCGCCCTTGATCTGCTCGCACAGCCTCTCCGCCGCCTTGCTCGTCTTGGCGAACACCATAACGCCGCCCGTCGGACGGTCGAGCCTGTGCACCAAGCCGCAATAGACGCTCTCTTTGTCATATTCCTTCATCAAATGTTGCTTGACGACCGTCAGCATGTCCGCGTCGCCCGACTCGTCCGCCTGCGACGGGACGTTTTGCGGTTTGACGACGACGATGACGTGCCTGTCCTCGTGCAACACGATGAGATCGTCGATGGTGAATTGTCTGTTAGCCACGAATATTCCTCCAAATGCCGCTGCATCCGCACGGCAAAGCTATGCCTTCGTCGGTCGGAAGTCCGACCTCGTACGATTCGAACGTCCCTCCCCTGCCGTCCAGGGTGAGACGCAATATGTTCTCAATCACCGTCGGCTGAAGCCCCGTCGTGTATGAGTTGATCAACACGAAGAGCGGATCGTCCGACAACAATTTGACACACCCGCCGACGAACGGAAAGAGCATGTCCTCAATCTTCCACACCTCGCCCGACGAGCCTCTGCCGTACGAAGGCGGATCCATGACGATCGCGTCGTAGCGGTGACCGCGGCGCAACTCCCTCGCGACAAACTTGCCGCAATCGTCGACGATGTAGCGTATCGACGTGTCGGGGACGCTAGACAGCGCGGCGTTGGTCTTGCACCGCTCAACCATCGCTTTCGCCGCGTCGACGTGGGTCACCTTTGCCCCCGCCGCCGCGCAAGCGACGGTCGCTCCGCCCGTATATCCGAACAGATTGAGCACGGATATCTGCCGCCTTGACTGGCGTATCATACGCGACATCTCGTCCCAATTGACCGCCTGCTCGGGGAACAATCCCGTATGCTTGAAGCCCATCAATTTGAGCGAAAAGCGCAAGCCGCGCCTGCCTATCTCGAACTCGCCGGGCACTCCGCCCTTGAACTGCCACGCGCCGCCGCCGGTATTGCTGCGGCGATAGACGGCGTTGATGCCCTCGTGACCTTCAAGGTCGAACCTCGGCGCCCATATCACTTGCGGGTCGGGACGAAGCAGCACCAGCTTGCCCCAGCGCTCCAGCTTGAAGCCGCCGCCGGTCGCAAGAATGCGATAGTCGTCCCAGCCCTCCGCGAGTTTGATCATTTGACCTTCTCGACCGACAAGGTCACGGTCGCGCCGCCGAGCTCCCACTCCTTGGTGTAGCCGCCCTCGAGCACGCCCTGCTTGAGCTCGTCGCAAAGGACGCCTGCGGCGATGCTGCCGTCCTCGGCGATGACGCGCGCGATGTCGCCGTCCGCGACGTAGCCGACGCGGATGTGGTCGACCACCTCGAAGCCCGCCTCTTTGCGCATCGTCTGTATGCGCGAAATCACTTCGCGCGCTATGCCCTCGTCAATCAATTGCGGCGTCAAGGTCGTGTCGAGGATGACGGTGATGCCGCCGTCCGTCTCCACGCTGAAGCCCGGCTTGTCAATCACGCCGATCAGCAAGTCCTCTTCGGACAGCTCTATCTTCGCGCCGCCCGTCTCGAACGTCCACTCCTTGCCCGACTTGACCGTCTCGACGACCTTCGCCGCCTCGTCCCCGAGCGAGGACAGATAGCCGCGGATCGCGCCGAGATGCTTGCCGTAGCGCGGACCCAACGTCTTGAGCTGAGGCTTGATCTCGTAAGAAATGTATTCCTTCGCGTCGCCGCCCGGTATCACTTCGTCGACGTTGATCTCGTCGGCGATGTAGGCGAGCATCGACTCGTCCGAAGGCGCCGCTTTGCCCGCGACAAACATCTTGGACAAAGGCTGACGGTTCTTGATATTCGCCTTGTTGCGGCACGCCCTGCCCAACGCAACCGCCTTGAGCACATAGTCCATGTCCGCCTCGAGCGCCTTGTCCTCCGCCGCCTCGTCCGCGACCGGGAACGAAGTCAAATGTACGCTCTCCGGCGCGTCGGCGTAGAAGGTGCAGACCAAGTTGCGATAGATCTGCTCGGCGACAAAGGGCACAAACGGCGCGACCACCCTCGACAGCGTCACAAGGACGTGATAGAGAGTCGTGTATGCCGCCTCCTTGTCGTCGCTCATCTCCTTGCCCCAGAAACGCTCGCGGCTGCGGCGGACGTACCAATTGGACAGCTCGTCGACAAAGTCGGAAATGTCGCGCGCGCTCTCGGTGATTTTATAGTCGTTGAGATCGTCGTCCACCGACTTGATCAGGCTGTTGAGCCTCGACAATATCCACTTGTCGAGCAACGACAGCTTGCACTCGGAAAGCTTGTGCTCGCGCGGATCGTATTTGTCAATCTCCGCGTACAACACGAAGAAGGAATAGGTGTTCCAAAGCGTGCCCAGGAACTTGCGCTGGCTCTCGCTGACGTTCTCCGCGCTGAAACGCGTCGGCAGCCACGGCATCGACGAACTGTAGAAATACCACCTGACCGCGTCCGCGCCCTGCTTGTCGAGCACCGACCACGGATCGACGACGTTGCCCTTGTGCTTGGACATCTTGACGCCGTCCTTGTCGTTGACGTGACCCAAAACTATGCAATTCTTGAACGGCGCCCTGTCAAACAACAGCGTCGACACCGCAAGCAATGTGTAGAACCAACCTCTCGTCTGGTCGACAGCCTCGCTGATGAAGTCCGCCGGGAAGTGCTTGTCGAAAATGTCCTTGTTCTCGAACGGATAGTGCCATTGCGCGAACGGCATGCTGCCGCTGTCAAACCAGCAGTCCATGACCTCGGGCGTGCGATGCATCTCGCCGCCGCACTCGGGGCACTTGAACACAATCGGGTCGACATACGGCTTGTGAAGCTCGACGTCGCCCTCTATGCCGCCCAACTCCTTGAGCTCTTGCTTGCTGCCGACAACGTGCATGTGACCGCAGTCCTTGCATATCCACACCGGAATCGGCGTACCCCAATAGCGCTCGCGCGATATGCCCCAATCGATGACGTTTTCGAGGAAGTTGCCCATACGCCCCGTGCCGATCGTCGGCGGGATCCAATTGACGGACGCGTTGTTGGCAAGCAGCCTGTCGCGCACCTCGGTCATCTTGATGAACCAGCTGCTGCGCGCATAGTACAAGAGCGGCGTGTCGCAGCGCCAGCAGAACGGATAGCTGTGCTCGAACATCAGCTCCTTGAACAGCAAGCCGCTGTCTTTGAGATGACGTATGACCAATTTGTCGCCGTCCTTGACAAAGATGCCCTCAAGGTCGCCCGTGCCCTTGACAAACCTGCCGCGGTCGTCGACCATTTGCACGAACGGCAGATCGTACTTGCGCCCGACCTTGGCGTCGTCTTCACCGAACGCGGGCGCGATGTGAACTACGCCCGAACCGTCCGTCAGCGTGACGTACTCGTCGCAGACGACGTAGAACGCCGACTTGTCGCCCTTGTAGAAGTCGAAAAGCGGAACATATGGCGTGTATTCGTAATCTTTGCCCCTCTTGACGTCAATCAGCGTGTAGTCTTCGAAAAGCGAGTCGACAAGCGCCCTCGCCAAGATGTAAATCTCGCCGTTTGCCTTGATCTTGGCATAGTCCTCGACAGGATTCATGCACAGCGCGACGTTGGACGGAAGCGTCCACGGCGTCGTCGTCCATGCGAGGAAATAGCCCTCCTCGTCACGCAATTTGAACTTGACGAAAACGGACTTCTCCTTGACGAGCTTGTAGCCCTGCGCGACCTCGTGCGACGAAAGCGCCGTGCCGCAGCGCGGACAATAGGGCACAATCTTGTGACCCTTGTACAGCAAGCCGGCGTCCGCAATCTTCTTGATCGCCCACCACTCCGACTCGATGTAGTCGTCCTCATAGGTGACGTACGGATGCTCCATGTCCGCCCAATAGCCTACGCGCTCGGACATGCGCTCCCACTCGTGCTTGTACTTCCAGACGCTCTCCTTGCACTTGCCGATGAACGGCTCGATGCCGTACTTCTCGATGTCCTGCTTGCCGTCCATGCCGAGCAATTTCTCGACCTCCAGCTCGACGGGAAGTCCGTGAGTGTCCCACCCCGCCTTGCGCAACACGTGATAGCCCTTCATCGTCTTGTAACGCGGGATGATGTCCTTCATAACGCGCGTCAATATGTGACCGATGTGCGGCTTGCCGTTGGCGGTCGGCGGACCGTCGTAGAAGGTGAACTCGGGCTTGCCCTCGGTCGCCTTTATGCTCTTTTCGAAGATGCCGTTGCTCTTCCAAAACTCGAGCACCTCTTGCTCTCTCGAGCAAAAATCCATGCTTGAATCGACTTTTTTATACATCGTTTCCTCCGCGGAAAAATTATATCTCTTGTTTGTCTTTGTCCTGCTTGTCTTTGCCTTCGTCGTTAGGCTCGTCCGCTTTGACAGCCTTGCGCACGACGCACTTGACCGCCCTCTTTTGCGCAACCTCGCTCACCTCGATCTCGCAGCCGAGAAAGTCGAGCCTGTCGCCCTTTTGCGGCACGCGGCCCAGCTCTTGAAACACGACGCCCGACAATTGCACCGCGTCGTATTCGTCCGCGTCCGCCGCAATCCCGAAATAGTCGAAGAACTCGTCCAGCTTGACGTCGCCCGACACCTCGACCGAACCGTCGCCCAGCGCAGTGAACGACTGCACAACCCTGTCGTGCTCATCCCATATGTCGCCGACCAATTCCTCCAAAATGTCCTCGAGCGTCACTATCCCCAATGTGCCGCCGAACTCGTCGACGACAATCGCGAGATGCGTCTTCTCCTGCTGCAGCTTGCGAAGCAATGCGCTGATCTTCATCGTCGGCGCCGCATAGATCAGGTTGTCCGAAACCGCGCCGTCTATCTTCTTTGCGCCGGCAAGATATGCCTTGTAAAAGTCCTTCTCGTTGAGCAGCCCGATCACGTTGTCAATCGTGTCTTTGTAGACCGGCAGACGCGAATAGCCCGTCTTGCGGAAGACGTCGAGCACGCTGTCCATGTCCTGCCCCTTGCGCACCGCCGCAACGTCCACGCGCGGCGTCAACACGTCCTCGACGGTCAGATCGTCAAACTCGATCGCCGAACGGATGAGCTCGCCCTCGTATGCGTCGATGCCGCCCTCCGTCTGCGCCTCGTCGACATAGGTAATCAATTCGTCGTCGGTGATCGACGCGTCCTTTTTTGGCTTGAGCATCTTGTCGAGCAGCTTGCGCCACAAACCGAACAGCCACGTCAACGGGAAACAGACCACGCATACGCCCTTGGCAAACCACACGAACAGCTTCGCCGTCTTTTCGGGATTGCGGCCTGCCAATACCCTCGGCGTAATCTCGCCGAAAATGAGCACCAACGCAACAACCGCGAGCGCAGCCACAACCATCGCGAGCGCCATGCTGTCCTCAATCATTTCCATGAACAGCAAAACGCCGAGCACGGTCGCAACGACGTTGGCGATGTTGTCGCCGATCAGCAACGACGTCAACAGCCTGTCCTGCTTTTCGGACAGAGCGAGCACGCGCTCAGCCTTTTGGTCGCCGTCCTGCGCGGCGGTCTTGAGCTTGACTTTGTTCAATGAAGAGTATGCCTCCTCCACCGCCGAAAAGAGCGCCGAGAGGATGAGCATAATCACGATTAGTACGGAATATAACGGAATTTCCATATCCCGATGGTCGAGCCTCCTTGCGCAAATATATGCGCGTTGTGAATATTATATAATAATCACCATTCAATCGTCAAGCCTTTGCGACAAACATCGAAAGCAAATGCATATGCAAGCGGCAAGCAAAAGAAAAACGCCGTCAAGGCGCTCTTCGGGAAAATGCGCAATCGCGCGGCACAGCGCCAAAAGAATTATATTATGAAGTATTATCAATTATTATCAATTATTTTCAATTCGATAAAGCTTTCGGGCAATCGCAAGTTTACTGTTGCCGAGTCACCTCTCCCTCAACCGCAACCGTCTTGCCGCAGGCAGCAATCCGCCGCCCGAGCGGTCACTTCGATGAAGGCGATATGCGGAAAGCTGAACGGGACACCGCTCACATCATCCTTCGATCCTGCACACAGGGAAAATCTACAAATACGGCATTGACAAAAAACGGCATCGCCTACAAAGCAATAGCCGTTGAAAATAAGACGTATATACCGGACACAACCATTATGGTCTAATTTGGCATCAAAAGCATGCGTTTGGTATAGCATGCTATTATTGTTACTCATATGTACGTTGACTTTTGAGTAACAATATGATATGATATTTTTATGGTGCACGGAAGATTTACAGCACATTGCACGCGCTGTAAACTCCGCATAGGTTGCGAGAGAGGGAGCCACCCCGTTTTTATACCCTCGCGGAATGAGGCTCGGAAGCAACGCGGAAACGAAGGTCCGCTTTTGCAAGAAACAATGTGAACGGTTTTCCGTGCGGGAGGAATGATTATGAAGAAATTTTTAGGGCTTATCGTCCTGCTGGTCGCTCTCGCGGTGTGCGCTGCCACGCTCGTCGCCTGCGACCCCGACAGCGGCGACCATGCCACGCCGCAAAGCATTAAGTTCGAAGACAAGGACGGCGCGGACCGTTCGACTTACTGGGACCTCGGCGCATTCCCGTACGGCACCGCCTATGAGGACATTTTGCCGACTTTCAAGGTCAACCTGTGTTATTCCGACGGCTCGACAAAGGAACTTGCCGCGGGCGACTACACCGTCTCGTACGTAAAAATCGAAGAGGAAGACGTCCCGCTCCAGTCCATTCCCGCCGTTCCCGACGCGGGTTTATATCAGATAATCTTCGACAAGGACGAATTTCAGGCGAGAATGTTTTTCACGGTCGAAAGCGTCGTGCGCACCGACCTCACCCTTTCGCTGCCGCGCAACGAATGGGAGTATGACGAAGCCAACCCCACCCCGACCGTCGAAGGTTATTCCGCGACGGACGGCGACGAGCCCCTGTTTTACTGCGTCGACAAGGCGGTGTTCGATGCCCTCACCGACGAGCAGAAAGCCGAATACTGGCGCCATACGATTCCGATGTACAACCTGGGAGGCGAGCCCTGCACCGTTGCCGTCGGCGAATATTATGCCTACGCAGAAATTCCGCAGGACAACAACTTCACTGTCTCCTACACCGCAATCACACCCGAAAACGCTTTCACCGTCAAGAAAGCCGTGCTGCATTACGACAGCGCCGTCTCCTCCAACCTTCAGGCGGTTTTCAACTACCACAGCGGCATACTGGGCGGAATCAACCTCGGCAACTTAAACATCGCAGTCAAGGATTTCTCTATCGCAACGGGGCTCAAGGACAGGACGGGCGCAGAGATACTCGGACAATATGTATGGGCGGATTCTTCCGTCACCGTCGACTCCGACGACAACGGCAAAACCTTCGCCGCGCGCTACGAACTCGACTCCGTCTGCGAAGCGAGCTATACCGTGGAAGACGGCGGTATCCCCGTCATTCTCACCGTCAACAAGGGAGCGGTGATGCAACCTCAACTCAGCATCGACTCCGACAATGCCCACAGCGCAAACGAGAGTTTCGGCCCTTATCCCGACAACGCGCTCCCGTATGCCGTAGTCAACGACGACGGCGGATATAATGTGCGCATTTTCGGGGAATGGGACAAGAATATAATTGAAATTACCGTTAAGCGTCTCAACTCCGACGGGAGTTCCACCACCAACAAGGTGACTGGATTGATAGGCACCTTGCTGGACGACGGAACATACAAATACTGTCTGAACTGGGCTTTCATCGATCCTGCCGAATACGCCGTAACCCTTTCGCTCAAGGACAAGACCAATTTCACCTGGTACGACGGCACATCGGAGGACTCGGTCTTCAGATTTGAAATCAAAGAGAAAAAGGCAGTTCCCGTCCCCACCGCGCATTTGCGCGACAGCGCGACGGACACCGAGGACGTGGATTTCTCCACCTTTGACGGCGCCGCTCACGCCATCGACTTCACCGACTTCACGGAAAACGCCGTATATACCACCGTCAACGGAGAGTCGGTCTATGCGATACCCGAAACGGACAACCGGGCATACTACTTGCTGGAATCCGAAACAATTGCGGAGAATATCGACAGCGCGGGCGAATGGGTTGTCAATGTCGCCCTCACTCCCGCCCCCGAATACACCTGGGCGGACGGCTCCGTGACGCCCGTCGAATACACCTGCAAAATCAACGCCTACACCACTTTCTTCCCCGGAATCAAAGTGGCGAACGCTTACACCGCTCTCGACCCGACCAATCCGACTGCCGACGACACCGAAGTCATGCAGCTTATGAATGATTGGCTCGGCGTCGATGGCGCAGGCAAAATGGAGACCGATTGCCGCGACTACAATGCGGCGGTCTACTTCACCGCGTTCCGCGACGGCGAGAGTCTCGCGCAATATATCGGCACGGTCACCAACTCTCACACCAGCTCCGACAACTTCGGCACATACTCGATGACTTTCCACCTTACGGACATAGCGAACAAAGCCGCGCCGACGCATTACCACGGCACGGCGGATGTCGAGGCGGGAAGCAAGGTAGACAGCACAATTTACCCGAACGACAACCCGTTCTTCAGCGTCGACAAAATCAGCGACTACGATATACCCTTCTTCCTCATCGCGAAAGTCGATTGCAGGGAAGCCGTGCAGAGCGAGAACATAACCTACGCCTACGCCACCGTCGGCGACTGCACCGTCGTTAAAATAAAGGGCGACAACGGCGGCGACGGCGTGAACTCTGAAAAGGTGACCTCCGAAGTTTACCTCGTGTTCCGCGGCGGCGAATACGTCGGACACGAGATAAACACCACGGTGAAAATCGGCGAAGTGAACACCACATACTTCCTGCAATTCGCCCTTACACTGTGAGTGCCGCAATCGGCAAAAAACCGAACCCCGCAGACGCGGGGTTCTTTTTTGTGCATGGTTCAAGGCACCCCCCGGCAACTTCCGCGGCAATCAGCCTACGAAACGGTCTATCAACTGCCGGATACCTATCAGTATGCCGACGCCCGCCAGCGTAATCAGGGGCGCGACGATATATTTGTACACGAAAGCGCGCCGCGCTTTCACGGGCTTCAGCACGACGCGGCAACGCTCGGAAATCACGGGCGAAATTCCGCGCGATATGCCGTCGCCGTCCTCACGTAATGCAAAGAGCCGTCCTCTGTCCGAAGACGGCTCTTCCAATCGCATTTTTATGATTTTTGCGTTTCCTTTCCCCTTAAACTTTGTACTGTATATAATCATCGTGAAGTAAGCTATCGGGTTTACACTTGCCATAGCGCGACACCTCGGATGTTGCCGATCGGAATTTTTTGTTCCGAAACTGAAAATTCGGCAAACAATCGATAAAAACGTCCGCCGCTGCGATGCAACGGCGGACGAAGTCAATCCGCTTGTTATGAGCGACACTTTGCGCCGACGCGCTCGCGCTCGTCAGACGTATTTCACCGAGCCGTCTCCGTCCGGCTTCTTCTTGCCGGTGCGCTCGTAGTAGTTCTCGATCGCCGCCTTGATCGCCTCTTCGGCAAGCACGCTGCAATGTATCTTTTGCGGCGGCAGCCCTTCGAGATATTCGACGACCTTGGCGTTGGTCAATTTGAGTGCCTCCTCGACCGTCATGCCGATGACCATGCCCGTTGCGACCGAGCTGGTCGCGATAGCCGCCGCGCAGCCGAACGTGCGGAATTTGGCGTCCGTGATTACGTCGTCCTTGATCTTGAGCGAGATCTCCATGATGTCGCCGCAGGTCGCGTTGCCCACCTTGCCGACGCCGTCGTTGTCCTCGATGAATCCCATATGCTGAGGGTTGGCAAACACCTCCATCACCTTTTGATTATACATATTTCTCTTCTCCTTTTACGTTTTTGAAAAGCGGCGACAGCTCGCGCAAGAACTCGACCGTCTTGCAAAGCTGTTCGACCGTGTAGTCCGCTTCTTCCTGCGTGTTGCACTTGCCGAAGCTGAAACGTATCGACCCGTGCGCAAGCTCGATCGGCACGCCTATCGACAGCAAGACGTAGCTGGGCTCTAGCGAACCGCTCGAACACGCCGAACCGCTCGACACCGCGATGCCTGCAAGGTCGAGACGCATGAGTATCGACTCGCCCTCGATATATTCAAAGCTGAAGTTGGCGTTGCCGGGCAGCCTCTTTGTGAAGTCGCTCGCGCCGTTGAACCTGATTTGCGGTATGCGCTCCTTGACCTTGCGGACAAAGTCGTCGCGCAATGCGCGGATGTGCGCGTTGTTGCGCTCCATGTCCGCGACCGCAAGCTCTATCGCTCTGCCGAGCCCCACTATGCCCGGCGTGTTGAGCGTGGACGCGCGCATATTGCGCTCCTGCTCGCCGCCGTCCATAAAGCGCTCAATCTTGACGCCGTTGCGCTTGTACAGCACGCCGACGCCCTTGGGCCCGTAAAACTTGTGCGCGCTCATCGACAGCATGTCGATGTTGTCGCGGACGACGTCGATGTCGACGCTGCCCACCGCCTGCACCGCGTCGGTGTGAAAGAGCACCTTGTGCGCCTTCGCGACCGCGCCGATCTCGCGTATCGGCTCGATCGTGCCGATCTCGTTGTTGGCGGTCATCACGCTGATCAACACGGTGTCCGGTCTGATCGCCGCCTCGACCGCCTCGGGCGTGACAAAGCCCTCGCCGTCCACGTCGAGATAGGTCACCTCGAAGCCCTCGCGCTCGAGCGCCTCGCAGGTCTTGATCACCGCCGGGTGCTCGATCTTGGTCGTGATGATGTGTCTGCCCTTTTTCGCCAGCGCGTGCGCGGTCCCCTTGATCGCCCAATTGTCGCTCTCGGTGCCGCCGGAAGTGAAATAGACTTCGCTCGGCTTGCAGCCTATCGCCGCCGCTACTTGCTCGCGCGCCCTGTCTATCGCCGCCAACGCCTCTCTGCCGAAAAAGTGCTGCGAAGAGCCGTTGCCGTAGACCTCGCAAAAATACGGCTTCATCGCCTCGAACACCTCGGGATCGGTGTGCGTCGTCGCCGAATTGTCCAAATATATCCTCATTGTTCCTCCGTAAGTTTGGCGAGCGTCATGCCGTCGAGACACTCGTTGATCGCCCTGTAAAGTTTTTCCCATACGCCGCGCGTCGAACAGCCTGCCGCGTTGCAGCACTCCCCGTCGATGCAATCGACAATCTTGAGCCCGTTTTCCAAACAGCGCAGCACGCTGCCCACCGTGATCTCGTCGGGCGGCGCGGTCAAATAGTAGCCGCCGCTCGCTCCCCTCGACGCCTTGACAAGCCCGTCTTTGCGAAGCGCGGTCAGCAATTGCTCCAAATATTTTTCGCTCAAGCCGGTCGACGCCGCAATCTGCGGCAGCGACAGCGCGCCCTCGCCGTAATGAGTCGCAAGTTCGCACATCGCCTTGAGCCCGTATCTTCCTTTCGATGACAGTTTCATATCAATCCCTATCAATTTACTATGGTATATCTTACTCTCATTTGTATGCGTTGTCAAACGATTGAAAGGCGCTTTTGCGCAATTTGAAAAAATATGTCGCACGCGCGAATACTACGACATCCCTTACTGCGGACTCTATGTCGACAAGGCGGTCAACGTCATTGCGACAAACTTCAACGTCACGCCGAGAAGCAGCAACACAAGAGCGATGGCGAACATAGATATAGGCAAATGAGCGGCGATTCGACGTTTTGCAAAGATCTTGTCAAAATGCGGCTGTGATATACGAAGAGCCCGCCGTTGCTCTTGCAACGACGGGCGCCTTATGCACGTTTGAATTATCCTAAAGCTACATCTAACGTCATCATTATGATGAACCCCGCAATGACGCCCCAGGTGCCCAAATGGGGATAGTCGGCAAGTTTGGAATCGGGGATCAGGTCGTCCGCGACGACGAAGATCATCGCGCCCGCCGCGAATGCCAAGAGCCACGGCTGGACGGCGGTCAGCGAGGACGCGAGGAAGTAGCCGACCACGGCGAATATCGGTTCGACGACGCCGCTGCCGACGCCGTAACCGAACGCCTTGCCGCGGCTGCCGAGCGCGTTTTTCATAGGCAGGGATACCGCCGCGCCTTCGGGCAGATTTTGGATCGCAAGCCCTATCGCCAAGCCGAACGCCGAGACGAATTGCGCGTGGTCGTTTGCCGCCGCCGCTCCGCCGAACGCGAAGCCTATCGCCAAGCCTTCGGGGATGTTGTGCAGCGTGACGGCAAGGAACATCTTTGTGTATTTGTGAAGTTCGCTGGGCGGTCCCTCTTCCTTTTCGGCGCCGCTGTGGAAGTGCGGTATCACCTTGTCGAGCACCGCAAGCACTATGCCGCCGATCAGCATGCCTATCGCCGCCGGCGCGAACGACCACTTGCCCCAACTCGACGCGCCGTCGAGCGACGGGATCAAAAGCGACCATATCGACGCCGCCAGCATTACGCCTGCGGCAAAGCCGAGAAAGACCGCGTTCACCTTTTCGGGGATCTTGTTCTTGAACAAAAATACGCACGCCGACCCCAACGAAGTCGCCGCGAAGATGATGCAAAATCCCACAATTGTCATCGCTGTATCGCTCATATGTCACCTACTCTTGTTATCGTATGATAACATAATACAGCAAAGTCGATTTGTCAAGAAATAGTGACCCGATTTTTGAAAAAAGTTGCGCAAGGGCAACAATGAGCGGCGCATGCGCTTTTCTGCCGCGAAAAATCCCGCTTGCAAAAAATAGCGGCGGTCAAAATTTTGCCGATGATGCGATTGCACTTTTTGACATTGTCCGGCTTCGCTGCACTTGCCTTGCCGCGAACGCGTTCCGCATAGAATACAGATGACCCCGAGGCAAGCCCCGGGGTCGTTGTTTGTGCAAAGACGAGTTACTTTTGTTTGAATGTGACTTTGAAGGTGCCCATTCCTTCTTCGGTATACTCCATGACCAATTTGCCGAAAGACACGGTGCAAAACTCCTCTCCATCGATCATGATCTTGCTGCCGTCTTGCTCGTAATCGATCGGCGCACCCATGCCCATACCGCCGCCCGACATAGTAGCCTTGCCGTCCTTGAACGAGATCTCCATTGAAGAGTACATCTCTTCCATGCCGCTCTCTTCCATTATGTAATCGGTGAATTTGTCAAGATCCATGCCCATCTCTTCCGCCATTTCTTTGGCTTCATCGTCGAGTTCGATGTCAAAGGAATCAAAGACAAAAGTCTTGCCGTCCACATCGGTGGTGCATGCCGCAAACACGGACAGGCACATGACGCTCAAAAGAGCAATTGCTGCGATTGCGAAAAGCTTCTTTTTCATAATTATCCTCCTCTCGGCTTTCGCCGTTTTTTGCACACATTTCTCTCCGCTATATTTATTATAATTGCACATTGTGCAATTTGTCAACAATTTTTTGCACATTGTACAATTGCCGCCTATGCAATTGCTCAATGTGCTATATTGCAATTATGATTGAGATCTCGGACATCCAAAGACGCCTGCGCGAAGCGATCAAGACAAGCCCTTTGTCGCAAAAAGAGATCGCCGAAAGATTGCATGTCAATCCTTCGACGGTTTCGCGCTATATGCGCGACGACAAGTTCCCCTCTATCGACACCTTTGCCAACATATGCGAGATCTTGGACGTGTCATCCGACGAGATCCTCGGTTTGAAGTGACGTCGTTTGCTTACGTCCCCGATTTCAATATATCGATATAGTTGCCGTACTCGAACACCCTGTTGCGACGCGCGTCATTTGCTCGTCTTACGACCCCTTGCTCCTCCAATGCGGACAGTGCGGCGGACGCCGTCGCATAGGACAGCCCGAGTTTTTCGGTCACATGTTTTGCGGTGACGATCGGCTCCGATTTGAGCAATTCAAACACTTTCTTCACCGATTGCGGCTGCAACGCGAGTTTTGCTCCGTCCGTCGCCAGCAACGCGCTCAACTTCCTGATCGCGGCAGAACAATCCCTCGCCGTTTCATCCACGCCGTTCAAAAAGAATTTGACCCATTGCTCGTAGTCTCCGCGCCTGCGCACCTCGCTCAATCTGTCGTAGTACTCCACTCGATTGCGCTTGAGATAGAGCGACATATACAGCGTCGGCGTTCGCAAAACGCCGCCTTGAAGCAACATCAACACAATCAGCATTCTGCCGATGCGACCGTTGCCGTCCAAGAACGGATGTATCGTCTCGAATTGATAGTGCGCAAGCGCGGTCTTCAACAGCGTATCGTCTTCGCTCATATTGATATACTTTTCAAGGTCGCTCATCGCGATGTTCATCTCCTCGACCGTAGGCGGCACATATTTCGCCGTCGCGATCGTACTGCCGGCGGCGCCTATCCAATTTTGACTGCGACGAAACTCACCGGGCGATTTGTCCTCTCCTCTCACCCCAGACATCAAGACCTCATGAGTCTCTTTGAGCAACCTACATCCGAGAGGTAAAGTCTTCATCCTCTCGACGGCGTAGCCCAGCGCTTTGACATAGTTGACCACTTCGTCCACTTCGGCATTGACCGCGACGTCGTTGCCGGCGTCCAAAATGTCCTCGAGCGTCGCTTGCGTACCCTCAATTTGCGAACTTAGCAAAGCCTCTTTGCGCACATATGCCCCCAAAAACAACTTGACGTCGGGGACAAGCTCGGAAACCGCGTCGAGCTCCCCTATCGAATGACTCGCACGCGATATCGCATCGAGCATCGCCTCGTCAATGACAAGGTTTGGACACGGCGGCAACGGCGCAGGACGATAGGCGTTGTAGGACGCCTCGCCCAAATTGACTTTGATATACTCTCCGGCTCTGTTCATTGCGTCTCCTTAATTTTGTATTTTATCGATTGCTTTTCCTACATACTAAATTATACTCTTATTTTAATTTTTGTCAATATATTAAAATAAGATAGCTTATTTTGTACTCTTATTTTAATTTTATGAAATTTATTAAAATATACTCATCTTTGTATTCGTTTTATTTTATTGACTTGCGTTGATGATTTGCCGTTTGAATCTTGAAGTGATTTTGGAATGATTTTGCTGACGTTTTGCCGATTTTATAATCGATTTTTCAAAATTGTTTGAATGTTAGCCCGTTGATTTTATCGATATTTCAAAAAGATTTTCCGTCGTTTGCGACGAATTTTTTGATTTTGCCGCCGTATCACTCGAAGCGACGCGCAAGCAAAACGCCGCCCTTGCGGACGGCGCGTTGTCTTTTGTGTTTGTCGATCCTTTGTGCTTTGTATCTTTTGTGAAAATTCTTATCTGATCACGTCGTTTGCGTAGATCGGATACTTCTTGCACAATGCGGCGACCTTGGCGGCGCAACGGTCGATCGCCTCTTCGCCGTTCTTGACGATGTCGGCGATGCACTCTGCGATCGTCACCATGTCCGCCTCTTTCATGCCTCTCGACGTGACTGCCGGCGTGCCCAATCTCAAGCCGCTGGTGATGAACGGAGACTGCTTGTCGAACGGGATCGCGTTCTTGTTGGCGGTGATGTGCGCGCGGTCAAGCAAAGCCTCGACCTCTTTGCCCGTTCTGCCGGTGTCGGACAAGTCGACAAGCATGAGGTGGTTGTCCGTGCCGCCGGAGACGAGACGAATGCCTCTCTCGACAAGCTCGTTGGACAGCTTCTTCGCGTTGCGGACGATCTGGGTCTGATATGCCTTGAACTCGTCCGTCATTGCCTCTTTGAGCGCGACAGCCTTCGCTGCGATGACGTGCATCAACGGTCCGCCCTGCGTCCCGGGGAAAATCGCCTTGTCAATCTGCTTGGCATATTGTTCCTTGCAAAGGATGAGTCCGCCGCGCGGTCCGCGAAGGGTCTTGTGCGTGGTCGTCGTGACGACGTCCGCATACGGCACCGGAGAGGGATGTACGCCTGCGGCGACAAGCCCTGCGATGTGCGCCATGTCAACCATGAGGTAGGCGCCGACGCTGTCAGCGATCTCGCGGAACCTCTTGAAGTCGATGAGGCGCGGATAGGCGCTCGCACCGGCAAGGATGAGGCGCGGCTTGTGCTCCTTCGCAAGCTCGGCGATCTTGTCATAGTCGATGAGACAGGTGTTCTCGTCCACGGTGTACGGCACGATGTGGAAGTACTTGCCCGAAATGTTGACCGGGCTGCCGTGCGAGAGGTGCCCGCCGTGCGCAAGGCTCATGCTGAGCACGGTGTCGCCCGGCTGAAGCAGCGCGAAGAAAGCCGCGAGATTGGCGTTTGCTCCGCTGTGCGCCTGCACGTTGGCGTGTTCGGCGCCAAACAGCTCTTTGGCGCGGTCGATCGCGAGTGTCTCGACGACGTCGACGTGTTCGCAGCCGCCGTAATATCTCTTGCCGGGATAGCCCTCGGCATACTTGTTGGTGAGATGGGTGCCCATTGCCGCCATGACAGCCGGAGAGACGATGTTCTCGCTGGCGATGAGCTCAATGTTGTTTTGCTGTCTCCTGAGCTCGTCTTCCATTGCGGCGCAGAGCTCGGGATCTTCTTGATGAATGGTCTTGAGATCGATCATAGGTCGCTCCTTGATTTGATTAACACTATTATAACGTATCGCGCGCGCTTTGGCAAACAACTTGCGCCATTTTTCGCGCAATTGCGCGCGGAGGCAAGGAAGCGGCTTAGGCGTTGTGTTTCGTCTTTTAATTGATAATACTTGATACTAATTGATAATCTTGTATACTATCGAGGCTTCTTTAAGCAAAAGTCTTTGAGTATGCGATGCAAAGTTCCGCGCCTCGGACGGAAGTCTCGCCAAACCCTGCGTATATTCGGTTGCAATCGAGACAAAATGTGGTATAATAAGAAAAAACGGAGGTGTTCACTATGAGTGAATTCGTAAAAGAGATCTCCGGCGCGGAGCTTGAAACGCTGCTCGCCGAAAAAGATAAGGTGTTCGTCGACTTCTTCGCAACTTGGTGCGGTCCGTGCAAAATGCTCGCTCCCGTCATTGACGAAGTCGCCCAAAATCATCCCGACGTGACCTTTGTCAAGGTCGACGTCGACCGCAACCTCGACGCGACGCGCAAGTATCGCGTGATGGCGATGCCGACCGTGGTCGTCTTTGAGGGAGGAAAAGAGAAAAACCGCAACGTGGGATATGTCCCCTCCGAGGTGCTCGAAGATCTGCTTTGAGCCTACTCGTCAAACAAGCAACGGCTTCGGAAGTTCCGAAGCCGTTTTTGCATGCCGATTGCAAACACAAATCAAGCCGCCTCAAAAATCCAGACTGTTTTGATCGAGCAAAAAGTCCGTTATGCCGATGGTGACGACGCCGTATTCGTCTCGCGTTACTCCGACGTCGTCTTTGACGACAATAATTTTTTTGAAGCTGTCGCCGATATTCAAAAGCGGTCTCTCTTCCTGCTCTTTTTTCTCTGCCGTCGGCATCGAGAACGCCGATTGGACATAGTATTTTTTGCTCCCCTTTGTCGCGATGAAATCCACCTCGAGACGCTTCTTGACCGTCTTGCCCTGCTTGTCCTTGCCGTAAACGTCGACAAGACCGAAGTCCACGTTGTAGCCGCGATATCTCAATTCGTTGTAGATGACGTTCTCCATCAAGTGATTCTCTTCCGTCTGCCGAAAATTTAGTCTTGCGTTCCTCAACCCTACATCTTCAAAATAGTACTTCAAAAGTGAATTGATGTACTTTTTTCCCTTTATGTCATACCGCATCGCGCGCGAGATCAAGAACGCGTCTTGCATATACTCGATGTATTTTTTGATCGTCTTGTCGCTGATGATCTTGTTCTTCACACTCGCAAATGTATTGCTCAACTTCTTGGTATTGGTCAACGACCCAACGGACGAAGCCAAAATATCGATGAGTTCGTCAAGCTCTTCGCGATTTTTGATATTGTGCCGTTCGAAGAGGTCTGACAGATAGACATTGTTGAATTGCGCGCGCAAATATTCCTCCTTTGCCTCTGCGGTCGGCGCCGACGCGACAAGCGGCAATCCTCCGTAATTGTAATACTCGAACCAGCCGCGCGCGACACTGCCGGGATATGCGGACATAAATTCCGAAAAAGACAACGGATACATCCTGATCTCGTCGCCTCTGCCTCTAAACTCCGTGACCACGTCTGACGACAAAAACTTGGAATTGCTGCCGGTCACATACACGTCCACATTCCTGATGTGAAGCAGCGAATTGAGCACATCCTCAAACTCGGGCATCAATTGCACTTCGTCCAGCAAGACAAAATAGCGACCTTCATCTTGGATCTTGCCCGTCAGATAGCTCAACATTTCATCCGGATCGCGCAACTTCTTGTTTCGACGATCGTCAAGCGCGACCTCTATGATGTGATCGGGCGATGTGCCTATGCTCAGCAAATGATCGTGAAACAGATTGAACAGCAAGTACGACTTGCCGCACCGTCTTATGCCGGTAATGATCTTGATCATACCGTTGCCCTGCTTTTCAATCAATTTGTTCAAATATCTGTCCCTTTTGATGTCCATATCTTACTCCGACAAACATTGTATATACAATATTTTTCGTAATAAGTATAACACCGATCAATCATTTTGTCAAGAGATGATTTTGATGAAACTGTAATATTTTGAGAATATTGCGCGTTATATGATGAAAATTTCAAGGCTTTGTTACCAAAACAAACATTCCGACAAACATTGTATAGACAACATTTGTCGGAATCCGAAAGCATATACCATAAGATTCAACAAATAAAAATACGGCGAACCGTCTGTCGCCGCAAATCAATCTCACATGAGCAATCGCTCGACGATGTACGCGCCCATGCGGACGCCGCAGGCGGCAGGCGCGAACGGCATGCTCGCGACCGTCCCGCCCGTTTGGACGGGCGGCGTTTGGGTGAAGCAGACGTCGAGTTTGCGCACTCCGCGCTCCTTCATCATCTTGCGGAACTTTTTGGCGAGGGGGTCGTAGTCGGTCTTGTAGATGTCCGCGACGCGGAAGTCGCACCACCCGGCGCGGTTGCCGGCGCCCATCGCCGACACTATCGGCAAGCCCTTGCCCGTGCAATAGACCGCGAGCGCCGCCTTTGCCGCAAGCGAATCTATCGCGTCGGCGACATAGCTCGAGCCGTCGACGAGCGCGGCGCAATTGCTCTCGGTCAGCATCTCGCATACGGCATTCACCTTGCAATGAGGGTTTATCTGCTCGACTCTCTCGGCGAGGACTTCCGCCTTATACCGCCCGATATCCTTGCGCAGCGCGGCGATCTGGCGGTTGAGGTTGCTCTCCTCGACCTTGTCGCCGTCGATCAACGTCAGCGCGCCCACTCCGCTGCGCGCGAGGACTTCGACGACATAGCCGCCGACGCCGCCCAAGCCGACCACCGTCACGCGGCAGGCGGCAAGGCGCGCGAGTCCGTCCTCTCCAATCAGCGGAAGCGAGCGCGTAAAGTTCACTTTTTCTCTATCTCCAACGCCAGCTCTTTGAGCTGTTTGTCGTCGACCTCGGCAGGCGCGCCGGTCATCAAACAGGACGCGTTCTGCACCTTGGGGAAGGCGATGACGTCCTTGATGTTGTCCGTGCCGGTGATGATCATCACGAGGCGGTCGAGCCCGAACGCGAGTCCGCCGTGCGGCGGCGCGCCGTACTTGAACGCGTCGACAAAGAAGCCGAACTTCTCGACGATCTGCTCCTGCGTCAAGCCGAGCAGCGAGAAGATCTTGCTCTGCATCTTGCAGTCGTGAATCCTGATGCTGCCGCCGCCCGCCTCCTGTCCGTTGATGACCATGTCGTAGGCGTTGGCGCGCACCTTGAGCGGATCGCTGTCAAGCAGCGGAATATCCTCAACCTTTGCGCTGGTAAACGGATGGTGGACGGCGACGTAACGCCCCTCCTCCTTGTCGTATTCGAGCAGCGGAAAGTCGACGACCCAAAGGAAGTCGAACTTGCTCTTGTCGTACAGCGAGTACTTGTCCGCGAGATAGACGCGCAGCGAGCCGAGCACGGTGCGCACGAGCATGCCGTCCGCGTCGGCGGCAACGAAGATCACATCTCCCGCCTCCGCGCCGAGTCTGTCTTTGAGCGCGGCGATCTGCTCTTCGGTCAAGAACTTGAAGAAGGACGAAGTCACGCTGCCGTCCGGTTTGAACATCGTGTAGGCAAGCCCCTTTGCGCCGCAGCTCTTGGCAAAGTCTACACACGCGTCGACGTCCTTGCGCGTCATCGACGCGCACAGCCCCTTGGCGTTGATCGCCCTCACGCAGCCGCCTGCGTCGATCGCGCCCTTGAACACCGAAAAGTCGGTGCCGGCGGCGATATCGGTGACGTCGACGAGTTCAAGTCCGTAACGGGTGTCCGGCTTGTCGCTGCCCCATCTGTCCATCGCCTCGGCGTACGGAATGCGGCGGAACTTGTCCTTGAGCTCTATCCCGAGGCAGTCCTTCCACAGCTTTTTGACGAGCCCTTCGGCAATCGCCATCACGTCCTCGGAATCCTCGACGTAGGACATCTCCATGTCGATCTGCGAAAACTCGGGCTGACGATTGGCGCGCAGATCCTCGTCGCGGAAGCAGCGCGCGATCTGATAGTATCTGTCCATGCCTGCGATCATCAGCAATTGCTTGTACAATTGCGGCGATTGCGGCAGCGCGTAAAATTCGCCGTGGTGGACGCGGCTGGGCACGAGATAGTCGCGCGCGCCCTCGGGCGTCGACTTGCCCAAAAACGGCGTCTCTATCTCGAGGAAGCCGTTGTCGCCCATGTAGTTGCGCACCGTGCGCGTAATCTTGTCGCGCATCACGAGGATGTCTTGAAGAGGCTTGCGGCGAAGGTCGAGATAGCGGTATTTGAGCCTCAAAGTCTCGCTCGCCTTGACGTCGTCCGCAATCACGAACGGCGCGGTCTCCGCCTCGGACAATATCTTGACGTCGTCGGCGAGAATCTCGACCTCACCGGTCGCGATGCTCTTGTTGACGTTCGCGCCTCTGCCGCGCACGACGCCCGAACAGCAGACGACGTACTCGCCTCTGACCGAAGCCGCCTTGTCGAACACGCCGCGGTCGCAGCCGTCGTCGAAAGCGACTTGGACGACGCCCGTCCTGTCGCGCACGTCGACGAACAGCAGGTTGCCCAAATTGCGGTACTTGGCGACAAAGCCCATCACCGTCGCGCGGTTTCCTATGTCGGACGCGCGCAGCTGTCCGCACATGTGCGTCCTCTTTGCTCCGTTGAGAAAATCTGTCATATCACTTCTCCGTATTTGCCGAGAAGAACGCCGCAAGGTCCGCCCTCGCGACCTCGGTCTCGGCGCCGTTGTCCATGTTTTTTATCTTGAAAACGCCGCTCGCGAGCTCGTCGCCGCCGACGACAATCAAGTATCTCGCACGCGTCTTGTCCGCGTACTTCATCTGCGCCTTGAATCCGCGCCCGACGATGTCGGTGTCGCACGCGACCCCCGCGCCGCGAAGTTCGAACGCCATCTTGGTCGCCTCTACGCGCTCGGCGTCGCCGATCGGCGCAATGTAGACCATAGGACGCGGCTCTTCGCCGAACGGCAGCCCCTGCGCCTCCATCGTCAAAATTATCCTCTCGAGTCCCGTGCCGAATCCGACCCCCGGACAGGGCTTGCCTCCGATGTCCTCGAGCAGCTTGTCGTATCTTCCGCCGCCGCCGACGGTGCCCTGCGCGCCGATGTCCTCGGTGACGAACTCAAACACCGTGCGCGTGTAGTAGTCGAGACCGCGCACGATGCCCGGATCGACGGCATAGTCTATCCCGAGCGCGTCCAAGCCCTTGCAGACCGCCTCGTGGTGAGCGCGGCAGTCGTCGCACAGATAGTCGAGCACGACGGGCGCGTCCTTGACAATCGCGCGGCAGCCCTCTTCCTTGCAGTCGAGAATGCGAAGCGGATTCTTTGCGAGCCGCTCGCGGCAAGTCGGGCACATCTTGTCGATGTGCGCGCCGAAATACTCTTTGAGCGCGGCGTTGTAGTCCTTGCGGCACTCGCGGCAGCCGATGCTGTTGAGGTGCAGTTTGAGCGCCTTTATCCCGAGCCGCTTGTAGACGGTATACAGCAGCGAGATGACCTCGACGTCCGCCGCCGGCGACGCGCTGCCGAAAAATTCGACGCCGAATTGGTGATGCTCGCGAAGTCTGCCCGACTGGGGTCTCTCATAGCGGAAGACCGGGGTGATGTAATACATCTTGGTCGGCTGAGCGTCGGCGTAGAGCGAGTGCTCGATGAAAGCCCTCGCGACGCCGGCGGTGCCCTCGGGCTTCAATGTCATCGACCTGCCGCCCTTGTCGTCGAAGGTGTACATCTCCTTGTTGACGATGTCGGTGGTGTCGCCGACTCCGCGTGCGAACAGCTCGGTGTGTTCGAAGACGGGGGTGCGGATCTCGCCGACGCAATACTCTGCGGCGACGCCTCTGACCACGCCTTCGACGTAGTGCCATTTGTAGGCTTCGGACGGGGTGACGTCCTTTGTTCCCTTTGGTAAAGTTATCATTTTTCCTCTTTGCTTAGGTGTGCTTTACGCACACGGGCTCCTGTTTTCAGAGAATGTATTTGTGCAGGTTTAGCGTGCGTATCGTCTTGTCGAGATGAGACAGGACATACTCCTCGTCGACGACGACTTCGACCATTTGATCGACGTTCCCCGCATTGAACGAGATGTCGTCCAAGAGCGTCTCCATGATCGTGTGAAGTCTGCGCGCGCCGATGTTCTCGCTGTTCTCGTTCTCCGCCTCGGCGACGGCTGCGAGCTTGGCGATCGCTGCGTCGGTGAATTTGAGCGAGACGTTGTCAACTTTGAGCAGCTCGGTGTATTGCATCAGGATCGCGTTGTCCGGCTCGGTCAAGATGCGAATGAAGTCCTTTGCGGTCAGACTGTCCAACTTGACGCCGATCGGGAACCTGCCTTGAAGTTCGGGGATGAGATCGGACACCGCCGCGATGTGGAACGCGCCTGCGGCGATGAACAGGATGTAGTCCGTCTTGATCGGTCCGTACTTGGTGTTGACCGTGCAGCCCTCGACGATGGGCAAAATGTCCCTCTGCACGCCCTCGCGCGACACGTCGGGTCCCGAAGTGTTGCCCTTTGCGGCGATCTTGTCCATCTCGTCGATGAAGATGATGCCCTCGTTTTCGGCGCGGCGGATAGCCTCGGCGTTCAGCGCGTCGGGGTCGATCAGCTTTTCGCATTCCTGCTCCATGAGCGCGCGGTAAGCCTGAGCGACCGTGACCTTTTTGACCTTGTTGCGCTTGGGCAAGAGACCGCCCATCATGTCCATGATGTTGATCTCCATGCCGCCCGGAAGCTGTTGGCTCTTTGTCTTTTCGGGCAGCGAGATCTCCACTTTGAGGTCGTCGAGAGAGCCGCTTGCGATCTCTTTCGCGACCGCGTCGAAGAGCTCCTTTTCGCCGAGATCGGGATAGGCGCTCTTGCGGTGCGGCGCGACCACCTTGGTCAATTGCGCGAGCACCGCGGGACGCGCGGTCGCCTCTACCGCACGGCTGCGCTCATCGCGCACCATGCGCACCGACACCTCGACGAGGTCGCGGACCATCGACTCGACGTCCCTGCCCACGTAGCCGACCTCGGTGAACTTGGTCGCCTCGACCTTGACGAACGGTGCGTTGACAATCTTGGCGAGACGCCTTGCGATCTCCGTCTTGCCAACGCCGGTCGGACCCTGCATGATGATGTTCTTGGGCGTAATCTCGTCGCGCAGAGCCTGCGGAAGCTGCGAACGGCGATATCTGTTGCGCAACGCGATCGCGACCGCCTTCTTCGCCGCGTCCTGCCCGATGATGTATCTGTCAAGCTCTTTGACTATCTGCTTTGGGGTGAACTGTTCCATCTCACACCTCCTCGACGACGATGTTGTCGTTGGTGAACACGCACAGTTCGCTGGCTATTTTGAGCGACTTGCGGGCTATCTCCGCCGCAGACAGATCGGTCTCGGTCAAAAGCGCGCGCGCCGCCGCGAGCGCATAGTTGCCGCCGCTGCCGATCGCGCATGCGTCGCCGTCCGGCTCAATGACGTCGCCGACGCCCGAGAGCAGATACATGCCGTCCTTGTCCGCGACGATGAGCATCGCCTCGAGCTTGCGCACATACTTGTCGTCGCGCCAGAGCTCGGCGAGCTCGACCGCGCTGCGCATCAGGTTGCCCGAATACTTTTGCAGCATCTTCTCGAATTTTTCGCTGAGCGTGAATGCGTCCGCGACCGAGCCGGCAAAGCCGATCACGACCTTGTCGTCATAGATGCGTTTGACCTTGCGAGCGTTGCCCTTCATGATCACGCTCTCGCCCATCGTGACCTGCCCGTCGCCGGCGACGGCGATCTTGCCATCCCTGCGCACCGCACAGATGGTGGTGCCTTTCAATTCCATATTTCCTCCTTGCGGGCGCCGTCCAAAAAGCGCCGCATAGCGTCCGCACCGCGCTCGAAAAACGCGAGCTTGCGCTGTTTTTTGTCCCTCGGCGCGTCCCCAAGCGGAGGAAGCAAGCCGAAGTTTGCGTTCATCGGTTGATAGTCGGCGCTCTCGCGCGCGACATGCCTTTGCAACTGACCGATCACCGTCTCCGGCGGCGCGATCAGCCTGCCTTTGCCCTCTGCGGCGAGCCTCAAATTCTCCGCCGCCATCAGTCCGCTCGCTATGCTCTCGACATAGCCCTCGACCCCTGTCATCTGCCCGGCGAATGCGACGAGCGACCCGTCCTTTGCGACAAAGCCCGAGTCCATCACCGCCGGCGCGTACAGATAGGTGTTGCGGTGCATCACGCCGTAGCGCAAAAACTCCGCGTGCGCGAGCGCCGGGATCATCCCGAACACGCGCTTTTGCTCGCCGAAGGTCAGATTGGTCTGAAATCCGACCAAATTGTACGCCGCCCCCTCGACGTTCTCCTTGCGCAATTGAAGTACCGCGAACGGCGTCTTGCCGTCCTCTCCCTTCAGCCCCGCGGCTTTGAGAGGTCCGAACCGCAGCGTGTCCGCGCCGCGCCGCGCGATCTCCTCGACGGGCATGCACGCCTCGAACAAGCCGCCCTTGTCAAAGTCGCGGAGCGTCGCGGTCTTTGCCGCGCACAGTTCGCGCCAAAACGCGTAATATTCGTCGCGCGTCAAAGGGCAGTTGAGATAGTCGTCTCCGCCCCTGCCGTATCGGCTCGCGCCGAAGGCGTGGGCAAGATCGATCGAATCGCCGTCCACGATGGGTGCGACCGCGTCGTAAAAACCGATGTATTTTGCACCGTATTTGCGTGCGAGTTCGTCCGCAAGTGCGTCCGATGTCAACGGACCCGACGCGATCACAACGGGCTGCATGTCGTCAAAAGAGGTCACCTCTTCGCGCACGAGCGAAAAGCCGTCGAATGCGAAAAGCCTTCTCTCGACCTGCTCGGAAAACGCCTCGCGGTCGACCGCGAGCGCGCCGCCCGCCGGGACGCGGCACTTGTCAGCGACGTCCAAAAGCATGCAGTCGAGCGCGCGCAGTTCCGCTTTGAGCAGACCGCTCGCGGTGTCCTCCGCCTCGCTCTTGAGCGAGTTGCTGCACACGAGTTCGGCAAGCCCGTCCGTCGAGTGGCACGGAGAGGCTTTGACCCCTCTCATCTCGTGCATCACGACCTCGTGACCCGAGCGCAAAAAGCGGTACGCCGCCTCGCATCCGGCAAGCCCTCCGCCGACGACATGGAACCTCATTTTTCCGTGCCCGTGACGATCTCGGTATGTTTACACTCCGCGTTGGAGCAGGTGTATTTGACCTCGCCGGTCTTGGACTTGGTCATCTTCATATACGCTCCGCAGTCGGGGCAGAGTTTGGGCGCGGGGACGTCCCATGCGAAGAATCCGCAATCGCGGTTCTCGCACGCGTAGTACGCCTTGCCCTTTTTGGAGATCTTCTTGTAGACTCCGCCGCCGCACTTGGGGCACTTTGCAACCGGTTCGCCGTAAGGCTTGGTGTTGCGGCACCTCGGGAAGTTGGGGCACGCCAGGAACTTGCCGTAACGGCTGTCCTTGACGACCATGCGCGCGCCGCACTTTTCGCAGATGACGTCGCTCTCCTCCTCTTTGGGGCGCACCCTCGCGGAGCGGTCGCCCTTTGCCGCGTCCAGCCTCGCTTTGAAGCCGGGATAGAAGTCCTCGATGATCTTCTGCCAGCGCACGCCGCCGTCCTCGATCGTGTCGAGTTTTGTCTCCATGTCCGACGTGAACTTGACGTTCATGATGTCGGGGAAGAACTTGACCAGCGTGTCGCAGACGATTTCGCCGAGCTCCGTCGGCTTGATGTACTTGCCCTCTTTGTCCGTGTAGGTGCGCTTTGCAAGCACGGAGATTGTCGCCGCATATGTCGACGGACGCCCGATGCCGTTCTCTTCCATCGCCTTGACGAGCGTGGAGTCGGTGTAGCGGAGCGGCGGCTTGGTGAACTTTTGCTCGCTCTGCATCTCCTTGAGTTCGAGCGGCTGCCCTTCGGTGAAGTCGGGCAGCGTCTTGGAGTCCTTCTCCTCGCTCTCGGTCATCGGCGTATAGGCGGCGAGCCAGCCGTTGAACTTGAGCGTGCGCCCTTTGAGCGTATAACCGCAGGTGTGCTCGTCTTTGTACGAAACGATGTGCACGTTGAGCGTGTCGTAGCTCGCGCTCTGCATCTGCGACGCGACGAAACGGTCGAAGATGAGCTTGTACAGCCTGTAGACGTTGCGCTGCACCTTGTCCTTGATCGAGTCGGGCGTGACCGCAAGCGAAATGGGTCTGATCGCCTCGTGCGCGTCCTGCGCGCTCGCCTTGGTCGTGTAGACGTTGGGGCGCTTGGGCGCATATTTTTCGCCGTAGGTCGCGCGAATGTAGTCGAGCGCCTCGTTTTGAGCCTCTGCCGCGACGCGGACGCTGTCGGTACGGATGTAGGTGACGAGCGCGATCTGTCCCATGCCGGGGATGTCGACGCCTTCGTACAGCTGCTGCGCGACCTGCATGACCTGCGACGCGGTCATCGACAGCTTTGCGGACGCGTCCTGTTGCATCGTCGAGGTCGTGAACGGCGGCTGAGGCTTGGACACGGACGTGCTGCGCTTGACCTGATCGACGCTCCACTCGCCTTCCTTGCTGCGGGCGACGATCTTTTCGGCGGTCTCCTTCGTCCTGACCTTGTACTTTTTGCCGTCGACGTCGACGAACTCGCACTTGAACGCGGCGCTGCGCTTGTCTTTGAGCAAAAACGCGTATATGTTCCAATACTCCTCGGGCTTGAAGTCGCGGATCTCGCGCTCGCGGTCGACGATCATTTTGAGCGCGACCGACTGCACGCGCCCCGCGGACTGTCCGCTCTTGATCTTGCGCGAGAGTATAGGCGAGATCTGATAGCCGACCAGCCTGTCGAGCACGCGGCGCGCCTGCTGCGCGTCGACTAGGTTCATATTGATCGCGCGCGGATTTTCAAGCGCCGCCAACACCGCCTTTTTGGAGATCTCGTTGAACACGATGCGGATGTCGCCGCCCTTGATGTCGCAGACGTTTTTGAGGTGCCACGAGATCGCCTCTCCCTCGCGGTCGGGGTCGGTCGCGAGATAGACTTTGTCCGCCTTGGCAAGCTCCGCCTTGATGCGCTTGATCGTCTCTTCCTTGCCGGGAGTGACGACGTATTGGGGCGCGAAGCCGTGATCGATGTCGATACCGAGGCTCTTTTGCGGAAGGTCGCTGACGTGACCCGCCGACGCGAGTACGTGGTACTCTTTGCCGAGGTACTTTGCTATCGTCTTTGCCTTGTGCGGCGATTCGACAATTACAAGTTTCATTATCTCTCCTTACAGCCTGCGCGCAACCTGATAGTAGTTGCCGCCAAGCTTGTTTACCATACCGAAAATTTCCATTTCCGACAGAAGGGCGCTCAGCTCTCCCGTCGACAGTCCGCTGTCTTCGAGCAGCTCCGAAAAGTGCATGCTCTCTTCTTTGGACAGGATGTCTATGATCCTCGACTGTTCGAGCGAAAGCTGAACGCCGAGTTCTCCTTCGTCTTTGCGTACAGCCGCGCCCAAGATGTCCTCGGGAGCGGTGACTGCCGCCGCCTGACAGTCCTTGATCTTGGCGTTGCACCCCTCGCTCTGTTTGGAGAACACGCTGCCGGGCACGACGTACAGCTCTTTGCCCTGCTCGATCGCGAGATCGGCGGTGATCAACGAGCCGCTTTTGAGCCCCGCCTCGGTCACGAGCACTCCCGACGAAAACGCCGAGATCAACCTGTTGCGCTCGGGGAAGCGGAATTGATTGGGCGGCGTCCCGGGCGGATATTCGCTGACGACAAGTCCGTTTTGCGCAATCTCGTTCAACAGCTCCTTGTTCTCGGGCGGATAGGCGACGTCGACGCCGCAGCCGAGCACCGCGACCGTCTTGCCTCCGCACTCGAGCGCCGTCTTGTGCGCGAGCGAGTCCACTCCTCTCGCGCCTCCGCTGACCACGCAGAGCCCTTCGTATGCGAACGCCCTGACGAATTGAGTCGTCACGTCCTTGCCGTAACGGGTGATCGTCCGCGTGCCGACGACGGCGATGTTGCGGCTCTCGTCCGCAAGCAGCGACGCGTCTCCGCGGCAATACAGCACGACGGGCGGATCGGCGAGCAGCGAGCGCAGATGGTCGGGATATTCGTCCGAATTGTACCCTATCGCGCGGATGCCGTTTTGCTCCATCGCCTCGATCACCGCGTCCGCGTGCGCATAGTCTCGAAAGAGCTGCGACGGGCGCGAGACGGACTTCATCCGCGCGACCCTGCGCGCCGAGCCCGTGTCGAAAGAGAGCATGATCAAAGCCTTGTCGTCGTTGTCGTATTTCATTCCCAATACTTGCGGTCGAGCGACCTGTATTGCACCGCTTCGGTGATGTGCGGCGCGAGGATGGTCTCGCTGCCGGCGAGGTCGGCAATCGTGCGCGCGACCTTGAGCACGCGCGTACTCGCACGCGCGGTCATATTCAATTTGTCGAAAGCACGCTTGAGTATGCTCTCGCAATCGGGCGTGAGCGCGCAATACTTCCTGAGCTGCGCGTTGGACATGCTCGCGTTGGTCACAAGACCGCTGCCGTAACGCGCCCTCTGCATCGCGCGTGCGCTCTCCACCCTCTTTTTGATGTCCGCGCTGGACTCGGCGTCGGGACTGAAGCGCAATTCCTCGTATCCGACCCCGTCCACCTCGACCTGCAAGTCAATGCGGTCGAGAAGCGGCCCCGAAAGCCGCGACACATATCTGCGTATCTCCGACGGCGAACAGCGGCACTGACGCGTCTTGGAACCGTAGTTGCCGCACGGGCACGGGTTCATGCTGGCAATCAGCATGAAGTCCGCCGGATAGTCGAGCGTCTGCTTGGAACGCGACACCGTGACCACTCCGTCTTCGAGCGGCTGACGAAGCCCCTCGAGCGTGCGCCTTTCGTACTCGGGCATCTCGTCGAGGAAGAGCACGCCGTTGTGCGCGAGACTGACCTCGCCCGGGCGCGCCTTCGCCCCTCCGCCCATGAGCGCCGGCGGCGTCACCGTGTGGTGCGGCGTGCGGAACGGACGCTGGGTCACTATCCCCTTGTCGGGATCGAGCACCCCCGCGATCGAATGTATCTTGGTCACCTCGATCGCCTCCTCAAAGGTCATGTCCGGCATGATCGTCGGCACGCACTTCGCCATCAGCGTCTTGCCCGCGCCGGGAGGACCGATCATCAAGATGTTGTGTCCTCCGGCGACCGCGATCTCGAGAGCGCGCCTTGCGACCTGCTGTCCCTTGACCTCGGAAAAGTCGACGTGATACTTGTTCTCCGCCGCCTGCGTGCCGAACACGCGGGTCTCGACCGGCTCCTTGGCGAGCTCGCCCGAAAGGAACCGCGTCACATCGCCCAACCTGTCAAAACAATACGCTTTGACCCCGGGCACATAGGACGCCTCTTTTGCGTTGCCCTCGGGCAGGATGAACTTGTCATAGCCGCGCTGGATCGCGGAGAGCACGAGCGGCAGCACGCCGTTGACCCGCCTCAGCGACCCGTCAAGCCCGAGTTCACCTATAATCACATAGTCGGCGTAGGACAGCTTGGGCACCTGCTCGGTCGCGGCGAGTATGCCGACGGCGATCGCGAGGTCATAAAGACTGCCCTCTTTTTTGCTGTCCGCGGGCGCAAGGTTGACGGTCACGCGGCGTATCGGATAGTCGAGCAGCGAATTTTTGATCGCCGCGCGCACCCTCTCGCGCGATTCCTTGACCGCGGTGTCGCCCATGCCGACGATCTCGTAGGCAGGAAGCCCGGCGTTGACGTCGACCTCGACCGACACCTCGAACCCCTCAAGTCCGTTGAGAGCAAAACTCCTGATCTTTGCGAGCATTTCCCCCTCCCCGAACTCAGTTGGTCTCGTCGTTCTTGACGGCGCGCGGCTTTTTGAACACAGCCTTGATCTCGTCAACGAAGCTGTCGTCGCGGCGCGAGATCAGCGTATATCTGTCATAGCGCGCGATGTCGATCGCCACATAGACGTAGTATGCCGCGACGAACACCGCGATCAGCGAAAACACGATGATGAACGGGCTCTTGGACCAGAACGCGAGATAGCCCGCGCTGTCGTTGCCGGTGATGAAGCCGCTGCGCGACATCAATTCCGCAATGTTGAGGAAGGACAGCGTGCTCAATGCGCCGAACACGGCGTACAGCCTCTTGTCGGGCAGCATGATCAGATAGATGAGCAGCAGCGCCGCCGCGATCGGCAGGACGACCACCGTCGACTGCGCGCCGATCACCGCATAGAGCGTGAGCGCGAGCGACGAATAGAGGAAGAGGTCGGCAAGGCTCTTTTGCTTCCAATACGCAAAGCCGACCACGCCCGCCATCGCCGCAACGAACATCCCGTTGAGCACGGTCATCGCGGTGTTGCGCACCGTCGAGTTAGCCGCGCCGAAGATCGCGTAGAGGTTGAACGCATCGGTCGAGAGGAAGGACGACGACTTGAAGTAGGCGTCGATCATCTCGAACACATAGAACACCTTGCCCGTCTTGAGCTGGCTCAGGCACATCGGCAGCGACATGATGTAGTACAGCACAAAGCTGCCGACCATCGTCAAAATTATCTTTACGCGCTCGTCCTTTTCGCGGATCGCGTTCATCACCTGCACCGTCGCGTAAATGGGCAAAAGAATGAGCATATAGTAGCTGAAGAACAGCGAGAACGTGAAGAAGATGCCGCTTGCGATATGATTCTTTTCGTAGAGCGCAAGCAGCGCATAGACAACGAACGCAATCGCGACCGCCTCATAGCTGCCGTAAAACGAGCTCAACGTGAAGAACACGGGCATCGCCGCATACAGCCAGCTTATGCCGACCGCAGCGCGCCTGTCCGTCAACTTGCGGAACGCGAACGACGTCACCGCAAGCAACGTGAACATGTCCGCAAGAATCGCCGGGATGCGCACGAGAAGCGCCATGCCCATAGAGCCGTTCTCAACGCCCATCGCGTTGCCGATCATGCCGAGAATCCACAACACATAGAGCGAACCGAGCGGCTGATTGGAATTCGCCGAGTCGGTGAACGCACTCATGAGACCGCCCGAGGTCCCTATCCTCGACGCAATCGAAGAGAGCGCGTCAATCTGACTGCCCATGCCGTAGCTGAACATCCCGATCGCAAACCTCACCGCAAACGCGACCACGACCGCAAATATGAGCGCGACAAACGTCTTGTCCGTCATCGCGACAATCTTGCCCTCTCTTTGCGCCTGTACCGCTACCTCGTCCGTGTCGTCGGTCGGCATCACCTTGCGAAGCACAAGATAGAGCCCGAACACGAGCGCGACCGAGAAAATCGCCAAAAGCGTCACCGTCGCGACCGAGCCGCCGTCGCTGTGCGAATAGTCGGCGTCGTCCTGTACCACGCCGATGGTCGCACCCTCCGGAACGGTGTCGACCGATTGAAGAGAGATGTTGTCAAAATGTACGGTGCCGTACGGCGTCGAGCCGTCCTGCCCCATGCCTACGAACAGCGTCGCCTCGCCCGATATGCCGCTGGTGAAGTAGTATTCCACCGTTTGGAAGCCGTCGGTCGTCTCGGTGACGTTGATTCCGCCCTTGTTGTTGTCCTCGAGAATGCCGACGACAAAGCCGTACCCGGCGGAAGAGGTGATCGACCTCACATCGACATATGCGCTGAGACGATAGATCTTGTTCTTGACCAAATTCACCGTCTGCGAGATGTAGACGCGCGTCGACCCTGCCGACGACATCTCGATCACGCCGTAGCGCGACCCGAGCGCGGCGTCGAATTCGTCCGTACCGGTGCTCGGCGCCGAAGTGAACGATATGCTCTCGCCCGTGCCGGTCGACTTGATCCAGCCCTGCACGTTGCTGCCGTCAAGCGTCTCAAAGCCGCCGTTGTTCACGACCTCGACATAGTCTTGTTCGTCGCCGCCGCAAGCCGCAAACACCGCCATCGCCAATACGACGATGAGCACAATCGCGACCGCAAACATTCTTCTCTTCATAATTGTTCTCCTGATTCGGATTTCATCCTTGCGGATAGCCATTTACTATAATAAAATAATTTGGCGCGTTTGACAAGCAAATATACTTTTATTTAAAAATTTTCTTTATTTATTTTAAACTATAATATGCGCCGTGCCGCATCCAAACGCCGAACCGACCTCGCAAAGAGGCGCCTGCGCGCTCCCTCTGCGCCCCTGCCCGACTCGCCTCCCTTTTGCAGGATCCGCCGTCTCTCGCGGTTCCGCAACCCAAAACCGCATTTCGGCGACAAAACGCAACCTTTGCCGTACATTTCAGTTGTCGACATTTTGTCGACAACTGAAACGAAGCGATTGCGTTATCTGTTACGCACCGCCTTTGGGTGCGGCTCGGTTCACCGATTGGTTCTGCTTAGCTGATCGTTTCGTTGCCGTTTAATAAATTATTTTGCTGTCAAAATCATTAAGCTAAAAACACAACGTACTCAAAGCGGACAGAACGACGACTACCGTCGCGCGAAACCGCGCCGTTCTGTTCCGCACCACCTGTGGGGTGCGGCACGTCTCACGTCTCGGACGGCTCATTTTCGCCCTTTTGCGCCGTGTGTCGCTTGCATACCGGCAGGTAAGCGGCGCTTCACACGGCGCAAAATCTTCGAAAATCGCTCGCCCGATACTTCGCGGTTCTGTTAAACCAATCGGTTTTTAGCAAACTCGGATATGAGATTAGTATCCATCTCGCCCAACCGCGTTTGGGCGAGATACGATAACGCCCTCGTCGAATGACCGCACGAAAAGCTGATGCAGAAACGATCAGATCAACGCAACCAAATTATTAAAAGTTGGCATAGAACCGATTAGATAA
>NHCFR05603__coassemble_376_pt1 | contig 37580 bp, 30 predicted proteins | sample NHCFR05603__metabat2_high_PE_018 | metagenome-assembled genome bin NHCFR05603 | reverse complement strand
CCCTTCCTTCCTATTCGCGTTTTCAATGTTCTCGCCGCCGCCTTTCCGCGACAGCCTTGTAATTGTATCACAACGATATTTTGATGTCAATTGTTTTTTCTTTGAAAAATAAAGAAATTTAACTTTTTCGACAGCGCCGCCTCGGCGCCCTCTCACAGGTCGTACTTTGAGTCTATCTCTCCGCCTCCGAGGCACACCTCTCCTTGATAGAGCGCGACATATTGCCCCTCGACAATCGCCCTTTGAGCGCGCTCGAACGCGACCTCGACGCCGCCGCCCGGCAGCAGTCTTGCCCTCGCCGCCTGCAACGGCTGGCGATGGCGTATCCTCGCCATGCATTCGAACTCCTCGCCCTCGGGCTTCAACGAAATGAAGTTGAAGTTTTCGCACATCAGCGCGTTGTGAAACAGCGACTCCTGGCTTTGCGAGACATACAAGACGTTCTTTGAGACATCCTTGCCGACGACGAACCACCGCCCGTCGTCCGCTCCGTCCACGCCGCCGATGCCCAGCCCCCTGCGCTGACCGAGAGTATAGTAGAACACCCCTTCGTGTTCACCCAAAAGGGCGCCGTCATCGCCCCTGATCTCCCCCCTTTGCATGGGAAGATACTCGGACAAAAACGCGCGGAAGTTGCGCTCGCCGATGAAACATATCCCAGTGCTGTCCTTCTTTTTCGCGGTCGGGATGCCGAAGCTCTCGGCGAGTTCGCGCACCTGCGGTTTGAGCAGATGCCCGATCGGGAACAGCACGTTGTCGAGCTGCTCGCCCTTGACTTGATTGAGGAAGTAGGTCTGATCCTTGTTCTCGTCCGCGGCGCGGAGCAGCAGATTGAGCCCGTCGTCGTGAGCGATGCGGCAATAATGCCCCGTCGCGACAAAGTCCGCCCCCATCTCTCGCGCCTTGGCGACGAACGGTTCGAACTTGATCTCGCGGTTGCACAACACATCGGGATTGGGCGTCCTGCCTTTGGCGTACTCGTCCAAAAACTTTTTGAACACGCGGTCGTAGTACTCGTCCGCGAAGTCTACGCTGAAATAGGGTATGCCCAGCCCGTCGCAGACGCGCCTCACATCGTAGAAGTCCTCGTCCGCGGTACAATTGCCGCCCTCATCCGTCTCATGCCAATTGCGCATGAACAGACCGATCACGTCATAGCCCTGTTGTTTGAGGAGCGCGGCGGCGACAGAACTGTCCACGCCTCCGCTCATCCCCACCACTACCGTCTTTGCCATATCCGCATTATAACATATTCCGCGCAAACGGGCAAGAAAAACCGCGATCTCGCGCCGCCGAAACCCCGATATTGACGTGCGCGCGCAAATATTGTATAATTATATTATAAATACGCTTTCGCGCTCCCTGTCGCCGAGCGATATGATAAGGTGAGATATGAAGTTTAAGAGAGTTTTGATCGTTGCGCTTGTCGCGCTCGTCCTGTTGAGCGCGGCGGCTTGCGTGACCGACGATGAAAAAGGCAAGATTGAACCCGAGCAAAAGACGCAGCTGACCGCCGATATGATCACCGTCGGCGGAACATACAGCTATACCGGCGAACCCGTCTGCCCCGACCAAAACGGAACCATCTCCGTCGTCGCAGACGGCAGTCACGTCGACGCGTCGCAATTCACCTACTCCTACTCCGACAACGTCAACGCCGGCACCGCATCCGTCACGGTCACCGCAAAGGAATCTTGCACAAAAGTGACCGGCAGTGCGACCGCGCACTTCGAGATCGCGCCCGCGACAAAGACCTCAACCGACATCTCCGCTCTGCAAAGGCTGCTCGACGACCCCAATTACGGCACAATCTATTACGACGGCGACGACGAGCTCGCCGCAAATTCCGCCCTCGTCGTCCCCAAAGGAAAGACTTTGCAATTGAACAACGGACTGACCGTCAACGGCAAGCTGACCATCGACGGCACCTTGATCGTCTACAACAACGGCAAACTGTTAGGGAGCGGATCTTTGACCAACAACGGCACGCTCGAACTGAGGCGCGGCGCACGGCTGTTCGCGCCGAGCGGCACGATCTCGGGAGACGGCGACGTCGTCAACGAGGGCACCGTCTACGTCAATTCCGCAACGAATATCGACGGCAGCGTGGTCGTGCGCCGCGACCTGTCCGATGCCGAAATATTTCTCCAATACCCCGAGCTGAAATACGACAAAGACATCGCCGAGTATAAGCCGGGCAGGATAACAATCTCCCATCCCGACATCACCGGTACTGCCGACGGCAGCGGCTATTCCCCCGTCTATTCCGACAACGACGGCGTGGGCACCGCAACCGTAACTTTGAGCGCGCCTATCGACGACGAACGCTTTTTCGGTACCGCTTCGGCGACCTATCGTATCGTCCCCGGCGACGTGACCGTCACATCGGTCGAAGACGCGCTCGACGCGCTTGCCGACGCCAATTACGACGTCGTGCGACTGATAGGACAGCAGCGTTATGCCGCCGACATCACCGTTCCCCAAGGCAAGACTTTGACGATCGCGTCAAGTCTTGACTGCACAGGCAAATTGACGAATCTCGGCACTCTGCAAGTCGAGGGAACGTTGATGACAGACGACTTCGACGCCGATCAAAATGCGCATATCATCAACACGGGTACGATTTTTTGCAATTGCGACTTTGTCTTTGATCCGACCCGTACCGACAACGCAAAAGGCACAATCTACTCCTATTGCGCACAATCTCCGGACCTTCCGGGCGCGATCGAAAAGCACGACATCGCCGCCCCGTCGACGGGCTTTGTCTTCGACCGGGCAACTCTGGCTTACAACGGCGCCGCTCACGACATCTTCCCCGTCACCGCATTCGGCGCGATCGGAATACGCGACATTTCGGTCGGCTACTACCGCGACGGCAAGTCGACCAAAAACCTGACGTCCGTCGGCACGATAGAGGCGCGCTATTCCGTCGCCAAAAACTCGCGAAACGCCTATCGCGGCAGCGCTTCCCTTTCGTTCGAGATAGTCCCCGGGACCGCAAGCGTGTCAAACCGCACTGCGCTGAGATCCGCATTGAGCGACCCCGGCTATTACCTCGTCACGATGACGGACGACATCACCGACATCGGCACCGTCCAAGTCCCCGAGGGAAAGACGCTCGACACCGGCGGAAATAAGCTGGAGTGCATCGACTTGATCAACTACGGGACCGTGCTCAACCCCTATGACGGAGACCTCTCCGACCCGTCCGCCGTAGGCGCGCTGATCAGGGCGGACACGGTGACAAACGGCGGCAAGATCGTCAACGAAGGGATCGTCGCTCTGTCGCCCTTGCAAGACGCGTCGTGGCAGCAGCAAAGCGGCTCCGAATTTGTCAACGACGGCGTTGTATTCATCAATGAAACCACCGGAGCGGAATTGGACGGCGACGTGCGCCGCCGCATATTCATCGGAAATGTCGACATTGCGCTCGAATACACGACGACCGCCTATGACGGCAGCGAAAAATGCCCGACGGTCACAGCAACAAAGGGCGACGACTCAATCCCTGCGGACGATATGACCGTGATCTACGCCGACAACGTCTCTGCCGGGCAAGCGACGGTGACCGTCTCCGGGAAAGGCGGACTTTTCGCCGCGCTCGTCGGCTCAAAAACGCTCACCTTTGAGATAGAACGCGGCGCGACGACCGTGAGAGACAAGGTGTCTCTGCTCGCCGCCCTCGACGACGAAAATTGGAAGACTATCACCCTCGGCGCAGATATCAAGGTCGGTTCGGCCGCCATCGAATTGCACGAAAACACCACCGTCGCTTGCGACGAATATAGGCTCGTCACGGACGTCGATAACATCCCGTACGTGCCCCAAACTTCAGCGATCACCGCGACCGCGACTTCGGTCGATAGGCTGAGCGAGCTGCTGCGCTCGGCGACAGATATTACGCTCGGCAACGACTTGACCGGAAACATCATCAACGTCAAAGGGACGAAAACTCCCCTCGCCGTCACGCTCGACCTCGGCGGCAAGAGCCTCGGCGCGGCGCTCTATCTCGACGGCGACGGCAACACAATTGATTTAACCGTCACAAACTCTTCGGAGACGCAAAGCTATCTCGCGGGCAACGCGACCGCAACGGCGGCGGTCGTAATATCGGGAGATTCCAACCGCGATGTTACGCATTTGACGCTCGAGTCAATAAACATAAACGGCATTGTCGTCGACGCGCCAAACGCTTCGGTCGATCTGACGGTCACGGACTGCATCATCACGAAGGGCGCAAACGGCAGAGCGGTCGATTTGAGCCGTCCGCAGTCCTCGGTTCAATCGCCGTTTGCCGCGAAGTTCACCGGCTGCACTATCTCGGGCGAAGAGGGCGTGTACGTCAACGCTCCGTCCGCAACCTTCACCCGCTGCACGATCACCGCCGACGGCGAATATAGAGCTCCGTCTTCGTCCCCCAATGCCGGCAGCGGCTTTGCGGCGGCGATATACTTCCAAGAAGGCGTGCCGACGTCGGTAGTCTTTGAGGAGTGCGAGCTGGAATCGACAAACGGCTATGCGCTCGTTCAAGCTCAAAGCGACGCCTACTCTACGACTTTTCCGGCGGCAAGCTACGCTATCCTGCTCGACGGCTGCACTCTGACCGGCGGCGACGGCAAGACGACGCATTGCGTGTCGAAGGACAATTTGACGATTAAATAAATAGTTGCGCTCAAACCCTTGACAACTTTCCGCGTCCCAAAAAGGCGCGGATTTTTTTGTCAAGGAATGAGTACACTCTTTTTTTACAATACAAGATATTTTCGTCTCATTGCGTTGACCGCCGCAACAAACGCATTGCGCGTACGAGCCGTCAACCGTGCCGCGGTCGGCTTTGTGCGCCGACGCCGACTACGGAGATACTCAACCGAATGCGCGCACATTGAACGATATTCCGCCGGGCAACAATTGCGGCAATATCTCGCGGTATCTGCCCTCTTCGGACGGGTCGGTCAAAATCAGGTCGACATGCGGCGCGCCGTGCAATTCGCACGTCCGCGCGATACGGGACGCAACGCCGACCGCGCCGTCAAAGACGGGACAGCAAAAGCGCTTTGAGATGAATTCGGCAAGATAGGAGTAGTGCGTGCAGCCGATCACGACCGCGCCCAAGTCCGCGCGCGGATACGCCGCCAGGATGCGCTCCGCCTCCGCCTTTGCGCGTTTGAGGTCGGGCAGCCCGTACTCGACAAGATGAGCAAGGCGCGAACAATCGGGAGTGTTGACCTTTGCTCCGCTCACTTTGAGCAATGCGGCAAAGCGCGGCTGTTTGAGCGTCAGCGGCGTCGCCATCACCGTCAACTTGTCATACCTCGCCGCCGCAGGCTTGATCGCCGGCTCGGTACCGACAAATTCTATGTCGGAAAACTCGGCGCGCAATTCGTCAATGCAGACTGCGGTCGCCGTGTTGCACGCGAGCACGATCGTCTTTGCCCCCAAGTCTTTGAGCCGCGCACAATTGGCGCGCATAACCTTTTGCAGCCGCAGTTCGGACAAGCGTCCGTAAGGTGCATGAGCGTTGTCGGCAAAATATAATATTTTTCCTGCCCGTGTGCGTTCAAGCAACTTTTTGACGACGAATAGTCCGCCCATGCCCGAGTCGGTGACCGCTATATCCATACCATAATACTATGCGCGAGCCGTGGCACGTTTTCACGAATACGCGGCAAAGATTGCTGCGGCGATCGTATTTGCGCACTCGCCGACAACGCTCTCGGCGTCGTAGGGAATGACGCTCCTTTGCCCCTCCGTCGTGTCGACGGCGCAGATCAGAGGCACTCCGACCGCGAGCACTCGCGTCCCGATGTAGTCGCCGTCGATGCACTTTCCCCCCGCGCTCGTTCCGCTTCCGGGGCGGATCCCTGCCGTCGTCAATTGATAGCACGCGCCTATCTTGCGCCAATCCGTCGTCGCGAGCGCGTCCGCGGCGATCACGAGATCGGGCTTGACGGCGCCCGCAAGAGAGGCGATCACGTCCGCGGAGTCCACTCCCGTCACCGCCCTGACTTCGGGCAGCACGGTCAAAAACGCGCCGTCTCTGTCCAGCCGTCTCAAAGCGTTCACCGCATCTGCGCCGAACGCGTCGGAGACAAAAGACGAATTGCCAAGCCCTGCGACCAACACCTTCACGCCTCGCGCCAATCGTCTCATGGCATAGGCGAGCGCACGCGCCGCGGCGCTTCCCGTCACGGTGCAATAGTCGCCCTCTCTTCGGCTCAGCGCCCTTGCCGCAGCCTCGTCGATGTGCGAAAAGCGCAACTCACAGCCGTACTTCTTCTCCAACCGCGAGATGTATCCGCCTCGCCATGCGGCGGCGTCCGAAAGCAGGTCCGAACCGTCCGATATCAAAAATTTTTGCATATCAAGAGCATTGACACAAAACGGCAAAACGATAGCGTTTGCGGCGCTTTTTGCTCATATTTGCGCCCGCGGACGCGACTTTGGCGCTCAAAAGCGCAAAAATACTCAAAAAAGCGCGTGCATTTTATTGCTTTATGGGCGCAAGTGTGCTAAAATGTTTTAGCAAATACGAAAACGGAGGGAACCTATGCCTAACATTAAGTCCCAGAAAAAGAGAGTCGGCATCTCCGCCAAAGAGAACGAGATCAACGTCGCGAAGCGCAGCAGAGTCCGCGGCGCGATTAAGAAGTTCCAGGCGGCTGTCGAGGCGAAGGATTTCGAGAATGCGGAGAAGCTTCTGCGTGAGGCGATCTCTTTGATCGACTGCGCGAAGAACGACGGCATCTACAAGGCAGAGACGGCAAGCAGGAAGATCGGCAGACTTTCCAAGCAGCTGGACAAAGCGAAGAAAGCCGAGTGATTTGAACGAACGAAGTTCGGCGCGCCGTAAGGCGCGCATTTTATTAAGTTCGGCGCGCCGTAAGGCGCGCATTTTTTTGTCGATCTTCGCTTTGCCGGTTTGATCGGCGTTTGCTCAAACTCCAAGCCCGCAACGCCTTCCCCGACACGCATATCTTTACATTGTGTTTCGGCTTTCAAAGCGCAGCCGTTGAAAGTGCGGCGGACGAGACAAAGATGGTCCCGTCCGCCGCGTCATTTGAAAAAAGCGGCTCCCTTTCGGAGCCGCGCATTTTATCTCCAAAGCACTTCGAGCGTCTTGCGGTCGAGCACTCCCCATCTGCCGTCCTCGCGGACGATCGCCCTGCCGTCCTCGAACGGCGTCGCGACGTCGAACCTGAGCGACACCGCCTCTTCGCCCTGTTTGTCGATGTAGCCCGACTTCTCGCCGACGGTGACGGACGCAAGCCCGTCGCTGAACGAAGTCGCCGAATCAAATTTGAAGTCGATGACGACGTCGCCCTTCTTGTCGATATATCCGAGTTTGCCGTCCCTTTCCACGCAGGCGAGATCTTCTGAGAACTCAAATGCGTCGTCATAATCGGGCTGTATGACGACGTTGCCCTTGCGGTCGCGGTAGCCCCACTTGCCCTTGCGGTTGAACTTGACGATCGCGTCCGGCGGCAGCGGCTCGCGCTGCGGCTTTTCGACGACGGGCGCAGGCTCGCGCTTGCCGTAAACAATCTCGTAAAGGCTCATGCCGGCATACGGATTGCGCTCCTTGCGCTGTTGCTTGCCCTTGCCGTCGCGGCGGTCGTTTTTGTCCCTGCGGTCGTCGCGGCTATCTTTGCGGTCTTTGCCGCATTCGCCGCCCTGCCTCTTTTCGTCGCGCTTTGCGCCGCTCTGCGCCTGTTCGGACTGACGGCGGTCGCGCTTGGCGTCCGTACGCGCTTCCTCTCGCGTAGGCTTTGGCTGCTGCTGTTCTTCGTCGGGGCGGAAATCAAGCCCAAGCTTGGAAAGAGCGTCCCTGATTTCAAAACATTGCTTTTTGCCGATGTTCTGAATGCGATACATCTCGCGCATGCGGCGCGCCGCAATGTCGCGCGCCGAGGCGATGCCGCCCTTTGAAAGCAACTCGGTCGTGCGTTCGGACAACCCGAGCGCCTCAAGCGGAGTCGAAAGCACCTTCTCGTCGCCGACGGGAGTATATTCGTCGCGCTGTCTGCGCGGTCGATTGTGTCTGAAATTTTTTCCCATATCGTTATTATAGCACCGCCGGACCGAAATGGCAACCTCTCACGCGCGTTGTCTGTTTTGCCGACGCATTTTGGACGCACCACGTAAGGCGCTACGCAATTTTATGCGCGCGCATATGAAAAAAATATATAATTTGAAAAACATACCTAAAAAGTGTTTACAAATGCCGCGCGAATGCATATAATACTACACGCAAAGACAGCTATGTCTCAGCATATGAAAAGAGGTATGAATTATGGCAAAGTATAAGAGATGCCCCCGTTGCGAACTCAACTGGATCCCCGAAGAAGAGGAATATTGCGATGTCTGCAAGGCGGAATTGAAGATCGGCGGCGCCAGCCTCCTCGAAGACGAAGAGGAAGAATTGTGCCCAGTCTGCCACGTCAACTATCTCGAACCGGGCGAAAAGATTTGCGTGTATTGCGCACAGAAGAATCCCGACAATACCGATGACGACGAGCACGTCTACAACATCGATGACACCGACCGCTCCGAAGAAGACCTCGAAAAGGTCTCGTTCGATGAACTTGCCGAAGAAGAGAGCTGGGCGGACTATGACGAGCCTTTCGACGACAACGAGAACTTCGACGACGCGGACTATTCCGACGAGGACGACGAAGAAGAGGAAGAAGAGGAAGAAGAGGAATTCCACGACGATATCGAAGACGATTTCGATTATGACATCGACAGCGTCGAAGATATCGATGAAGAAGACGAAGAGAAGGAAGACCTAAACAGCGAAGACGACTGATTTTTGCCCTGCATTTTGCAGGGCATTTTTGCACAAAGATGAAGATAGCAATCTGCACCGACAATCCCGCCACCGTCGACGTGATCAAAGAGGTAATCCTCAAAGATCATCTGGGCGCGGAATTTGAAGTTTGTCTCCCGTACGATTTGCCGTATGCGCCCGAAAAATATGCAATGGCAATATGTGACCGCGATTCGCTGTTGCGCATTTGGTACGACAGCGAGTTGCGCAAGCGCTATATGAGCCGCAACACGATTGCGACAATCGCCGGCGAACTCGACTCTCCGATAATACTCTACAAACTCTATACCGAATACGGTATCAGCATGATAGAGGCGTGCCAATCGTGCTTCGCTTCGTCGCCTATGATACCTCTCTTCGCCAATCTCGACGAAATCACCGAGGACGGAAAAGCCAACGACCTAATACTCTATGACAGCGCCAGCAACAACGACAGCGTGTTCGCGGTCCGTTACGGGAACGACACCCTGATTGCGGAATATACCGACCGCGTCGACAGCGGCTCGAGGGTGATAGTGTCGATTGCCGGCAAACGTTGCGTCGGAAGACTGCGCCTGCACAAAGACGGGGTGTCCGTCTCGGGCAAATTCTATTCTTACGAAGATTGCGAGACGCTGCCGCTCTTCATCATAGCGCGCATCAAAAAGGTGCTTCGAGGCCGCAACTGACGCGAAAACGGAATACATGTCGACATTTTTCAAAGAGCGCGGATTGCCGCGCTCAATTCATTTTGAAACAGTCACTTTTGCATTGAAACCGTAAACGCTGTCATCGGTCCTTATCACCTCGCCGATGCTGTCGGCGTTGACATAGCCGGAACGCACGTTCTTGATCGAATCGATCCCTCCCCTTATCTCTGCCTCGACATCGCTGTACTCAAACGCAAGATCGCACCCCTTCGTCTCGCAGTCGATCAACCTCAGACCGCTGCAATAGCAAAGCGGTTGCGTGCCGACAATCTTGCAGCGTATCAGCGTCAGATTTTTGGAATACCAACCGAGATACTCGCCCTTGAGCACGCTGTCCTTGACGGTGACGTCTACGGTGTGCCAAAACGCGTCTTTTGTGTCGAGACGGCAATTCGAAATGATCATACCCTTTACGTATTGAAAGGAATATTTGCCGTCGAAGTCGACGTTTTCGAGAGTGACGTCCGAACTGTCCAAAAACGCATACCCCGACGTCAAACGGCAATCTTTGAGAGAAATGCCGCGGCACTTCCAGCCGAATTCCGGCGAAGAGATGCGCGAATTCTCAATCCTGACGTCATCGCATTCCCTAAACGCCTTGATTCCTTTAAGGTCGCAATCTAGCATGACAACGTCGCTGTCATACCAGAGAGCGGCGCGGCAGTTTTCGGTCATCGTGCACCCGTCGAGCACAAGTCCGCGGACGTGCCAATACGGATAGCGCAAATCGTGGAAACATCTTTTCGCGACGACGTCTTCGCACTGTTTGAGCGCCGACTCTCCGTCCTCTTCGCCCTCGAAGCGACACTCTTCAAGACATATCCTCTTGCTTCCGTAAAGCGCGCGCTCCGAGCCGAAACGTTTTCTTGCTATCGTTTTGAATTCTCTTTCCGTCATACTGTGTTCAAATTTTCCTGTCTGTGTTTGTAATCGCAATCAAGTCGATTAGCCGACCCGACTTTGTCCGCCTGTGCGATTTTAATTTCCAAACAAATTCTATCATCGTGCGGCAATGATGTCAAATGCTTATTTTTTATGCCATGTCATGCCGCGAGGGCATAAAAAGACGCGCCCGAAGGCGCGTCCTTTGTCGTTGGTTTTGTCACTTCACGAGCAGCGAATGCCCGGTCATCTCGGACGGGATCGCAAGCCCCATCGCGTCGAGCATGGTCGGGGCGATGTCGCACAGCCTGCCGCCGTCGGCAAGCGCCTTGACGCCGTCGACGCCGATCGCGATGAACGGCACGGGGTTGGTCGTGTGCGCGGTGAACGGAGTGCCGTCCGCGTCGAACATGTGATCGCAGTTTCCGTGATCGGCGGTGACGAATGCCTGTCCGCCTACGGACAAGATCGCGTCGACGACCTTTTGAACGCACTCGTCGGTGACCTCGACCGCCTTTTTCGCCGCTTCCATGACGCCGGTGTGACCGACCATGTCGCAATTTGCGAAGTTGAGGATCATCACGCCGTACTTGCCGCTCTTTATCTCCTCGACAGCCCTGTCGGCGACCTCGTATGCGCTCATCTCCGGCTTCATGTCAAAGGTCGCAATCTTCGGAGACGGAATGAGGATGCGCTCCTCGCCCTCGTTGGGAGCCTCTACGCCGCCGTTGAAGAAGAACGTGACGTGCGCGTACTTTTGAGTCTCCGCAATGCGGAATTGCTTTATGCCCTGCTTGGCGAGATATTCGCCGAGAGTGTTGGTGTAGCTCTCGGGACGGAACGCGACGTCGAGCGCGTCGTTGAAGGTCACGTCGTATTGCGTAAACGACACGAAGTGCGGCGCAAGGAAACCCTTCGCCCTCGGGAAGGACGAAAAATCGGAATAGATGAATGCGCGCGTAATCTGCCTTGCGCGGTCGGGGCGGAAGTTGAAGAACACAACGCTGTCGCCCTCGTCAATCGTTGCGACGGGCCTGCCGCCGTCCGTGAGCACGGTCGGGATCACGAACTCGTCGGTCACGCCCTTGTCATAGCTGTTTTGCATCGCCTCAATCGGGTCGCTCTCCTCTACGCCTTTGCCGTCGACAAGCGCCTCGTACGCCTTTTGCACTCTGTCCCAAATATTGTCGCGGTCCATCGCATAAAATCTGCCCGAGATGGTCGCAATCCTGCCGAAGCCCAGCTTGTCGAGATGCGCTTGGAGCTGTTCGATGTAGCCCTTTCCGCTCTCGGGAGGAGTGTCTCTTCCGTCCATAAAGCAATGTATGTAGACGTTGTCAAGCCCTCGTCTCTTCGCCATTTCGACAAGTGCGAAGAGGTGCGTGATATGGCTGTGAACGCCTCCGTCGGAGACAAGCCCCATGACGTGCAGTTTTTTGCCGTTCGCCTTGGCGTCGTCCATCGCCTTGACGAGCGCCGGGTTGGTGAAAAAGTCGCCGTCTTCGATCGCCTTGGTGATGCGCGTCAATTCTTGATATATCACGCGGCCGGCACCGATGTTGAGGTGCCCGACCTCGCTGTTGCCCATTTGACCTTCGGGCAAACCAACCGCAAGACCGCTCGCCTTGAGCGTGGTCGAAGGGTATTTCTCCTTGAGCGCAAGCACCCTCGGCGACGTGTCGGGAGAGATTGCGTTGGCGGAACAACACGGCGCGATGCCGTATCCGTCCATGATGATGAGTCCGGTGAATTTCATAAAAACCTCTTTTGCTTTACCTCAAAATTTTCGCCTTTCGGCTTTTTCGGCTATATTTTAGCACACCGCAAAAATATAGTCAATCGCATACGCGCGCCTGCGTAAAGCCGTTTTCAAAATTGCCTTTCCCCGACTGCGCGGCAGGTGTTCTCGGCAATCCGATATGCGCATGCGCGCAGCATAAAACAAACGCTTGTCAAATCGCCGCAAAGGCAAAAAAGAGGCTTCTTTATCTTCGATTTTAGTATTGCCTAAAAAGCTTGCGCAAAACCGAAAAGTGCAATATAATTTTTATAATACTATACTATAGGCAGACGGAGATCTCCTTCCGTCTCGGGAGATTTAGGTATGACGTTGCAGGAACAGATATCCGAGAACATCAAGGCCGAGATTCTCGCTTCCGACAAGACAAAGAGCAAAATCGCCGCGGAGATCGGCGTATCGAAACCGACTTTGTCGCAATACCTGTCGGGCAGAATCCAGCCGTCGCTGCTCACCTTTGCCAAATTGTGCAAGGCGCTCGGCGCGTCCGCGGACGAGATCCTCGGCTTGACAAAGTAAGCTGAGGAACAGTAATCACTCGTCGCATTTTCGGCAACAAAAAATTGCCGCGGTCACTCCGCGGCAATTTTTTGTCATTTTTCAACCGTTGTATTTGACGACTTGCGAGAAGTCGACCGCTTTGAGCGACGCTCCTCCGATGAGTCCGCCGTCAATCTGAGGCATCGCCATCAGCTCTTTTGCGTTCTTGGGATTCATCGAGCCGCCGTATTGGATGCGAACTCTCTCCTCGGCGTTCTTCTCGCCGTAGAGCTCGCCCATCGTGCGACGAATAATCGCGATTGTGTCGTTCGCGTCTTGAGCGGTCGCGGTCTTGCCGGTGCCGATTGCCCAAACAGGCTCGTACGCGATGACGATGTTGTCGAGGTCCGCGGCGTCGACGCCGTCGAACGCGCCCTTGGTCTGTCTGACGAGCACTTCTTCGACCTTGCCTCCCTCTCTCTCCTCGAGGGTCTCGCCGACGCAGATGATGGGCTTGAGTCCCTTTGCAAGCGCGGTCTTGACACGCTTGTTGACGGTCTCGTCCGTCTCGCCGAAGTATTGACGGCGTTCGCTGTGTCCGATGATGACGTACTCGACGCCCTGTTCGAGCAACATATCGGCGCTGATCTCACCGGTGAAGGCTCCCTTTTCCGCCCAATGCACGTTCTCCGCGCCCAGCTTGATGTTGGTGCCTTTGATTGCGTCGCCGGCAGCCCAAATGCTGGTGTACGGCACGCAGATGACGACCTCCGCCTCGGCGTCCGCGACGAGCGGAATGAGATCGTTGAGCAGCGCATAGGTCTGCGCCTTGGTGTTGTTCATCTTCCAGTTGCCTGCAATGATGGGTCTTCTCATGATATACCTCTCAAAATTACTTCTTGTCGTTGAGGCACGCGATGCCCGGGAGCACCTTGCCTTCAAACAGCTCCAGCGACGCGCCGCCGCCCGTGGAGATGTGGGTCATCTTGTCCGCAAAGCCGAGCTGCTTGACCGCGGCAGCGCTGTCTCCGCCGCCGATGATTGTCGTCGCGCCCTTTGCGTCCGCCATAGCCTGTGCAACGGCGATTGTGCCCTTCGCGAGCGTCGGGTTCTCGAATACGCCCATCGGGCCGTTCCAGATGACCGTCTTCGCGCTCTTTATGACGTCGGCGAACAGCTTCTTTGTCTTGTCGCCGATGTCGAGTCCCATCTTGTCGGCAGGGATTGCATTGACGTCGACCGTCTCGACCGCAATCTCCGCGTCGATGGGGTCGGGGAACGCCGCCGCAACGACGGTGTCGACCGGCAGATAGATTGTCTTGCCGAGCTCTTTCGCCTTGGCGAGCATGTCCTTGCAATAGTCCATCTTCTCGTTGTCGACCAGCGACTTGCCGACCTCATAGCCCTGCGCCGCGAGGAAGGTGTACGCCATGCCGCCGCCGATGATGAGGCTGTCGCACTTGTTGAGCAGATTGTCAATAACCTTGAGCTTGTCCGCGACCTTTGCGCCGCCGAGCACCGCGACGAACGGTCTCTCGGGCGCCTCGAGCGCGTGAGCCATGACCTTGAGCTCTTTCTCAATCAAGAAGCCGCAGACAGCGGTCTTGACGAATCCGTATTCGACGATCGCGGCGGTCGAAGCGTGCGAACGGTGCGCGGTGCCGAAAGCGTCATTGACATAGATGTCGCAATAGGAAGCGAGCTGACGGCAGAACTCTTCGCCTCTGCCCTCCTCCTCGGCATAGAAGCGCAGATTCTCGAGCAGCACGCACTCTCCGCTCTTGCATGCGGCGACCTTCGCCTTCGCGTCCTCGCCGACGACGTCCTTTGCGAACGTCACTTTGCCGCCGAGTAGCTCGTTGAGCCTATCCGCAACCGGCTTGAGCGTGAGTTTGACGGGATCGTTCTTGAGCGCCTTGGCGATGTACGCCTCTGTCGCGGCGGCTCTCTCGTTCTCGGGAAGAGCCTCGACCGCCTTCTTTTCCTTCTTGGTCAGACCGACCTTTGCGCTGAGAATGCTGTGCGGCTTACCCATATGGGAGCAAAGGATGACCTTTGCGCCGTGCTGCATCAAATATTCGATCGTCGGCAACGCGCCGATGATGCGAGTATCGTCGGTGATTACGCCGTCCTTCATCGGGACGTTGAAGTCCACTCTGACGAGGCAGCGCTTGCCGTTGACGTCTACGTCTCTGATTGTCATCTTGTCCATAGTTATCTCCTTGGACGGCAGCTCCGTCCGTATGATAAAATTTTCACGCTCATATTATATCATTGCGCGCGAACTTTTTACAAGTATATATGCATAAATGTTTTGTCAAAATAGCGTAAGACGAAGCGGAGAGACCTCCGCCTCTCCGCCGAAATCCGCAGACGGATATATCGCCGATATACCCGTTATTTTTATTTTATTCCCATTTTAGTGGGAAGTCAACTAAAATTCCCAATTTTGTGGGAAGATAATTGTATGGACGCGACATTCGGAGAACGATTGAGAGAACTGCGCAAAGACGCCGGCATCGGTCAGATTGCGCTTGCCGAAAAGCTGGGCGTGGGCAAGTCGGTAATCAGCCTTTGGGAGTTGAACAAATGCGAACCGACCCTGTCCAATCTCGTCGCAATCGCGCGCTTTTTCGACGTCTCGCTCGACTGGCTGGCCGGGCTTGAGGACTGAACGCCCGTCCGACGGGCGGACATCGTCGCGTTTTGCAAAAAATCGGGACCGAAAATTCGGTCCCTTTGTCGTCTTTCGTTTTGCGCAATCACACGCGGTAGATCCAATCGCTCTTGCGCGGCTTGGGCGCAGCAATCTCGCCGTCGGGATAGCCGAGCGCGACATGTCCGACGCCGATGTATTCGCCCTCTATACCCAGCTTTGCGAGCAGCTTTTTGCCCCACTCGCCCTCAAGCTCTTCCTTTGCGCGGTGGATCCAGCACGAACCGACTCCGAGCGACCACGCGGCGTTCATCAGGTTGGAGATCACACATGTGCCGTCATACACGTCGGTCGGGCGCTTTTTGGCGGCGACGAGCAATATCACCGGCGCGCCGTAAAACGGATCGCCGTCTCTGCCGGCAATCTCGGCGTTGAGTTCGGACACCTCGGCGCGCACCTCGGGATCGGTGATCACGATGATGATCGGGCTCTGCTGTCCCATGCCGGTGGGAGCATATTCGCCTGCCTTCAAGATCTCGTCCAACACGTTTTCGGGGACGGGATCGCTCTTAAATTTGCGGACGCTGCGGCGCGTCGTCAACACTTTTATCGTTTCGTTCATGTTTCCTCCTCAATGATACAGCTGCGGATTTGAAGTATCTTCTTTTTGAGTTTTTGCAAAGACGTATCGACTTTTTTGACCGTTACGCCCATTGCTCCGGCGATATCTTTGTAGCTTTTGCCCGACAGATAGTGCCTCAAAAGCGTTTTTTCTTCGTTCGAAAGTTCGCTCTCCAGCCGCTTGGCAAAAGAACGGCCGCTCTCGCGCGAAATTGCAATCTCCTCCGCGCTCATTCCCGCGCCGAGCAACTCGTCCGCGTCCGCGAGCGGAATATACCCGTTGAGCGCCTTGTGCTTGTCGCGATTGGCGGACTTGATGACGTCGAGAAGTCTGTTTTTGACGCACCCGGCGGCGTATACGGCGAACGCTCCGCTCTCGGGGCGATAGGTCTTGATTGCGCGATAGAGGGCAATCATCCCCTCTTGAGAGAGATCTTCCGAATCTCCGCCCACGACGAAATAGCGTCTGGCGGTTGCGGTCACGATGCTCTTGTATCGCGTCAAAAGCTCCTCGACCGCACTCTCGTCGCCGTCCGCCGCGGCTTTGAACAATTGCTCTTCGCTCACTTCTTCCCTCCGCGCGCGCGGATCGCCTCATAGCAAAGCACTCCGCATGCGACGGACGCATTGAGCGAATTGACCTTGCCGAATTGAGGGATTGAAAGCGCCTTGTCGCACAGCTTGGCGGTGAGACGCGACACTCCGCTCCCCTCTCCGCCGATGACGAGAGCGATTGCACCCGAAAAATCGGCGTCATACATCGACTCGCCGCCCATATCGGCGCAATATACCTTGAAAAATTCCTCTTTGAGACGTCGTATCGCGTCGTTGACGTTGCCCACCTTGGCGACCTTGACATGCGCCGCCGCGCCTGCGGACACGCGTATCACAGTCGCGTTGACGGACGCGCTGCGGCGCGCCGGAATGATTACCCCGTCCACGCCCGCGCACTCGGCGACGCGCAGTATACTGCCGAGATTGTGCGGATCCTCAACGCCGTCCAGCACGAGCAAAAACGGCGCGGCGTCCCTGCCTCTGTTCAGCGCGGCAAGCTGTTCGAACTCGGTATATTCGAACTCTTCCCCGACCGCAATCACGCCCTGATGGCGCACTCCTTCGGACAGCCTGTCCAAAGCCTGCCTTTCTTCAAAGCGCACGGGCACGCGCCTTTCGCGCGCGGCGGACACGATTTTATCCATGTCGTGCGCGCCCTTGGCGACGTACAATTGCTTGATGGCAACGCCTGCCGAGAGCGCCTCCGTGACGGCATTTTTGCCGGCGATAATCATTTGAGCTCCTTTCTGCGCGCGCGGACTTCGTCGGGCTTGCCGCACGACATCTTGCCCTCCGAGCACGGCCCGGACACGCAAGCCGGACCGCTCGCCGAGAACAGCATCGGCGCGACCTCGCTGACGAGAGCGAGCATCTGCCATGCGACCTCGCGGATTTCCCATTGCGCGCGGTTGCAGCAGCGCAGGCGGAAGAAGTGCATCAATTCGCGCGCGTTCATCGTGACGACCATCTTGGTCTCCGCGGCGTTGGGCAGCACAAAGCGCGCGTCCTCGTTGGACTTTTCGCACGCGCCGCCGAGCAGCGTCTGCCACTCCGAGTACCAGCCCTGTATCTCGTCCATCTGCGCGCGAAACTTGGCGGCGTATTCTTCGCCGAGCGCCTCGATAGCCGGCGGAATCACATAGTTGAACGTGTCCTCGCCGCTTGCCGAGACATAGCGCTGAGACTTGACCGAAAAACTTGCGATACGGTGACGTGTAATCTGCGCGAGCAGAGCGCGCGACACGCCCTCTATGCCGAACGTGAACGACGCATGCTCAATGGGCGACAGATGGCTCATCGAGACGAGACGCTGCAAAAATTTGGACACATCCTTGCTGTCCACGCCCTGTTTGAGATCGCCGATGTCGGCGTCGCTGTAACAGAGTTTCGCGGCGAGCGCGACCACCTTTTCGGGATCGGGCGTATAGTCGAGCAAGACTACTTTCGGTTTGACTTGAGGCATATTGACTCCTTGCGCGTATGCGCACCATTTGTATGATTCTATGATATACCGAAATCACAAAAAAAGCAACCCAAACGGGTCGCTCAATCGGAACAAACGTTGAATGCCGCTCCGAGCAGTTCGTCAAGCCTGTCCGTCCTGCCGGTGAGATAGAGAAAGCCGAACACCGCCTCGAGCCCGGTCGCCGAGTGATATTCGGCGATGGACGCATGCTTTGCGGCGCTTCCCACGTGAGAATTGCGCGCCCTCAAAAAGATCGCTCTCTCCTCGTCGTCAAACGTATCGACAAGCGCGGCGGCTGCCTTAGCCTGCGCGGTCGCCCTCGCCTGCCCCGAGACGAGCGTGTGCAATTTGCCTGCTTTTGCGTGCGACGACGACGCCAGCCTCGCCCTCAGATAGAGCATCTGGACGCCGTCGCCGACATAGGCGAGCACGAGCGGATTGAGCTCGCGCGCCTCGGCAGACGTCAAAACCTTGCCGAAGCGCGGCGAAAATCCGTCATTTGCCATATCTTGACTTGAAGTAATCGAACAGCAGCTCGTCGCTGTAAGTCTTTTGACCTGTCGCTTCGAGCGTCTTTTGCTCGATGTACTGCTTGCAGCTGCGCTCCATGATGCGGATGATCTCGAACGCCTCGTCCATATCTCTGCCGGCGCAGAACACGCCGTGGTTTGCCATAAAGCAGGCGTTGCGGTCCTGCATCGCGGCGACGGTGCCGTTGCGCAACTTTTTGGTGCCGGGCAGCCCGTACGCGCCGACGCGTGCGCTGCCCCCGACGAGTTTTTGCATCTCGTCGCTCATCACCGGCAATTCGACGCGAGCGGACGCGAACACCGAGCACCACACCGGATGCGAGTGAATGGTCGCGTTGATCTCGTGGCGAGCCGCCATGATCGCTGCGTGTATCTTGCGTTCGCTGGTCGGTTTTTTGCCGTCGCTCCAAACGGACGGATCGCTGATCTGCACAATCGGCATGTCCTCGGGCTGCAATGCGACATAGTCGAGCCCCGTCGGGGTGACGAGCATGTGATCGTCGTCAAGCCTGACCGCGGTGTTGCCCCAAGTGCCCTGCACGAGGTTCTCGGCAAGCAGCGCGACGCCGCTGTCCTTGATGACTTGACGCAGTCTCTTTTCTTCCTCTTTGTCCCATGCCATATCAGTCGCCCTCCCTTTGGGAAATGTTCTCTTGGTTGGTCTTGCTGTACTTCTTCTTGTAGACGAAGCGCATCAGCTTGGCTTCGAGCGTATTGATGACCTTGCAACCGCCGACCACACTGCCGCAGACGAAGACGTGCGCCGCCTTGTCGAGCACGAGCGCGCAGGTGTACGCCTCGTCCATCGTGCGGCCCGAAGTCAACGCGCCGCCGCCGGCTATGAGGCAGGAATTGCGCCCCTTGACCGCCTTGATCACGTCGGCGACTTCCGCGCTCTTGCTCGTCTTGCAGGTCGTGCCGACGATCTGAGCCATGTCGTCGATGACCGCCGGGATGGTCGCCTTCGCTTCGGCGACGGCGCACACATACGCGGGGTGAGTGATCATGACCGCGTTGATGTCCTCGCGCGTCGCGAACAACTCGCCGAGCAGCGCGTTCTGCCCCGAACGGTCGTCCGCCTTGACTTCGACCAACTTGTCCTCGGTCAGCTCCGCAAACGGCGCGGCGTTTTTCACAAAGCCGCCCTTGGAGCGCATCGCGATGACGTCGCCGTCGCCGCAAAGCCTTTCCGAAACCGCCTTTTGCGCATAGTCGCACATGGTGGCGGCGAGCTTTTTGTCAATCATCTTCTCCTCCTCCGAACCTCAGCGCGTTCGCCTTGTAGTAGGTGCGTTTGAGGCTCTTGTACAGTCGTTTGTAGGTGGCGAACATCTCGTCGTAGATGTAGCCGTTCGCCGGGTTGGGGCGATAGGTCTTGTTTTCTTTGACGAACTGTTTGGCGCTCTCAAAGCTCTCGAGTTCGCCAAGTCCGATCAGCGCGATAATCGCCGCGCCCAAAGCGCCGGCGTTGCGCGGATTGTCTACGACCGCAAACTCCGCGCGCGTGATGTCTGCGATGATCTGCATCCACGCGTCGTCGAGCGCGCCGCCGCCGATGATGCGGAATTGGCGGCAGTGGAAGCCGTAATCCTTCTCGAAATTCTCGAGGATCCATCTCAAGTTGTAGCCGATGCCCTCGTAGACGGCGCGCATCAAATGCTCGCGCGTATGCTCGGGGCCGATGTTGAACAGCGTCGCCCTCGTGGTCGTAGACGACACCGGGCACCTCTCGCCCAACATCCACGGCGTGCACAACAGATGGTCGGACCCGGGAGGAATGGTCTCGATGACCTTGTCCATATAGGAATAGATGCCATCGCCGAGTTCCTTTTGCTCCTGCCGGAAGAATTGGTCGATCAGCCATTGAATGTTGCTGCCCGCCGCCTCGGTGATGCCGACGATGAGATTCATGTTGATGTCCGCACTCTGTATCGCCGACGCGCCGTGCTTGAACTGCGTCTTGTCCCTGGACGCGGCGCCTACCCATGCGGAAGTGCCGAGATAGATGTGAATGTCTCCGTCGCTGTTCATGCCCGAACCTATGCACGCGCTCTGCGTGTCGTCGCAGCCGCCGAACACCGGCGTACCCGGATTGAGTCCCATCTCCTGCGCCGCCTGTTCGGTCAATCCCGAACCGATCTGATCGGTGCTCTTGACGAGCGGCGGCAGCTTTTTCATGTCAAGTCCCGTCAGCGACAGCACGGACATCCATTGTTTCTTTTTGAGGTCGAGCCCATAGCTGGACGCGCCGCTGTATTCGGCGACCATTTCGCCCGTACACTTGAACTTGAGATAGCCGTTGACGTCGAGGAAGTACTTTGTGCTGTTGTAGACGTCGGGACGCTCCTCTTTGAGCCAAATCAGCTTTGCGACGACGTCCTTGCCCATAATCGGCGTACCTGCGACGAGGGTGAACAGTCTCTTGCCTCCGAGCTTGCGCATGATTGAACGCGCCTGCTTCTCCGCCCTGCCGTCGACCCAGGTGATGTTGTTGTGCAGCACGTTGCCCCATTGATCGATGGGGATGATGCCCATCGCCTGCGTCGAAAAGACTATGCCCTTGACCTCGTCCGGCTTGATGCCCGCGAGCTCGACAACGGCGCGAGTCGACTTGCAGACCGCCTCCCAATATTCCGCCGGATCCTGCTCGACGAAACTCGGGCTGGGGTAATATGTCGGATAGGGCGCGGTATTTGTCGCGACAATCTTGCCTTCAAAGTCGACGAGAACCGCCTTGTCCGAACTTGTGCCCATGTCGTGGGCGATGATGTATTTTCCCATAATTTACCTTTTTTGCGGCTCACCGCTTACAATTCGAAAAAGGGGTCGCTCGTGCGCCTTTGCACACGGGCAACCCCGGTCCCTGTCATTGATTATTGATTCTTTCTCGCGGCGATGGCGGCTGCCTTTTTCGCCTCTTTCTCGGCGCGATATCTCTCGACCTGCTTCTCCATCGGCTCGGTGCGCTCCTTGACGAGAGCGAACACTTCGTCGAACTTGCCGAGCGCGTCGTCGATGACTTCGTCGGTGTCCGCCATAGAGGTGTAAAGCCTGCTGCCGGCGAGGGTGACAATGCCGTGAGACATATACGCCGCGCCCATGTGCTCCATCGCCTCTTTGCGGACCATAATCATGTCCTTCATCTTGAGCACGCTGAGCAGCTTGAGGATGTTCATCGACGAGAAGTCGTAGCTCATCGCGCCCGTGCACTCGAGGTGGACAATCGAGCCTTGGTTGTACGCGACATAGGGCAGCTCGTACTTTTCGATCAACTTGACGAGTCCGTCGGTCAATCTGTCGCCGGCGCGTCCCGCCTTGACGCAGGCGTCGTTCTTTGCAATCTCCTTGATTGCGACATAGCCTGCCATCGCGGACAGCGGATTCGCCGCCAAAGTACCGCCGACATATGCCTTCTTCGCGCCGCCGGCAACGCCTGCCGCCATCAGGTCGACGAGGTCGCGTCTGCCGCCTACGCCGCCCGCCGCCGGATAGCCGCCCGCGACAATCTTGCCGAAGATGGTCAAGTCGGGTCTTACGTCGAACAGACCCTGCGCGCCGCCGAGGCCCACTCTGAAGCCGGTGACGACTTCGTCGAAGATGAAGATGCAGCCGTACTTGTCGCACAGCGCTCTGACGCCCTTGTTGTAGTCCCAATCGACGGGTCTGGTGCCCGATTCGGGTCCGACCGGCTCGACGATGACCGCGGCTGTGCCGCCGCGCAGCTTGTTGAGTTTGAGATAGTCCTCAAGCATATTGAGGTCGTTGGGTCTGACCTCGTCGACGACGGAGAAGATGACGTTGGGGATGCCGAACGACTCGAGGAACTGTCTGGTGCCGGGCACTTTGAGTCCGTAGACCATCTGATCGGACCAGCCGTGATATGCGCCGCCGATCTTGATGACTCTCTTCTTCTTGGTCGCGCATCTCGCGATTCGGATCGCCGCCATGACCGACTCGGTGCCGCTGCCCAGCATGCGGAACTTCTCGACATAGGGCATGTGCTTGTTGATCTCTTTCGCAATCAGCAACTCCGCCTCGTGGAACAGTCCGGTGACCGGTCCGCACTCCTTGATCAGCTTGATCGCCTCTTCCTGCACCGCCGGGAAGTTGCTGCCCAAAATGGTCGGACCGCCCGCCTGCAAGAAGTCGATGTATTTGTTGCCGTCGATGTCGGTGAGGTATGCGCCCTCCGCCTTGGTCATGCACATCGGGAAGGGCTTGTTGAATGCGAGGTTGTGCTGAACGCCGCCCGGAATATACTTTTTGGCTTCCGCGGTGATCTCCTTGGACTTGGCGCACTTGACGTCATAATATTCGGAACATATCTTTTTGTATTCCTCTTCGGGAATGCTGTAAATATTCTTATCGGTGAGTTCTTTGAGACTTTGATTGATCTCTTGAGCGTTTGCCCAGCGCGTGACGCCGTAATGCGCCTCCGCCTTGCCGGGAAGAGCGGTATAAGTTACCTTCATAATTGCCTCCTTAAGCCAAGATTTGGTTTATATGTTTATTTTATCACAACATTTTTGCAAGTGTCAATGTTTATAAAAATTTTTTACGCCCCAAATGCGTCCGATAGGTGAATTAAGCTACAAAAACGTCCCATCGATGTATAAATTCCACGCCTCTCCCTCGGCGATGTTTCCGCAAAGTTTTCGCTGCGCCTCAAATGAGGCGGACGAATCAAAAAAAATTAAAAATGCGTGAAAAAGTTTGGGCAAACACGTTGTCGCGGCGCAAGCCGTATGATATAATAATGAAAAGCTTAAGGAGCAGGAAAATGAACGAGAAACAAGAGTACGGCAAGTTCGTCTACGACTTTGCCGCAAAGGTGATTGACGCCACCGGTCCCCGTCTGCCGGGATCTCCCGAGGAGGCACAGGGCGCCGCGATGATCGCGGACGAGCTCGAACGCATATCGGGCAAGCCGTCCACCGTCGAAAAGTTCACCATGGCGCCGCGCGCGTCGATCGCCGCGATACCGATACTCGGACTGCTCGGCATCATCTCTTTCGTGTTGTTTTATGTCTCGCCGATCGCGAGCCTTATCTCGACCGTGTTCACATTGATCCTCGCGATCATACAGGTCTTCACCTACTCGGCGAAACTCGACTTTTTGTTCAAAAAAGAGCCGTCTCAAAACGTCTACAACACCTTTGAGCCGCTCAGCGGCAACGTCAAGCGCACGATCATACTCTCCGCTCACAACGACAGCAGTTGGTGCTGGCAGCTTTCGGTCAAAAACCCCAAGACCGCGATTCCCAAAACGGTGATCGGCGTGGTCAGCGTGCTGGCGCTGCTGGTGATGAGCGTTGTCGCAATCTGCCTGAAAATGTACAGCTTCCTCTACATCGGCGAGCTTGCGACCGCCGAGGAATTGAGCGGCGTTCAGATCTTCTCGATCGTGCTCTACATCCTGCCGGTGCTCTGCCTGCCCGGGTGCTATTGGCTGTGCCAATATGTGTCGTGGGACAAGTCAAAGGCGTCGCCGGGCGCGATGGACAATTTGACGGGCACGGGACTCTATATCGCTCTGTTCAAATACTTTTATGCCAATCCCGAAAAGGCGCCTGCCGACTGCCGCATCATTGCCGCAGGTATGGGCGCGGAAGAGGCGAGCCTCAAAGGCGCGAAGGACTTCGTCAAGCGCCACAAGGGCGACCCGTCGCTGATGGGCGAACGCACCTATTTGCTCAACCTCGATTCCTTCCGCGACCGCCCCTACTTCTCGGTGATTATGGGCGACGCGTGGCTGGGCTCCAAGTTCGACCCCGACCTGCGCGACGTCGCGCTCAAAGTCATGAACGAGATGGGCCTTGAACCCAAGATCATGCTCAACCCCGCCGGCGGATGCGACTCCACTCCGTTCATTCGCGCCGGCGTCAAGACGATTACGCTTTGCGCGCAAAACCCGACGACGACGGAATACTATCACACCTTCAACGACACCATCGACGGGCTCGACCAAACGGTGCTTGAAGACGCGTTCGAAATGGTGCTGAGGATTGTCGACGAGACCGCAAAGATGGACGAATCGAAGCATTCGGACTGACCTGCCTGCAACGCAAAATTTGTCCCCGAGGCTTGCCTCGGGGATTTTCTCTCTTCAAAACAAAAGACCCGGGCAATCGACGGGCAAACGTCTTTGCGTTGCGTTTTGCAAAAATACCGTCGGCACGCCTCTCATATCGACAAAATCGCCGCTCCTTTCGGGGCGGCGATGCTTTCGTATGGCATGTATTATTCTTTTTCCAGCGTCCACACTTCGACGTGTTCGGCGCTCTCTCCCGGCTCCAATGTCAAGTGCGGCGACAGGCTCTCCACCTCGAACATCAGCTCGTTGGTATAGAGCTCGGCGTTGCATTGCATGTCGGGATAGTCCGCACCGGCCTCATAGCCGAAAGACTTGGTGAACACCAATCCCTTTGTGTGAATGGTGATCTTGCCGTCGTCAATCAGCGCGCCGACCTTGAACGGCGGTCTGTCCTTCCAGGTGAGCGTGACCTTTTTGCCGTCCGTAGCAAAGCGGTCGTCCGTCATGTCGCTGTATTGCCAAAACACGAGATTGCGGTTGGGCAAAAAGCCGGTGTCGGCTTGCGACAGCTTGAACTCGCCGACCGCGCCCTTGTCCATGACGGTCAGCGCCCACAGCGCGATCTTGCCGCTGTTTTGCGTGCCCGTGTTGGTTATCCTATGTCTGATGGTGACGACGCCGTCGTCGCTCATCTCGATCTCGACACTCTTTTGCAGCTTTGTCGTCACCTCCGGCTCGGCGGTGAAGATCGCCCCGTGAGAGGTCATCTTGACGTCGACGGGCGCGTTGTCGGGATAGTAGGTGTCCATATATTCGGGCGACTTCCAAAGCCTATGCCCTCCGTAGATGTGCCAAATGCCCTTGCCCGGCAGATTGTCGTCAAAGAACTTGCCGCCCTTGTTGATGTCGTCGCCCTTGTCCTCGAACATGATGTTTTCGCCGCCCTTCATCCCGAAGTAGATGATGCGCGGACCGATGTCCGTGGTCACGAGCAGGCTGCGCACGCCGTCCGTGATCTCGACGCACGCGCCGTATTTGCCGTATGTCGTCCTGCCGATGCCTACCATGTTTTCACCTCAGATCTCGATCTCGCCGTCGAAGATCTTGACGGCTTCGCCGGTCAGATAGACCGCCTCGTCCGTATACTTGACGACGAGGTCGCCGCCCGGGACTCTGACCGTGATGTCCTCGCCCTTGGGGCAAAGACCGGCTTCGACCGCCGCGACCGCCGCAGCGCACGCTCCGGTGCCGCATGCGAGCGTCTCGCCGCTGCCTCTCTCCCACACTCTCATGCGCAGGGTGTGGCTGTCCATCACCTTGACGAACTCTACGTTGGTGCGCTCGGGGAACATCGGATCGACTTCGACCGCTTCGCCGATGCCGTCCACATCGAGGCTGTCGAGGTGCTTGACAAAGATGACGCAATGGGGGTTGCCCATGGACACGCAGGTGATCTCGCGCTCCTCTCCTCCGACCTTGACCTTTTCGGCGATGAGTTTCGCCTTCTTGGTCGCAACGGGGACGTCCTTCGCCGCGAGGCTCGCCTTGCCCATATCGACGGTGACCGAGGTCGCCTCGCCGTTTTGGGTGTGGATCATGACGCCCCTCACGCCCGCGCCCGTCTCGATGTCAAAGCCGTGCTTGCGGACGATGTTGTTGTCGAACAGGTACTTCGCGACGCAGCGGATGCCGTTGCCGCACATCTTGCCCTCGCTGCCGTCGAGGTTGAACATGCGCATACGCGCCTCTGCGACCTTGGACGGACAGATGAGAATGACGCCGTCGCCGCCTATGCCCTTGTGTCTGTCGCACAGCGCGATCGAGAGCCTTTCGGGGCTGTCGATCGGGGACTCCATGCAGTCAAAGTAGATGTAGTCGTTGCCGCAGCCGTGCATCTTGGTGAACTTGCGCAGCGTCTTGCCGGTGCGCAGTCGGTTGATGTCGACAAGCTCGGTGTTGAACTCGGAATATCTGCTCATCAAGCTGTTTGCGACCGCGTTCGCCGTGTCGATGCTGGTCAGGCAGGGAATCGCCCTTTCGACCGCCTTGCGGCGAATCTTGACGCTGTCGCGCGTCGGCAGCTTGCCCTTGGACGAGGTGGAGATGATGTAGTGGATCTTGCCGCTCTCAATCAGGGTGAGGTTGTTGTGTTCGGGGTTTTGGTGGATCTTGTCGACGACGATGACGTCAAGCCCGATGTCACGCAGCACCTTGGCAGTGCCGGCGGTCGCATAGAGCGTATAGCCCAACTCCTCGAACTTTTGCGCGATCTCGCCGATTTCGCCCTTGTCCTGGTCGCGTACGGTGATGAAGATGCCGCCCTTCTTTTTCATGCGGTATCCTGCGGCGACAAGTCCCTTGAACAGCGCCTCTTCGAGCGTGCTCGCGATGCCCAAGACCTCGCCGGTCGACTTCATCTCGGGTCCGAGCTGGGTGTCGACGTTGGTCAATTTCTCGAACGAGAACACCGGCACCTTGACCGCGACGTACGGCGAGTTGGGGTACAGCCCCGTGCCGTAGCCCATGTCGGCGAGCTTTTCGCCGAGGATCGCCCTCGTCGCGAGGTCGACCATCGGCACGCCGGTGACCTTGCTGATGTACGGCACGGTGCGGCTGCTGCGCGGATTGACCTCGATGACGTAAAGTTCGTCGTGATAGATCAGATATTGAATGTTGACGAGCCCGAGCGTATGCAGCGACAGCGCGAGCTGTTTGGAGCACTCGATGATGCGCTCGACCATCTCGTCGCTGAGGTTCCACGCCGGATAGACGGCGATGGAGTCGCCCGAGTGGATGCCCGTCCTCTCGATGTGTTCCATAATGCCGGGGATGAGGATGTCCCTGCCGTCGCAGATCGCGTCGACCTCGAGCTCTTTGCCCATGAGGTACTTGTCGATGAGGACGGGGTTCTCGATCTCCTGCGACAGGATGACGTCCATATATTCGATGACGTCGGCGTCGCCGTAGCACACGGTCATGTTCTGACCGCCGAGGACGTAAGAGGGACGCAGCAGCGTCGGATAACCTATCTCGTTTGCGACCTTGAGCGCCTCTTCTTTGGTCATGACCGTGAAGCCCTTGGGACGCTTGATCTGCAGCTTTTCGAGCAATTCGTCAAACCTCTCGCGGTCCTCCGCGGCGTCGATATCCTCCGCCTGAGTGCCGAGGATGCGGATGTTCTCGCGGCGAAGCATCTTGGTCAGCTTGATCGCCGTCTGTCCGCCGAACGCGACGACGACGCCGTACGGCTTCTCGGTGTTGAGTATGCTCAGCACGTCCTCGTCCGTCAAAGGCTCGAAATAGAGCCTGTCGGCGGTGTCGAAATCGGTGGAGACGGTCTCGGGGTTGTTGTTGACGATGACCACCTCAAAGCCCTTGCGCTTGAGCGCCCAGACGCAGTGGACGGACGCATAGTCAAACTCGATGCCCTGCCCTATGCGGATGGGACCGGAGCCGAAGACGACGACCTTTTTCTTGTCGGAAGGATGCTCTTTGAGGAACTCCTCCGCCTCGTTCTCGTCGTCGTAGGTGGAATAGAAGTACGGCGTCTCCGCCTTGAATTCCGCCGCGCAGGTGTCGACCATCTTGTAGGAGGCATAGCGCTTGTGCGCGATCTTTTTGCCGCTTATCTTCTCGATGGACTTGTCAAGATAGCCCATCTTCTTCGCCTCGAGGTAGAGCTCGTCGGTGAGCGGCTCCGCCTTGAGACGGCGCTGCATCTCGACCAGCTTGTTCAGCTTGCTCAAGAACCACCTGTCGATCTTGGTGACGTTGTAGATCTCGTCGACCGTGACGCCGCGCTTGAGCGACTCGAAGATGACGAAGATGCGTTCGTCGTCGACGTCGTGCAGTTTCTCGGCGAGCTGCGCGTCGCCGTAGGCGGCGAACTTGTCGCTGTCGAGAGTGTTGTGCGAGATCTCCGCGCCTCTGACCGCCTTCATGATCGCCTGTTCGAACGTCGTGCCGATCGCCATGACCTCGCCCGTCGCCTTCATCTGCGTGCCCAGCTTGCGGCTGGCGTAGAAGAACTTGTCGAACGGCCACTTGGGGAACTTGACGACGACATAGTCGATGGACGGCTCAAAGCATGCGTATGTGTTGCCCGTGACCGCGTTCTTGATCTCGTCGAGGGTGTAACCTATCGCGATCTTGGTCGCGACCTTCGCGATCGGATAGCCCGTCGCCTTGGATGCGAGCGCGGAAGAGCGCGACACGCGGGGGTTGACCTCGATGACCGCATACTCGAAGCTGTCCGGTTTGAGCGCGAATTGGCAATTGCAGCCGCCCTCGACTTTGAGAGCCTCGATTATGTTGAGTGCCGCGGTGCGCAGCATCTGATACTCTTTGTCCGCGAGAGTGACCGCAGGGGCGATGACGATGCTGTCGCCGGTGTGAACGCCGACGGGGTCGAAGTTCTCCATACTGCAGATGGTGATGACGTTGCCCTTGCTGTCGCGCATCACCTCGAACTCGATCTCTTTCCAGCCGCTGATGCACTTCTCGACCAAGATCTGGTGGATCGGGGAGCTGCGCAGACCGTTCTCGGCGATCTCGAGGAAGTCTTCCTCTGTGTCGGCGATGCCTCCGCCGGTGCCGCCGAGAGTGAACGCCGGACGTACGATGACGGGATACCCTATCTCCCGCGCGACCTCGATCGCGGAATCGAGATCGTTGACGACCTTGGACGGAATGACCGGCTCGCCGATTGCGGCGAGAGTGTCCTTGAACATCTGTCTGTCCTCGGCTTTGTCAATGGTGTCGGGGTCCGCGCCGAGCAGCTTGACGCCCATCTTGTCGAGGAAGCCCTCTTTGGCGAGCTGCATGGACAGCGTAAGTCCCATTTGTCCGCCCATCGTCGACATAAGGCTGTCGGGGCGTTCTTTTTCGATGATTCTCTTGACCGTGGTCAGCGTGAGCGGCTCGATGTAGATCCTGTCGGCGACCGCGTTGTCCGTCATGATCGTCGCCGGATTGGAGTTGACCAGGACGACCTCAAGCCCGTCCTCTTTGAGCGCGCGGCAAGCCTGCGTGCCCGCATAGTCGAACTCTGCTGCCTGTCCGATCACGATGGGACCGGAACCTATGACCATTACTTTGTGAATATCCTTGTTGAGCGGCATTATCTCTTACCCTCCATAGCGGCAATGAATTTGTCGAACATAAACCTCGTGTCGAGCGGACCTCCGCACGCCTCGGGGTGGAACTGCACGGTGAAGTTGCCTCCCTCGTACTCGACGCCCTCGCAGGTGCCGTCGTTGACATTGTAAAAAGACACCTTCGCGCCCTTGGGCACCGTCGCACTGTCGAGCGCGTAGCCGTGGTTTTGGCTGGTGATGTACACCCTGCCCGTCTCCACGTCCTTGACCGGCTGATTCTCGCCGCGGTGACCGTATTTGAGCTTGAAGGATTTCATCCCGTTGGCAAGCGCGAGCAATTGGTGCCCGAGGCAAATGCCGAACATCGGAATGCCGCTCTTTTGCAGCTTGACCAATTGTTCGATCTCAAACTTATTCTCGGCGGGGTCGCCGGGGCCGTTGGACAGCATTATGCCGTCCGGCTTGCCGGCAAGTATCTTCTCGGCGGACGTGTCGTGCGGCACGACGGTGACGTCGCAGCCTCTCGCGGCGAGTTCCCTCGCGATGTTGCGCTTCGCGCCGTAATCAATCATCGTGACCTTGAGGTGCGGCTTGCCCTGCTTGACGTGATAGGGCTCCTTGCAGCTGACGTTCGCCACCGCGTCGGTCTGGCGATATGTCTTGATGCGCTCCATCAATTCCGCGGTCGGCTCGCCCTCGACGATTGCGCCGTTCATAACGCCGTACTCGCGGACGATGCGGGTCAGCTTGCGCGTGTCCACTCCGCATATGCCGGGAACCCCGTACTCCTTGAGCATATCGTCCAGCTTGCCCTGGCTGCGGAAGTTGGACGGCGTGTCGCACAGGTCGCGCACCACATATCCGCTCAAATGCGGACGGTCGCTTTCGAAGTCCTCTTTCATCACGCCGTAATCGCCGATGAGGGGAAAGGTCTGCACGACGATCTGTCCGAAAAAGCTGGGGTCGGTCAGCGTCTCGACATAGCCGGACATACCGGTCGTGAACACGACCTCGCCGATCGTCTCTTTTTCCGCTCCGATCGCAAACCCGGGGAACTTTTCGCCGTTTTCGAGAATAAGACAAATTTTTTTCATAAAACCTCTCTCGCGTAAGCCCGCGACCGCGCATATGCGCATATCGTGCGCGCGTTCCGCTTTCTAATTATGATACCATACGCACCGCGTCGCAAGCAAGAATTTGGGGCACATTTTCATCATTTTTTGACACCGGAAGCGCTTCACCGCGATATGTGCGTTCAACAACACCGTTAGTACGAAAACAACCGTTTTCGCAGCGGCATTTCGCTTCGTTCGCTTACAGCGACGGTCCTCTCGGAGCGCATTTCATCCCCATTTGTCCGCCACTTTCCGCCCGAGGCGGAACGTGTCGAAAAAAATTGTTTTCCGCGCGCTCAAACCCGTGCAAAACAAATGACATCGACGCCTCTTTGTGCTATAATGACTGTATTCTTTTTTCGGAGGATGACTATGTCTTGCATCAAAGAAGAATGCGGCGTCTTCGGCGTCTACAACAAGGCGGGCATCAAACAGCTCGGCAACCTCGTCTATTTCGGTCTGTTCGCATTGCAGCACCGCGGTCAGGAGGCGGCAGGTATCGCGATCAACTCCGGCGGCGACGTCGAGCTCAAAAAGGATCTCGGCTTGCTCAGCGACGTGTTCAGCAACTCGCCTATGATCACCAAGGACGGCGACATCGCCGTAGGTCACGTCAGATATTCGACGACGGGCAGCAACACCGTCGAGAACGCCCAGCCTCTCAACGCGAGATACTACAAGGGGTCTTTGACGATCGCCCACAACGGCAACATCTGCAACGCTCCCGAACTGCGCAAAACTCTTTCCGAACAAGGCGCAATCTTCCACTCCACCAACGACAGCGAAGTCATCGCCTATCTCATCGCTAAGGCTCGCATCAACACCGGTTCCATCGAAGAGGCGGTCAAAGAGGTCGTACCTATGCTGACCGGCTCCTTTTCGCTGCTCATCATGAGCCCGCGCAAGCTGATTGCAGTCCGCGACCCGCACGGGATCCGTCCGCTGTGCATGGGCAGGATAGGCAAGACGGTAGTATTTGCCAGCGAATCGTGCGCTCTCGACGCGGTCGGCGCCGACTTCGAGCGCGACATCAAGCCGGGCGAGATTCGCGTCGTCACCCCCGACGACGAGTTCTCGATCGAAGACTACTGCGGTCAGACCCCCGCGCTGTGCATCTTCGAGCACGTCTACTTCGCCCGTCCCGACAGCGAGATTGACGGTCAGTCCGTCAACGGCGCGCGCGTCAACGCGGGCAAACTGCTCGCCAAACAGCATCCCGTCGACGCGGACGTCGTCATCGGCGTGCCGGACAGCGGTCTTGCCGGCGCGATCGGCTATTCGATCGAAAGCGGCATCCCCTACGGCGTCGGACTCATCAAGAACAGATACATCGGCAGGACGTTCATCCAGCCGTCGCAGGCTATGCGCGAACGCAGCGTTGCCCTCAAACTCAACGTGCTCAAAGCCAACGTCGAGGGCAAGCGCGTCGTGATGATAGACGACTCCATCGTCCGCGGCACGACGACCGCCAACATCATCAAGATGCTCAAACACGCCGGCGCGACCGAGGTGCACGTCCGCATCGCCAGCCCCAAGTTCCTCTACCCCTGCTTCTTCGGCACTGACATCCCCGATCAGGATCAGCTCGCCGCGGTCAAGTACACTCACGAGGAATTGACGCGCAGGATCGGCGCCGACTCGCTCGGCTTCCTCGACCTCGACAGCGTCGACCAAATGGCTCCCGACAGCAAGCTTTCCTTCTGCAAGGCGTGCTTCACCGGCGACTATCCCTGCCCCGTGCCGTGCAAGGTCAACAAACTCGAATTTGAATGAGACGCTCTCCGGGCGGCTCTCAACGCGACGTACGCGGCTGCAAATGCGGCCGCGTACTCTTTTCGGCAATTCTTTCCGCCGACTCCGATTTTCGTTCCGCCGCCCCGCCGCGGCGAACGGCAAAGGGGGCGTCCGCAACGCGCGGACGCCCCCGAATCGTTCAACGATGCCGGACGCCGTACCGTGACGACGTCCTTTCCGTCACTCCGTCTTTGCTTCGAGGACCGCTTTGATCCTTCTCACTCCCGCGGAAGAGGACTGCTCCTTTACGATCCTGAATTTGCCGAGCAGCCCCGTGTGTTCGGCGTGCGGTCCGCCGCATATCTCCTTGTCGACGTCGCCGATAGTATAGACTTTGACGATCTCGCCGTAGCGGCTGCCGAACACGCCGACTGCGTTTTGACGGCGCGCCTCTTCGACGGTCATCTCCTCGCAGGTCACGGGCAGATCGCGCTTGATCGCGTCGTTGACTCCGTCCTCGACCGCCTTCTTTTCCTCTTCGGTCAACGGTCTTTCAAAGTTGAAGTCAAAGCGCAATCTCTCGGGCGTGATGTTGCTGCCCTTTTGCTGTATGTCGTCCCTGCCGAGCACCTTTTTGAGCGTCGCGAGCAAAATGTGCGTCGCGGTGTGCAGATAGGTGGTCATCTCCGAGCTGTCGGCAAGTCCGCCCTTGAACTTTTGCTCCGCGCCGGCGTGCGACTTTTGCTGATGCTCTTCGAACGCCTTTTTGTAGCCGTCCATATCGACGCCGTAGCCCTTCTCCTTGCAGATCTCGACGGTCATCTCAATCGGGAAGCCGTAGGTGTCGTAAAGTCTGAACGCCGTCTTGCCGTTGAGCGTGTTGCCTTGGACATATTTGAGCACCTTTTCGATCTCTTTGAGCCCGTTTTCGAGCGTCTTGGAGAAGCGCTCTTCCTCTTTGGCGAGCTCTTCGACGATCTTGCCGGCGTTGACGCCGAGTTCGGGATAGACCTTCTTGTATTGTTCGATATAGATCTTTGCGATGTCGACAAGGCGCGCGGGATCGCAGCCGATCTGACGGGCGAACCTGACCGCCCTGCGAATGAGCCTTCTCAACACATAGCCCTGATCGACGTTGCTCGGCACGACGCCGCGCTCGTCGCCGATCATAAAGGTCGCGGTGCGGATGTGGTCGGCGATGATGCGGATCGCCCTGGTCGTCTCCTCGTCTTCGCCGTACTTTTTGCCCGACAGCTCGCAGATCTTGGCGATCGCGCCCGCGAACAGATCGGTCTCGTACGCGCTTGACAGCCCGTTGATCATGCAGACCGTGCGCTCCAAGCCCATGCCGGTGTCGACGTTCTTTTGTTTGAGCGGCTCGAACTTGCCGTCCGCGGTGCGGTTGAACTCCATAAACACGTTGTTCCAGATCTCCACCCACTTGCCGCAGTCGTCGGCGGGCGAACAGTCGGGACCGCACGGCTCCTTGCCGGTGTCGATGAAGATCTCGGTGTCGCTGCCGCAGGGACCGGTGGGACCGGCATACCACCAATTGTTAGCCTTGGGCAGATAGAAGATGCGCTCTTTGGGGATGCCGTGCTTTTCCCACACGCTCGCGGCGAAGGTGTCGCGCGGACAGTCCTCGTCGCCGGCGAACACGGTGACCGCGATCTTTTCGACGGGGATCTCGAGCACCTTGGTCAAGAACTCGAAGCTGAACCCGATCGACTCCTCTTTGAAGTAGTCTCCAAGCGACCAATTGCCGAGCATCTCGAAGAACGTGAGGTGGGTCGCGTCGCCGACCTCGTCGATATCGCCTGTGCGCACGCACTTCTGCACGTCGCAAAGGCGCTTGCCCGCCGGGTGCTTCTGTCCCAAAAGATAGGGCACGAGCGGATGCATGCCCGCGGTCGTGAACAGCACCGACGGGTCGTTTTCGGGAATGAGCGAAGCGGACGGAATGATCTTGTGTCCCTTGCTCTCAAAGAATTTCAAATAGCTCTCGCGGAGCTCATCCGAAGTCATCTTTTTCATATTTGCCTCTGATCAAATCTTATTCGTAGAAAAGTATGTCCGCATAGGTCGGGAACGGCCACACGTCCTTGGGACAGATCGTCTCCAGCTTGTCCGCCGTCGCGCGCAGCTTTGCCATCGCAGGCAGTACGCGGTCGCGGAAGAGGATCGCCTGCTTGCGCGGATCCGCCGCCGAAAGCGCGCCTTCCTTTGCGGAATTGAGCTTGACGATGTCCTCGTCCAACTCGTCGACGAGCACGCTCACTTCGCCGAGCATCCTGCGCGGAGTCGCCGCAAACTTGGGATCGATGTCGCCCAATTCGTCGACCTGTTTTGCCAGCTTGTATTGCCATTTGAGCACCGCCGGCAGGATCTGTCTGCGTGCCATCATCAACGCCGTCTCCGCCTCGATGTTGGCGGACTTGACATAGTTGTCGATGTAGATCGCGCGGCGGCTCTCCATCTCCTTGATGGACAGGATGCCGTGCTTTTGGAACGCTTCCATATTCTTTTTGGCGTTGAGCGCCTCGTAGGCGTCGACCGCGTTGTCCGCGCTGTCAAGCCCGCGCTTTTTCGCCTCCTTGATCCATTCGCGGCTGTAATTGTTGCCGTTGAAGATGATGCGCGAATGTTTTTGATACATCTCCTTGACAATCGCCAAAATCTCTTTGTCGAGCTGTGACTTGGGCGTTTTCTCCAGCCTGTCCGAAATGCGGGAGAGCATCTCTGCAGTCATAATGTTCATCACCATCGTCGGCGTGGACAGCGTCGCGGACGAGCCGACCATACGGAACTCGAACTTGTTGCCCGTAAACGCGAACGGCGACGTGCGGTTGCGGTCGGAAGTGTCGCGCTTGGGCCTCGCGACGTAATTTACGCCCATATTGATATATTGTTTGGTCGCGCTGGCAATGGTGTGCCCCTCTACGATGTCGTCCAAAAGATTCTTCATATCCTCGCCGATGAACACCGATATGATGGACGGCGGCGCCTCGTGACCGCCCAAACGGCAGTCGTTGCCCAGGCTGGAGCAGCTCATACGCAACAGGTCGTAATACTCGTCGACGCCCGCAATGACCGCAAGGAAGAAGAGCAAAAACACCTTGTTTTCGGCGGGATTGCCGCCCGGTTTGAGCAGATTGAGCCCGGTGTCCGTGCCGAGCGAATAGTTGGCGTGTTTGCCGCTGCCGTTGATGCCGGCGAACGGCTTTTCGTGCAAGAGGCACGCAAGGCTGTGATTGTCCGCGACCTTCTTCATCGTCTCCATGATCAATTGATTTTGATCGGTCGCGATGTTCGCCTGGCAGAAGATCGGCGCAAGCTCGTGCTGAGCGGGCGCGACCTCGTTGTGCTGGGTCTTGGCGGGGATGCCGAGCTTCCACAGCTCCTCGTTGAGATCCGCCATAAAGCTCGCGACCCTGTCGCGGATGGTCGCGTAATATTGATCGTTCTTTTCCTGCCCCTTGGGCGGCATCGCGCCGAACAGCGTGCGCCCGGTGAACTCGAGGTCGTAACGCTTGTCGTAATCGCTCTTGTCGACGAGGAAGTACTCCTGCTCTCCGCCGACGTTGGCGATGACCTTGCGCGCGTCCACGCCCAAGATGTTGAGCAGCCTCACGCCCTGGCGGCTGACCGCGTCCATAGATTTGAGCAACGGCGTCTTCTTGTCAAGCGCCTCGCCCGTGTACGAGCAGAACGCCGTCGGAATGCACAGCACCGCCGAGCCGTCTTTGGACTTCTTGATGAACGCCGGAGAGGAGCAGTCCCACGCGGTGTAACCGCGCGCCTCGAACGTCGCCCTTATGCCTCCGGAAGGAAAGCTGGACGCGTCCGCCTCGCCTTTGCGCAGATTGCTGCCGGTGAATTCGAGTGCGATCTTGCCCTGCTTGTCGACGGAAATGAAACTGTCGTGCTTTTCGGCGGTCGTGCCCGTCAAGGGCTGGAACCAATGCGTATAGTGGGTCGCACCCAACTCTATGCTCCACTCTTTCATCGCCTCGGCGACCTTGTTCGCAAGCTCCTTTTCGAGCACCTTGTCGCGGTCGATGACCTCGCGCAGCTCGTTGTAGGCGTCCTCGGTGAGATACTTTTTCATCACCTTGTCGTTGAAGACATAGCAGCCGTAAAAGTCGGTGATCTTTTTGGTCTCGGTAATGCGCATATATTCTCCTCGCTCCCCGACGGGGAACCTTTACATAATTATATACAAGCGTTAATAAAATGGCAAATATATTGTAATATATTTTAGCGGTTCGGCAAGATTTTTTGTCTATACTTTGTTTTTGACAACCGATAGTGCTAAATTGCGGTTTTCGAGAAAAAATTTGCAAAATCCCCGCTCGATCGTTTGACAACGGCGCCCAAAGCCGTGACGACCCCGGCGTCTCCTCTCCGACCGCATTTTGGTCATACCGCGCCGGTCAAGTCCGCCGTTCCGCCAACTCGTCGACCGCCGCAAAACGCCGATCGACGCCACTTTTTGCAAAAACATATCCAAAATGTTTGCATTTTTCTGAATTTGTGATAGAATATTATCACTGTCATGCGGACATGGCGGAATTGGCAGACGCGTAAGATTCAGGTTCTTATGGTCGAAAGGCTGTGCAGGTTCAAGTCCTGTTGTCCGCACCATAGCAACGGATTTCTTCATCCGTTGCTTTTTTGTGCGCAACAGAACTGTAACCTGCACGACGACTGCGTCGTCTTGTGCAGTGCACGCTCACGCGTCTCGACACTTCCGTGCCTCGCCGTCCCCTATCGGCGTTCGCTGTAAGGCAAGTCCTGTTGTCCGCACCACCGACGGAAGACTCGCCTTTTCGGCGAAAAAATACGAGGCTGTTTCACGGCCTCATGTTTTTTCGCTATTTCGGCTCGCTTCCTCCCCCGGCGGACAACAGGATCGTCCGAAATTGTGACGCTCACGTGCCTCGATATATCCATATCTCGGCATTCCCTAACGGCGTTCGCTATTCCGTCCTCGCTTCGCTCGTCCTTACAAGTCCTATAAAATCGGATATGCTGATCTTAGTTTGCACGACGACTGCGTCGTCTTGTGCAGTGCACGCTCACGCGTCTCGACACTTCC